>WNGB01013821.1_pt2 | contig 23192 bp, 19 predicted proteins | sample 5400681 | NCBI WGS metagenome assembly WNGB01 (sample SAMN13153367, study PRJNA577476) | soil metagenome | isolation source: 115 cm soil or saprolite under grassland replicate 2 | place: USA:California | collected 2016-06-15
TTGAATCGACATCAGTCGTAATCCTCGTCATTCAACTCTTTCCCGATGTAAACGAGATTAGCTTCATATTCTACCGCGTTCGTTGGATTGAAGCGATCCCCGGGAAAACTCATTCCCATTCCGATTATTGGGACGTTGTGATCCAGCTTCGCCCACACCGCATCAAGCGGATAAAGGAGTAGTAGCGCCTTTTCCATTGGTCGTTGTTTTCGCAGGCTGGGTCCGGACGGGACTTTCGGTGATTCAGGGCTGCGGCTGTCCGAAGATCGATTCTCCCATGCCTGTTTCGTTTCTGCGAGAGCAGCCGAGATGCTTGACTGATCCAAACCGTATTGCTCATGTCTCGGACTTAAGAGGCGCTTGATCGTGTATTTGCTGGAGCTTACTGCAGGCGTTTCATTGGTCCGGCGAGCAAGGCGTACCGGGTATTGAAATCGATCTGTCGATTCGGCGTCTGGTGCCTCGCTAGACAACAGGACGATCGTCCACGAGACCAATTGCCCATTCCGCGAAGCCTTCTGCGAAATGTAGTGAGCTAGTAGAGCGCTATTCACCTCCGGGGCGTGCGGATGTGTCTTGTAATCTCTGAGGAAGTTCACAATCACATTCGCCGGCAGATCGCTCCAAACGTAATTCTGATCGCTCTTCTCCAGCGAAGCGCTGGGAAGCTGATTCAACAAACGCCGGGTGGCTTCCACATTTTGCTCCGCGAACGTTTGCGTGGTCGCAAAAATCGTGGTCTCGCATATTCGTCCGTCATACGAAGCTGCGAGCGTCACGCTTTCGCGCATCTTCACCATGCTCGTGATCAACAATCCATTGGGGTGACCCTGAACCCGAAGTCCATAGTCCATCGGCGTTAAATCAGCTTCGGCCATTATCTCGAACTCGCTACGCAGCTCAGCACTCGCAACGGCGATGTGGCGATACCAATCCACAAGCTCTGGCGTCGTATACAATCGACACAGATCCAAATAACCTGGCCTGTAGCCAAACCACCTTCCCATTTGCATGAGGGTGTCGTACATCTTCGAAGGGCGAAGAAAATAACTGACAGAAAGACCTTCTAGCGTGAGACCACGCGACAACTTATCTCCGCCTACGGCGATAACATTTGCTCCCGCAGGTGAGCGTTGATAATCGAGAACGTCTTCAGAGCCCCCGCTAATTCGCTTCACAACAATCTTTTGTGCCGCCGCACTCAGCAACGGCTCGATTTCATTCCAAGTCACATCGACGATTAATGGATCGGAAATTGCACTAACGACAGCGCTCGTCGTTGGTCTAAAATCATTTTCCCAAAGGTCCTTTAGTTCAGAAATGATTTGATTTGCGGACGCGCCGTCACCGTAGCGAATTCGCTGAACAACTTCCTTCAACTCTGCTTCAATCAACTCCCGAAAATGACGCTGCACCGCGATGAAGCGGGTAACGTGAACCAACATCGAATTGTGTTCGGTTTTATCCCCCCGGCGCATTCTGGCAGCACAGGTTAGTATGAAACTGCGAATCGCCCGCGTTAATGATGGCGGTAACGCCGAAGGAATAAAATCTGTCTTGTGCTTGCGTGGAATATAGCTTTCCGAATCCTCGACTTCCCTTATCAGGGGAAGACGATCCGTGTCCGATGATTCGTCGCTAATGCCGAAGATTCGATTCGGTCCGACGTAATTCGACGGCTGGGGTAAACTTAGAATGAAGCTGCGTGGGAAAACACCTTCACCGTAGGGAATGAAAATTTCAGCGGGCGGCTTTCCAATCGACCCTGACGAAGAGTAGTCATGTGGATGAACGAAGATATTGGCAAAGGGAGTCGCGGTGTACCCGACGTATGCACTCTTTGAAAAAAGAGTCAGGAGCTGGCGAATTTTGCCGTTAATCGCGGTTACATCGTAGTCGTCGAGAATTTCTCCCGTATCGGGATCTTTCGGAATCTCCTTTGTGTTAATTGACGAGTGGTCTGCCTCGTCATCAATCACAAGAAGCGCAACGTCGGGAAGTGGTCGCTTCTTCCTCGCGTCCTGTGGATCACTTTGCGCATAGCTCGCTAACCAGGTCAGCAGATTGCTTAGAATTGTCTTGTTCTTCTTTACGACGAGAATTACCGGATCTTTCACGAACGGACTTACGTTCAACCCGGCTGCGGCCGTGCGACTGAAATCACGGCGATACCCAGTGAGAGATATCGTTGGAGCTTTGCAGTCTGTTAAGAGTGTCCCGACTCCATACGGTTGATTCATTTGATACGAACTCGTCGCTTCTGCCGAGCTGTATCCTAAAAATCCCTCCTCGACGCGCATTTGGGTCTGCGACCGAAGGTTTTCATGAACGCCGGCCAGTACTACTATGATTCTGTAACCGGCATCAGCCGCTTTGCATATCAGACCGACGAAGTTTGCGGTTTTACCAGACTGCACCTGGCCAACGATCATCCCGCGTCGATCCCACGGGCCGTCGCGTTGAGGATCTTCAAATCGCGACAGGACCTTGTCAGTAACGCTGTCGATTGCATCAACTGCACTACGCGAGAGCGGCTTTGCTCTTTCCAAAAGATATCGCTTGTAGCGATCCCAAAATCGCCATTCGATTTCCGCTCTCCGGGATGGGAGCCATTCGACATGGTTTTCATTACTGTCCATGACGAACTCTTGACCAACCGTCCAAGAGACCATGCTCTCCAGCTCGCGGATCAGCTTTGCCTCGTCGATGTCTATTTTTTCCGGATCAGCCGCAGTGATTCTGACCGTCGAAATAGCGACGCGTGCGATCTCGGCAATCTGTTCCTTCGCGTACCGATGCTCCTGTCCCAGCATTTGCAGAGCTCGCGACAGAGCTTTTTGGTAGTCGCTCATGCTTGTCATGATTTGCGTGCCTCATCTTTGAACGTTTCCACAAGTTCGGGATATCGGTCGAAAGGTTCCATCACAGCCAAACGTTCGAGGGCTTCGGAAGGCTGCACCTTTGCTGAAAGCATTACGGCGTACACCTCCTTCATGAGTGCGTAAATTTCCTTCGCAGACGCCAGCTCAAAGGGCGCTGAATGCGTGTCCGGATGTTCAGAGTTTGTGATTGTCAGCAATGGAATTGGGACAGTCTCTTCGACAAATCGCAAAAGGGGGCCGATTATTTCCGGCTCAGCCTGCAGAGCCCGACGGACTAGGGGATGTTCGCGATTGATCTTGTAGAGAAATTTTCCACGTCTTTGAATTTGCTGCCACGCGAAGACAAAGTCTTGTGACGTTTTCCGCGCCACAACTTTTCCACGATGCCGATAAATCTCGCTGGCTCGCCGTCGTGTGATGTTCGCGATGTGCTTGAACTCCGGTCGCAGAGTGTCTGGCGGTGTTGCACGGGATTTCGTGACATCTATATCCCACTCATGATCCATCGAGTTCGGAATATCCACGAGGATTCGCGCGAGTTTGAAATGCTCCTCTTTTGCGAAAGGCAAACCAAGCCAGTCTCCAGCCACCAAAAGTCTCTCGTTCCGGTAAACGTAGAATCCTTGATGCGCATTCCACCCCTTTATCCCGCCAGCCTTTTGATGTTTCTCTGGCGTCAATTTGGATGCGTGAGGCAACACGTAGGGTACGATTCGGATTCGACCTTGAAGTAAACTTAGTCTTTCATCAGCAAGCTGTTGGGTCGCCTTCTCCGACGCAAGAAATGGATCCCAGCCCTCTACGTTCTGTTCGTTAATATGAATCGTTAGGCGCTTCGAAGACAAGAATCTGTGAAAGACCATCGCGAGATGAGCCTCCACGGAGGCGATGCGGTCATGAAAATGCTTTCTGTGTACGGCATTGTTCACTTGGTTGTCCGCGACCAGATGGTCCATGTTTTCCCATAGAACCGCCGTGCCGTGCGGAATTTTCGACAGCCGTGCAAAGTGCGTCTCCGCTGTTTCACCCGCTTCACGCAAAAGGAACCAGCGCTTTTTGAGAGCGACAAAATCAAGATCCCAGCACCGTGTCGCAAAAGTTTCTTTTTCTATTCGAGATCTCACTGCCAAGCGTCGGCACTGCGAAAATGATGCCGTTTTTAACCCAAGCCCATAACGTCCCAAGTCCGACGTGTCTCGCCTCTCCAACGGATTTTGGCTCCCAGGTCGCATCGCATTTAGGAGTTTTTCCTCCGTCATCCCCCGCCCGTCGTCGGTGACGCAGATTGCGGAGCTTGCGCCATTCCAGAAAAAGTCTATCCAGACGTTTCTGGCCTTTGCGAAGATGCTGTTGTCAACGAGATCTGCAATTGCGCTGGGAAGATCATATCCGAACGCTCGCAGCGCCTCTATCATCGCTGCCGGATCGGGATCAGCGATGTCGTACGCGCCGTCTTTTGCTATTTCCGATTTCGTCACAAAGGATTTTCCTGCGAGTACCGAAAAATTCCATCTCGGCAGCAACGATTTTCAGGTTATCCTGGCTTTAAAATGCGAGCGAGTCGCCCGAGAAATCGCATCCCAGTAATTGACCTCTTTGCAGGGCCAGGCGGCCTGAGCGAAGGCTTCGATCGATTTCGATTACCATCTGGAATCCAACGTTTCAAGGTTCTATTATCGATTGAAAACGATGCTTTTGCATACGCAACGCTATTATTAAGGAGTTTTTTCCGGCAGTTTTCCTGTAGGCAGGTTCCTGAAGAATATTACGACTATCTTCGGGGAAAGATCGATCGTGATGAGTTGTTTGAAAAGTACGCATGGGAGGCCGAACAGGCGTACCGCGAGGTTTGGCATGCCACTTTGGGCGGGCGCGGTCTAAAGCACAGCGTCGTTCGTCAGCGTATTCGGACAGCGCTCGATGGAGCAAACGACTGGGTTCTCCTCGGCGGGCCGCCCTGCCAGGCGTACTCTCTCGTGGGCAGATCTCGAATGCGGGGCATTGACTATGATGCGTACGAAGCGGACCACCGACACTTTTTATACAAGGAGTATTTGCGGATCATAGCGGATCACTCTCCGCCGGTCTTCGTTTTGGAAAACGTTAAGGGCTTGTTGTCTTCAGTAGTGCGCGGGGAGCACACATTTCAGCGCATTCTTGAAGACTTACGCAATCCACGCGCCGTATTTCCACATGCCGACGCGTTCAGTTCAGGTCTCACCTATGGGCTCTTTCCATTTTCTCATTCGAACACTCTCTTTGGGGGATTTTGTCACCGAGATTACGTCGTCCGTACGGAGGATCATGGCATTCCGCAGGCACGTCACAGAATATTAGTACTCGGCGTCCGCAGTGATATATTGGAAAAGAACGTACCCGGAACACTACAAAACGGCAAAGATCCGGTCCCTCTTGCAAAAATACTTCACGACGTTCCCCCCGTTCGAAGCGGTCTATCGAAACCGTCTTCGCGACACCAAGATTGGTTTAACTGGGTGCAGTATGCTGCACGCTCGCAATGGCTGCGCGATCCCATTCTTACACCGGCAACGCGGAGTGAAATTATCAAAACCGTTTCCGAATTGGACTCAACATTAAATACCGGTGGTGCTTTTGTTCCAAAATGCCGAAGGAAAATTCGCTTTGCCAGAAATTGGTTCAGCGATGAACGACTTGGTGGCTTTTGCAATCACGAAGCTAGATCGCACATGCCTTCTGATTTGCACCGTTACCTGTTTGCCGCCGCATTCGCGAAAGCTCAGGGCCGATCCCCGAAATTAAGCGATTTCCCGTCGCGACTTCTTCCCGACCATAAGAATGTTCAAAAAGACGTCGCTGAAACAATTTTTTCAGATCGTTTTCGAGTCCAGATCGCTTCTCGCGAAGCAACAACAATTACCGCTCATATATCTAAGGACGGACACTACTTTATTCACCCTGATCCAGCGCAATGCCGGAGTTTGACTGTACGCGAGGCCGCGCGCCTGCAAACGTTTCCCGACAATTATCTCTTTGAAGGTCCGCGGACGGAACAGTTTAAACAGGTGGGAAACGCGGTACCCCCGTTACTGGCATTACAAGTGGCAGAAGTAGTCAGCGCCCTGTTCCCACATCCCAAACCGCGTACCCAAAAAAGGCGGCGGGTAAGGTCCGTTCGCTGAAATCCGAAGTCGTTAACTACAAGGCCATTTCGTCGAAGCCCGACCTCGCAAGGACATTGAGCTTTTCCTTCCGGCCTTCCGCGCCGTGGCTCCTCCCTCCAAAAGCTCAAAGACTTTGCTCACCCATTCTTGAGAGATGCAGTCATCGCGCGTTGCTCCCTTGGCTCCGCTCCGGGCGGGCTACGCGGCACCGTATTCCACAACGCGCGATCACTGCGGTGCGCTCAGAATTTTCTTCGCGAAGGCACCGCAATTCACGTGCTCGAGAGGCTGGGTGGCAATTAGCGGCGGCTGGGCTAACATCACGGCCGTGGTGTCCATGCCGCCAAATCCACGGTACTGCACGCACATCAGACAGGGTACAGGCGACTGGTGTGTCCAGGCGTGCCTCGAATCCTTTCTGGCTGACAACAACCTGCGCAAGACACAGAGGGAAATGGTAGAATTGGGCATCCAGAACCATTTATGCGACAGCAAGGGGATCATTCCTTACGACAAGGCGAAAATCCCCGAGCACCGTAACTTAATAGAGTTCTGCTCTAAGATTGGCATTGATCTGGAGAAGATCGAGAATCGACAAATACCGCAGCGAATTGGAGCTGGCGAAGGCGTGCTGATTGCGACATGGAATTACAAAAACGCCGGTGGATGCCATTGTGCGCGATTCTGCGAATACACTTCCGATCAAAAACTTCGCGTTATGGATCCAGCGCCAGACCCTGATGAGTTTCCTGAGTGGGACAAAAAATATATAGACGAATGGAGCTGCGACGTTTTCAAAATTCGCTTGAAGAATCCAAGGAAGAATCCGCATCAACTGCCGGTCCTGGCTCCTTGAAGTCGCCCGCACTTCGGGTATCTCGGCAGATCTCACCGCAAGGCTCCTGCGCAGGGAAAAACTCTGGCCGCCTACGTACCGCGTGAAGACAACAGATATAGTGCGTTTATTGAAGAGCTGGTCGGAGTTTCCTCGTTTGCGCAGCTATAAATGGCAGTCGTCGCCAAACTATTGGCGCTTGAAACGCGCAAAAGAACGTCTTGCATTTCACTTCAAGAAACGCCGATTCAAAATCCGTTCCGTATTGCGAGGATCAATCGAGAGCACCTCGATTTTCGGCCAAGTCGTTCGCGTCGTTTTTTGGAGACTCGTTTTCTCCACAGCTCTCGTCTTCGCGTTCTTTTTGCTTGATCACATTCTACTTCGGTGGAGACCCGCGTGGATTCCAAGTTGGATGCATCTCTCGCTCGAGAAAGACGCGCAACGAGATTTGCTGACAACGCTTGGAGGCGTTGCTGCAGCGTTTCTCGCACTTTACTTCACCGCGATAAGCGTTGTTATAAGCACTGCTTACGCGCGAACTCCCGGCAATATCCGCTCGTTAATTATCTGGGAAGAAGTCGGAAGCGCCTATTTCCGCATTCTCGCGCAATTTGCAGGCGTAGTGACGGTGATGCTGGCGGCTCTCGCATTCGGCTATCCGATCGGGCCGCTCAACACGTTACTCGCCGCATTCCTTTGTTTGTTTTCCATTTTTGGCTTTGTTGTTCTTGGGGCTCGATCGTTCGGATACTTTGATCCGACTACTCTTGTTCACCTTTTGAATCGGCACATTCTGCGTGAGATTCAGGCCGTCACGCCTGCAGGATATCAGTGGGCCGACCAATCCTTCCAAAGTCATCATCAGCGCCAAGCGGAACAGTTGTTGGGCGGTTATTCGGACTTGGTCGCGATCGCATCTGAAAAGGAAAGGCTGCACAGCAAGGGACTGGTTGAACTTGGGCGGGGCTTACTCGCGATTCTCAGCCTTTATACCAAAGAAAAGGCTAGAATTCCGTCGTCCAGCTTCTGGTTCAAGCGAACCTACCGGCACAAGAACTGGCTTCTTACGTCACATAACGAACTCGAAATAGCTTGGACAACCGGAACTGTCGTTCAACCGGAGTCCGTCCCGGACCTGATGTGGCTCGAAACGGATGCCGCCCGCACTCTCAAGCGAGTCTTCGACGAATTGAGCGCTCGCGCAGAGTCCGCCAATATTATGGCATTGGCCACCAGCTTTCAGAACCACATCAGCCGGATGGGCGAATGCCTAGCTGTTTCAGAAGCGTTGCAGATATTCAGGGCCGTAGCCCCCTCATTGCGTTCTTACGCTGCCCGTACAGAGATCGGTGGGGCGGAGGACACGACAAAAGTGATGGATCGTTTGCCCATCGCCGAGCTGTATGCAGTGGCCCTGATAAGTCTGTTGCTCGGTTTATCGCGAGAACTCGAGCGGTTAAATCCGGCTTCGCTTGGAAAAATCGTCCAATCTACAAATCCGCTCAGACTGGAGACACTTTACACCGGCGTAATTCTTCCACGAAAAATTATTGAGGAGATGGAATTCGTCCGCGATCGACTCGAATTCGAATTCCTGATCGAGGGAAAGGTCGTAACCCCGCTGTGGTTCCAGTCGGAACTGGTGGCGCTTGGCTACGTTCGCTTCCTCGCGGAGGCGACGAGCGCAATCTTGGAAGAAGTTGAGAACACATTTGATAACGAGATTCGACAACAATTAGAGGCACAAAATCACCTTTTAGTGGCGGAACTTGTTCAACGCGGCTTGGAGACGTGCCAAAAACTTTCGAGCCATTTCGCCAAGTTCAAGAGTTGGCACGAGGATTACTGGCTTCTAAACCGAAGTGCTGAATACGATTGGCCGAAAATTGATTGGGACGGTTTCGAAAAGAGAATCGTCGCCCTCAGACAGAGCCTCGTCACGGCCTTGGCAAAATCCTCGGCAGAACTGGCGAAACTCCCCACGGTGGAGTCCTGGCCAGACTTCTTTGGCCATGCCTACACGGTGCTCTCTGAAGAATGTTTCACGGCGATGGCCGACGGTAACAAGGAATTATTCGGAGTAGTTTTTCCCGCCTTTTTCCAATTGGCACTCGAAGCAAACGAAAGACTGCGGCAGAAATTCTTTCGGGACACGCGCAATATTCAGCTAAGTATTGACCCCCTGGCGGATTTGATGGCGCTTTCAGGCTACGCTGCGGTCTTTTCAGAATTGGACAACAAGACCTTCTGGGAACTTGTTGAACATTGTTGGAACCAGTACTTCGCACTTTTCGCGGATGATGGTCAGAAACGACGCGTGATTCAATTGCTCTGCCTGGCCGTGGAACCCACCTTGCGAATGACTCCGCGCAGCGTGATGAGAACACGCTGGAAGCAAATGTGCGAGGGCGTTTTTGCAGCGCGCGGGCTCGTATCCGAGCGAGATTTTTGGCACGGGGCCCGGGATAGAAGAGTTAACCATCCCAGCGCACTGGTCAGGATTTTCAGTCGCTCAATCCATCTTTTCAATGATCCATGCGTTGTCTTCCTCGCCCTCTACGCCTTCAAACGGCCAGAAGCTACCAGCCTGGAGAAGCCGCGCCGTGTAATGTCGCTGGAGAGAGATTTACAGAGCCCAACAGGCGCCGATTTGGGTTCAGAAGATGAATAGCACGCGTCCACAGAGGCCGATTCGTAAGCGCCGGGGAATCTTTTATTATTCACCGGAGGACGAAGAACTTGGACCGGGATTTTATATGCATATGTTTTCCGAGGATCTGGCAGTGAGCATAATGCCGATTGGCGGACGCTCCTCACGAACGAATTTTCGAGTCACGATTTCCCCTGACGAGGAGCGAGCGAAGGACATCATCATGACTGGCCTTAAGGAACACGGTCATGGGCACTCGCTGGCAGATACTCTATATGATTTCTTTCAATTGGTTTCGGCTTATTTAACAACCTCTGAGCGGGCTGTTTTTGAGGTCGTTTACTTAGAAGAACAGCAGACGCGGACGCTCATAGGGTTTGAGTTGGCTGCCATCGCTGAGACGCAAATTGTCGAGAAAAGGGGCCAATTTTTTCAGTGTGTTCCGCCTCAAGTCGCAGTTGAGCGAAACGTGCCCGAGATGATTTCATTGGAAAAAGAGAATTTGATCATCTTCAGACCACCAATGGAATTTGAGAAACCGCTTCGAGCCGTGAAGCCAATTGGGTGGAATGCGCGAGGTTCGTTCAACGACTCTGTTTTGAGCTATTACTGGATTCTCATGTCACTGACATTCGAGAGATTCAAAATCCGATTAAGGGAGACCATGCTGGATACGCTGAATGCGGGGTTTGAACGCATTGGCGAGAAACTCGGTTTCGAAGCGCGACTCAAAATCGAAGGCTTGCCAACTCTAGCGGACGTCGATCATGCCATCGAGCAATTGAATTCAGGGGCAATGCCTTTCACTGAGGTGATGAAACCCTTCGAGCTTAGTTAAGCTTCACCCGGATGCTTCGTAGCCAGCTTAGCACCGTATTCACCAACATTTTCCGCACACGCGCGCTAGTAGTGCTCTTAGGGATGCGGGAAATCTCCGAATTGCTCCGACGGCGGAGCGGACCGCGCGACTGCCTCTGGCAGACTTGCGCGCTCGTCGTGTATGCTCAAGCGCAATGGACAAGTCGCGAGTCGCGACGATCAACTCAGCTTATTCGATTTCGCATGGAGCCGTGAGCAAACAAATCTATCTGACCCAATACGGACTAATGGCCGAACGCCATTGGCGAGAGTTCCGGCCGAAGATGGTCCGAGAACTGGAGGCGAAAGGCCAACTGATGGAAGCGTTGTTCGAGGCGCAGGAGCGAACAATCGGAGAAATGGAAGCTCTGACGAGGAAATTGGAAACGGAGCAGAAACTGACTCCGCAACAAGCGCACGATCGCGCCTGGGAGATGATTCGGGAGAAATACATTCTTCTGCCGCCGGAAGAGAATCTCTAAACGCGAACAATTATCGTATCCGACGGGAGGATGTGCTCGGGCACGGTTCGCTTAAACAGAAGTGCCGGGACAATTTCGCGGCCATCGAGCTTACGCACAGACTCGATGCGGAAGGGCGCGACGCGACCGAAGACGAAAAGCGCGTCCTCGTAAAATATGTCGGCTGGGGTGGAATTCCGCAGGTGTTTGCCGATGGCGGATCAAGCGAGTGGGATTCAGAACGCACGCGCCTGAAAGAACTACTAACCGGCGAGGAGTACGCATTCGCTCGCGCTTCGACACTCAACGCGCACTACACGTCGGCCACTGTCATCTCCGCCACATACGACGCTGTCCAGCGGCTCGGCTTTGACCACGGCCGTGTGCTCGAACCGGCTCTTGGAGTCGGCCACTTCTTCGGTCTCATGCCCGCTGAAATGCAGGCACGTTCACAACTCACGGGCGTCGAAATCGACCCTGTTAGCGCGAGTATTGCGCGGAAACTATATCCCGGCGCGGATATCCGCACTCAAGGTTTCGAGGCCGCAGTGTTGCCGCACGACTGGTTCGATCTCGCGATGTCAAACGTACCGTTTGGTGACTACAAGTTGCATGACCCCGAGTTCAACGAACGCAATTTTCTGATTCACGATTATTTCTTCGCGAAGGCAATCACGAAGGTTCGACCAGGTGGATTAGTCGCGTTCGTCACTTCGAAAGGAACGCTGGACAAGGCGAACTCGCATTTCCGCGAGTACCTCGCCGACAAGGTCAATTTCGCTGGCGCGATCCGGCTGCCGAACACTGCGTTTAAGCAAAACGCCAATACGGAAGTCACAAGCGACATCGTGTTTCTGCAGCGGCTGGAAAACGGGCAGAAGCCCAGCGGACCCGCGTGGCAAAATCTGGCTGAGCACGTGAACGGCGAGGGTGTCGCTTTTCGCATCAACGAATATTTTGCGCTCCATCCGCACATGATGCTCGGTCACATGGCGAACGAGGGCACGATGTATCGCAGCAACGAGCCCGCGCTTGTCCCGGATGGACGCGACCTTGCTAGCGCACTGCGCGAAGCAATCGCCGAGTTGCCAAAAGGAATCTACCGTGCCGTAGAGAATAAAATCACGATCGAGCGTGACGGTCAGCCGATCATCGCCACGGATGATGTAAAAGAAAACGCCTTCACGTTGCACGACGGCGTGATCGCGATCCGCACAGGCGCAACGCTGACGCCAGTTCTCAATCTGCCGGACGAAACCGCGCGACGGATTCGAGGGCTGATCAAAGTACGCTCCGCCGTTCGCGAGGTTCTACGCACGCAATTGGAAGATTTGGCCGACGACGAGATCAACGACGCCTGGCGCCAACTCAATTTTGCTTACGACTCATTCGTTGCACGATTCGGTCCGATTAACCAAAGCGCCAACCGTCGCGCGTTCCGAGGCGATCCCGATCTCCCGCTTCTTTGCTCGTTAGAGGATCATAACCCCGACACGAATCGCGCGGCAAAGACCGCCATCTTCTATGAAAACGAAAAAGGCCGCGTCGATCTCGATTACATAGGAACGCTGCTCAGTCGCCGCGCGGAGGAATTTCTTCCCGAGCTCAAAGGCCTGATTTTCCGCAATCCCGAAACTGAGCAATGGGAAACTGAAGACCAGTACCTATCTGGTGACGTTCGCATCAAACTGACGAAAGCGCGTGAAGCAGCTCGCGCAGAACCGCGCTACGTCGAGAACGTCACCGCGCTGGAATCTGTCCAGCCTCAGGACCTCACCGCTTCCGAGATTGATGCGCGACTTGGCGCGGTCTGGATTCCGTCTGCTGATGTAGAGGCATTCGCCAGATCACTCCTCGACGCTGACGGCATCAACGTATCGCACGCTGCGACGTTAGGAACATGGTTCGTCCGAGGTGACTTCAACGCACGCGGCACAGTCGCAAACACGACGGAATGGGGCACGTTGCGCTATTCAGCACTGGAATTGATCCAGGACGCGTTGAATCTAAAAACCCCAACCGTTTATGACCGCGACCGGAAGAACGACAGCCTCGTAATCAACGCGCAGGAAACTGAAGCCGCCCGCGACAAGTTGGAAAAAATCAAAGAGCGCTTCAAAACGTGGGTCTGGGAAGACGATGACCGCCGCGAGCGATTGTGCCGAAAATACAATGACGAATTCAACTCGGTGCGTCTGCGTGTTTTCAACGGCAGCCATCTAACGTTCCCCTCGAGCAGCCAACAAATCACGCTGCATCCGCATCAAAAGAATGCCGTTTGGCGAATCGTTCAGAGCGATAGCACGCTGCTCGCGCACGTGGTCGGTGCAGGCAAGACCTACACAATGGTCGCAGCCGCGATCGAGCTGAGGCGGCTTGGGCTGGCGACGAAACCGATGTTCGTCGTGCCAAATCATATGCTCGCGCAGTTCTCTTCCGAACTGCTCACGCTTTATCCGACTGCGAATATTCTCGCTGCCGGAAAAGAAGACTTCACTGCCAGCAACCGCGCCCGCCTGTTCAGCCGGATTGCAACCGGGAATTGGGATGCCGTTATCGTTACACATTCGAGTTTTGAAAAAATCCCGGTCTCGCTGAGCACGCGTCGCAGTTTCATCGCAGCGCAAATTGATGAGATCGGAACCGCCATTCGCGAGGAGCGCGCTGATCGCGGTACACGACTCGTGAAAGAATTGGAGCGTGTGAAGAAGCGACTTACCGCGAAACTCGAAGCACTCTCCGCGGACCGCAAGAAGGACAACACGCTCACATTCGAAGAACTCGGAATCGATCGGCTCTTCATCGATGAGGCGCAGCGGTTCAAGAATCTGTTCTACGTCACGAAAATGACGCGCGTTGCCGGACTGCCGCAGACCGCCTCGGAGCGCGCATTCGATCTGTTTCTCAAAGTTCAGCACATCCAAGCGCGAAACAAAGGAGGCGGTGTCGTGTTTGCCACCGGCACGCCCATCTCGAATACAATGGCCGAGATGTTCACGATGCAGCGCTTTCTTCAGATGGACACGCTGCGTCGCAGTTCACTTCAGCATTTCGATTCATGGGCGGGGACATTCGGCGAGACCGTGACGTCGATGGAGTTGAGCCCGGACGGAAGCGGCTATCGTCTGCAAAGCCGTTTCGCGCGATTCGTTAATGTCCCCGAGTTGATGCAGCAGTTTCGCCAAGTCGCCGACGTGCAAACTGGCGAGATGCTGAAACTGCCTGTGCCGAAACTTGACCAGGGCAGACCGATAACCATCAGCGCGCCGAGCAGCCCGGAATTGAAACGTTTTGTCGATCAACTCGTGAAACGCACCGAGCTCATCAAGAGCGGCAAAGTTGATCCTCGTGACGATAACATGCTCAAAATTACAACCGAAGGCCGCAAGGCGGCGCTCGACATCCGGCTTGTGCTTCCGCACTTCCGCGACAATCCAGATTCCAAAACGAACAAGGCCGTGCAGAAGATTCACGACATCTGGGAGCAATCCGCGACGACGAGAGGCGCGCAACTTGTCTTTTGCGATCTTTCCACTCCACAGGCCAACAGCCGCTGGTTCTCTGTCTATAATGACGTGCGTGAAAAGCTCATCGCGCGCGGCATTCCCGCAGATCAAATCGCGTTCGCGCAGGACGCCACCGACGACGCATCCAAGGCCATGCTCTTCAAATCCGTGCGCGAGGGAAGAATCCGCGTTCTTCTCGGCAGCACAGCAAAGATGGGAGAAGGAACTAATGTCCAAACACGCCTCGTCGCCTTGCATCATCTTGACGCGCCCTGGCGCCCGGCCGATATCGAGCAGCGCGAAGGCCGAATCCTCCGCCAAGGCAATCAAAATGCGTACGTAAAGATTTTCCGGTACGTCACCGAAGGCAGCTTTGACGCGTACATGTGGCAAACGCTCGAAACGAAGTGCCGTTTTATCGCTCAAGTGATGACCGGCGACGCGACTGTACGTCGCGCCGAGGATGTCGATTCGGCGGCGCTCAGCTATGCTGAGGTGAAAGCAATCGCATCCGGCAATCCGCTCGTGATCGAGAAGGCCAGGATTGACGCCGAAGTCATCCGCTTGACGCGTTTAAAGAGACAGCACGCGGAAAGTCTGTATCAAATGCGGTATCAGATTCGACGAATCAGCGACAATACCGCGACATTGGAGCGCGAAATCGCAAAAATTCGAGAAGACTTGCGCACACGGGTCAGCACGCGAGGTGAAAACTTCAACATCGCACTTAAGAATGAAACTTTCACCGATCGCATCAAGGCAGGTCGCGCACTTATATTCCTCGGGGCAGCGTTGAAGCCATTCGAATCGACAAGAACGATCGGCGCTATCGGCGGGTTTCCAATTTCAATCGAAAGATTCGGCGATCGCACGACCGTCCTTATCAACGGCAAACACGGCTACCGCGCGAATGTCAGCGACAGTCCCGCCGGAACGATAGCCTCCTTGGAGCATGCATTGGACAGCATTGAAGATCGACTACGCGAACGCGAAACCAATCTCACACAATCCCGTCGTCAGATTGTCGACCTAACGAACCAGCTCGATCAACCGTTTGAGCACGAAGAAAAGCTCGCCGAAGCGACGAAACGCCAGCAAGAGATCGTAACTGCGCTCGACATCACAAAGAACCAGGCGTCCGCAACTGTTGATGAAGGGAGCGAACAGGTGGCCACTGTAATGGAGCAAGCGCCTTCGCTGAAACGCCACCGCGAGAACAGAGCCGTCGCGTTGACGCGATAAGAATTGGCTCCCATTTCCGCAAAGACATTGAACTTCTTCTTTGCGACTTCCGCTTCACGGCTTCTCACTCCGAAGCTCAAAGACTTTGCTCCCCCTTCCCGGAGATGCAGTCATCGCGCATTGTTCCCTTGGCCTCCGCTCCGGCAGGCTGCGCGGTGCCGTATTCCACAACGCACGATCACTGCGGTACGCTCAAAGGGTTTTCGCGAAATATCTCAAAAGCGGCGCTGAATCTCGCGCCGCCAGTCGCCAGCTTGCCACTCGGAGACTGTGCCTTCCCTCTTTCCCGCACAGACTCCGACTCTGGTTTCTGGGGCAATGTGATCATCTGCGCCGTCCTCGCTACGCTCTCGGCCATTCCGCCCCATATTTCCCATGCGGAAAGCCGGCCGCGCCGCTGCGGGTGCGCAGATCATCACGGGAAAAGGAGCTGATCGCATCTATGCATGAGTAGAGAAATGCTCTATGAGACACCATTTTTTTCCTGAACGCTTGCGGGGCGTCGTGCTAACCATCATTTGATGATTCTCGATTCACGCGCTTGCGAAGCGTTACGTAGAGCTGCGCTGGCAGGCGACGTCCTGCCAGCAAGTTTGGAGGCATTCGATCAGTTCACTCTTCCCGGGCTGATGGAAATGCTCGCGACAGCCATCGACATGTCTACGGACAATCCTTTTCTTCTGCACTTCCAACAGCCGCGGCAAACGCACACCAAAGCAGTTTCGTCATGTTGGCAGGTGTGGAACGAGCAGGAGCCGTCGAGTCTGGAAACAGATATCCACGGAACACGAAAGCTTGAGTTCTACCGGCTGCGCGCACGCGAAGATCAAATCAACGCCCGTTACCAACTCTATCGGGAAAGATTTGTGCGCTCACTCAAATCAGCCGGATTCGCCAAGGAATTCGCATATGCACTAGCGGGCGCCTTAGGAGAGATGACGGATAATGTGGTCCAGCACAGTCGCTCCGATCTTGGCGAGTTCACTGGGTTGGCCGGATATCATGTTCGCCACGGCTACATGGCCTTTAGTGTTGTCGACATCGGTCGCGGTGTTCTCGCGAGTCTTACGAGTTCGCCCAATTGGCAGCATCTTCGCACGCCCACCGACGCGTTGCGGGCTGCTGTTTGTGAGAACGCGAGCTGTAGAGTTGATCACCCGGCGGGCGACGGCTTTCGTACCCTGTTCCGGTCACTAACGGACAGGAATGGCCTCCTCCGATTCCGGTCGGACACTGCATTGCTGACGCTGGGGGATGGCGGACATGCTCGACAGGGCATCGAAATGTCATCGCCTGCTCTTTCTGGATTGCAGCTGTCAGTTTGCTGCGCCCTCACTGGCACCGCCGATGAACGCGTCATCGAAATTTCTTGACTCACTCACCAAAGTTAGTGAATATCGTCGCATGACATTGAGAATCGTCGTATTGAAACCGGAGATTGCACACGCGTACGGAGCGACTTTGGGAGAGGAGCACATCGCCTCCGCAAACTCACGAATCCGCATCGCCATTCAGGAAGATACCTTACTCTTACTTGATCTGTCGGACGTTCTAAGCATCACTCCGAGTTACCTGAAGGCAACGCTGCTTTGGGCTCTGGAATGTGGCCGGACTGAGGCACAGCAAAAATCTTCGCTCAAAAAGACGCGGCTCGGCTCCGAGCCTTTGAAACTCTTTCCTGCAGTGAGCGGCTGTTCATTGGATGTTGCCAGCGATATTCACGAGTTTTTTGCCGGACGAGGTTTACCAATCCTGCATATTACGAAAAGGCGAGCCGACCGTCTGCTTGCGGCACAAGTTTTCGGAAGCTTAGACCCGCTGCTTTTTAGAACGCTGGACGCGCTCGTGGAAAAGCGAACCGCAACCGCCGCGGAACTCGCTGAACAAAGCGCCGAGAGCATCAGTGTAAATGGCTGGAACAACCGCTTAGCGGATCTTCACTTACTGCGCCTCGTCACGCGTCGGCGTGAGGGGAAATTCTGGATATACGCTCCCGTCGCCGAAAGGATTACATTATGGGGTTAGATTTCATTCGCGCCAAGGGCGAACGCTTCGAAGGCAAATGCGATCGCTCAAAACTCCGCGAACTCGACACTGAAGATCTTCTGTCACAAGCCAAGCCGGACCTACTAGTTCGTCATTACCAGTGCCGAATCACAGATACATCCGCCGAGTTAATCCAAGGCTGTGCGCTGATCGCCCAGGTTAAGGGAGCCGTAGACGTCATTATCCTTCAACATGCGCGACCCATCGGACATATGATCGCGGAGGATGCCGCGGACTTCACGACGGCAATGCGGAAGAATCACCGCGACCATGGGGGCGGTGTGATAAGCCTCACGATCATGGAAGCGCCTAACTTCGACGGCATTTTCACGGTTAAGCCAAAGCGCCGATTCAAGCAGCTCTAAAAGGAATGTATCAGACCCCATACAAGCCAAGGCCGCCTGAAAGTTGCGCAGAATGCGGCTTTCTCGACGATTGCGGCGGGCTTGAGGGGAAGGCGTATGCCAAAGGTTGCTTCGCGCGTTGCGTCGAGCATTGCCAGTACCACGGCTGCGACGTTGCTTGCCCATGTCTGCACCTGAACTTTCCCGACCTTCTAGAAGAAGCGGGTGGATTGTGGGCTCCGCCAGAGCGCGAGCTTACTGCTCTTGTTTCAGCGTCGACGCTACCATATTACATAGCCCAGATAGACCACGGAGGTAGCCGCGACGCGGCATTGCGTGAAGAGATCGTCGCGGTACCCCTTTCCGCATTAGTCGGCCGCGTTCGGCGGGGTTGGTACGACGTTCGATTCGATTCCCCAGCGGCGCTACGGCACGCTTTAAAGCTCTCGGAAGAAACCGACATCATCGTTAGCTCGGTCGCGCCCGATCAGGTTTTAGAAGATTTTTGGGAGGAACATGTTGCCCGCGACATTCTGCCCCGCCTTGCTTTGCTACGGCTCCGGGCGATGACGGTCCCAAACTTCTCTTTTATGACTGATGTTACACGCCTCAATTCCCTACGAAATCTATCGCGGATGTTTCGTGTTGCCGAAAGAATCTCCGGCGCTGGAATCGCCACCATCTTACATCTTCAGGCTAGTACTCGTCATGATTGGGGAAAGTGGGCCGATGTGCTGCGCGCCCAATCTTCAGTGGCTACAGTAGCACTCGAATTCCAGACCGGCCCTAAACAAAAGGAGATCGGAGATCGCTACTATTTCGGGCTTGTCGGGCTGCAAGATTCAATAGGTCGATCACTGCACCCGCTCGTCATTGCGGGGGGCGGGCGGATGCGGCAAATGAAAACGCACTTCCGCTCTTTCACGGTTATTGATTCCACTCCGTTCATCAAAACGATGAAGCGTCGCCTGCTCATCCGGATTGGTCCTGGGCGTTGGAAGTGGCGGCGGCGCTTTACCCCGCCTAAGCAAAGTCTCAGCCAGCGACTCGTGCTCAACGTTAACGCGCATCGCAGGCGCTTCCATGAGATAATTGGGATTATTCCTGATCTGGGGAATCAGCGTTTTCTATTTCCTCCGGCCGCGTAACTGTTGCAATGTGCAACGCCGCTGAGACGGAAAAGTCTAGCGCATTCTCTACTTCGTAGCTCGTCATCACAATCCAACCGTCCGCCATTAACCTGCGGGTCAGCAATTCCTCCAACACCACCTCTTCCCAGTTTTGTCTAGGCAGCCAACCATTCCAATTAACGTCAAAAACGTACTCTTCCTGTACCGCAATCCAATGCGTGTTCTGAAGAATCGCGGCGGGATAACCGCGTCGGGTCCAAGGACCAGTGAAATGCAATAAACAAAGACCGGCGGAAGGCCAAAGAGCCGGATTGCGCACGTAATGATAACCGATGGTGCGCAATGCCCGCTCCATTGCTGTCCGATTGATCCAAGGCTTTTGTGAAAGGTCAGGGAAAAAAAGTAGGGCCGCCTCCCAAGGCAGCCTCGCTAGAGCCGCGAAGGCCAAATGCCCACAACTGACACGCCGCTCATAAAGCTCGGTGGCAGTTAGTGCCGGCCGCCAAAGGCGGTCAATTTCCAAACTGTGCCGAAGCCAATCGCAGTCATCGCCCGGCTGGACGGCATCAACTCCTTCTCGTTTGCTGTCGCAGCCCTCGGAGGCAGAGTACGTGGCTAAGCTAATCATGTTCTGACTGTCGATATATTAGCGGACTCGTTGATGCAATCCTCAGATAATCCGCCCGCCGAATCATCTGCGTCACTTGCAGCTGCGCCGCGGGGAGACTGTGCCTGCTCTGAAGAACCCACGGCACAGACTCCGAGTTTGCCTTTCCGGGAGGGTGATCACCTGCGCCGTGCTCGCGGCGCTCTCGGTCGTCTCGCCCTGTCCTCCCACGCGGACAGCCGGACGCGCAGCTGCGGGTGTGCAGATCATCACAGAGAATTAGCTAATCACAAGAAAGTAACTCGGCCAGATCGCTTGACGGCTCATCGCTCATTAGGACAACGCCGCAGAGAGGTATACGTTATGGCACTGCTGTCGCCTCCGAGAATGCTGCCATGGAAAAGATTGATGTCGATTCAACATCGTCTCACTCGGCGGTCTGCTCGGACGTTGTCCTCCGTACAGGCAAACGAGTGCGACTGATTTTTCGTCCCGAGATAGTGGACAACGCTGCAAATCCTGAGGCGCGAGTGCGCGGAAAATTCATTTATCAGCGAAAGGGCGACGCGGACACCTGGGAATCCTTTGAAAAAATATCCCTCGCTTCTCTCAAGAAAGGCGAAGGCTATCAATTAGAGCTGCACTCGGACGAAGTGCTAATGCTTCGTCGCGACTTGTATGAACTAGCACGACTGCATCGTGAGGTTGGCATTCCGCAAGGACATGCGCAATTTCTAAAGGTTGAAAATAACCTCGCCGACTTATTGCAACTTGGTCAGGTAGAATTAGCTCAGTTTCTGTCGGCCAATGCTGCCGACGCAGTGAAAGTTTTTAGTCGCGTCCTTCGCTGGCTCGCGGATACACCCGAAATTGCCGCGTCGCTCGCGTTGGATGAGACGGAGTTGCCGACAATAAATGCGTTGATCTCTCGCACAAACATTCGCGCGATTTTAGACGCCTGGAGGACGCATGCGACAAACCCTAGTGAGGAATTTTGGCAAGAGCTACTGACCAAACATAGCTTTGTATTAAGCTTTTTGTTTGCATATCCAATCGTTGTCATCCGTGGGAAAGCCTACGTCGGTGGTAAGGAGTACGATAATCAACACGGAAATCTCGTAGACTTTTTGGCGCGTGTGCCTACATCGCGGAACGCAGTCTTGATTGAGATCAAAACTCCCGTGACGCCTTTGCTTGGTGCTAAATATCGCCAGGATGTTTTTCCTCCTTCAAATGAACTCATTGGCGCCGTGTCACAGGTGATCCACTACAAGGAGTCGCTGCTTGGCGACCCGCAAGTCCGTCAGACAGCCGATCTGTCACTTTCGGAACCGAGGTGTCTCATAATCGCCGGGTCTGCTCAGACTGAGCTTGTCGACGACTCTCGCAAAAAGGCGTTTGAGCGCTTTCGAGAACGGCTACTGGGCGTTCATATCGTCACCTTCGACGAGGTGCTCCGCCGGATTGAGGATCTACACGACATCCTCGCGTAGTATCTGCATTTTCATTGCACCATGGGAACCGTCGTGGACCAAAAATTTTGATACGGCTTTGCCGCGGCGAGACTGTGCCCGCCCCGTCTCCCCACAGACTCGCGAGTTTGCTGCCCGTTTGGAGAAGGTGATCATCTGCACCGCCCTCACTGCGCTGCGGGTGCGCAGATCATCACGTAGATAGCTGACCGCGAAAGCGGCTAATATGGCCGCAGGATGAGTTCGTTTGCATACACAACGAATTCCAATGTACGCGAACTCACTGCGGCGAGCGTGGCATCGGCGACTGCACCGCGCAGATGCTTTTCAATCGTGTCACGCAACGGACGCGCTCCCAATCGCGGATGAAATCCGCGTTGCATCAGGAATGACACAACAGAATGGCCGAGCGTCAGGTCGAAGCCTTTGTCGCGAAGAAAGGACAATTCACGCGCGATGTGCAGACGCGCGATTTCCATTTGCACGTCATAGCTTAACCGATTGAAGACCAGCTTCTCGGTGATTCGCGCGTAGAGTTCAGGACGCAGGGTCCGCTGCGCCTTCGCAAGCACGTGGCGCTCCATCGTCGCAAACGACGAATGCTGGAGGTTGATAATTTCAGCCGCAGCGATGTTTGAGGTGAAAACGATGTAGAATCCGCTCAAGTCCAAGGTTTCTCCGCTCGCCATCGTGACGCGCGCAGCATCGAGAATTTGTAGAAAGACATCGAGCACGCGTGGATGCGACTTCTCGATTTCATCGAACAGCAATGTGCCGGTGGGGGACTTAGCGAGCGCTATACCGAGAAGTCCGATCTCGCCAACACGACCACCGAGCAACACGCCAAGACTCTCTTGGGTCTGATACTCGGACATGTCGAACCGAAATAATTTTTCTTTGCCTAACAAGTAATCGGTAAACGCGAGCGACAGTTCCGTTTTGCCGACACCGGTCGGCCCGAGAAACAGGAAGCTGCCTCGCGGACGATTTCGCGTCGTTAGGCCCAATTCGCCGCGATGAAGCGCCGAAACGACTCGTGGAATCACATGATCCTGTCCGCGAATTCGATCTCGTAGATAAGCTTGAAGTTGGCGCAGGCGTTCGAGTCGATCTGATGAAAGCGGGTTCATTTCGCAAACGCTCTCATGAGTCCGCCTGCTACATCGCTCCGAGACCGGAGCAGCATGCGTTTACGTGCGCGGTAAAACTTCGCTCACATGAAAACCAAACTTTTCGCAGCGAACTTCATTCCGATTCTCGCGCAAACTTCTGGCGATCTCGCTGGAGGGGCGAGCAAGGCGCTGGGCATCGTGATGCTCATCGGCTTCATTTTCGGGACCATTTGTGTAGTCGGCGGCGGCTTCGCCATCCGGCGCGGTGATACCGATGCCGGGAAGCTGTCGATCATCGGCGGTCTGATCATTGCCGGTGCGCCGGTCATTGTGAAAGCGCTTTTTACTGCTTTCGGAATCGACAGCTCCACTGTTGATGTCGGTGCATTTCAATGAGCGCCGCCGCGAAATACGAGCTGCGCTTTACCGAGACGAACAGCGCGGACGACTCCGCCGGCAAAACGTGGGGACTAGAAGGCAACCTATTCTGGTTCGTTGTCGGCGGAGCATTCGCGGCGGTGATAACGCTGCTTCTGCTCTTCAGCGTCTGGCATTGGAATTTGCTCAGCGCAGCGGTTCCCGCGCTGATTCCGATCGGTTTGGCGCTGCTCTATGCGCTCGCCTTCCGCCAGGGCAAGCCATCGGGGTACGACATCGATCTTTTCGAACTCTGGCTGAAAGGATCGGGCTTCGGCCCTGAAATCCTACGTGTCAAAGCACCACCACTCTTCTCTTCCAACGACGATGTTTGAAACTGCACCGAACGGCTACTTCATCCGCGACCTGATCGTCCTTCACGGACTTCGCAAGGGTTGTTACGTCTCAAAAGGTTTCATCATTGAACCGCCCGATCTCAGCGCCGCCGCACCGGAGCACCTCAACGCATTTCAAGATCAGCTGG
>WNGB01004271.1_pt1 | contig 23190 bp, 28 predicted proteins | sample 5400681 | NCBI WGS metagenome assembly WNGB01 (sample SAMN13153367, study PRJNA577476) | soil metagenome | isolation source: 115 cm soil or saprolite under grassland replicate 2 | place: USA:California | collected 2016-06-15
AAGCTGGTCATGGAGCTGGTGCAGAAGGGGGTCACGCCGCGCTCGCTCATCACGCGCAGGAGCTTCGAGAACGCCATCGCGGGCGTCATGGCCACCGGCGGCTCCACCAACGCGGTGCTCCACCTGCCGGCTACCGCCCGGGACTTCGGCATCAAGCTCTCCATCGACGACTTCGACCGCATCTCGAGGAAGACCCCGGTAGTGGCCGACCTCAAGCCGTGGGGCAACTACACGGCGCCCGAGATGCACGAGGCGGGCGGCATGGCCGTGGTCGGCAAGCGCCTGCTCGAGGCGAAGCTGCTCCACGCGGCGGAGAAGACCGTCACTGGTCACACCATCGGGGAGGAAGTCAAGCGAGCGACGGAGACGCAGGGGCAGCGGGTGGTCAAGCCGCTCTCGCAGGCGCTCAAACCGTCGGGCGGCATCGCCATCCTCCGCGGGAACCTCGCGCCGGGCGGCTGCGTCATCAAGCTGTCAGGGCACACGCGTGACTCGCACCGCGGGCCGGCGCGCGTTTTTGAGCGCGAGGAGGACGCCTTCCGGGCCGTCAAGGACGGGAAGATCAAGGCCGGCGACGTGATCGTGATCCGGTACGAGGGGCCCAAGGGTGGGCCGGGCATGCGCGAGATGCTCCACGTGACGGGCGCGCTGCAGGGCGCGGGGCTCGGCGACAGCGTGGCGCTCATGACCGACGGGCGCTTCTCCGGCGCCACCTACGGTTTCATGATCGCCCACATCGTGCCCGAGGCCGCCGAGCGCGGCCCCATCGCGGCCTTGAAGAACGGCGACATGATCAACATCGATGTGAAGAAGCGGCGGCTCGACGTGGAGCTGTCGGCGGCCGATCTCAAGAAGCGCCTCGCCAAGTGGAAGGCGGCCAAGCCGCGCTACACGAGCGGCGTCTTCTACAAGTACGCGAAGATGGTGTCGAACGCCTCCGAGGGCGCCGTCACGAGCTGAGCTAGAAAGAATGTGAGCCGGCCGACTCCGTCTGAGTGACCGGGCCGCCCCGGCCCGCGGGCGCGTTCTGGCGCGCTACGCGAGGCGGATGTCGTCTATACATTCGAACGTCCTTCGCGGTATACTCCGGCCGCCGACGGCCCTGAAGGCGCGGGGCCGGGTTTCGCTCATCCCTGCCAAAGGAGGCCAGGTTTATGCGTCAGACCCGCCGGGAATTCGTCAAGACGAGCGCCGTCGGAGCCGGCGCGCTCTCCGGAGCGCTGGCGTTTCCGATGGTATCGCGCGCCCAGCAGAAGAAGCTCACGGTCTGGTGGAACCGCGGGTACTACAAGGAAGAAGACGAGGCGACGATGGTATCGCGCGCCCAGCAGAAGAAGCTCACGGTCTGGTGGAACCGCGGGTACTACAAGGAAGAAGACGAGGCGATGCTGAAAATCGCCGAGGAGTTCAAGAGGGCGAAGAACGTCGACCTCGACATCTCCTTCACGATCCAGGAGGACCTGCTCAAGAAGATCATCAGCGCGCTCACCGCGCGCCGGGGTCCGGACGTCGCCTTCTGCTTCTACAACGACTGGGAGGTCATTCCCAAGTACGCTTGGGAGGGCAAGCTGGTCGAGACCACCGACGTCATCAACGAGCTCAAGCCGCGCTACTTCGAGAAGTTCCTGCCCGTGGCCTACGTCTACGACAACACGGCCAAGAAGCGCGCCTACTACGGGGTGCCGATCGAGGCCCAGACCATGCACATCCACTACTGGCGCGATCTCGTCAAGGAGGCCGGCCTGCCCGACGACCCGGACAAGATCCCGATGAAGTGGGAGGACTACTGGAATTTCTGGAAGAAGGCGCAGGACAACCTCAGGAAGAAGGATCCGGCCAAGTACGGGAAGGTGTACGGGGTCGGGATGACCGAGTCCTCGAGCGCGTCGGACACGATCTACAACTTCGAGATGGCGCTGCTCTCCTATGGCGGGCAGGTGTTCTCCGAGGAGGGCAAGGTCGTGGCCGATCAGCCCAAGAACCACGAGGCCATCGGGAAGGCGCTCAAGTTCTTCGCCGATCTGTTCAACGCGGGCTACGTCCCGCCGGACACGCTGAACTGGTCGGACGGGGACAACAACGCGAACTTCCACTCCAAGTCCATCGTCATGACCCCGAACCCGTCGGTGAGCATCCCCGCCCACCAGTTCTTCACCAACCCGGACAGCTACTTCAACAAGTCGGCGACCATCGAGTGGCCGGACGGTCCCGACGGCCGGAAGCCGACGTACATGATCGCGGTGAAGACGGTCATCGTCCCCAAGGACTCCACCAACAAGGACCCGCAGCTCGGCAAGGAGTTCATCAAGTTCGTCGTGGAGCAGAAGCGCTTCGCCGAGTACGTCAAGGGCGCCAACGGACGCTGGTTCCCAGCCTTCAAGGACGTGGCCGCCGACCCGTTCTTCGCCAAAGGCCAGGCGGGCAAGGGCGGCGTGCTGGACCCGCACCTGCCGACCGTCACCCGGATCTACCTGGAACGGCCCACGCGCGTGTTCGACCACTGGAAGAACCCGGCCATGTCCCAGATCTACGCCGAGAACGTCTGGGGCAAGGCGATGGCCCGCACGAACGTGGACAAGTGGACGCCGGAGAAGGCGACCGACGAGGCCATCGGGCGCATCAAGACCATCGTCGCCCAGTGGCGGTAGGAAACCTGGCGGGGGGCTAGGCCCCCCTGCCGGAGCCTCCCCCAGCGAATCGGTTGCGCCGGCACAGGCGGCGGTCGAAATGTCGATCATGTCGCGTGAGCCTTTCTGGGACGACCTTCTAGGGACGCCGGGCTGTCGTGGCTGACAGTCTGGTCCCGGCGAAGACGGCGGGTTTCCTCGCGCGGTCGAGGACCGCGGCGGCAGACGTCCTGTCGCCGCGGTCGCGGAATCTCCCGGGGCTGCTCTTCTCATTGCCCCTGATCGCGCTCTTCCTCGCCTTCGTCGCCTATCCCCTCTACTTCGAGGTCACCCAGGGCCTCGACCGCCACACGTACGAGGTGTTGTTCTCGGACCCGATCTACGTCCAGACGGTGGTCAACACCCTCGTCTACGTGGGGATCGCGGTCAACCTGAAGCTCTTCCTGGCGCTCCTGCTCTCGGGGGTCCTCGAGAGCGACGACCCCGCGACGCGGTTCCTCTCTGCGATCTTCCTCCTGCCCTGGGCCATTCCGGTGCTCCCGGGGATCCTGTCGGTGCGCTGGATGATGTCCTCGCAGTGGGGCATCCTCAACCTGATTAGCGAGGACCTGGGGCTCGGCACCCACCACTGGCTCGCCTCCCGCTGGACCGCCATCGCCGCCCTCGTCCTGTTCCACATCTGGAAGTACCTGCCGTTCTGGACCGTGATCCTGCTCGCCGCCCGGCGCGGCATCCCCAGGCAGCTCTACGAGGCGGCGGCCATCGACGGGGCCGGCGTGTTCCAGACCTTCTGCCACATCTCCTTCCCGCTGCTGGCGGGGATCTACCTGATCTGCTCGCTCCTCTCCATGGTGTTCACTATGGGGGACTTCACCAACGTCTGGCTCATGACGGGCGGCGCGCCGGGCGACTCGACCCACGTGCTGGCCACGCTCGCCTACCGCTACACGTTCCGGATGGGCAAGATCGACTGGGGTGTGGGCGTCTTCGCCACCGCGCTGCCTGTCACGCTGCTCTTCATCTTCATCCTGATCAAGAAGATCAGATGAATTCCGGGAAGCTCTGGATCACGGTCGTACGCGCGATCACCCTCGCCATCGTGACGGCCTGGACGCTCTTCCCCATCTACTACATGCTTAACCTGGCCGTCACGCCGTGGGACGATCTGTTCCGGCCGGTCTACTGGGTCAAGCACCCGACGCTCGAGAACTTCAAGTTCGTGCTGTTCCAGCAGAGCCCCTTCGTGAAGTACTTCTGGCGCTGGCTCGCCAACAGCCTAGTGGTCTCCGGCGCCGTGATGCTGGCGGTGCTGGTCGTCGCGGCCCTCGGGAGCTTCGCGCTGGGACGCATCCGCTTCGCGCTCGGACGCTTCGTCTCGGGGATGACGCTCTTCACCTACATCATCCCGGCCTCCTTCCTGTCGATCCCGTTCTTCAAGATCATGGGCGACTACAATCTCCTGGACACGTACTGGGCTCTCATCTTCGCGATGACCACCTTCGCGGCGCCCTACGCGCTCTGGGTACTCTGGGACTACGCCAAGACCATCCCCGCGGAGATCGACGAGTCGGCGGCCATCGACGGGGCGGGGACGCTGGCCATCTTCTTCCGCATGTACCTGCCGCTCATCACGCCGCCGCTGATCGCGGTCGGCACCTACGCGTTCTTCTTCGCCTGGAACGAGTACCTGTACGCGGTCCTGCTGCTCCAGGGCGAGACGATGATCACGCTGCCGGTGGGCATGGGGAACTTCCTGACCACGGACGACGCGCCGTGGAACCTCTTGATGGCGCTCTCGGTGATCTACGCCGTCCCGCCGGTGATCTTCTACTACGTCTTCCGCCGCTACCTGACGCACGGCCTCGTCTCCGGCGCCGTCCAGGGGACTTAGCGCCGAGCCGACTCGCTTGGCCGTACGTGCCCTTCCGCCACATCAGGCGGGCAGCCAGCCTCCAGAGCCGGTACATCGGTCGCAATGCTAGAATGGCGTCATGAAAGTGCCCGAGCGAGCCCGGCGTCTTCGCGATGCGTTCGAGCGTCGGATCCTCGTCCTCGACGGCGCCATGGGCACCATGATCCAGTCCAAGAACCTGGGCACCCTAGACTTCGGGGGGGCCCAGTATGAGGGCTGCAACGAGCACCTCAACCTAACCCGCCCGGATGTGATCCGAGGCATCCACGAGGCGTACCTCGAGGCGGGGGCCGATCTGGTCTCAACCAATTCCTTCGGCTGTGCCCCGTATGTACTCGGCGAATATGGGCTCGATGCTCGCTGCCATGAGATCGCGCTGGCGGCGGCCCGGCTGGCGCGGGAGTCGGCCGAGCGCCACTCCACACGCGAGCGGCCGCGCTTCGCCATCGGCGCCATGGGGCCGGGCACGCGATCCATCACTGTCACGCGCAATGTGACCTTTGATCAGGTGCGAGAGGGTTACTACCTCCAGGCCGGCGCCTTGATCGAGGGTGGTGTGGACGCCCTGCTGCTGGAGACCTGTCAGGACACGCTGAATGTCAAGGCGGCGGCCATCGGTGTCAAGCGGGCCATGGCCGAGGCGGGGCTCGACCTGCCCTTGATGGTGAGCGGAACCATCGAGCCGATGGGCACCATGCTGGCGGGGCAGAGCGTGGATGCGCTCTACGCCTCGCTCGAGCACCTGGGCCTCTTCTCCATCGGGCTCAACTGCGCCACCGGCCCGGAGTTCATGACCGATCATCTGCGCACGCTCTCGGACATCGCCACTTGCTTCGTCACGGTATATCCCAACGCGGGGCTCCCCGACGAGCACGGTCACTACGAGGAGACGCCCGAGAGCCTGGCGCTCAAGATGCGCCGCTTCGTCGGCGAGGGATGGGTCAACCTGGTGGGTGGCTGCTGCGGGACGACGGCCGCCCACACGCGCGCGCTCGCCCGGCTGGCGGAGGGCAGGTCGCCGCGGCGTCCGGCGACGTCCCGCGCTCCGGCGGTGAGCGGTATCGAGGTGCTTTATCCCGGCGACGACAACCGCCCGGTGATCGTGGGGGAGCGCACCAATGTCATCGGCTCGCGCAAGTTCAAGGAGCTGATCGTCGAGAACAAGTTTGAGGAGGCGGCCGAGCTGGGACGGGCCCAGGTGCGGAGCGGCGGGCAGGTGCTGGACGTCTGCCTCGCCAATCCGGACCGCGACGAGGCGGCCGACATGGAGCGCTTCATGGCCTTCATCACCCGGAAGGTCAAGGTCCCGCTCATGATCGACTCGACGGACCCGGCGGTCATCGAGCTGGCGCTCGAGCGATGCCAGGGCAAGGGCATCGTCAACTCGATCAACCTCGAGGACGGCCTCGAGCGCTTCGAGAAGGTCGTGCCCCTCCTCAAGACCTACGGCGCGGCCGTGGTGGTGGGCTGCATCGACGAAAACAAGCAGCAAGGCATGGCCGTCACCGCGGAGCGCAAGCTTGCCATCGCCCTACGCTCCTACCACCTGTTGACCGAGGAGTACGGCCTGCCCGCGCGGGACCTCATCTTCGACGCCCTGGTCTTTCCCGTGGGGACGGGCGACGCGAACTACATCGGCTCGGCGGTGGCGACCATCGAGGGTGTCCGCGCCATCAAGGCGCGCCTCCCCGAGTGCAGGACCATCCTGGGCATCTCCAATGTCTCGTTCGGCCTGCCGCCGGCGGGGCGCGAGGTGCTCAACTCGGTCTTTCTCTACCACTGCACCAAGGCGGGGCTCGACTACGCCATCGTGAACAGCGAGAAGCTGGAGCGCTACGCCTCCATCGCCGAGGAGGAGCGCCGCCTGGCCGAGGACCTGATCTACTGGCGAGGCGAAGATCCCGTGGCGGCCTTCGCCGCTCACTTCAGAGGGAAGACGAAGGTGGCCAGGGTCGAGGGCGCGGCGCTCGCGCTGGACGACCGCCTCGCCCGCTACATCGTCGAGGGCTCGAAGGACGGGCTGATCGAGGACCTGGACAGCAAGCTCAAGGAAGCCGGGGCGCTGGACGTCATCAACGGGCCCTTGATGAAGGGCATGGCGGAGGTGGGCCGGCTCTTCAACGACAACCAGCTGATCGTGGCCGAGGTGCTGCAGTCCGCCGAGGCGATGAAAGTAGCGGTGGGCTACCTCGAGGGCTTCATGGAGAAGGACGAGACCGCCAGCCGCGGCACCCTTGTCCTCGCCACCGTGAAGGGCGACGTCCACGACATCGGCAAGAACCTCGTGGAGATCATCCTCAAGAACAACGGCTACCGCATCGTCAACCTCGGGATCAAGGTGCCGCCGGAGGACCTGATCGCCGCTTACCACAGTCACAAGCCCGACGCTTTCGGGCTCTCGGGGCTCCTGGTGAAGTCGGCTCAGCAGATGGTCGTCACCGCTCAGGACCTGAGGGCGGCCGGCATCGAGATCCCCCTCTTCGTCGGGGGCGCCGCGCTCACGCGGAAGTTCACCGCCACGCGGATCGCGGCGGAGTACGGCGGCCCGACGCTCTATGCCAAGGACGCCATGGACGGGCTCGATCTCGCGAACCGGCTGTTCGGCGCCACCACTCGCGATGGGCTCCTCGAGCAGATCCGCGCCGAGCAGGACGCGCTGCGCGCCCCCGCCGACGCCGGCGACGCGGGACCCGCGGCAGCCGCGGGGTCGATGCCGGCGCGCTCGGCGGTGTCCCGGACAGTGTCGGTCCCCGGCCCGCCCGACCTCGACCTCCACGTGCTGCGCAATGTGCCGTTGAGCCGTATCTACCCGTACCTCAACCTCCAGATGCTGCTGGGCAAGCACCTGGGGTTGAAGGGCTCGGTGCTCCGGCTCCTATCCTCAGGCGATCCCAAGGCGCTGGAGATGAACCAAGCACTGGAGGAGCTGAAGCGCGAAGTCGCCGAGCAGGGCTTGATGCGCGCCGACGGGCTCTATCGGTTCTACAGGGCCGGATCATCGCGCGACGACCTCATGCTGTACGAGGATGGGAGCGAGGTGGCCCGCTTCCGCTTCCCCCGCCAGCCGCTGGGAGAGCGGCTCTGTCTGGCCGACTTTGTGCGCGACGTGGAGGGCGGCGACGCCGACTATGTGGCGCTCTTCGCCGTGACCTGCGGGGCGGGGATCCGCGAGGTGGCCCTACGCTGGAAGGAAGAGGGGCAGTATCTGCGCTCCCACATGCTCCAGGCGCTGGCCATCGAGTGCGCCGAGGCCTTCGCCGAGATGCTCCATGCCCGCCTCCGCACCCAGTGGGGCTTCCCGGATCCCCCGGAGATGGGCCTGTCGGACAAGCTCAAGGCGCACTACCGCGGCATCCGCGTCTCCTTCGGCTATCCCGCCTGCCCCAACCTCGCCGACCAGCGCACGCTGTTCGAGCTGCTCCGGCCCGAACAGATCGGCCTGGGCCTCACTGAGGGTTTCATGATGGATCCCGAGGCTTCGGTCTCGGCCCTCGTGTTTCACCACCCGGAGGCCAGGTACTTCAAGGCGGGCGACGGCGCCTCTGAATGACGCTGACGCGGCGCGCCTCCGACATCAGCCCCCGGTTCCTCGCCCTGTTGACCCAAGAAGGGCTCGCCGGCAAGCGCGTGCTCGACCTCGGCTGTGGATGGGGGCGCCTCTCGCTCGTGCTGGCGCGGTCGGCGGGCCATGTCGTCGGGCTCGACCGCGGGGCGGAGCTGATCCACGAGGCACGCGAGCGGGCGGAGGCGGGCGGCCTCGACAACGTCGAATTCCACCAGGCCGACGTGGAGCGGGAGGACTATGGCCGCTGGGCGCCCGATCTCATCACCGCCCATCTCTGCGCCTCGGACGCCATCGTCGAGCGGGCGGGCCGCGCGCTCCGGCCCGGCGCCCGTCTCGGCATGGTTGCCTTCCACGTGGATCAATGGCGTGAGACGGGGAAGGTCTCCCGCTTCGCCTATGGCGAGACCCGGATGGAGGCGCTGCTCCGGGGCGCGGGCTTCGAGCCCGAGGTGATCGAGGTGCAGCGCGAGGTCAAGCAGTTCGCCTCGGTGGAAGAGGGATTGGCGGCGGCCGTCGGGCTCGAGGACCGGTGGAAGGCCGACGGACGCTGGTATCGCTACCTCGGCTTCTTGGAAGCGGGAGGTCGCACGCTCACGAAGAGCCATCTGATCGTCAAGGCGCGGAAGTCATGACGCTCGCATCGGCGACGCTCACCGAGTCGGTGAAGGACTTGGCGCTCACGCTGGGCTTCGACCGGGTGGCCATCGGCCCCGCCGCCCCTCCCGATCATGGCCCCGGATTCCGGGGGTGGGTCGAAGCCGGCCATGCCGGGACCATGGCTTATCTCGAGCGGCGGCTCGAGGAGCGGCTGGATCCCGAGCGTGTGCTCCCGGGCGCGGCCTCCGTCGTCTGCGTGGCGCTCAACTACCATCAGGGTGAGGTGGCCGATGGCTCCTGGGCGCCGGTGGCGCGCTATGCCTGGGGGCGCGATTATCACGGCGTCATCGCGCCGCGCCTCGAGCGGCTGGCGGCCTACCTGGGAGCGGCCTGCGGCGCCTACTGCCGAGCCTATGTGGACACGGGCCCGGTCCTCGAGCGCGACCTGGCGGCGCGGGCCGGGCTCGGCTGGATCGGCAAGAACACGATGCTGCTCCATCCGGCGCTTGGCTCGTGGTTCTTCATCGGCGTGCTCTTGACGACCGCCGAGCTGGGCCACGATAGCGCGCTGCCCGACCGGTGCGGCTCCTGCCGCGCCTGCCTCGACGTCTGTCCGACGCAGGCCTTCGTCGAGCCCTATGTCCTCGACGCGCGGCGCTGCATCTCGTACCTCACCATCGAGCATCGCGGGAAAATAGACCCGGATCTCCACGAAGGCATGGGGCAGTGGCAATTCGGCTGCGACCTCTGCCAGAGCGTCTGCCCGTGGAACCGCAAGGCTCCCGTGGCGGGGGAGTCGGCCTTCTTGCCGGCGGGGCCTTATCCCGGGGCGGAGGCGGTACTCGAGATGAGCGACGACGAGTTTCGCCGGCGCTTCGCGGGCACGGCGCTTCTCAGGGCCAAGGCGGCGGGCATGAGGCGAAACGCCGCCATCGCGCTCGAGAATGCGCGGCGGGCGAAGGAGGTGCCCGATGATTGATCCCACGCGAGACGCACTCGTGATCGTCGATGTGCAGAACGACTTCTGTCCGGACGGTGCCCTCGGCGTGCGGGGAGGCCACGAGGTGGTTGCGCCGCTCAACCGGTACGCCGAGCGCTTCGCCGAGGCGGGAGCGGCGGTGTTCGCCTCCCGAGACTGGCACCCGAGGCGCACCAGGCACTTCAAGGAGCACGGCGGGCTCTGGCCGCCTCACTGCGTGCGAGACACGCCGGGCGCGGCCTTTCATCCAGAGCTGAGGCTGCCGGCGGGCACCACCGTCGTCTCCAAGGGCATGGACCCCGACGAGGACGCCTACTCCTGCTTTCAGGCGCGGGATGACCGGGAGCGGCCCTTTGCCCTTGCGCTCGCGGCGCGCGGCGTCCAGCGGCTCTTCATCGGCGGGCTCGCCACCGACTACTGCGTGAAGGCGACCGCGCTCGACGCCGTCCACGCGGGACTCGACGTAGTGGTCCTGGAGGACGCGGTCCGCGCGGTGGACCTCAAGCCCGGAGACGGCAAGCGCGCCCTCGACGAGATGAAAGCGGCCGGAGCCCACTTCACGACCCTGGGGCACCGATGACGGAAAGCGCCCCGCTCGGGGCGCTGGTCCGACTCTTCCTCCGCCTCGGCTTCTCGGGCTTCGGCGGGCCGCTCGTGCACATCGCCCTGATGGAGACCGAGGTCGTGGAGCGCCGCAAGTGGCTCAGCAAGGATGAGTTCCTGGAAGGGCTCTCGCTCTGCCAGCTGCTCCCGGGCCCCGCCTCGACCCAGCTCGGCGTGCTGATCTGCTATCTGCGCCGCGGCCTGCTCGGCGGCGCGGTCGGCGGCGCGGCCTTCGTGCTGCCGGGCTTCTGCGTGATGCTCCTGCTGACGCTGCTTTACGCCCGCTACGGCGCCGTGCCGGGGCTTCAGGGCATATTCCTCGGCATCGGTCCCGCGGTGATCGCCGTGATCGGGTTCTCCGCCTGGCGGTTGGCCCTGACGGCGTGCGCCGGGCCCGAGCTGGGCCTGGTAGCGCTAGCGGGCTTTCTCCTGACGGCGGTCCTCGATCTCGATACGGTGATCGTGCTGCTCCTCTGCGGCGGGCTCTGGGTCGCGTATCGCCGGCTGGCGGCGCGCGGGGCCACCGCGCGGGTATGGGCGCTCCCGCTCCTGATCACGGCCGGCCCCGAGGTCTATGCGCGCCTGGCCTGGCTCTGGCTCAAGATGGGAGCCCTCGTCTATGGGGGAGGCTATGTGATCATTCCCGTCGTGCGCGGCGAGGCCGTGCGGCGATTCGGCTGGCTCTCGGATCGCGTCTTTCTCGACGGGCTCGCGCTGGGCCAGGTGACGCCCGGTCCCATCGTCAATCTGTCCGTCTTCGTGGGCTATCAGGCCGGAGGGGTGCTCGGCTCGGTGGTGGCGGCCCTCGGGGTGTTCGCTCCGGCCTTCGCGCTGGTGCTGGGGGCGGCGCCGCTCATGCACCGGCTCCGCGCGTGGGCCGGGGTCAGGCTCTTTCTCCAAGGAGTCAACGCGGCCGTCGTCGGCGCCATCGTGGCCGCGACCATGCCGCTGGCCCGCGGAGCCATCGTCTCGCCGTTCACCGCGGTCGTCGGCGTCGTGAGCTTCGTCGCGCTCTGGCGCTTCAAGGTGGACAGCGTATGGCTGGTGCTGGCCTCGGGCGCCGCCGGGTGGCTCTGGAGCGTGGCGCGATGATCTCCTCGGTCACGGTCTTCTGCGGCTCGAGCGACGCGGTCGGGGAGAAGTACTTCGGCGCCGCGCGCGAGCTGGGCGAGAAGCTGGCCCGGCGCCGCTGGCGACTCGTCTACGGCGGAGGGGGTGTCGGGCTCATGGGAGTGCTGTCTCGCGCGGTTCTGGAGCATGGCGGTCACGTGACCGGGGTGATTCCCAAGGCCCTGCTCGAGCTGGGCGTGGGGGATCGCGACGTCTCGGAGCTGATCGTGACCGATGGGCTCCGAGACCGGAAGGCCATCATGGACGAGCGGGGCGACGCCTTCGTCGCGCTCCCCGGGGGGCTCGGGACGCTCGAGGAGGTGCTGGAGGCCCTGACGCTGAAGCAGCTCGGTTACCACACCAAGCCGCTGGCGGTCCTCGACCTCGACGGGTTCTACGAGGCGCTCTGGACCCAGATCCAGCGCGGCATCGATGAGGGGTTCATCAAGCCCGAGTTCCTCGACCTCTGGTACCTCGCGCCCGACGTGGACGCCCTGCTGCGCTACCTCGAGGCCTACGAGCCCCACCGCTACGGGCCCAAGTGGAGCCGGGGCGGGCGGCCGGCGTGAGTGAGGATGGCGGTAACTTCCATGCCGAGACGCGGGAGCGGATCGTCGCCGCGCTCGGAAAGACGCAGCCTCGATGACCGAATCCACTTCGCCTTCGCTCGATGAGCTGATCGACCGGATCACGAGTTGCTCCTACGGGATGCCGGTCCGCGCCATGGAGCGGGTGCGCGCCATGGGCGAGGCCGCGATCCCAGCGCTGGCCGAATCGCTACACCGGTGGCAGGACGACGAGGAGCGCGATCTCCTCTGGCTCATCGTCCTGCTCGGGGAGATCAGGAGCCCGAGCGCGGTCACTGCACTCGTCGAGCAGATGCGCCGGGCCGATCTCGAGATCCTGGCGGTGGCCGCCGCCGAGGGGCTCGCCAAGATCGGCGCGGCGGCCGTGCCGGCCCTCATCGAGGTGACGAAGACCGGCGATGCGCTCCCGCGCCTGTACGCTTACGCCGGACTGGGCTGGATCCGCGATGATCGGAGTTATGAGGCGCTCATCGACGCGCTCGACCGCGATCGCGAGCTCGCAGACGTCGTGGCGATGGCGCTCGGGCAGCAAGGGCGGTCCGAGGCGATGCCGGTGCTCTACCGAGCCTACCGGGAATGTGAGCCATGGCAGCGACCGGAGTTCGAGGATGCCCTGCAGCAGCTCCACCGTGGAGAACGCTCAGCTCCGCTCTGGACAAGCAACTGGCGGCTCCGCTATCGTCGATTGCCCGAGCTGGAGGACGGGATCGATCTGGAGTGGACCGGCATCTCTGCGATCGTGCGCCGCGACGAGGAGCGGTTGCCGGAGCGCCCGACGCGCCCGCTCCGTCCGCTCGAGGAGATCCTCGCCGAGGCCCAGGAGCCCGAAGACCCTCCCGAGACCTGCGAGGAGTGCGGCGCGCCCATCGAGCGCTATACGGGTCTCCACGCCTGCCCCGAGACCGCGGTCGGCGTCGCGGTCTATCAGCTCGATCTGTTGAAGGGAGCGCGCGAGGACGGCATCGAAGACCTCTTCGAGCTGCTCGACGAGCTCGAGGCCGACGAGTCCGAGCGCCTGGACGCGGGCGAGCCGCGCACGCCGAGAGCCCGGGCGCGCTGGCGCGAGGAGCTGGACGAGCTCGACGCGTGCCGTGAGACCTGCCACTGGCTCATCGAACAGGGCGTGGAGGAGGTGGGGCCGGCCAGAGCCCTCCTCCTGGCGGCGGCCGCGCGGCTCGCCGATCGCTACGGCGATCCCGAGGGGTTGCTGGGGCCCGCGCACCCGGCGCCCGACGCCGGCCCCGAGGTCGGGCGCAATGACCCGTGCCCCTGCGGCTCAGGCCGCAAGTACAAGCGCTGCTGCCTCGGCAAGGCGTGAGAGAGCCCGCGAGGGCATGGCCGACCTCATCACCGACGAGATGCTCGACCACTTCGCCGTGGTCGGTCCCCTCGAGGCCGGCGGGGTGCGAATCCGCGAGCGCTACGCTGGCTTCCACGATCGCACCCGGTTCTATCCCGCGTTCCAGCCTGCGCTCGACGACCCCGCGCCTCGCCCGGCTGCTGGAGGAGTTCAACAGGCGGTGACAGCCCGCAGCTGCTTGGGCTGAGCCTTCGGACAGATGAGGCCCCCGACCGGCGAGGGAGTCTCCGGGTCCCGTGGCCACCCCGCGAGACACACTCGACCCTATCCAACAACACACTCATAATGATTCTCGCCAGACACACTAAATGATGGTAATATAGTCTACCGGAGGAGGCAGCGGATGGCCCGCATCAATGTGTTCCTCAGGGATGATCTCCTCAAAGCCGTCGATGCCGAGGCGAGGCTAACAGGCATAAAGCGGAGCGCGCTCATCCAAGCAGCGCTGGAGAGCCACCTGGAGGCGCAGCGGCGAGCTCGTGAAGAGGCCGAAGCCCAGCGCCGGATGGACGATGCCTGCCGCAAGATGGACGCCCTGGCCGAGAAGCTCGGCGACTGGGATCCGGTAGGAATCATCCGGGAGTCTCGGGATAGCCGTTACGGTCGATCCCGTCAGGCGGTCCGACGGGCCAAGGTGCGAAGGCGCCGGTGATCCCTGCTATCCATGCCCGCTACGTCCTGGACGCGTCTGTGGCTGCGAAGTGGTTCACTCGCCACGAGGAGCCCGACCGTGAAAAGGCCCTGGCCCTGCGCGACCGCCACCGGCGCCGCGACTGTCGGCTGGTGCTCCCGGAGTTCGGCCTGCTCGAAGTGATGAACGCGCTGCGGTTCAGCCCGCGAGCGGTCGAGGCCGACACCTCGGCTGCACTCATGGTGCTCAATGATCTGCAGCTTCAGATCGAGCCGGTGAACTGGGACCTGCTGCGCAAAGCGACCGCCATCGCATGGGCATATCGCACGTCCGTATACGACGCGGTTTACGTTGCGCTGGCCGAGCGTCTCGGATTCCCGCTTCTCACCTCCGATGAGGAGCTCGTCAAGCGAATGAGAGGGCACAGCATCGTAGTAAGGTTGCGAGAGCTCGAGTTCCAGTAATGGCTGGCCCGTAGCCCTGAGGTTTCCATGATCAGGTTCCTGATCCGTCACGAGATCTACCAGGCTTGCGTAGCGGCGGGCGACGGGCGATCCGGCATCTTCAGTCTCACGGTTCCGACTGGGGGAGGCATGCGTTACTACTCGCTGAGCCGGGATGCGGAGACCGACCGGCGCGTCGATCCCTACCACGTCACGCTCTTCAACGGCGGCCTCTACCTGGTCGGGCACTGCCATCTCCGCCGCGAGGTTCGAATCTTCGCCGTCGAGCGCATCCGCGCCGTCGACACGCTGCCCGAGACGTTCACGATGCCGGCCGACTTCGACGCCGAGGTCTACCTGCGCGGGGCGTGGGGGATCGTGCGCGGAGACCTCATCACCGTGCGCGTGGTGTTCGCTCCCGCGGTGGCGCCGCCCGTGCGCGGGCGGCTCTGGCACGCGAGCCAGGAGCTTCGCGAGCTTCCCGGAGGGCAGCTCGAGATGCGACTCACGGTGGCCGACACGCTCGAGGTGCGCCGCTGGCTCCTGGGCTTCGGCGCCGGCGTCGAGGTGGTCGCGCCGCCGGCTCTCCGCGACGCCATTCGCCACGAGGCCGTGGCTTTGGCGTCGGCGCGCAAGCCCCCGGCCCGCGCCGTCGTCACGTCGCGGCGCCCTGCGCGGCGGTCGCCCGTCGCTCGCCGTCTGGGTCGCGCCCGGTGACGGCGTCGCTCGCGCTCGCGCGCTATCGTGTCACCTTCGAGGCGCTCGAGCCGCTGGTCCTCCCGGGGTATCTGGGCTCCACGCTGCGCGGGGCCTTCGGGCACGCGTTCCAGCGCCTGTGCTGCCTCGCGCGCCCGGGCGAGGAGTGCCCCGCGCCCCAGTCATGCCCCTACCATCTGGTGTTCGAGACGGCGCCGCCCCCCCACGCCGAGGCGCTCCGGACCCACGAGGAGATCCGGCGACCCTTCGTGATCGCGCCGCCGCCGGCGAGCGCCGAGCAGTACCCGGCGGGCAGCGCCGTGGCCTTCGACCTCACGCTCGTCGGCCGCGCCCGCGAGTATCTCCCGCACTTCGTCGTCACGCTCCGCGAGGTGGACCGCATCGGCCGCGGCCGGCGGCGCGTCGCCCTCCATCGCCTCGAAGCCGTTCACCCGCTGACGGGGGCATGCGAGGTGGTCTACACGGCCGACGAGAGCCTCGTCAGGCCACGCGAGGCGTCCCTCACCCTGGCCGACTGCGCGGCCCTGCCTGTCCCCAGCGGTCCGGTTCGCGTGACGTTCACCACCCAGACGCGACTCAAACAGGGCGGAGCGTTCGCGCGGCGGCCCGACTTCCAGCTCCTCTTTCGCCACCTCCTCGGCCGCCTGTCGGCGCTGGCCCGCTTCCACGACAAAGGCCCGCTCGACGTCGACTTCCGCGGCCTCATCGAGCAGGCGGGCGCCGTGCGCCTCGCCCGCGACGAGACGCGCTGGACACGGCGGGCCAGGTACTCGGCGCGTCAGGGCCGGCGGATGGAGTGGGAAGGGCTCGTCGGCGTCGCGGTGTACGAAGGCGATCTGTCGCCCTTCTGGCCCTATCTCGTCTTCGGCCAGTGGACCCATGTCGGCAGCTCGACCACCTTCGGCCTCGGCCGCTACGTCATCGAGCCCGGCGTCGCCAATGATTCCGGCAGGGAGGCGTGCCGGTGAGCGCGGTAGGCCGGAACGACCCCTGTCCCTGCGGCAGTGGGCGGAAGTACAAGAAGTGCTGCCTCGCCACGAGCGCCCAGGTACCGGGCGCCTACACCAAGGCTGAGAGCGAGAGCGCGTGGGCCGCCCTCGGCCGCTTCGCCTCCCGCGCCGAGTTCGCCGGCGACTTTGCCGCCGCCGAGGCGAGCTTCTTCGCTCCCCTGTACCGGGCGTTGCCCGATGAGCTCCGGCGAGTTCTGATCGCGGAGAGCCATCTCTTCTTCGAGGGATGGTTCCTCTGCGACTTCGTTCTTCGAGGCGGGCGGACCGCCGCCGACATCTTCCTCGAGCGCGAGGGCGCCCGTCTCCGATCGGGTGAGCGGCGCTATCTCGAACGGGCGAGCCTGGCGCACCTGCGCCCCTACGAGGTCGTCGGGATCAAGCCGGGCGAAAGCCTCGACCTGCTCGACCTGTGGACGGGCCAGCGGATCCAGGTCGAGGAGCGTCTCGGGACCCATCAACTCGCCCAGTGGGACATTCTGGCGGCGAGGATCCTGCTGGGCGCGGGGGACCGCCCGGTCATCGACGGCAGCGCCTACATCTATCCGGTCGACGCGCGTGGGGACATCCTCAAGGACCTGAGACGGGGCTACCGCAAGCTCAAGGGTGCGGACCCCGGTATCGACCTCGCCACGTTCTTCAAGCGCATGGGCCGGCTCTTCTACCTCCTCTGGCTCCAGCACGTCGCGCTCCGTCCCGCGCCTCGCATGGTCACTTCAGAGGGCGACGCCATCGTCCTCTCGCGCGTGGTCTTCGACGTCAAGGATCACGCGGCCGTGGCGGCCGCCCTCGCCGCCCGTCCCGACCTCGAGCCCCAGCGCGACGGCAGCTACCTCTGGCTGCAGGACACGGCGGAGCAGCGGAGGGGGCTGGGGAGGATCGCGCTCGTTCCCCGCCGCCTCATCTTCGAGGCCACCTCGCGTCCGAGAGCCGAGCGCGGCCGCGCGATGATCGAGACGCTCTGCGGTGGCGCGGTCGCGTATCGCGCGACGAGCTACGAGGACGTGGGGCAGGCGGCGAAGCGACGCCCCGTCCCGACCCGCGCGGCCCCGGAGATTCCGCCCGAGGTGGCGGCGGCCGCCGTCGCCCAGTTCTACGAGGAGCATTACCGGAAGTGGCTCGACGAGCCTGTTCCCGCCCTCGACGGGCGCACCCCGCGCGAGGCCGCGGGCGTCAAGTCCGCGCATCCCCAGCTCATCTCGCTCCTCAAGGGCATGGAGAACATGTCCGACCGCGAGCGCCGCGCCGGCCCCCCCGCCTACGACTTCGCCTGGATGTGGGGGGAGCTGGGGCTCGAGCGGCCGGGCTGAGGCGGTCCTGAACCGTGACCTTCCCTGACACAGGTTGGTGCGATGCTGGGAGACGGTCATGACTGACGAGCTGGACGTTCTCGCGATCGTCACTGAACGGCGCGAGTCGGCGCAAATGCCGTACATGGTGACAGGGTCTATGGCGGCCAACTACTATGCGGTGCCAGGGATGACACGGGATATCGATATCGTGGTGGAGCTGTCGACGGCCGACGTTGACCAGCTCTGCAACCCCAGATGGCAGACGCCCGCAACCTGCTGGCATCGGTGGCGGAGCTGGACCGGGACTACCTCGCCCGCTGGGTCGAGCGGCTCGGCCTCGACACTCTTTACCGGGAAGTGACTGGATGAATGACACCCGACCCGAGATAGCAGAGAAGTATCGGCAGATGTTGCTCTCGCGCTCCGGTGAAGAGCGTCTGAGGATGGGCAGCTCGATGAACGCCACCGCGCGAGCCCTCATCCGCGCCTCGGTGCTGGCGAAGGACCCGCAGGCCTCGCCGGCCACGCTGCGCCGCGCGCCCTTCCTGCGATTCTACGGCCACGAGTTCGGCGCCGAGGAGCGGGAGCGGATCCTGGCGCGGCTCGGGCGGGACGCATGACGCCGAGCAAGGTGCCGGTGAACTGGGACGACCTGGAGATGGCGCTGACCACGAATGCCGGCGAGTTCACCTGCTACCTCGACGTGCGGACCGGCGAGGTCCAGATGGTCCCTCTCGACCACCTCGGTGCGGACGGGGACTGGCCTGCGGAGGAGGAGATCGACGCCGGGCTGAACGCGGGGCACCTGATCCACATCGAGCCGTTCGGGGCGTCGGTCGAGTATGAGTGGATGGCGGAGTTCGCCAGCACGGTACGCGACGCGCGGCTTCGCGACCTTCTGGAGCTCGCCCTCAACGGCCGCGGTGCCTTCCGCCGGTTCAAGGACGTGCTGCTCGAGCATCCGGCCGAGCGCGAGCGCTGGTTCGCGTTCCGGGACGGGCAGGTACGCGCAGCGGCGAGCGAGTGGCTGGCGGAGAACGAGATCGACGCCACGACCGCCCCGCCGCGGAGGAAGTCATGACGCGCGGCCTCTCGCGTGCTCGACGGGCGCCGGAGTCGTTGCGCGTCGGCCGCGCCGGGATGGGCGCAGGGCCCAAGACTGCTGCCGGATACGGCTACTTCACGGAGAGCCGCCCTTGACCACCGTCGTCCTGACCGTTGGCGGATTGCGGAAGCCCGTCCTCGCGGCGCTCGCGGTCCTTAAGCGGGCCGCGTGGCGTTCCTGTGCTCGGCCGACACCTCAACCGTCAAGGGCTCCTGGACGCCTTCTCTACGATCGCACCCGAGGAAGTCAGGCAGATCCGGGCCGAGGTCCAGGCGTTCGTGGACGAGTGCACTCGAGTCTCGGACCTCACTGCCGAGCATGAGGGTCCACGACTTCATGGAGCAGAGCCGGCGCAGGGAGTGGGAGCTGGGGGAGTATGACATTGACTTGGCGACGCTGCTCAGGCGGGCCGTCGGGATCGCTTGGAACGAGAAGCTGGGGATGCTGACCATCAGGGGGCTCGGCAAGTACCGCCGGGTGCATGTGAGCGAACTTTTCGACGACGACGACTGCGGCATGATCCTGGAGACGCGGGACTATCCCGGGCTGCGGCTCTATCAGGACGGCGAGTCGACACCGGTCTCCGACGTCATGGGGCGGGAGAACCACATCTTCACGGTGGTGCCGCGAGCGGTGGTCCAGGAAGAAATTGACTGGAGGCTCCCGGTCTTCGAGTCCGGAAGGCACCTGGTCGCGTTTGACGGCGCGGCGCTACTGGTCCTCGAGCTCTTGCGAAAGACAAGCGGACTTCAGGATTGAGAGGATTGCCCATCGAAGGTTTTCCGTTCCCCCCAGCCAGCCGGCCCGAGCAGCCGCCAGTCGGTCGCGCCCCAGGCGCCAGGCGCTTCGGAGCATGCTCGCACCGCGCGCGCCTCGAGCGCCTCGGCAAGCGGGAACGCGTCGGTGCGGTGGGCGCGCGGCTGGCCTTGGCGTCGGCCTGCTCGGCGAGGAGGCGGGCCAACGCAGGATCTCGTCGCGAGCCGGGCGGCGAGCGTGGATTGGAGCGGGCGCAGCAGGACGACCCGGTACCAGATCTCGAGGAAGCGCACGTATCGCTTGACGGTGTTCACCGGGATGCCCAGCTCGCGCGCCACCTCCGAGTAGGAGAGGATCTCGCCCGCGCGGGCGGCGAGCAGGTTCTGCGGTGGGGGGGGAGTGTGCAGCTCAGCCACGCGTCCGATATCAGCCAGGTCGCGCCCGGGATGCGTTTGGCGGAAGTCGCGCGGCCAGGTGCGGCACCCGTCGTCGGGCAGCGGGGCGATCGCGGGATACCCGCCGCAGAGAACGTGGTCCTCGGCGTGAGCGAGCCAGAGCTGCGCTTGATTGTCAAGTTTCTGGCTCGCTGCAGGAATTCAAGGAAGATCTGCAATGAAGCTGCCTGAAGCGTTGCGGGCGGATCTGGACCGGTACGTCAGGGCGCTGGAAGCCCGGTTCGGGCCCGACCTCGTCAGCGTCGTGCTCTTCGGCTCGTGGGCGCGCGGTGAAGGCCGGGCGGAGAGTGACCTAGACCTCCTGGTCATCATCCGGGGCCTGGCGGAGGGTCGGTTCGAGCGCTACCGGCCGGTGCGCGAGCTGGCACGGAAGGTTTCGGAGGCGCTCGCGGACCGGCTTTCGCTCATCGTGTCGACGCCCGAGGGGGCGGAGCATGTGAAGCCGTACTACCTCGGAATGCTGTCCGGTCACTTGATGTTGCACGATACCGGCGGGTTCTTCGCGGCCGTGCTTGAGCGGCTGGAGCGCCGGCTGCGGGAGCTTGGGGCCCAACGCTACGTCGACGAGGATGGCTACGAATACTGGGACCTCAAGCCGGACTGGAAGCCGGGCGACGTGGTGACGCTGTGACGTTCGACGAGATGGCGCGTGACTACCTGCGTCGGGCCCAAGCAAGACGCAAGGCCTTGGACACGCTCTTCGCGTCCGCGGCGTATCCGGACGTCGTCCGTGAGAGCCAGGATCTCGCCGAGCTCGTCCTCAAGGGCGCCCTTCGATTCGTCGGCGTCGACCCACCGAAGCGCCACGACGCGCACAAGGTGCTGGCGCGGTTCATCGGTCGGTTCCCCCGCGAGTGGAGGGAGGCTATCGACGAGCTGGAAGCCTCCCTGGATCGACTCGCCGAGGAACGAGGGCCGGCATTCTACGGCGATGACGAGCGCGGCGTCCCCGCGTCCGAGCTCTTCGACGAGGCGGATGCGCGTCGCGCCATGTCGGTTGCCGATCGCCTGCTCGACCTGTACCGGCGGCTGCTCGGCGAGACAGGAGGGCCCGCACGATGAACAGCGTGATCGTCACCGGGTTCGGCGTGATGCTCGGCAAGACGAGCGAGCGTCTGGTGGTGCGGGGGCCACGGCCGCGGCTCGAGCTGGTCGAGGGCGGCCCTCAACTCTTCCTGCCACTGGATCTCCCCGCGCGGCCGCCCTTGCGGGTGGTGACCTCCGACGGCATCAAGACGCCTCCGCCCTCCTTGCGTCCGGGGAAGCCCGCGAATGGCGCCCGAGCCGCGCCGCGAACGAAGCCGGAGCAGGTGGAGCTGCCGCTCTTCCGCATCAGCGAGATCGTCATTGCCAGCTCGGGCATCTCCATCTCGACGGACCTCATCGAGGAGTGCTGCGAGCGCGGCATCCATCTGTCGTTCCTCACGCCGGGCGGCCGGCTGTTCGCGATGCTCGCGTCGCCCATGCTCACCGCAACGGTCCTCACGCGCCGGGAGCAGATGGCGGCCTTCGGGGAGCGGCGCGGCGTGGACCTGGCCAAGGCGATCGTGCGCGGCAAGCTCGGCAACCAGGCGGCGCTGCTCAAGTACTTCGGCAAGTACCAGAAGGAGGCCGATCCGGCAGCCTTCGAGCGTCTCACCGCGGTCGTGCGCGCCATCGAGGCGCGCCGCCGCGAAGTGGACGGGGTGCCGGGCGAGCGGATCGATGATGCCCGCGCCGGCCTGCTTGCGATCGAGGGCGGCGCCGGGCGCCAGTACTGGACCGGCGTGCGGGCGCTCCTCGACGGCCACGCGTCGTTCGAGACGCGGGAACACCGCGGCGCCCCGGACGTGGTGAACTCGGCGCTGAACTACGGCTACGGCATCCTGTACACCCAGGTGTGGGGCGCCATCATGAACGCCGGGCTCGAGCCGTTCGCCGGGTTCGTGCACGTCGACCGGCCCGGCAAGCCCTCCCTCGTGCTGGACCTGATCGAGGAGCTCCGCCAGCCCATCGTCGACAGGGCGGTGATCGCCGCGCTGACCAAGGGCCTGAAGCTGGCAACGCAAGAGGGCCTCCTCACGGACGGGAGCCGGCGGGCGGTGGCCGGCGCCGTGCTCGAGCGGCTGGAGCGCGAGGTCGCCTTCCACGGGCACCGGCACCGGATGAAGTCCGTCATCCAGATCCAGCCGCGGAACGTCGCGAGCTGCCTGCGCGGCCACAAGCCATATCGCGCCTTCGCGTTCAAGTGGTGAGAGGCCCGGATCTCCTGACCTTCGTGATCTATGACATCGCCGACGATCTCGTGCGGAGTCGGGTGGCGAACGCCTGCAAGGACTACGGCCTCGAGCGCATCCAGTACAGCGCCTTCTCGGGCTCGCTCGACGCGACCCGGCGGGCCGCGCTGGGCACGCGGCTGGCGGACACGCTCGGGAAGGAGATCGGGAGAATTCCTCGTCTTGCCCGTGTGTGAGAAGGATGTCCGCGCCAAGCGCCACCTGGTCAACGAGCCGCAGGCGAGAGATGGCGCACATGGATGAAGCTTGTCCGTCGGTGCCCGACACGGCGAGCGCGCCGGTCACGCTGACCGCCACCGACCTCAGGCCGGGTCCAGGCGCTCGTCGACGCTCACGTGTGGCGGATGATTCATTCCGCGGACGGAGATGTGAGCGTGGCGCTGGTGGTCTACGTCAAGCGGCGCGACGGGCAGGCGAACGTCGTCGACGTCGGCAAGCTCGTACTCGAGCGGGGCGGCGTGATCCGGCCGGTCCCCGCGCATCAAGACCAGCGCGATGTGGAGGCGCTCCAGAGCTTACTCGACGAGGGGGTGCGCCTGCCGCCGCGCTACGAGACCATTCTCCCGGCGCCGCACCCGGAGCGCTTCAAGCTCTTCCTTGAAGAAGGCTGCTCGGGGGCATGAGCGTCGAAATTGCGGACCGGCGCGTGACGGAATTCTCGATCACTGAGAGCTTCCGCCCCTCGGCCCACGAGGGCGGAGCGGCCGCCAACAACGGAAACCGCCCAGAACAGATCGTCTATAGCCAGGCCCAGTCGCGCAGCACGTGACGGGCGCCCGGGTGGCGCCCGACCTTCGGGTCGGGCGAGTACCGATCGGCCGCGTAGAGTAGGAAAGACGCGCTGAATGGGCCCCGACGCCTACGGGTGGCGAGGCCGGGCGAGGGCGCGTGGGCGGGCACTGTGCTACAATCCGTTCGCGGAGGGAGAGTAAGGACATGGCCATCCTGAAGGTCGCCCGGCTCGGGCATCCGGTGCTGCGGAAGGTGGCGGCGCCGGTCCCGGCAAATGAGATCGGGTCGCCCGAGATGCAGCGGCTGATCGACGACATGGTCGAGACCATGCGCGAGTACAACGGCGCCGGGCTCGCCGCCAACCAGGTGCACGTGCCGAAGCAGATCTGCGTGATCGAGGTCGCCGGCAACCCCCGCTACCCCGATGCTCCGAGCA
>WNGB01005858.1_pt1 | contig 23190 bp, 16 predicted proteins | sample 5400681 | NCBI WGS metagenome assembly WNGB01 (sample SAMN13153367, study PRJNA577476) | soil metagenome | isolation source: 115 cm soil or saprolite under grassland replicate 2 | place: USA:California | collected 2016-06-15
CAGAGGCGCAGCACCTGCGCCGGCGTGTACTGCGGATTGCTGCGCGGCCTCAGGTCGTCACCGGGCGTGCGAGGACCCGGCCGCGTCTCCGTCCGTCCGGCGGGCAGGGGCTGCTCCACCGGCAGCAGCGTCGTCGGCGGCTGCTGCAGCGACACGAGGCGCCAGGTGCCGGCGCCCGCGCGTGCCGTTCCGTCGAGGTCGGTGCGCAGGACGGTGAGCGAGGCCGCGCGATTCTCGAGGACGAAGCCCGGGAGATCGGTGACGCGCGCCTCGACGGACACGAACCCCAGCCGGAAGCGCCGCGTGGCCGAGCGCGTCTCGCCGCCTTCATCCGTCACGTCGGCTTCGACGGCATACGTCCACGTGAGCTCGCGCGAGGCCCGCGCGTCCGCCTCCGGCGTGAACGTCAGGCTGAAGCGGCCGTCGGCGGCCAGGCTCGCATCACCCGCGGCCACGACCCGGCTCGCCGCGTCGAACGATCCACCCCAGAGCCACCACCACCAGGGCTGGACCGCTTGCCGCGTCACGCGCCAGACCACCTTCCCCGTGGTCACGGGCAGTCCGAAGTAGTAGCGGACGTCGCCGCGCAGCGTCGCCGGACGGTTGAGACGGATCTCCGGCTCGGGGTCGAGCAAGGTCACTTCGAAGGTGGGCCGTTTGTATTCTTCGACCCGGACCAGGGCCTCGCCGCGCCGCGAGCTGCGCACCCGCCATCGACCGAGCAGCCGTCCCGCGGGGATCGTGAACTCGCCCGCCGCCGAGCCGTAGTCGTTGGTGTCCACCGCCCGCGTCTCGACGACGTCGCCACTCGCGTCGACGAGCTCGACGGTGAGGGAGGCGTGAGGCGACGTCTGGAAGCGGGAGGCCTCGCCGCCGCCCTCGTAGGCGACCACCTTCCACAGGAGCTTCTGCTGCGGGCGGTACACGCTGCGGTCCGTGTAGACGAGGGACGAGTGGATCGTTTCCGGTGCGCTCACGATCGTCCAGGGGACCTGCGCGGCCAGGCTCACGTCCTCGCCGTGCCGCGCGAACAGGGCCAGTTGATGGCTCCGCCATTCAAGCGTGGACACGATGGCGCCGGGCCCGGTGAGATCGAAACGGACGGCGCCATCGGGGTCCGCCGTTCGGGTGGCCAGCGCGCGATGACCCTTCTGCCAATCGAGCTGCCACAGCTCGACGCTGGCGCCCGCGAACGCCGCACCCGTCCGGCCGGAGGTGGCCGTGACCTCGATCGCGTCACCCGTCGAGCGCTGCACGAGGACGAGATCGCTGACGAGCAGGTTCACGGCTTGGAGCTGGTTGGAGCCGGTGCCGCGCTTGAAGTCCGCGCGCGCCGAACCCACCACGACGTACAGGCCCGGACGGCTGAGCGGCGGCGTCACGAACGTACGGTGCTGACGGTAGTCCGGGGTCGGCGCGAGCTCGGACGTCCACTCCGCGGCCGCCCGCGCGCCCTCGACCAGCTTCGGCACCTCCGGCCAGGCGGGCAGGAGGTTGTAGTCCCGCGACGTGCGCATCCGATCGGCGAGATCGACGGCGTAGGCGCGGAAGAAGAGGCGCGGGAGGTTCGCGTGGTGGACCTCGATCGAGCGGTGGCTCGGCCCGTCGAGGTTCATGGCCGTGAGCTGATAGGCGGGCGCCTCGATGGCGGCGACGATCGCCCGGCACTGCCGCCCGCCGATCGGCTGCGGATACGCCGCGGCTCCGGCCAGGGCGATGGCGCGCGCGCGCACGAGCGCATCCGGCGCGTCCTCCTGCTTCACGAAATCGGCGAGGGTCGCCTGGCCCACGGCCCACCATTCGAGGTCCCGCATCGCGGGAAGCCGGCCCTCCAGGTCGTCGCGAATCTGCTTCCGGTCCTCGCTCGCGGTGAAGGAGGCGTGCAGCCGCCGGAGTCGCTCGAGACGCGCCTCGAAGGCCGCCTCCCTACGGCCGGCCGCGGAGTGCCAGGCCTCCAGGTCGGTGAGGACGGCCGCGAGCTTCGTGAGCGGGTGCACGGCGGGATCGTCGAGGCCCGCCTGAACCGGCCCGAGCAGCCTCGTCACGTCGAGCCGGTACAGCTCGTGCTGCTCCGGGCTCCACAGGGCCGTGTCCGCCATCAGCTCGACGATCAGATAGGACACCGTGTCCCGCACCGTGCCCCGGACGCGCGGGGGGTAGTTGCCGCGCTGCAGGTGGTCGCCGAGGCGGTCGATCGGATCGGCGCCGATCCGGTCGCGTTGCGCCCAGACGCGCGCATACGCACGCATCGCCTCCGCGCCGATCTCGTCCGCGGTCCACTTCTTGAGATCCAGCGGATCCTTCGACTCGACGCGCTCGCGCTGCCGGATTTCGTAGGAATAGGCCCGGAGGTAGTTGACGAGGGTCTGGCCATAGAAGAGGTCGAGCACCGCATTGCCGGCCGGGCCGGGCGGCCACGGCGTCTCGCGCAGGAAACGGACGACCGTCTCGTAGCCGTGAAGGGCGCTGCGGAGCTGCGCTTCCCGCACCAGCGCGCGCGTCCATTGGTCCTCGTCGCCGCGGGCCTGGGCCCGGGCGCGGACCTGCGCCACCACTGCCGCCGCCGCTTCGTACTTCTGCTCGGCGACGAGCCGGTCCGCCTCTTCCCAGGTCGCATCCGCGAGGCGGGAAACGGCGGTGGGGGATGGCGAAGGACGCGGGCGGGCGGGCGGGCGGCGCGGAGGCGCCGCCATCCCCAGGCCCAGCGACACCATCACGAGCGAGAAACCACCCAGCACGACCGCGCGGAACCGCGTCGTTCTCATGAGTGGATTACAGCGCCACCGGCTCCCTTAATCCGACCGGCCATCGGGCGGTGGCGTCCCCAGCATCCTCTTGGACACCGCCGCCGCCCCGGCGGCTCCCTGGTCTCAGCCGCCGGCCACGCCCTGGGTGTTCACGTAGAGCGAGTACAGCGACGTGCTGGCGGCCATGAAGAGCCGGTTCCGCAGCGCGCCGCCGAAGCACACGTTCGCGCAGCGCTCGGGCAGGTCGATGCGCCCGATGGGCTTGCCGTCCGGGCGGAAGACGGCCACGCCGTCGAGGCCCTCCTCGCCCATGCCCCAGCCGATCCAGAGGTTGCCGTCGACGTCGACCCGCAAGCCGTCCGGCGTGCCCGGGCCGGCGTCGATGAGAGAGCGCTTGCCGGAGAGCCGTACGCCGCCCACGACGTTGAAGGCGAGGATGGAGCGCGGAGAGGTGCCCGCTTCCACGACATAGAGGCTGGACTCATCCGGTGAGAATGCGAGGCCGTTCGGACGGTTGACGTCGGCGGCGACGACGGCGAGGCGCCCGTTGCCGGGATCCACTCGGTACACGTTCGTGGGCAGCTCCGGCGTGGCCCGGTGCCCTTCGTAGAAGCCGAGCACGCCGAAGGGCGGGTCCGTGAACCAGATCGAGCCGTCCGACTTGCACACGATGTCGTTGGGCGAGTTCAGCGGCTTGCCCTCGAAGCGCTCCGCGATCACGGTGATGGTCCCGTCGTACTCGGTGCGCGTGACGCGCCGCGCGTCGTGCTCGCAGGTGAGGAGCCGCCCCTGTCGGTCGCGCGTGTTGCCGTTCGCGTTGTTCGAGGGCTTGCGGAACACGCTGACCGCGCCCGTCTCCTCCTCCCATTTGAGGATGCGGTTGTTCGGGATGTCGCTCCAGAGGAGGTACCGCCCGTCGCCGAACCAGACCGGGCCTTCGGACCAGCGATACCCGGTTCCGAGGCGCTCGACCTTGGCCGAGTTGACGCGGTACTTGGTGAAGCTCGGATCGAGGATCTTGATCGCGGGATCGGGGTAGCGCGCGCTCGGCTGCCAGTCCGCGTCCAGGCGCGGCGCGGCCGCCGCCACCAGGGCGGTGCCGGCGCCGGCGGCGAGGAACTCCCGTCGAGTGGCTCCCACGATCAGGCCTCCGCGTCCACGGCCCGGATCAGCGCCTTGATGTAGCCGAAGGTATAGGCGAACGCCTGCGCGCCGGCGGTGTCGCCCGCGATCTTCGGCACGTGGTCCGGCATCAGCATCCCGTCGTAGCCGACCTCCTTGTAGACGCGCACCGCCTGCAGCATGTCCACGTCGCCGTCGTCGATGAAGGTCTCGCGGAAGTCGAGGAAGCGCCCTTGGATGTTCCGGAAGTGGACGTTCACGATCTTCCCGCGCGACCCGAAGTAGCGGATGACGTCGAGGATCTGGCGGCCGGGGTCCTCGAGCATCTCGGAGACGGTGCCCTGGCAGAAGTTGAGGCCGTGATACGGGCTGGGCCGGATGTCGACGAAGCGCTTCAAGCCCTCCACGCTGCCGAGCACGGTGTGGACGCCGCGATAGCCCGTGTCGTGCGGCATGCCGGGATCGTGCGGATGGCAGGCCAGCCGCACCTTGTGCTCCTCCGCCACCGGCACCACGCGATCGAGGAAGTACGTGATCCGCTCCCAGTACGCGTCGGCGGGGACGGGTCCGGCTTCGGTGGGCGTCGAGGCCTGGGCGCCCGCCTTCGCGTACGAGAACGTGCTGTACTGCGCGCCGCCGCGGCCCCGGGTGGGCTCGGTGCGCACCACGCCCAGGATGCTCATGTTGTATTTCAGGGCCGGGATGCCGGCCTGGGCGGCGTTGCGGATCATCGTGCAGATCCCGTCGATCTCGCGATCGCGCTCCGGGCTGCGGCCCAGCATCAGGTTCGGGTTCTCCGCCTGCGCGATGGGGTGCGAGCTGAGGGGCAGGGGCACGCAGTCCAGGCGGATGCCGAAGGACTCGACGCGCTCGCGCAGCTTCGTGAGGCCCTCGACCGACCAGTGCTCGTCGAGGCGCGCGGACGGCAGCGAGCTGCAGATGTTGTTCACGCCGAGCGCGGCCAGCACGGCCAGCGTCGCGTCCGACGAGTCGTGTTGCGTGCCGACCTTCATGAGGGCGCGCGCTCGGGCCGGGCGGGGCGAGGGAGCCGCCGCGTGCGCGGCCGACCATTCCGCGGCCGCGGTGCCGATGGCCGCGGCGCCGGCCAGCCGTCCGAAAGAGCGGCGATCCATGGCTGCGGAGCATACGCCATTCGGACGCCGCGGTTGCCGCGCTGGACCATGGCACCCGACTTGTGGTCCGATCAGCGCGTTCGACGGCGATCGGGAGGTGACGATGACCAGTGCCCGCGGCCGGTTCCTGGCGCTCGCCGTCCTCGTGCTGGCCGTCGGCGCGCCCGCGGCGGCGGCGCCGGTGACGCCCTCGGCGGCTCCGTCCGGGCCCGCCTCCATCGCGCTCGAGCCGCAAGCCAACGAGTTTCGCGAGGTCGTGGATCTCTCCGGCGTCTGGGACTTCAAGCTCGACCCCGCTGACGTCGGTGAGCGCGAGAGCTGGTTCCGCGGGCTCGAGGCGCCGCGCGCCCTCGCCGTCCCCGGAAGCTGGAACGAGCAGCTCCCCGACGCCTTCAACTACCTCGGGCCCGCCTGGTATTTCCGCCGCGCCTTCGTCCCGCGCGGCTTCAAGGGTGATCGCGTCTTCCTGCGCGTGGGCTCCGCGAACTACGCCGCGCGCGTCTGGGTGAACGGCACCTTCGTGGGCGAGCACGAGGGCGGCCACCTGCCCTTCGCCTTCGACGTCACCGCGGCCGCGCCTGCCGGGCGACCGGTGACCGTGGCCATCCGCGTCGAGAACGTGCTGAAGCCCACGCGCGTGCCCGCGGGCAACCTGCCGCCGGGGGCCCGCTCGTTGTTCAACAGCAACCCGCCCGCGACGTTCGACTTCTTTCCCTACGCCGGCCTGCACCGGTCGGTCGTCCTGTATTCGGTGCCCTCGACGTCCATCGAGGACGTGACGGTCAAGACCGCGCTCACCGGCGACGTCGCCACCGTCACGGTGAAGATCGCCCAGACGGGTGATGCCCGTCGCGCGCAACTCCGGATTCGCGGCGCCGGCACGGACGTGCAGACGGCGCTGGCCCTGACCGGACGCGAGGCGGAAGGCGTGCTGCGCGTCCCCAGGGCGCGCCCGTGGTCGCCGCGCGACCCCTATCTCCACGAGCTGACCGTCTCCCTGTTCGGACCCGGCGGTGCCGAGATCGACCGCTACGCGCTCGAGGTGGGACTGCGCACGGTCGAGGTGCGCGGCAGCCAGATCCTCCTCAACGGCGAGCCGGTCTTCCTGAAGGGCTTCGGCCGGCACGAGGACTTCGCGGTGAGCGGCCGCGGCCAGAACGATCCCGTGGCCGTGCGCGATCACGAGCTGATGAAGTGGATCGGCGCCAACTCCTACCGGACGTCGCACTACCCGTACTCCGAGGAGCAGATGCGGCTGGCCGACCGCGAAGGGTTCCTCGTCATCGACGAGATCCCGGCGGTGAGCCTCCACTTCGGCGATGGGGAGGAGAACGTGCGCGCGCGCCTGGCCCAGTGCGAGAAGGACGTCCGCGAGCTGATCGCGCGCGACAAGAACCATCCGTCCGTGATCGCGTGGAGCGTGTCGAATGAGGCGCTGCCGGGCGCGCTCGACCTTTCCGGAGGCGCGCCCAAGGCCGCCGATCCCGTGGCCACCGCGTTCCTGAGCCGCCTGATCGACCTCGCCCACGAGCTCGACGGCACGCGGCCGGCCACGCTGGTGGCCATCATGGGGGCGCCGATGGAATGGGTCGCCCTGGGCGACTTCGTCTGCCTGAACCGCTACTTCGGCTGGTACACCCAGGCCGGCGACCTGGCCGCGGCCGCGAAGACGCTCGCGGGCGAGCTCGACGCCATCCACGCCAAGGTCCCGCGCCCGATCGTCCTCACCGAGTTCGGCGCGGACACCCTGGCCGGCGACCACAGCGCGGAGGAGCTGATGTGGTCGGAGGAGTTCCAGGTCGCGCTCTTGAAGACGTACCTGGACGTGGTCGCGCAGAAGGACTTCGTCGTGGGCACGCACGTCTGGGCCTTCGCCGACTTCCGCACCGCGCAGGGGACGCTGCGTGCGGGCACGATGAACCACAAGGGCGTCTTCACGCGCGACCGCGAGCCGAAGATGGCCGCTCGCTACCTCCACGACCGCTGGACGGGAGCGCGGCCGGCGGGCGGGAGCTGACATGCGCGTCGCGCGGCTGCACGGACGAGAGGACCTCCGGCTCCACGACGAGGACAAGCCGCGGCCCGGGCCCGGCGAAGTGCTGGTGCGCGTGCGCGCGGTCGGCGTGTGCGGCTCCGACATCCACTGGTTCGCGGAGGGCGGGATCGGCGAGGCGCAGGTCCGCCGGCCGTTCGTCCTCGGCCACGAGTTCGGCGGCGTCACCGAGGACGGCCGGCGCGTCGCCGTCGATCCCGCCATCCCGTGCGAGGCGTGCCCTTCCTGCCTCGCCGGTCACGCGAACCTGTGTCCGTCCGTCCGCTTCGCGGGCGACGGCGCCTACGACGGCGGACTGGGGGAGTGGATCGCCTGGCCGGAGCGCTGCCTGGTGCCGCTGCCGGACCCGCTGACCGAAGCGGACGGCGCGATGCTGGAGCCACTGGGGATCGCGATCCACGCCCTCGACCTCGCCCACCTGCGCCTGGGCGCCCGCGTCGGGGTCTTCGGCTGCGGGCCCATCGGCCTCCTGCTCGTGCAGCTCGGGCGCCTCAGCGGCGCGCGCGTGTTCGCCACCGATCTGGCCTGCCGGCCCCACCGCTTGCAGGCGGCGCGGGCCCTGGGCGCGGAGGTGTTTGCGGCCGAGGAGGGGCGCGAGGGCGGATCCATCCGCGATGCGGCGGGGAGCGGCGGCCTCGATGTCGCCCTAGAGACGGCGGGAGAGCAGGCGGCGGTGGACGCCGCGGTCGAGGCCGTGCGGCCGGGCGCGCGCGTCGTCCTCGTCGGCATTCCCGTCGAAGCGCGCACGTCCTTCGTCGCGAGCAGCGCCCGGCGCAAGGGCCTCACCCTCGTGCTGGCCCGGCGGATGGGCGACGTCTACGCGCGCGCGGTGCAGCTCGTGGCCAGCGGGCGCGTGGACGTCCGCTCGCTGGTCACGCATCGCTTCCCGCTCGCGGAGATCCAGGCCGCTTTCGAGGCCGCGAAGGCGCGTATCGGGCACAAGGTCATCGTCGAACCCTGAGCGCGCCTGATCCGCGGGCGGAAAGAAGGTCGCGCGGGAGGATGGCCTCGCGAAGGTCTTGATTGTACGTGATTTGAGTACGATGTCTTACCCCATGAAGAGACGCGGGACCAGTGAGACCTTCCCGGACCCTCGATAGCGCGCTACGGGCCCCCAGCGGGCGATTCAGGCCGCCGCACCGGGCATCTCGAGAGACGTGCCGACGAGGATAATGTCGTACTCAATTTGAGTACAGTGATTGGCCTCGGGAGGCACCCGCCCCTCCGAGACAGCCAATCGGCGCCTGCCCCCGGCGAGACTCCGCGGAGACGAGTTCTGACGACTGGGACGCCGGCCAACGGCCGTGATCAGTACGGACGGTCCGGGTTCATGAAGCGGTAGTTCCGCAGCTCCTGCGTCGTGTGCCGCGCCACGTCCGCGACGGCGGCGTCCGCATCCTTCTCCCCCACTGCGGTCAGCGTGTCGACGGCGTGCTTGAAGTCGAACATCGCGACGGCGGGGATGGCTTCGGCCCGCACGCGGGGATCGGCATCGCGCGCCAGCGACTGCGCGAGCTCCCACGCCCGCGCGGGCGGGACGCGGTGCGTGCCCATGAGGAGGCGCAGGCCGGTGGCGGCGGCGGCGCGCACCGCGGGATCCGGGTTCTGCACGCCGTCGAGGATGCAGGTGTCGGCGGCCGGGTTGGCCTGTGCGGGCAGCGCGCGGGCGGCCACCCATTTCGCCTGGTCCGTGCCCGTCTGCAGCGCGTGGCACAGCTCGCTCGTGGCGCGCTCGCCCAGGGCGGCCATGAACGCGATCGCGAGGCGGCGGTTACGCTGGGACACCAGGCGATCGGGATCGTCGAGCTTGAGCGTGCCGAGGTAGGCGTCGACGAGACCCGGCTGCTGGAGCTTGACCAGGCAGGAGAGCGTCTCCTCCCCGACCACGGGTGCGCGGGCCAGGTCGAGGTAGTGCTCGTACCCGCCCTCGTCCGCGCACTCGCCCCCTTCGAACAGCTTGGCCGTCGCGACGTCCTGTTGCGCGCGCGCCATCTGGTGCGCGCTGAAGGCCAAGTCGACCGTCCGCGGACGGAACAGCACGACGCCGAGCACCAGCGCGAAGATCACGGCCGCCACGGCCAGGAACACCTGCAGGGGGGGCAGGCGGCTGCGCACGCGGCGCGCGGCCTGGGCCGCGGCCACGCGCCGGGCCGCCACCGGCGCCGCGCTGCGGATCTCGTCCCAGGCGGACGTGACCGCCTCCGGATGCGCGGCCAGCTCGTCGAGCCGGGCGGCGACCGTTTCCGGCTGCACGCCTCCGAACCCGCGGTTGCGCAGGTCCTGGACGAGGGTGTCGACGTTCATGCCGCGGATCGTCTTCGTGCCCGGGGCGGCGCGAACGGTGGCGAGCGTGGCCAGATGGGTGCGCGCCTTCTCGTCCCAGGCGGGCAGCGCGCGCGCTTCCGGCTCCCAGTCCAGCCGCCAGATGCGCAGCGCGAGGTCGGTGCCGCCGGTGAGCAGCGTGTTGCCGGCGGGGAGCGCGGCCAGGGACAGGACGGCGCCGGTGTGCCACAGCGTCTGCAGGCAGCGGCCGCTCTCGAGGTGCCAGACCCGCACCGTCTTGTCGCGGCTCGAGGAGGCCAGGTGGCGGCCGTCCAGGAAGAAGCAGACCGACGTCACCTCGGCCGTGTGCCCGGCCATTTCGCGCACGGCGCGGCGCGAGCGCAGGTCCCAGAGGCGCACGGCGGAATCCACGCCCCCGGACGCGGCCTGCCGTCCATCGGGGCTGATCGCCACCGTGCCCACGCTGCCGTCGTGGCCCTCGAGCACGGCGACACAGGAGTGGCTCTCCAGGTCCCAGACACGAACGGTGGCGTCCCACCCCGCGCTGATCGCGTAACGGCCGTCCGGCCCGAAGGCGCAGGCGCTCACCTGTGATTCGTGGCCTTCCAGCACGTGCAGCACCCGCCCGCCGGGCAGGTCCCAGAGGCGCAGCGTCTGGTCCGAGCTGGCGCTCAGGAGCGACCGCCCGTCGGGGGCCACGGAGACGCCGTTGACGTAGTCGGCGTGGCCTTCGAGGATGCGCGGGCTGGCGCCATCCGCCAGCGGCCAGAGGCGGAGGGTTCGGTCCCAGCTCGCGGAGACTCCCCAGCGCACGTCGGGCGTGATGGCCACCGCGGAGACGGTGGCTTCGTGCCCGTCGTGCGCCGCGATGGCCGTGCGCGCGCCGAGGTCCCACACGCGTACCTGGCCCGTCAGGTCTCCGGACAAGGCGCGCGTCCCGTCCGCGCTCACCCCGACGGCGACGACGGGGTCACGATGGCCCTCGAGCGCGGCCAGCTCCCAGGCGGACTCCAGGCCCTTGCGCGGGAGGAGCGACGTCACGTCGTCCCAGAGGTGGAGCGCCTCCGGCGAGCGCTCGTGGCCGGGGACGAAGCGCGCCTCGCGCGCCAGCTTCACGGCCGTCGCGAGGTCGCCCCGGGTGAGGGATTCGCGCGCCTCCTCGAGGCGCTGGCGGAAGGCGGCGGCGCGCTGCTGCACATCGGAGACGGACACCGGCCGTGCGACCGCGTAGGGTGGACGCCGCCAGGCGCCATCGAGGCGCAGGCCGTGGATGGACTTGCCGCAGGAGACCCAGAGGATGGGGGCGTCGCGCACGCCCGCGGCCGCGAGGATCGGTGCCTCCAGGCGGACGAGGGCCTTGAAGCGCCCGCGTGCGAGGTGCCAGACCCGCACGCTCCGATCCTGGGCGGTGGCGGCGCACCACTGCCCATCGCCGGAGACGGCGACGGCGGTCACGGGAAGCGACGCGCCCATCAGCACGCGGGCGGCCTGTCCGGTCGACGTCGCCCATTGCCGCACCGTGCGATCCTCGCCGCCGGACACGAGGACCGCCCCGTCCGCGCTGAGGGCCACGCCGGACACGCGTCCGCGATGGCCTTCGAGCGTCGCGCGCGGCTGTCCGCGGGCGACGTCCCAGACCCGCACCGTTCCGTCCAGCCCGCCCGACGCGGCCAGGGCGCCGTCGTCGCTGATGGCCACGCAGGTGACGGCCTCCGTGTGACCTTCCAAGGCCGGCAACGCCCGCCCGCTGCCCAGCTCCCAGATCCTCACCATGCGGTCCGAGCTGCCGCCGACGGCGAGCCGTCCATCGCGGCTGATGGCGATGGCGGTGGCGACACCCGGATGACGCTGCATCGCGCGGACGACGCGTCCAGTGGCGAGATCGCAGAGGTGGGGTGGCGCGCCTTCGCCGCCCACGAGGACGGCGCGGCCGTCCGGGGCCGCCGCCAGGCAGCGGATGCGCAGCTCGGGCACGGTGAGGCCGGGCTCGGTGTGCGTCGAGCCCACGGTCCACGTGCGCAGGGTGGAGGTGCCGGTGGCGGCAAGCAGGCGGCGGCCGTCGGGCGTCACCGCCAGCGCCATCGCGTTGTCGGTCAGGTCCTTGAGGACGGCGGTCCGCTCGTGACCGGGGACGAAGCGCGCGATGGCGGTGGCGCTGTCGCGGGGCAGCTCGGGATGACGCGTGGAGCGCTCGGCATAGACGCGCTGCGCTTCGTCCGCCTGTCCCATGGCCAGGTACGCGCGCGCGAGGGCCGCCACGTCGACGGGTTGCTCGTCCGTCGAGCGCATCACCTCCACGAGGCAGGCGGCGGCTTCCTTCCACCCCGCGACCTCCCCGGTGGCCGTGGCCTGCGCGCCGAGGGCGAGCGCACGGTCGCGTTGCAGCTCCGGGCCGGGCGCGGCCGTCTTGGCCGCCGCGGCCGCGAGCGTGGACACCGCTCGCTTGTACTCGCCGAGCCCCAGGTGGATCGCGCCCAGGAGCTGCAGTCCCCGCGCCGAACCGCCGGCCGCACGCTGGGCCTCTTCGACGCGCGCCACGAGGTCGGTGTCGCCGGCGCGGCCCTGCATCCAGGCGTGGAGCGCCTGGTTGTACGTCGATTCGAGATGCTGCGGCTCCGCCGCCAGCGCCTTGGTCCACAGCGCGTCCGGGTCGCCGCGGCCGAGGTCGAGGAGCGAGACCGCACGGTTGTTGAGCGTGGCCGCGGTCTGACGGCCGGGCGTCGGCTTCGTCCGAGGATAGGGCCGTCCGGTCTCCCCCTCGTAGACGGCGATGAGCGCATCCGCCGCTTCCGCCATCGTGTGGGGACGGCCCTCCGGCTCCGTCGTGAAGCAGCGGCGCAAGAGCGCGATCACGGCCGGCGGTATGGGCGGGAGGCCGTCGGGCGGTTCCGCAACCACCGCTTCCTCGAGCACCTTGGAAGCGGCCGGGCCCACTTGCCAGGTCCGCTGGCCGAGGAAGGCCTCCAGCACGGACAACCCCCAACTCCAGGCGTCGGTGCGGCGGCTGAGGGGCTTGCCTGCCCATTGCTCGGGCGACATGTACGCGGGCGTTCCTCCGCCTCCGCCCGCGGCCAGGGCCGTGGTGTCGCCGTTGCCGAAGGCCACCGGCGCGGGCGCGATGCGCGCGCCGGCCAGGCCGAAGTCCGTCACCTTGGCCACGCCCTCCGCGGTCATCATCACGTTCGCGGGCTTCACGTCGCGATGGACGAGGCCCTGCTCGTGCGCGTCGTGCAGGCCCCACGCGAACTGGACGGCGGCGTCGAGGATCGTGTCCAGGGTGAGCAGGCGGCGGGCACGGATCGCGTCGCCGAGGGTCCCGCCGTCCACGTATTCCGCGAAGACGCGCGGGATCCCTTCCAGCCGCCGCACGTAATAGCACGACACCATGTGCGGGTGGAGCGGGAGGTTCACCCACGTCTCGGCCTCGCGCTCGAACGCTTCGACGCCGCCGGCGGCGTCCAGCGCCTGCTTGAGCGGGACCTTGACCGCGAGGTCGACGCCCCAGCCGCGATGGTGGACGCGGTAGACGCGGCCCATGCCGCCCTGCCCGAGGAGGCCCGCGACCTCGTACAGGCCGAGCACGACGTCGCCCGTCTTCCATTCCCGCGGGCCTCCGGCGGGTGGCGCGGCTTCGACGACCGTCGGCACGGGGGCACCGGCCGGCGGGGGCGCCGCCTCCGGCAGGGTGGGAACGGGAGCAACGGGTGGCAGCACCGAAGGCGCGGCCACGGTGGGCGCCGGACCCACGGCGGCGGGCGGCGCCGTCGCCTGGACGAGGAAGCTCATGCCGCATTGCGAGCAGCGCACGGTCTTGCCGAGGATGCGCGCGGGCGCGTTCCCCGCCTTGTGGCAGCTCGGGCAGGTGATGCGAAGGGTGGCGGCGTCGGCCATCAGAGCGCCTTGCGCAGAGCGTCGCGGAATTCGGTGGCGGAAGAATAGCGACGGGCGAGGTCGTCGTCCACGGCGCGGTCGACGACCTCGGCCAGAGCGGCCGGGATCTGCGGCTGGCGGTCGCGGATCGGCACCACGTTGCCCCCGAGCACGACCGCCAGCGGATCCTTGGCCGCCTGGAAATCGCGCACGTAGCGCAGGGTGAGCATGTAGTAGACGGTCGCCCCCATGCTCCAGACGTCGCTGGCCGGCCGGAGCAGCCGGAAGTTCGTGAGCTGCTCGCGGGGCATGAACTGCAGGGTCCCCGCCGCGAAGCCGGTGGCGGTCATCCCGCTCAGGCCGGCCTGCTGGAAGCTCTTGGCCAGGCCGAAGTCGGTCAGCTTGGCCACGGTCATCTCCGCGTCCGTGAGGAGGATGTTCTCGGGCTTGATGTCGCGGTGGATGAAACCCTGGTCGTGGGCGAAGCTGAGCCCCTCCAGCGCCTGCTGGGCGACGCGCAGGGCCACGTCGAGATCGAGAGGCTGCTGCCGCTTCAGGAGCGCGCCGGAGAGGCTGCCGCCCGCGCAGTACTCCATCGCGAAGTAGAAGACGTCTCCCTGCGAGCCGTGAGCGTACATCGTGACCACGTTGGGATGGCGGAGGCTTCCCGTCACCGCGATCTCGCGGTCGAACACTTCACGCGCGTGCGCGTCCAACGCGGCCTCGGGACGCATGAGCTTCAGGGCGAAGGTGGCGCCGTCGGACAGGCGCGTGGCCAGATGGACGACGCCCATCCCGCCGCGTCCGAGCAGCGGGCCCAGCGCATAGCCGGCCACCGTCGTCTGAGGCCCCGTCTTGGAGGATTCCGCGACCTCGATGAGGAGGTCGAGCGGAGAGGGGTCGCGCCCGGGCGGCGTCGGCGGCGGCACCGGTGCCGTGACCCCGTCGATGCGGACGTTGATCACGGTGGCGCCGACGCGGATGAGATCGCCGTCCCGGAGGTCCACCTGCGGCCAGGGCTGCTGGGCCGCCTGTTCCGGCGTGAGGTGCTTCTCACGCCCTCCGTGCTTCCGTCCGTTCACGTAGGTGCCGTTGAGGCTGCCCAGGTCGCGCAGGCGCGCCGCCGGCGGGTTCACCTCGAGGAGGAAATGATGGCGCGAGGCCGTGGCGTCGTCCGGGGCCAGCTCGGCGTGGCAGTCCGGCGCGCGTCCGAAGAGGAAGGTGTCGTGGCCGTCGAACTCGAAGTGCTTCCCCTGGATCGGGCCCGCCACTACGTCCAGGCAGACGCGACCGGGCATGATGGGAGCGCGATTATAGGCGAGAACGACGATAGGTCAGCGCCGTCGCAGGACGGCGTGATCTGGCTCGCTTGAGGGTGAGCTACAGGCTTGCCCGCCGGGCAAGCAGGTTCTCGACCGGAACCACCGGGGGCGCGTCCTTGGCCGTGATCCGAGGAATAGCGGCGATGGCCTCGGGATGGCGGGTGGCCACGTCGAAGCTTTCGCATGCATCATCGTCGAGGTTCCCGGTAGTGGGTCAGTTTGAAGGCAGGGCCAGAAATACTGAAGGCCGGAGAAACAGCGGGACTGTTCTCCAGCCTTGTGCGCAGGGCGACTGCGTGAATCGATAGCCGAGCTTCGCCGTCAACCTCTAGGGCGTTTTCTTCGTCGGCGCGCGATCTACGAGGTCATCCATCTTCTGAAGCTCGATACCGCAGGCGCACTCACTTTCGGGACTCAAGCACACCCCACACCTGTCCTCGTTGTCACGCTCCGCCTCTTCCCTCGCGATTTCTCGGTCTTTTGCTTGTCCCATGCGTCGCCTCCCTAGAAAGTTAAGTCTATCAGCCCAGGAGGGCCACGATCTCTGCCAAGGTCCAGACGTGATCGGTTCATGCCGGCTTCCATCGCGGAGGTGACGCGCGTATGATGGACGCGCGCGAAATTGTAGTGCATGAAGTGGAGCGCCACGGCTGCCTCTAGGTTCTCGATCTTCTTGGAGAAGGCATCGGTAAGGCGCGTGAATCGCCGTATGGACATCCACATGGTGAGGTTCTGGTGCTCCACCATTGACGTGGAGATGTGTTCTGGGGCGCGGTTGCCCGTGATCTCCGTCTTGCGGCACCCGATGCACACGGCCGGAGAATACGTCCGCTCGCCGTCCTCAGCCTGGCCGTAGAGCTTCACGAGCATCGCGTAGTCCACGTCCATTCCGAACGCATCCCTCAACGGCGGCTTTGCAGCTCCAAGGTGAACGCTCAGTAAACGCGGCAAGAGAGCTCCGCCCGCGGAAACGGGGGCTCCTTTAAGACATTTCCGGGTGCGCCGCCCTCCTCTCGGCCCTGCGCGTCAGTCATCCCACCGTGAGATACTCCGCCAAGCCCTTTCGGGCGGCCCGACAAGAATGTCCTCGAGAAAAGCCCCCGAAGAACTCGAGCTTGAAAGTCGAAAGCAAGAGCTCGATGCGCTCCGCGCCAAGCTGGTGCAGGGCGAGCTGGAACTGGCGACGTTTCGCGCTGAGCTCGACACGTTTGAGCAAGCTTATCTACGCGCGGTTGGCCCCGCTCTGGCTGAGCTGGACGCGATTCAAGCTCGCATCGCGCTGATCGAGGCTGAGCGGCACCCCGCCGATCCGAGCTATGCGCAGACAGCACGACACTCGAAGGCCCAAGCCAACGAATCTGCGGCTGCGGTTGCGGGAGCCGAAACATCGCCAGCCGGCAGATTTCAGCGATCTGACGAACTCAAGAGTCTCTTCCGGGAAGCGGCCAAGAAGCTCCATCCAGATCTCGCTGTCGATGACGAACAGCGTTCCACTCGGACCGTATGGATGGCCCGGGTGAACGCTGCGTATCGATCGGGAGACGGGGCCGAGCTACGGCGGATTCTCGACGAATGGCAGTTCGCCCCTGAAGCCATTCAAGGAGACACCGTGGCATCTGAGCTCGTCCGGGCGATCCGCTCTGTCTCTCAGATCAGACTCAGGTTGGAGGCCATCGCCAACGAGACGGAGACGCTGAGGCGCTCCGATGTCTTTCATCTCTACGAGGCCGCACTGGCAGCACGAGCTGAGGACCGCGATCTCCTGGCTGAGTTGCGGTCCACGCTACAGGCTCGCCTAGCGGTTGCCAAGATGCGCCTGACAGAGGTCGAGAGCCCGCAATGAACCGTGAACGCGGGGAACCCGGCGACGAGGCCCTGGCCTTGCGGTCCGAAGCATCAACCGCTATCGCCGCGCCGTCCGGCGGCGGGCTTGCGAGGCGCGCTCTCGAACTCGTGCCAAGCCTCCGGGAGCGCCGGTTGACGTTCCCCGCCGATTCCTATCTCTGGCGCTACCGACGGAGCGGGGATAACTCCGTCGCGGAGCTCATCGAATCAATTGACGGAGTGGAGGCGGGGACAGCGGGGACATGGGGCTTAGGGCGACTGACTATCACGCAGGGAGAGGCGAGTAGGACCGTCTGGGCTGCAGGAGAAGTAGTCGTATCGGCGGACGCTCAAGTGGAATTAATCGTCGCGCTGCCCCCGACGACGACCAATTCGTACCGTCCCTGGTTATCCGAGCCGGTGGCCGAGAAGGCTGTGAAACTCCAGTCATTCCTGTCGGCGATGCTCCGACTCGATCCGTGGAGCATCGACAAACTCGCGATATTCAACTTTGCAGACGTCAATTTGGAACGGAAGTCGATGCTCGAGCTGTTCAGGGCTGTGAGCGCGCAGAAGAGTCTTCGCAGTGTGGCATTGGAGGCGACACCATTCGCGCTCGAGGAGGACCTGCGACATCTACTCCGCAGTTTAGCCAGTCTGCCACTGCTCACTCAGTTGTATCTCGGAGAACTCAGCGATGGGCTCATGTCGGAAGTGTCAGGTCTGGCGCAGTTGCGGACGCTCAGTCTCTTGTTGGGGTCGGTGACCGAATCCGGCCTGGCCCAGCTTGATCACCTCCCATTCCTTGAGACGCTTGTGATCGAGGGGGGGGACCCGGCTTTCCCAATCAACTGCCTCACCCGATTTCCTGCACTCCGCACGTTGCACATCGATGTCGCGCGCGACACGTCTCATGAGAGTGAGATCTTGGCTATCGCCCGTCTCCCGACCATGGAGGAGATCTTCCTTGATTGTGGAACAGTTCGCCCGGAGGCGGTTGGGATGTTTGCTTCCCTCGGATACAGGCTCCAAGAAATCGGTCCATCCACCCTGATTTGGCGCCGCGGAAAAGGCGAAGCGCACGAGTGAAACGGCCAGATCCCGTGACCGCCGCCCATCACCCTTGAACACTCGCGCGGGGGTGCCAGCCTTCGATGCAGCAGCCCGGAGTGTCGGACGAACGACTTGGACGGCCTGAGACCTACGGATCGATCCGCTGGGCCGCGACGGCCTCATCTAGATCTTCGAAGAGCTCGTCGGGCGGTGAGCCGTCAAGCATCCATGGAGGCAAGAGGTCGACGTGGCGGCCCGTGGTGTAGTTGCGCTGCGACCATCGGCCCTGCTCGTGCACCAGACCTATGCGGACGTGGCTACCTCCTCTGAAGAAGACGGTCCTCTCGGACGTACGGGCCTGTGGCCCCCGAGAACTGACTTCCAGCATCGGGTGCAAACCACCGCAGTCTTTCAGGCCCTCGTCCTCCGTGAAGGTCCGCATGTAGTCGTCCATGAAGCCCTCGGTGAACCGTTCGACATAGACCGACTGCGGTGCGCGGTGCAGCTTCCCGCGTACACCCTGCCCCGTCCCAATGGCGGCGAACTGCAAGGGACGGAAAACGCGCGGCTCAAAGTCGTTGGAGCTTCGAATGGTGTACAGGATGTTCCTCGCGCCCATGCAGTTGGTCCATTCGTGGGTGTCGGGCGCGCCCCATGGCAAGCCCCGTCGGGGGGGCTCCACCGGCATCGAACCCGAATCATCGTCGGTTGAAAAGACCGACTCGATCGCTGTTTCCTTCCCGCCGAGCGAAGGCGACAGGGCCGAGCCCACCATAAAGACCACCTCGCCGCGCGGCGGAGACCCGGGAAGTTGGGGAGCGTCGCGCAATGCGGCATAAAGGTGCTTCAGGAAGGAAGGCAACCAAAGGGTGACGCGAGCGTACCACCGGCTCATTCGCCCCGCGCCACGCTTGGAAGGGCCTCCTGGTCCAGCTCCGGGGGTCCGTCCAGAGAGCGGCCTCGACTTGGGACAAGAGGGCGCCGCGGCATCAGGCCGGTCTGTCCGTCCCGGAGGCGCGGCGCCACAGGTCGAGGACTCCGAGAGCGGCTGCCCATTTCTGGATGTACTCACGGTCCAGCTCGGGGCCCTGGACGTCGATGATCCCAAAGACGTCCGCAAGCTGCCGCTGCGACCCGCCGCCCTTCTTCGCCCACTCGAGCTTGGACAGGATGGTGTCCTCGGCCGTGGCCAGTGCCACCGAGATTCCGGCCAGTTCGGCCGGCTGCCGGCGCGCGAACTCCTCGAGGCTGAACGGGCGGTCCTTGCGGACGATCAGGTCCAGCTTGAAGGCGCTGGCGGCGTCGATCACGTTGAACTGGCGCCGGCCTCGAAGCGCTTCGCGCGCGACCGTGAGGTCCACGTAGAGATGCGCGGCGGACAGCTCGGCGACGAGCCGGTCGAGCGCTTCGGGGGCGGGATCGATCACGATGTCCGCGTCGTGCGTCGTCCGTGGCCTCCCATGGAAGCTGCTGGCCAGCGAGCCGGCGATCATGTAGGGGATGCCGAGGTCGGCGAGCAGGCGGGTGACGCGAGCGAGGACTTCCTGCTCGACGGTCACGGCTCGACGAGATCGTGTTGAGGCCACACCTTCAACGTCAAGTCGTCGCCGAGGACCAGGCGCGCATAGGCCAGTCGCCGGCGCTCGTCGTCGTAGTCGGCATGGCGCGCCCGGATGCCGGCGATGGCCGCCTCCCGCGCCAGATCGTTGAGGCGGAATACGACCTCGGCCCGACCAGGCCCTCCCATCCTCCGGTAAGCCTCGATCTGCGCCCAATAGGCGTCGGCGGTCGTGTCCAGCGGGAAGTCCATGTCGGGATCTTGCCATTCCGGAGGCGCGGACGGGGACCGGCCGGAGCGCGGTGTCGCTAGGGGTTCGCCCGCTTCGTGAGCTGGTTCTCGACGGGCCCCAGGGTACGCGCGTGCTCGGCGGCGATCCGGCGGAGGGCGGCGATGACGTCGGGATGGCGCGCGGCCACGTCGAATCGCTCGCCCGGATCCTCGTCCAGGTTGAAGAGCAGGGGCGGATCGTGCGCGACTTCCGGATCGGGGCCGTATTCCGACTTCGTGAAGAAGTGCGCCTTGTACGGCCCATGCCGGAGCGCGTAGACCTTCGGCCCGCGGTAGTAGAAGACGTCCTGCCGTGGGCTGGGCTCGCCGCGCAGGAGCGTGCCGCTGAGGTCGACGCCGTCCAGGATCCGGTCCCGCGGCGCGGGCGCGCCCGCCAGCGCGCACAGGGTGGGCAGCAGGTCCATGGTCGCGCCCATGTCGGCCACCACAGCGGGGACCACGTGTCCCGGCCACCGGAAGATCGTGGGCACGCGCATCCCGCCCTCGAAGGTCGCGCCCTTGGCCCCGCGCAGCGGACCCGTGGATCCGGCCTGCCCGTCGAACAGCGACCAGGGCCCGTTATCGCTGGAGAACATCACCAGGGTCTCCTCCTCGAGAGAGAGGGCGCGCAGCGTATCCAGCACCTGGCCCACGCTCCAGTCGATCTCCTCGATGACGTCGCCGTACCGTCCGCGACGGCTCTTGCCCGCGAACTCCGGCGACGCGAAGAGCGGCATGTGCGGCATGGTGTGCGCGAGGTAGAGGAAGAAGGGCCGGGAGGCGTTCTCCCGGATGAAGCGCGTCGCCTCCTCGGTGTAGCGGCGCGTGATCGACGATTGATCGGCCGGCCGCTCCGCCACCTTGTCGTCGCGCATCAGGGGCACGTTCCAGTACTCGGGGCGCGGATTCATCATCCGCTCGCGCTTTTTCGGGTCCTCGCCCCCGAACGAGGCGCCCGGGATGGCGATCATGTCCATGTCGTTCGAGTAGGGGATTCCGAAGTAATGATCGAACCCGTGTGCCATGGGCAGGAACGGCGGCAGGTGCCCGAGGTGCCACTTTCCGATGGCGGTGGTCGCGTACCCGCGGGCCCGGAGGATCTCCGCGATCGTGATTTCGGACGCGGGCAGCCCGCCCGTGGAATCCGGATAGAAGACGCGCCGCTGATCGTCGACGGGGTTGAGGCCGGAGCGGATGGCCAGCCGGCCGGTGAGGAGGGCGGCGCGGCTGGGCGTGCAGACGGACTCGCCCACGTAGAAGCTCGTCCACTTCTGGCCCTCCGCCGCCATGCGATCGAGGCGGGGCGTGCGGATGGTGGGGTTGCCGAACACGCCGAGGTCGCCCCAGCCCATGTCGTCGGCCAGGATGATCACGACGTTGGGCGGGCGAGCGGGTGGCGGAGCGGTGAGAGGAGCAACCAGGCCGAGGCCGGCCAGTGCGAGCGCAGCCGCCACCTTGGGCACGCGGGGAGTGCGCATCGGCGAGGCTCCTACTTGTTGGGGACCCGGATCGAGCGGAGAGGCGCGCGTGACGGCGGGCGGCGCGACCGCGGCCGTTCGCGCCACTCTTCGGGAGTCAGCGCGCTGAGCTGGCCCGCGACCTCGACCACGCCGTAGCGCACGTGCGCGCGCATGGCCGCGTCTGCGCGCTCGGCGTTGCCGGAGATGAGGGCTTCGACCAGGTTGCTGTGGAACCCGGGCGGGAGCGGCGTGCGGCGGCCGGCCACGTCGAAGAGCCAGTTCAGGATGAGGACGTGGTTGCGCTCGATCATGCGCTGCAGGAGCGCGCTGCCCGCGTGCTCGGCAATGCGCATGTGCAGCTCCACGTGCCGGCTGTGCACGGAGAAGCGGAAGGCGGGATCGCTGCCGTCCTCCGCCATGCGGTCGAACAGCACATCGACCTGCTTGCCGAGGCGGACCAGCTCCTGGCGATTGGCGGGAGTGGCCCTCTCCGCGAACAGGCGCGCCGACTGCGTCTCCAGCGCCTCCCGTAGCTCGTACAACTCGCGCACGTCCTTCTCGCTGGGGACGCGCACGCGGGTGCCCGCGCGCGCGCGGCTCTCCACGAGGCCGTCGCCTTCGAGGCGGCGCAGCGCATCCGTGACGGGGAGGACGCTCATCCCGAGCTGTCGGGCCAGGCGCCGGCGTGACAGCGGCGTGCCGGGCCGCAACTGGCCACGCAGGATCTCGTCGCGGACGGCGTGATAAGCCTTGTCGGAAAGGCTGACCGACGCTCCGGAGGCCATTGGGTGGATCGCTCCCAGGGCAAGGTTGGCAAAGGCGGACGGCGAAGTCAAAGGGCCGGAAATGCGGATAGGATCACCCCAATGACCCGAAGCGCGATCGCCCTGCCGTGCCTCGCCCTCGCCGGACTCCTCGCGGCCGCGGCCGCCGGTCCGCGCCTGAGGGCGGAAGGGAGCCCGCCGATGGCGGACGTCCGTTTCGTGACCCTCGATCCCGGCCACTTCCACGCCGCCCTGGTGCAGAAGGAGATGTATCCGGGCGTCTCCAAGGTGGTCCACGTCTACGCGCCGCTCGGTCCGGACCTCGTCGACCATCTCGCGCGCGTGTCCCGCTTCAACCAGCGCGCGGACAACCCGACGAGCTGGGAGCTGCAGGTCCACGCCACGCCCGACTTCCTGCCGCAGATGCTGCGCGACCGCGCGGGCAACGCGGTGGTCCTCTCCGGGCGCAACCGCGGCAAGATCGACCGCGTCCAGTCCTCGCTGGAGGCCGGGTTCAACGCGCTGGTGGACAAGCCCTGGATCCTGGAGGCGGCCGACCTGCCCAAGCTCGAGCGCGCGCTCGACACCGCGGAGGCGCGCAAGCTGGTCGCGCTCGACATCATGACCGAGCGCCACGAGATCACGAGCGAGCTGCAGAGGGAGCTCGTCAACGATCCGGCCACGTTCGGGACCCTCGTGCGCGGCACGGAGGCCGATCCCGGCGTCTACATGGAGAGCGTGCACAACCTGATGAAGGTGGTGGCGGGGGCGCCCAACATCCGCCCCACCTGGTTCTTCGACACCGACGAGCAGGGAGAGGGTCTCAACGACATCGGCACCCACCTGGTCGACCTCGTGCAGTGGACCCTGTTCCCGGACCAGGCCCTCGATTACCGCAAGGACGTGCGCGTGCAGAGCGCGCAGCGCTGGCCCACCATGATCCCGCGCGATCAGTTCCGGCGGGTGACCGGCCAGGACATCCCCGCCGCCCTGTCCCGGCACGTCAAGGACGACGCCCTCGAGTACTTCTGCAACACCCTCGTGTCCTACACCGCGCGCGACGCGCACGTCACCCTCGACGTCATCTGGGACTGGGAGGCCCCGCCGGGGGCGGGCGACTCGCACTTCGCGTACTACCGCGGGACGCGCGCGAAGGTCGAGGTACGGCAGGGCACGGCCGAGAAACATCGGCCGGAGCTGTACGTCGTCCCCAACGCCCCCGCCGACAAGGCCGCCCTGCTCGCCGCCGTACAGAAGAAGATGGCGGCCCTGCAGACCGCGCATCCCGGCGTGGGCGTGGAGGACCTCGGCCCGGAGCTCCGGGTCACCATCCCCGATCGCCTGCGCATCGGGCACGAGGATCACTTCGCCCAGGTGACCCAGCGGTTCCTGCGCTACGTGCGCGACCGATCGACCCTGCCCGCCTGGGAGCGGCCGAACATGCTGGCCAAGTACTACGTGACCACCGAGGGCACGGCCCTGGCCCGGCTGGCGCCGCCCCGCGTCGCGGAGCGGCGCGCGCCGAAGTGAGTGGCCGCGCGCGATGTTAGATCCGTTGACTAGGCCACTGTTCGGTAGGCGCCCGAGAAGACCGTTACCTCGCCTGCTCCGCCCGTGAGTGGGGCACGATAGCGAACGTGGCCCATAGCGCCGGTAAGGACGCGGTGATTCCGAACGACGTCCCGGATAGTCTTCTCGACGGCGGGGTCTCGTTTGGGCGGGCGCCGAGGA
>WNGB01012615.1_pt1 | contig 23190 bp, 18 predicted proteins | sample 5400681 | NCBI WGS metagenome assembly WNGB01 (sample SAMN13153367, study PRJNA577476) | soil metagenome | isolation source: 115 cm soil or saprolite under grassland replicate 2 | place: USA:California | collected 2016-06-15
TTTCTCCTGCACCGCCGGCATGATCTGGCGGTCGAAGAAGTTCATGGTGTTAATGCCAAGCAATACGCAAAGGGTAAATACCAGGCGCGCCTTGGTCGTTTGCATCGGGCATGGCCCCCAACTCGTCACTGAGTGGCAACGCTTTCTTCCCTCTCCCCTGGCGGGAGAGGGGAGAACAGCCTCCCAACTCCCCGACTACTTCGCTTTCCCGCGCGCGGCCTGCAGCTCGCGCACGATCTCCTGGGCGCCGTCATCCGCGCCGTACAGCGCCTCGATCCCGGCCCAGATGCGCTCCGCCTCCGCAAGTTTGCCCTCATCGCGCAGCGCGGCCGCTCGCTTCAGCGCTGCCCGCACCGGCGCCCAGCGCTCCTTGTCAATTGCGGGATCGTTTATCTCCTTGATACCCCTGTCGGCGCGGCCAACCCACTCCTTCTCGGAATCGACGCCCTGGAACACCACGACGACGTTCTGCCACACGCGCCGCGCCTCGGCGACCTTGCCTTCCTGTCGGAGCCGCTCCCCTTGCCGGTAGAAGCGCTCGGCCTCACCGACAGTGAGACCGGGGCGGGACGGCTCCTCCTTGCGCCGGGACGGATCCTCTTCCTCGGTGCGAGTGAACGTCCAGACGATGATCCCGATCACCAGCAGCAGCAGCGGCACCAGCACCCAGATATTGTTCAACATCCGGTGGAGCGGACCGCCCGCCTTCTCGCGCTCCAGCTCCTCGCGCATCAGGCGGCTCATCAGCGTCGCCGGGCCGGGGCCACCCTCGTCTATGCCAGTGCCGGCCTTGTGCTCCGCGACCGTCCCCTGCCGTTCCACACCCACCTCGGTAGGGTTGCTTTTTCGCTCCAGTTTGCGGCGAATACCTTCGAGTTGCCGCCCGAGCACGAGACAGTCGGCGGGGCGATTGGCCGGATCTTTCTCCAGCAATTGACAGACGACTTCGTCGATCTCGTAAGGGATCTCCATGACGACCTTCGCCGGCCGGTCGAATTGGCCGTAGCGGTGCTTGTGCAGCAGGTCGAGAAAACTGGTGCCCTCGAAAGGCGTGCGGCCGGTGAGCAGCGTGTAGAGGACGACGCCGAGCGAATAGAGGTCGCTGCGTTTGGTGACGGGTTTGCCGGCGGCCTGCTCGGGCGAGAGGAACTCGGCGGTGCCGACGACGCCGCCGGTCGCGGTCAGGTGGCTGCTGGCGAAGACCTTGGCGATGCCGAAGTCCATTAACTTGATCTGCCCGGTGGGAGTGCGCAGCAGGTTGGGCGGCTTGAGATCGCGGTGGATGACGCCGTGGTCGTGAACGTGCTTGAGCGCCGGGCAGATCTGCAGGGCGATGTCGAGCACTTCCTTCCACGGCAGGCGATGCTGCTCGTGCAGGATTTCTTCCAGGCTTTGGCCCTCGACGTACTCCATCGCGTAGAAGTACAGGCCGTTTTCCATGCCCGATTCATAGAAGCGAACGATGTTGGGATGGCTGAGTTGACTGAGCGTCTCGATCTCGCGCTGGAAGCGATGCAGGAAGCCGACGTCCTGGGCGAGTTCGGCGGCGAGGATTTTGAGGGCGGCCTGGCGGCCGCCGATCTCCTCCTGGGCGAGGTAGACACGGCCCATGCCGCCGCGGCCGAGTTCCTTGTAGATGACCCACTTGCCCAGGTGGTCGCCGATCATGACTGTGTCCGTGGTCTGGGGCCGTCTGCGACTGTTCTGCCACAACGCGCGGGGAGTCCGAGCGCCTCCGCTCTAGCATACCCGGGCCGGGGCGCATTGGACAATGTGGTAACACCGCAGGGCCGAACAGGAACGCCAGCGCGGTGTTGGCCGAGTTGGAACTCACGGCGTGAGGGCGGACAAACAGAGTACGCAGGTTCCTAGATTTTTCGGGGCGAGTAAAGCTGAATTTGCTCGACAGCAGTTGACGGAGAAGTCAAGGAGGTGGTGACGGAGACCAAGTGGATGTCTCCTGATGCCAGAGCCAGCGCCGTGCGGCTGGGAGTGCCGCCTGCGGGTGGTGGCACTCCCGACCTGCCTGGTCACGGCGATTTCTTGAGGTCGAAAGGCGGCAAGACATTCTCCCCCGCCTTGATCTCGGCACTGAGGTTAGACGTTGAGGCCTCGCTGTACTTGGTCGGGAGCAAGTTGCGGAGATCGCCGCGGGCGCGCATCTGCTCCATCTCTTCGGCGTCGGTGACGTCTTTGCCCGTTTTTCTGTCCACCCACTTGGAGACGACCACCGAGTAGGTGCCGGGCGGGATCTGCTTGGTGCCGGTGGCCCTGATCTCGAAGTTTCCCTCGGCGTCCGTTTTGCCGCTGTAGCCGCCCTTGCCCCCGCCTTTTTCCTTCGCGATGAAGGCCACTTCAGCGCCGGACACGGCTTTGCCCTCGAACAACACCTTTCCCTTCGCGGTGGTGCCGCTGCCTGAGCAGCCAAGGACGACGGCCAGTGAACAGGCCAGGGCAACAAGGAGAACACCTCGCGGCATGGATATCCTCGCACGTGGACAGGTTGGGAGAGAACAAGAGGGGCCCCAAATGAGGCCCCCGAAAACTGGTCGTGCCAGCGGTTCGCTATCCGGTCAACAGGAGCTTAAAAATTTGTATTGCTGACGGGTTCACCGCCTTGCGGGGTGCCCAAAGCGCGGAACACGTTGAGATCGATGCCATCACTGATGCCGCGAACGGAACCGTCAAGGAAGACGAAGTTGGTCGTCCCGGGGTGGTAACTGCCGAACCCCCAGGCGTAGGGGCACTTCGTCGTCGTGCTTCCCGAACAATTGCCGTACGGGTAGTTGGGGGTCGCATAGGGATCCGCCGCACTGGTCCCCCACGATGTCCGGCCGTGAACGGCGGTATGTGTTCCATACAGAGGGAAGGGGCCGTAGGAGCTGGAGGTCAGGAGTTGCTTCGATTCACCGATGCCGATGGTATTGCTCCGGCCGTCCGGAATCTTACTCAAGGCCGCTGCCCCATCGTTGCCGAACGCTCCCCGCCATTGAATACTGGTCGAACGGTACGGCGCGTTGTAGTCGGTGTAGGCCCCCGTGCCGAACAGGTAGTTGCCGCGACGGGTGTTGTTCTGCTCGTAGAAGCCATTCATGCCCGGTGCATAGGCGCCCGTCCCCGTCACCACCGGCGGTGGGTTATCGTCCGCCGGGCAGAAGAAGATCGGCACCACGGCGCTGCCAACCGCAATGTTCGGGTTGCCGGCCGGGTTCGGCCCGACGGTTGGGCCGGTCGCACTCTGGTAGCCGGACTGGCCCCCCGGAGCGGCCGTGTACGGGCTTGAGGTACTGCTGGTGTACTGGTAGTTGTAGGTTCTGAAGAGGTTGACCTGATCAATGAAGGGCAACAGGGCGACGAAGCCCGTGTGATTATACACCAAGTAGGTGGTGTAAGTGACCTCCGGCCCGGAGTACGGGGTGTAGACGCCGGTGGAATTGGTGTAGCGGCCGGAGTGGATCAGGGCTGCAGGCAGACGCTTGTAGGTGTGGTCGTAATTGGCCAGGGCAATCCCCAATTGACGCAGGTTGTTCTCGCACTTGGCGCGGTTGGCGGCCGCACGCACCTGCTCGACGGCAGGTATGAGCAGCCCAATCAAGATGGCAATAATCGCAATTACTACCAGCAACTCAATCAACGTGAACCCTCGGTGACGGCTGCCGAGCATAAGGCACCCCCAGAAGATCAGGACGAAGTTGTGAAAAATGCAAGAAGTCATTGCATTAGAAACAGTTCCTTGGAAGCGGTCAAGAAAAAACTGGCCGGGCAAAGATGAAAAATAAAAGAAGGAGACTCTGACCGAAGGTAGAAACGCAGCCGGGCATCCTGCCCTCGAAGGACGCTTCACAAAATCCTTCAAGCGTGCGCACCGCCAACGGCGTCCACTTGCAGCACGGTACACACCGGGTCGCCCGCCAGCACGCGCGGGAACGTCCGCAGGAACACCACCAATCCCTCGTGCGGCGCCTCGACCACGTGCCGGACCCTGCCAAGAGCATCGCAGATCGTCCCCAACCGCTGTTTTCTCATCACCGCCGTCAGCACGTCCACTTCCGGCGTGAAGAAGCCGCCGACCGGCGCCCGGTTCTGGATTTGCAAGAAACCCGCTTGGGTCCGGTCATCTTCGACAAACCATTGCGGCTCTTCTGTATCCACAATGCCCTCTCGGAGTCCGAGATGCCTCAACAGGTTGAGCAGGCCGCGCCGGTAGCGTGCGACGTCCTCGGGACGGCAGCGGCCCTCGCCGGTGATCTCGACGTAGAGCGACGGCACCCCGGCCTCGCTCGCCGCGGACAGCGACCGGCCCGGCAGTCCCGGCGTGCCCCACACCAGCGGCATCCCGAACGCTCGCGCTGCCGCCCGCTGTGCCTCCAGCACTCCGGGCCGCAGCTGATAACCCACTAGCGCCGGCATGCGATAATACTGCCCGGCGCTGTGCAGGTCGCAGTAGAAATCGGCCGCGGCGATCCACTCCGTCAGACGGGCGGCGAGTTGCTCCGTGATCGTGCCGCGCAGGTCGCCGGGAAAAACGCGGGCCATGTCCTGGCGGTCGTCGGGATTGGTACGCAGCCCCGCCTCGAACGCCGGCGGATTGGCGACCGGCACGGCAACGAACGTCCCAGTCAGCCCGTCGGGCGTCAATTCCCCGTAGAGGTGGCGCAGCGCGGCCATGCCCTCGAACTCGTCGCCGTGAACACCGGCGGTCGCCAGCAGTGTTTTCCCTGCCGTCGCGCCGCGCACCACCAGGACCGGCAGCGACACCGCGGAGCCGTCCGCACGCACGGCCACAGGAACAGTAAAGGCATCCTTGCTGCCAGGCGGAAGGTGCCAGGGCGGAACTGAGGCCATCGCTTTTTCTCCTGGGGCTTGCCATCGCGGCGCGATTTGCGACACTCATCAACATCCAGCGTAGGGGAGAAAACCCCTCCCCCCAGCCCCCTCCCCGAAACGGAGAGGGGGAGAAGAAAAGATGCTGTTTGGCTTGCTCCCCCTCTCCGCTTCGGGGAGGGGGTTGGGGGGAGGGGTTTTCTCCACTGTCTCGTAGCATCAAGGAGCAAGTGTATGCGCAAACTGGCGACCGTGGCGAGCGCGCTCGGGTTGTGCTGCTGTTTGGCGGCCCCCGTCCGCGCCGACGTCAAGCCTCATGGCCTGTTTACTGAGAACATGGTCCTGCAGCATGGTGTCAAGGTGCCTGTCTGGGGGACTGCCGACCCCGGCGAGCAGGTTCGAGTCGGCATCAAAGGCACCGGCTTTGGCCAGGGAGTCGGGACGACAGCGGGCCAGGATGGCAAGTGGACCGTTTTTCTCAATAAGCTCCCGGCAGGCGGCCCGTACCAGATGACCATTGAGGGCAAAAACCGCATCGAGTTCAAGAATGTTCTGGCCGGCGAGGTGTGGGTTTGCAGCGGCCAGTCCAACATGTTCTGGGGCCTGAATCGGACCGAGAATGCCAAGGAAGCCATCGAGCGTTCGGAGAACCCGACCATTCGCCTCTTTACCGTCGAGGTTGCGAGTGCGGGAAGTCCGCAGGCGAATCTGCCGACCAAGAAGGGCGTCCCCAACTGGTCGGAGTGCAACCCGAAGACGGTGCCGAACTTCTCGGCGGTCGGCTACTATTTCGGTCGCGATTTGCAGAAAGCGCTCAAGGTGCCGGTCGGTCTGATTCACAGTTCCGTCGGCGGCACCGCGGCGGAGCGCTGGACCACGAAGGAAACGCTCGCCGCCTATCCCGAGACGCAGAACCTGAAAGGCTCGGACCTCTACAACGCCATGATCGCGCCGCTGATCCCCTATGCCGTCAAGGGCGTGATCTGGTATCAGGGCGAGTCGAACGCGGGCCGTGCGGCCCAGTACCGGACGCTGTTCCCGGCCATGATCAAGAACTGGCGCGAGACTGGGCGGACCTGCGCGAGGCGCAGCTGTTGACGGCGCTCAAGGTGCCGCACACGGCGATGGCCGTCATCACCGACGCCGGCCACCCCACCGACATCCACCCGCCGAAGAAGGAGCCGGTCGGCGCTCGTTTGGCCCTTGCGGCAAGGGCGATCGCTTATGGGGAGAAAATCGTTTCCTCGGGGCCGATCTATGCGGGAATGAAGGTGGAAGGCGATAAGGCGACCCTGGCCTTCCAGCACGTCGGCGGCGGTCTGACTGCCAAGGGTGGGGCGCTCACGGGCTTCACCATCGCCGGCGCCGACGGCAAGTTCGTCAAGGGCGAGGCGACCATCGTCAACGATACGGTCGTGGTGCGCAGCCCGGAGGTGCCGCAGCCCACGGCGGTACGCTTCGGCTGGGCGAACTATCCGGAAGTGAACCTCTTTAACCGGGAGGGCCTGCCGGCCTCGCCATTCCGTACCGACATGCCCCCGGAAGGGCGCTAACCTGCGGTGTTTCGCCGCGGTTCTCCGAACCGCGGCGAAACGGTGCCTTACGAGCCCTTGATCAGAATCTCCGAAATCACCTGCGCCACCGCCCGGCAGGCATCGACGGTCTCCTCCAGCCAGCCGTACAGCTCGCGCAGCTTGATCAGCGTGAGAATCTCCGGCGGCTGGCTGAACAGCTTGGCTTCCGTATCGCGATAAATACGATCTGCCTTGTTCTCAAGCCGGCCGATCTCGCGCAGGCTGATCTCGATCTGATCGAACTCCTTCATTTTGCGGCACAGCCGGATCGCCCGGGCGACGTGATTGCAGCACTCCTGGACGATCACGGCCATCTCGTTCTGCTCCGGCGTCGGCTTGTCGAGCCGGAAGGCGAGCAACCGGTACGCCGTCTCCTCCATGTTGTCCAGGACGTTATCGAGCGAGGTCGCCAGCGCATGGATGTCCTCGCGATCAAGCGGCGTCACGAAACTGCGGTCGAGTGCCTTGATGATACGTTCAACGACGAGGTCGCAGAGGTGTTCTTCCTTCTTGAGGGCGTCGGCTCGCTCCTGCAGGCGGTCGAACTCGGAGAGCATCTGGACGAAGGTCTTGGAGGCGCGGACCAGAATCTCCGCGGCCTCGTCGAACAGGTCAAAAAACTTCTCCTCACGGGGCATGAAGAAGACCATGGCATCTCCGGCGTTGGGTGAGTGTTTCACAACATCTTCACCCACTATTCTTGAGAATTTCACCGAAGTCGCCAGGGTGTTCTTCGTTCTTTCGGAGGCGTTCCAAAACTTAGAGCGTGGCGTCCCGCCCGCGCTCCGAGGTTTGCGACAGTGTTCGCCACCGCTTTTGACACGATCTCCTTTCTGACCTACGCTCTTTTCGTGGGAGCATAAATCCCAGCGGTGGTCGAGTCGGAGAGGATGCATGCACCAGGAAGCCAAGCCAGTCCCCCTGGCCTGGGGGACTCTTCGTTGGCGGCTCGCGTTGGCCGGCCAGTTCCTGTTCGTGTTCGCGGCAGTGGCGCTCTCGGGGCCTGGACGGGTCGATATCAACGACGGGCAAACGCGCTACGAGGTCGCCCGCTCGCTCGTCGAGTACGGCGACTCCGTCATTCGCGACAAGAACGTCTGGTTCGCCGTCATGCCGGGCCGCAATGGCGAAACCTACACCAACTACCGCTTTCCGCAGACGGGCCTGGGCATCCTCGCCATCTGGTTCGCCGACGCGACCGGCCGAGACGGCGAAGCGCGCCGTCTGTTCTTCTTCACCCTGATCAGTCCGTTACTCGCCGCCTTCCTGGCCCTGACTTACTCGGTCTGGTTCCGGAGCCTCGGGCACAGTCCCGGAGCGAGCCTCGCCTGGGCCACGGCGGGCATCTTCTGCACCCCCAACTGGTACTACGGTACGAGCACCTTCGACGATATGCTCGGGGCCGCGGCGGTCGTGCCGGCCGTCGCGGTGGCGTTCCTGTTGCGCGAGCGGCGGCCCCTGCTGGGGGCGGCGCTCGCCGGCCTGCTCATGGGCTGGGCCTTCAACTGCAAACCGCCACTGGGGGTGTTCGTCCTGCCGGTCCTGGCCGCCTGCTATTGTCCTGCCATCACCGGGGGCCGGCGACTCGTCCCGCTCGGGCTTGTCTGCCTTGGCCTCGCCCTCGGCATCGCGGCACACAAGGGCTACGAATGGTACAAGTTTCCCCCGGGCCAATGCGATCCCGACCAGATGGCGGAGACCATCTATGGGAAAGTGTGGGTCGGCGATCCCATCCCGGGCCTGGGGGGCCTGACCGTGAGCCTGTCAGCCGGCGCCGTGTGGTACTGTCCGACGTTCCTGCTGAGTGTCGTGGGCTGGGTGTTATGGCGCCGGCAACATCTCGGTTTCTGCCAGACTGTTGTCTTCGCCTCACTCGTTTTAGTCCTATTCCTGTCGTTTTTGACTTTTTTCAAGGGCGAGCCGTGCTGGGGGCCGCGTTACCTCACGCCGCTGTTCGCCCTGTGGTGGGTGTTCGTACCGGCTGCCGCAACGGTCCTGCGCCGGCGCTTCGTGGCCGGCCTGCTGGCGCTGGGAGCCGTAATCCAGCTGCTCGCTCTCAGTGTGGATCCGCAACGGCTGCTACTCTCAAAAGCGATCCCATTTAACTACTATCAGTATGACCGAGCCCTCCAGTTCCATCCGCAGCTGTCGCACCTGCTGCAGCGGCCGCGGGAAATCGCGGAAATCCTGGCCCGGCAAGGGCGCTCTCCCGAGTACAGCCCGGCTCCGTCTCCGACCTACGCGACCGCAGTGCCGTCGGCGTTCCCGCTCGTACTGACCAGTACATTAGGCCACGGCACCTCGCCCCTGGCGTTCCGTCCGCTGACGACCGTGTCCGCGCTGCAGATGGGCACGCTCCACGGCCCGGCCCAGTATATCGACGCCGCGGAGCGCTACCACGTCTTCGCATCCTTTCGCCCGTGGTGGCTCAGCCATCAGTACCTGTCGCCCGAGGAGCGACCCGTCGATCTCGTGCGGACGCTCCTCTTGCTGCTGGGGATGAGCGGGCTTGGCCTGGGAGTGATGGTGGTCGCGGGCCGGTCGGGTGACCAGGTGACAAGGTGACCAGGTGACCAGGTGACAAGGTGACCAAAGGGGAGAGCGATGAAGGGTGCGGAGAAATCACCAGACGAATCCACCCCGGTCACCTTGTCACCTGGTCACCTGGTCACCTTGTCGCCCAGGGTGGGTGGTCTTGCGCTGGTCGCGCTCGCCCTCTGGCTGACCGCGGACCAGGAAGTCGTCGCTCTCGAAAGCCCGCATGATGATCAGTTCTTTTTGCAGCGGGCGGCGTGTGGTTACTGGTTCGACCAGGACTACACCCACATGTCCTTTATCAAAGAGCCGATATATCCACTTTTTGCGTGGCTCTGTTACTGCCTCGGGATCTCGTTGCGTATGGCGACCGAGGTGATCTACCTGGCGTCGGCGGGATTTTTCAGCTGGAGCCTGGTGCGGCGCCGATCGTGCGGTTGGGTCGGGCTACTGGTGTTCGCCGCGTGCGTGCTTCACCCGATGCGCTTCGCCGTCTTCCGGCAAACGACGTCCGACGCACTCTATCCCTCGCTGCTATTGCTGACCCTGGCGACCTTGTTACTCCAGATTCAAGACGGTCTGGTTCGTAGTCCCGCCTTCAGGCGGTATGACGTCATGCCGCCTGAAGGCGGGACTACGAACAACTGGCGGCGCGGGTTGTTCAGCGGCCTGGCTCTGGGGCTACTGTGGAATGCCCGGCCGGAACGTCCGTTGGCGGCCCTGCTCCTGCTCTTCTTCCTGGTCGCGGGCTTGTGCCAGGCACGACGCCGTGCTGCGACGTGGGGCAGCACGCTGAAAGGTTGGCTGGCGGAATGGGCCTTGCCGCCTGTGGGGCTGGCGACGGTCACGCTTGCTGTGATGGTCGCAAATCAGGTCCGCTTTGGCGTTTTTGCGACCACGGACATGAGCGCGCCGGGGTACTCGTCGGCCTATCGGGCGCTGGTCGGCATCGAGCCCGAGCGGCCGTTGCGCTTCGTGCCGGTGACGCGGGCGGCGCGGCGACAGGCGTACGCGGTCAGTCCCACCTTCCGCCAGCTTGAGCCATTCCTCGAAGGAAACCTGGGAGAGATGTACGTGAGCTTCGGCCAGGAAATCAGTGGCCTGGCGCCCGGGGAAATCGCAGGAGGTTGGTTCTGCTGGGTGCTGCGCGACGCAGCCGCAGCCGCGGGTCACTGCAAGTCGGCGGCGGACGCGGAAGCGTTCTATCGGCAGATCGCGGAAGAACTCCACGCGGCGGCCGCGGAGGGCCGCTTGCGCATGCGTGCGGTCCCTCCGTTCGGCGTGGATCCGTGCGCCGCGAATTATCTGCCGCATTTGCCTGCAAGCATCGCGAAACTCCTGGCGAAGTGCTGGTCCACCGACGAGCCGCCGCCGCTGGCCGACCACCCGACTGCGATCCGCGAGTTCTTCGACCATGTCGCTCATCGCCGCCCGGTCCCAGGGTCACCGACGGCCCAAGCCTACGTCCGGTCGTGGCTCTGGTCGCTGTACGGCCCGATCCTGAGCATCGTGCTGTTGACCGGCGGCTTGCTCGCTGCCGTGGTGCTGCTGAGGCGCGGCACACCCGAGCGCGGCTGGTACTTCCTGGCGGCCGCTGCGCTGGCGCTGGCGGCTTTTTCGCGGATTGGGTTGTTCGCGCTGATCGACGCCTCGGCGTTTCCCGGCAATGCGTTCCGCTATCTCTTCCCGTCGGCCCTGCTGCTGTCCCTGCTGGCTGTCTGGCTGTCGGTCGAGGGACTTCGCCTGTTCAAGACCGGTCCAAGGTTAGATATCCGCTGAGAAGCGCTGCGGCTGAATGGTCTTCTCGTCCTGATGCGGAGCGGGAGTCGGCGCCTTGGGTGCGGTCCGAGTGTTCCTGGCCCAGCGCCGCAAGATTGGTACGAGCGCTCCCAGTGCCAGCAGCAACGCGACACCGGCGAGGAGTTGCAGGAGAGGAAACTCGTAGCTGCGTTTCCTCTCCGGTGTGTCTGCCGTGGGTTCGGCCCCGACCTGCGCGGCGCCGGGGTGAGCCAGTTCTGTCTCGGGGATCGCCAGCTCCTTGCGGTGCCCTTCTCCTGCCGAGATGACAATCCGCAGTTTCTCCACCTTTTCGTAGCGGAATACGTAGACACCGTTCGCGTCCAGCACGCCCGGCTGTGGGAACAACAGGGTGCCGTCAGCGCGGGAGACGCTCACCAGCGCGCCCTTCGGCGACTCGCCCGTCTCAAACCAGCTCTCGACCCGCACCTTGCCGCCCGGCAGCACGCGATACTCACCCTCGAGCCGGTGGGCTCGTGCCGGGGGACACAGGGTCAGCGTCGCCAGCAAGGCCAGCAGGATCAGCCGGCGAAGAGATAAAGAAGGTCGCATGAGTCTCTCTTTCGGGACCGACTTCGGGCCGGTCGGGCATGGACCAGCCCAGCAGTTCGGGCTTGACGCGCGCCAGGAAGCTCACCGTGAAGCCGATGACGACGCCCTCGATTACCGCGATGGGCAAATGGACGACGACCAGGATCAGGGCAGGCGTGCGCCAGACCGTCTCGCCGCCGACCAGCAGGGCGAGCAGATTCAGGGCCACCGTCGCGAGTACGGTCAGTTCGCCGACCAGCAGGCCCAGCGCGAATTCCGGAGCGTTCTCCAGTCGCCGCTCCAAGTACACTGCGACCCCGGCCAGGAGCGCGGCGCCGGCGAGCAGGAGCGGATGGAACGTGAGGGCAACGGCGGCGGTCTGGTCGAGCAGGGTTGCCTGATTCAGGGAATTGGTACAAAGCAACGTCACGCTGTAGACCAGGCTGAGCGTCCAGGCCAGGGCACAGACGGCCACCAGCAGCGAGCGAAACCACGGCCGGCGCGACCAGGGGAGGCGGTGCAGCAGGCCGAACAGGTAATACGCCAGGAGGGCCGGCAGGACCATGACACAGCTATTGACGCCGAGCACCCAGTAGCCCCCGTGCCCGACCAGCAAATACTGCAGCAGCAAGCCAATCGGGATGGCCAGGCAGGCACGCCAGCCCAGCACCACGCCGAGCAGACCGTTGAGCAACAGGTGAGCGCTGCTCGGGCCGACGCGGACGTGAAACGACGAGGCGAGGAAAAACGCCGCCGCCAGCAGGGCAATGCGCGGAATCTCCTCGTCGCGCAGGCGCAGCGCTCCCACGGCGGCGAGCAGGCCGGCGAGGACCAATCCGCCCAGGCACCAGCCAGTCGTCAGGACGTTATCCGAGATATGGACGGCCCAGAGCGCGAGCATGATCGCTTACTTCCCTGTCGCCTTCCCATCCACCCACACCCAGAGCGTTGCACGAGCGCGCACGGGGTACATCTTGCCGTTGCGCTCGCGGCGTCCGCCGTCGGCATGGCCAGTGATCGACCACCAGCCCGCCTCGGGGAGCGTGGTCGTGACGACGCCGTTGGGGTCGGTCCTCGCGGTGCGCGTGATGTGCTCGTCGGGCGGCAGTTTCGCGGGCGGCGCCGGGTTGAAGCGCTCGATCTCGACCAGAGCGCGCGGTAGCCCTTTGCCCAACCCGCCGAAGAGTTGCGCCTGGAAGACCATGCCGGGCTGCAGTCCGTAGGGTCGGGTCAGTGGGACGATTCGGAATCCTTCGACATCGGCGTCCCAACCCTTTTGCGCCTGCACATGCAGCACCACCTTGACGGTGTCCTCGATGAAATGCTTGTCTTCCTCCATCCAGATCGGCGGCGTTTCCAGGATGAACGTGTAATCGCCGCGCTGCTGCGGTGTGAAGCGAAAGCGATAGGCCGTGACTTCCTTCTTGTCACCCGGGGGCACCTTGATCTTCTCCAGCGTCTTGGCGAGTTGGGTCTTTTCGCCATCGGGGGCGATGACGATGAGATGAGCCGGCGGCGGGGCGTCAAACAACTCGTGCTCGAACGGATGGCCGAACTGGTAGACGAATGCGACCGTGTCGCCCTTGCGGGCCGATGCGGTCTGTGGCAGCAGGATGTTGAAGTGTCCGCACACGGCGGGCGCCAGCAGGCCTGCGAGCAGGACGGCGAGGACAGGGCGGAACAGGTTTGGCATGATCACCTCGCTGAAGCGTTGCGAAGGAACGCGGTCGGCAAGTCGGCCCGAGGCTTATCATACGATTGTGAGAATCGTCATACCAGGGGAAGTACCGAGTACGAAAGAAGGCGGGCCGTTGCCTTGCTCCGTACTCTGTCCTTCGTACTCGGTACTCTCGCTACTCACGCCAGCAGGCCGCGCACGACGTTGCCGCCCACGTCGGTCAGGCGGAAGTCGCGCCCCTGGAAGCGATAGGTGAGCCGGCGATGGTCCAGCCCGAAGAGGTGTAGCAAGGTCGCGTGGAAGTCGTTGATGTGGACCGGATCGCGGACAATGTTCCAGCCGATCTCGTCGGTTTCGCCGTAAACTTTCCCGCCGCGCACCCCGCCGCCAGCCATCCAGATGCTGAACGCGAACGGGTGATGGTCGCGGCCCGTGACGCCCGCTCGCCCCGCCCGGTTTTCGCCGAGGGGAGTGCGGCCGAACTCCGACAGCCACAGCACGAGCGTCGTCTCCAGCAGGCCGCGCCGCTTCAGATCCTTGAGCAGCGCCGCGACGGGCTGATCGGCCATCAGGCAGTTGTGCGTCAGTTCGGCGTCGAGGTTGCTGTGGTGGTCCCACGAAGCGTGATAGAGGTTGACGAAGCGCACGCCGCGCTCGACCAGGCGCCGCGCCAGCAGGCAGTTCGTCGCGAACTGGCGGAACTGACCGCGGCCGCCGCCGCGCTGGGCGCGGATCTCCGGCTCGGGGCGGTCGATCCCGTAGGCGTCGAGCGTCTGCCGCGTTTCGCCGCTGAGGTCGATCAACTCCGGCGCGGCGGATTGCATGCGGAACGCCAGTTCGTAGGCGGCGACGCGGCTGTTGATCTCCGGGTCGCCCAGTTGCTCGTGACGTGTACCGTTCAGATCGCGTAGCGCCTCGATGGTGCGCCGCTGCATTTCAGGCGTCAGGCCGGCGGGGTTGTTGAGGTTGAGGACCGGCTCGCCCTGGTTGCGGAACAGGACGCCGGCATAGCTCGACGGCAAAAAGCCGCTCGACCAGTTCGAGGCGCCGCCGCTGGTGCCGCGCCCGGCCGTCAGCACGACGTAGCCCGGCAGGTCGCGCGAAACGCTGCCGAGTCCGTAGTTGAGCCAGCTACCCATGCTCGGCCGGCCGAAACCCGGCACCCCGGTGTTCATGAATAACTGACCCGGGTGGTGGTTGAACGCCTCGGTGTGCATCGAGCGGATGAGAGCGATGTCGTCGGCGCACGTCGCGAGGTGAGGGAGCAGGTCCGACAGTTCCATGCCGCATTGCCCATGCCGGCCGAAGCGGCGCGGGCTGCCCAGCAAGCGCGCCCCCTCACGCTGGATGAAGGCGAAGCGGACGTTGCGCGTCATCGACTCCGGGAGGGCCTGGCCGTGCAGGGCGTTGAGGCGCGGCTTGGGGTCGAACAGGTCGATTTGACTGGGAGCGCCTTCGAGGTAGATGCAAATGCAGGCCGTGGCCTTTGGGGCGAAGTGCGGCCGGGGAGTGCCGGGTTCGGCGGCGAGGGCACCGTCGTCCTTCAGGAGCGACGCCAGGGCCAGCAAGCCGATGCCGCTGGCGCTGGTCGTGAGGAAGTTACGGCGTGATCGGAGGACGTATTGCTGCTCGGGAGTCATGGTTGGATCCGGAGGGAGGCATTTGCGATACCGATCCTTCTATTGTCTGACGACGGTGCCCGGCGGGCAAGCACAACAGGCTCTTGACTCCGAACGCCTTCTCCGGGTTAGGCCGGCCCCAACCCTCAGCCAAAAAATGCATCAAACGGCCCTGTGCCGGCAATAATCCGATAGAGGGCGGGCGTCGCTCGTACAAGGGAGAGGGGAACCGGCAAGGGCCACTGGGTTGAGCTACCGTAGGGGCGCTCGGCGCGCTAGAATAAAGACAGGGCAGGTCGGAGGATTGGATCTCCTACGAAAATGGGTTCACGAACAGCTGATCGTCCGACAAGCAGTGAACCCATTTTCATAGGTTAGGGTGTACGCCCTTTCATGACGACTCATATCATCTCAATCGACCCCCCCTTGGTCTGCCCAGCCGTTCGGGGTGCGCGCTGTGCATGTTGGGACGGTCTGCCGCTGCCCCCCATGCGCGGAGGGGCGGGGTAGCGAGATTGCCCCTTTGGCGATCCTCATTTAACAAGGTTCCGACCCCTTTCTTCGGTCTACCCTTGGTTGGGCCTCTCCTGTGCGGACGGCATGCGCCGCTGGCTTGCCGGTCTGCCGCGCTGCTGCTGTTCGCGGGCTTGAACCAGGGGCGAATCCAGGACAAGCCCGCCTTCCGGATCCTCAAACAGTTGTCGGCTTGCCGTGGAGACCGTTTCCGATTGATGCTGCGGGTTGAGTTGCTGCGGTTGCTCCGGATTCACGAAGACCTCCCGTTCATTGAAGAAGAACTGCTGTGTCGGCGACCCACTGGGCAGCCTCACGCGACGAGGGCGCGATAAGGGGCGCATCTCTTTTTCGCGGACGAGCGGGAGGGGGGCGCGGAAAGGGGACGCATCTCAGGGGCGTGAAGGGGTCGGAACTCGAATTGACAGCTGGCTGTCAATTCGAGTTCCGACCCCTTTACGCTCCCCCTTTACGCTCGTGCTATCAAATCCAAGATGACCGCCAGTTCTGCCCCGCTCAGCGCCAATGATTCAGGATGTGATAGCTGTCCGCAATGGGGACACCCGCCGCCTCAAGTTTCTCGATCGCGCGAACGATGCCGCCTGGGGTCAAATCGCGTTTCGGGTCATTGTCCTGCCGGACAACCAGGATGCCAGGATGATGCCCCAGTGCCACGACGATCAGGTTGTGCAGATGCTCAAAATCCTGGTAGTTTTTCGTGAGCAGGACGCGCGTGTCACCGACCGCGTGCGTCAAGTGAACGGGGTCCGGTTGTCCCGACAGACCGACGTGTTGCGGAAGCTCCACGTCGTGTCCCGCGTTCTGCAGGAGTTGCGCCAGACGAGGGTCCGCGGAATCGTCGTCAAGGTACAGCCTCATTGCCCTTCGATCCTCGCAATGTCTCGAGCACTGAGGACTTTCGGCTTGCCATGGCACTTGTAGTCAGGGTCGTTCATCCCGGTGGCGTCCATGAGGGCTTCCTCCCGCCGGAAGTCGTCCTCGATCTCCCGGGGCTTCGACTGACAGTAGGCAATGGCCTCGCGCACGGCCTCGATCGGGAGGGCGTAGTCCGCCGCGAGCTGCTCCGGCGTTCTCGGCTCCTCGTCGCTCACGTACTGGCCGTAGAGCACCCGCGCCCGGATGCGCGTCCCCTTGACGAAGAGTTGCTTGTATGCCGATTTCGGGTTCGGCTCCAGGTACTTCCACAGCGTCGCCTGCTGCGGCGTGGTGGGTACGCTCATCGGTAAGTCCTCCGCATTGCTTGAGAATCTCCCCCTGTCAGTGTAACCTCTCCCCACCGCAAGGAGCGCCCCACCGATCTGAGTAGTCTACGCTGCGCTCTGGTTCGCGCCAACGTCGCTCGCAGGGAGATACCCCCCTCGCACGCAAGCGTGTAAGTGACGATCCGGTCGAGGGGAGGACGCCGCTCAGGTGCTCCTCGTCCGCCACGGCGGCACAGAACTTGAAACCGAGCGCACTGGTCCGCTTCTCTCTTGAACCGTTCTGTGCCCTGTTCCACAATAATGCCTTGCGCTCCTCCCCACCGCTGGAGAGACTGACCGATGGCAACTGGCCCTCTCGCCGACGTGACGGTGATTGACCTGACGCGCGTGCTCGCCGGTCCATTTTGCACCATGATGCTCGCTGAACTCGGGGCGCGCGTCATCAAGGTCGAGAACCCCGACGGCGGCGATGACGCCCGCCACTTCGGCCCTTTCGTGGATGGCAAATCGGCGTATTTTCTGTCGCTTAACCGCGGCAAGGAGAGCATTGCCCTGAACCTCAAAGAGCCGGCGGACCGAGCCGTGCTGCTGGACCTGGTGCGGCGCGGCGATGTGCTGGTCGAGAACTATCGACCGGGGACGCTGGAACGCCTGGGACTGGGCTACGAGCGCCTGCGCGAGGTCAATCCGCGGCTGATCTACGCGGCGGTGTCGGGGTTCGGCCACACCGGCCCCTGGAGCGGTCGGCCGGCGTACGACATGATCGTGCAAGCTCTGGGCGGCCTGATGAGCGTGACCGGCGAGCCGGGCGGACCGCCGACCAAGGCGGGCACCTCGATCGGCGATATCACCGGCGGCCTGTTCGTCCTGGCCGGCATCACCAGCGCCCTGTACCATCGCGCCCGCACCGGCTCTGGCGTGAAGGTGGATGTGAGTATGCTCGACGGCCAGATTGCGATTTTAGAGAGCGCCGTCATGCGCTATGCGACAACCGGCATCGCGCCGTTCGAGCCGTATGCGACGGCAGATCACCCGCTGATTGTGGCAGCGGGCAATGATGCCCTGTTCGCGCGTTTGTGCCGCGCCCTGGACCGGCCAGCGTGGACCGAAGATCCGCGCTTCGTCACCAACGACGCCCGCTGCCGCAACGTGGAGGCGCTGAAAGAAGCCATCGAATCCGTGCTGCGGACGGCGCCGGCGGCGCGGTGGTTGGCGGAGTTGGAGACGGCAGGGGTGCCGTGCAGCCCGATCCACACGGTTGCCGATGCGGTGGAGCATCCCCAGGTGCAAGCGCGGAACATGATCGTGACGGCGGACGGCCTGCGCATGGCCGGCAACCCGATCAAGATGAGCGCCTTTCCCGATCCGCCGGAGCGCCGTCCCGCTCCGGAACTCGACGCCGACGGTGAGAGAATCCGGGCGGAACTCCGGTGATTGTCGAGCCGGGTGATGCGCGGCTCGGCAGGAGCCTCGCCCTTACGCGATCTTAAATAACTGCCCAGAACGGGGAAGTGCGCAACGAGCGGCGGGGTTTATCCCCGCCGTCTGGGGCCTGGCACGGCGGGGATAAACCCCGCCGCTCGTTGCGCACTTCCCCTGTTGCCTGTTGCTAGTTAGCAAAGTGCAAGGGCTATTCCTCCCCAAGCCGCTTGCGACGCTCCAACCACTCCGCGTCACTGAGCGGCACAACGACGTCGTGTTCATCCAGGCGCAGGCCGCTCCGCGCTTCCGCCCAGAGCATCAGCTGGGCAGCGTCTCCCTCAAGCGCTTCGGGCACCTGCCACAGGCGAGCGGTGCCGTCGCGGCAGGCGGAGAGCAGCGCCTTGCCGTCCGGGCGAAAGTAGATCGCAGTGACCCCCTTCCGATGCCGCAACGGGCCGCCGAGCGGCTTGCCCGTCGCCACGTCCCAGAATTGCACGAACCCCATGACCTGCTTCTCCAGGCGGTCGGAGAGCGTCCCGCCTGCCGTGGCGACGGTACGGCCGTCTGGACTGAACGTCATCGCCTGCACCGCCTCCGTGTGCGGCAAGGGGGGCCCGTGGGGCTTGCCCGTCGCGGCATCATAGAATCGTGCGGTGTTGTCGCCGAACCGCGCCAGCACCAGGCGACCGTCCGGGCTGAACAGAGCGTCGCCGACCCTGTCGTGGTGCAGGATTGGCTTGCCCAGCGGTTCGCCGGTATCTGCTCGCCACAGCCGCACCATGCCGCCCGCGACGGTCAAGAAGGCTCGACTGTCACCCCGCCAGGCAACGGCATGGACGGCCGAGACACGCCCCGGCACCTTCTCGGGGACGTCGAAGTGAAAGCGGCGTTCGCTGCGCGGTTCGCCCGTCCGGCTCTCCCAGAGGCGCCAGGTAGCGCGCCAGCCGCTGTCGGTGCTGATGGTGGACCCGGTAAGGAGAGTTTTGCCATCCGGGCTATAGGCTGCAGCATGGACACCATGATCGGCCAGCGGCTTGCCGAGCGGCCATCCCTGCGCCAGATCCCACCGCTGGCCCTGATCAACGTGCGGCCAGGTCAGGAAACTGCGCCCGTCCGGGCAGGCGGCGAGCGCGTGGGCCCGCGGTGAAGCGGGAGTGGGATGGCGGCGCGGCTCGCCCGTCGTCGGGTTCCAGGCGCGGAGTTCCCCCCAGGTAAAGCCGCCGCTGACCGCTGAGTTGTTGATGCCGCAGCCACTCACGAGCGCCTTCCCAGTTGCTTGCCGTCGCGGCTGAAGGCGAGGGCGAAGGGCCATTCGGGATGCGGCAAGACCTGGAGAGCTTTGCCCGTGTGGGCGTCCCACAGGCGCACGGCGTAGTCGGTGGCGGCGGCCGTGGCGAGGATCTTCCCGTCGGGACTGAAGCCGACAGCGTGCAGCGGACCGTTGCCGGGGTGCCCCATCGCGTCGCCCAGCAGCTCGCCCGTCGCAGGATTGTACAGGCGCAGGGTCAGGCCAGAGCCTGCGAGAACCGCTCGCCCATCGGGTCGAAGGGCCATCGGGCTGAGAGCGGGAGAGCCGAAGATGACACCGGGCAGAGGCTGGCCGGTGGCGAGATCCCAGACCCGCGCGAACTCACCTGTGCCCGCCAGGAGCCGCCCGCGCTCGCCCACCTTGGCGTCAGCGCTGAAGGCCAGGCTCGTTACCGGGCCGTGGCTCCGCTTGTCGTCCGGACGGGTAGCAATTGCCAGTCGCGCTGGCAGCGCACCACCCCTGGGCTTGCCGGTAACGGCATCATGAACCTGAACCTCGCCGGTGCCGCCAGCGGGTCGCCAGGAAGTGTCATGAGCGGACAGCGCGAGCAGCGTCTGGCCCTCGGGGCTGAAGGCGATCGCGTTGACAGCCCCGCGGTGCGGTAGCGGTTCGCCCAGGGGCTTGCCGGTCGTACCGTCCCAGATACGCACCAAGGCATCCTGACCGGCCGTTGCGATCTGCTTGCCGTCGGGGCTGAAGACCGCCGCGGTGAGCGGGCCGTCGTGGCGGAAAAACAGGCCAAGATCGCGGTGCTCGGGCAGGCCCCACAGTTTGGCTCCATGCGCACCGACGATCACCTCACGGCTTTCGGGGGTAAGCGACAGGCTCCAAACGCCGCGCGACTCATCCAGGGGCTGCCCTGACGGCAGGCCGGTCAGGGCGTCATAGAACCGCACGGCGACCCGGAACCCACCATACTCGGCAACGACGAGGGTTTCACCGTCGGCGGTGAGGCGAACGTGCCGCGGCGTGGCGGGTACTTGCGTTTCGGTGAGGAGCTGGCCGAGCGCGGCATCCCAGGTGCGCACGGTGTCGGCGGCGACGGTGAGAGCGCGCCGGCCGTCCGCACTAAAGCCGACACTCTTCACTGCTGCCGGGTGTTTCCAGGGTGGCATGAGAAGTTTTCCGGTCTCCAGACTCCACAAACGAGCGTTCTTGTCGGCGCAGCCGGTCAGGAACGCCTTGCCGTCGGGGCGCAGGGCGACGCCGCTGACCGCCTGCGGATGGACGAAGGGCCTGGCCCGTTCCTCGCCGGTCGCGGTGTCCCAGCTCCGAACGGTCCGATCGGAACAGGCGGCGAGGAGGCCGCGGTCGTTGGGCAGGAAAACCGCCTGGAGGAGAGTCGTCTTGTCCGGCAGGCGCAGGGGGCGGAGCAGGCGGCCCGTGACCGCGTCCCAGAGGTGGACGGGACCGTCGCGGTTGACGGTCAGGACAAACTTACTCTCCCCACTGAAGAGCGCGTACTGCGATCCGTCACTCTCCTTGAGCGGTGCGCCGACCGGCTGGCGTGTCCTCGGATCCCAGAGCCGCCAGGGCCCATTGCCGCTGCCGCCGCTGAGCAGGCGCTGCCCGTCGGGGCTGAAGAATACCTGCCCCATCGGGCCGCCATGCTCCAGGGGTTCTCCGAGTTGCCGGCCGGTGCGTGCATCCCAGAGGCGCACCGCGTTCTCCTCGCCGACGGCGATGAGCCGTCCGTCGGGGGTGATAGCCACGCACGTCGAGTCCCTGCCGGCGCCCAGGGGAAACGGAGCGGGAAAGGTGAGACGGAGCGGGCTGACCTCGCGGCCCCATTCGGCGAGGTTGATGCGGGCGGCGCGACGCAACGCCTTCTCGTCCTCCGGGGCCAGCTGCTCGCTCCGCGCGATCCAGAGCAGCCCGCGGCGTACATCGCCCAGTGCGCACACGGTCAGGCCGCGCTCCAGGGCGAAGTTTGCCGACAGTCGCTGCGCCTCGTGCCGCTGCTGGCGGGCCTCATCGAGAGCTCGACGCAGATTCTCCGTAGCGTGGCCCTGCTCGGTGGCGCGGCGGGATTGCTCAACACCGTAGCCGGCGGTGGCGATCACGGCGGCGACCAGGGCGGCGGCGGCGAGCGTGCTGGCAGCGGCGAGGGCGGGGTTGCGGCGGCACCAGCGCCAGGCGCGTTCGGCGCGGCCGACGGCGCGGGCGCTAATCGGCTCGCCGGCAAGCCAGCGTTCGAGATCCTCCGCGAGTGCTTCGGCCGAGCGGTAGCGCCGCGCCGGATCCTTCTCGAGACAGGTGCGCACGATCGTTTCCAGGTCGCGATCGAGTTCTGGCTTGAGGGAGCGCAGCGCGACAGGCTCGCGGGCCAGCACGTCGAGCAGCGTTTCCAGCGGCGTATCGCGGCGGAACGGTGGTCGGCCAGTGAGCAGCTCGTAGAGAATGGCTCCGAGGCTGTAGATGTCGCAGGCGGTGGTCAGTTGTTTGTTGGCGCGGGCCTGTTCGGGCGGCATGTACGCCGGCGTGCCGACGATGGTGCCCGTCTGGGTCACATTGCGGGGAGTGGACACCCCCGGCTCGGCGAGGATGCGCTTGGCCAGGCCGAAGTCCGCAACGTAGGGCCGGCCGTCGGCGTCAAGGAGGATGTTCGCCGGCTTGAGGTCGCGATGGATGAGGGCGGCGCGGTGGGCGAAGTGGATCGCCCGGGCGACCTGTGCCAGCGGTTCGACGGCCCGGCGCGGCTGACCGACGAGTTCCGGCAGGCGCTCGGCGAGACTGCCGCCGTCGATCAGTTTGGTGGAAAAGAAGTGTTGCCCTTGATACGCGCCGACCTCGTAAATGGGCAGGATGTTCGGGTGATCGAGGTTGGCGGCGGCTTCCGCCTCGGCGCGGAAGCGCTGGACGTCGCCGGGGGCGGCGAGGCGGCCAGCGAGGATCATTTTGAGGGCGACAATGCGGTTGAGCGACTTCTGCCGGGCTTTGTAAACGATGCCCATGCCGCCGCGGCCGACTTCTTGCAGGAGTTCGTAGTCGCCGATGCGGCCAATTCCGACAGGCGCGCTGAGGGGCGTCGTTTGTCTCTGGATGACCGTTGGAGCGCTGTCGAGCGGCAGGATGGCGCTGTCGCCGCCCGCGCACCGCTCGAACGCCTCCCGATCGTCGAGGAACACGCTCAGCCCTTCCGTCAGGTCAGGGTGGCGAGCCAGGAACGCGGCCCGGTCGAACGGACAGCCGCTCTCGATGGCCTCGTAATAGGCCGCAATGGCTTCATCCAGGCGCTGCTCGCGCTCATCGGCATCGGCGATGGGTTCGATCATGATTGCGTCTCGGTTGTCGTCACAGTCGATGACTCCCCTACTCCATCAGGCGTCAGCGGCCGGCGGATTGGGCGCGCTGGAAAAGCGAGAACCATTTCCTCCCCCTACGTCTCCTTTCCTTGATACAATGGGGTGACGATTTGGGTCACTGGTGACCCAAATCACCTCGGCGGATCTCGTTTCCAGGGACTGCGACAGCGACCGATGAGCGGAATTGTGCTGCCAGTGGCCCAGATTATCCCCTGCACCGAGGCGGAGGGACCGGGGCGGCGGTTTGCGCTCTGGTTTCAGGGCTGTCCGCTGCGCTGTCCGGGCTGTTGCAATCCCGAGATGCTGCCGTTCACCGGCGGACAACGCTTCACTCTGGCCGGCGTGGTCGAGCAGGTGAAGGCCGCCGCGGCCGAACAGGGCGTCGAGGGTGTCACGCTGCTGGGCGGCGAACCGCTGGCGCACGCGACCGCAGCGCTGGCTCTGGCCCGCGAAGTCCACCTGCTGGGTTTGACAGTGATGGTCTTCAGCGGGTACACCTTGGAAGAGGCGCGGACGTTGCCGGACCCGGCCGTTGCGGACCTACTCGCTGAGACCGACATCCTGGTCGATGGGCCGTACGTCCGCGAACTGCCGGAGACGCGCCGTCGCTGGATCGGTTCGAGCAATCAGCGCATCCACTTTTTGACGGAGCGCTATCGGGCCGATGACCCGCGCTGGGATCAGCCGAACACCCTGGAAATTCGCTTGATCGGCAACGAGTTGACCGTCAACGGCTTCCCGGCGCGCTCCGCCGTCGGCCTGTGGAAACGGCCGCGCTTGAAGGATGAAGGCGGAAGGATGAAGGATGAATCAACACCTTCTCTGCTTCATCCTTCATCCTTCCGCCTTCATCCTTCCGA
>WNGB01005792.1_pt1 | contig 23189 bp, 23 predicted proteins | sample 5400681 | NCBI WGS metagenome assembly WNGB01 (sample SAMN13153367, study PRJNA577476) | soil metagenome | isolation source: 115 cm soil or saprolite under grassland replicate 2 | place: USA:California | collected 2016-06-15
AGGTTGACGATCTCCTGGTATTCCTTCCAGTACTGCGGGTTGTACTTCGGGAACCAGGGATGCGCCCACGACGCCGTGTTGTCGTAGTTATAGACTCCTGGGTAGTACGCGGCGAATTCCTTCATCTCGTCGAAGCCATGCTCGATCGGGTAGGACTCGGGCTTGTCGCCGAGATGCCACTTGCCCGAGAAGTAGGTCGAGTAGCCGTTTTTCTTGAAGAACTCGGCGATGGTCGGGGTTTCCTTGCGCAGGAAGTTCTGATCACCCGGCGCGACGACGACCGACAGCGCCGAGCGGATGGGAATGCGCCCGGTGATGAACGAGGCGCGGCCGGCGGTGCAACTCGCCTGGCCGTACCAACTGGTGAAATGCGCGCCTTCCTTGGCGATGCGATCGATGTTTGGGGTCGGATGGCCGAGGTCTGCGCCTCCGCCCGAGATATAACCGAAGTCACTCCAGCCGACGTCGTCGGTCATGAGGATGACGACGTTTGGTTTCTTGTCCGCCGCCGCAACCGATCCGACTACGCCGAGAAGCGCAGCCGTGGCTATAAGCAGTGACAAGCCGTAGTGCAGTAGTTTGTTTGTTGTTTTCATTTCATTTTTTTGTTTTGTTTTGCATTTTGATTTGGTTCAGGAAATCGATGCTGGCTGCGCAACGCGCGGAAGCCGCGGCATGGCCACTTTTTGCTGAGCGTCTGCTCGACGCTCGCTTTGCCTCCGCGCACCGCAACCTCGTCGGTAATTTTTAAGAGGAGTTTGAGTGTTCACTTGGAGTTTTTGCATTTCTCCAAGAGCCCACAGTCTCCCGCCAATGTTTTGAGCTTCTTGTGTTTCATAATTGTTGTCTCTTTGCGGTTTGAGTATTTTGGTTTCAACAAGAAGGCAATGAAGGGAACAGAGAATTGTCTCTCCGTTGACTCTGTTTGCTCATGTTCGACTTCTGTCAGTCGCCGGTGGCTTTCGGAGCGTTCTGCAAAGTTTCCAGCGCCTGATCAAGGCTGAAGCTGCCTGGCTTCTGGCTGGGCGGAAACTCTTTGAAGGTCGCGAGGAACTGCCCGATGTATTGCTGCGCCGGCACGAGAACAAAGGCATGGTCAACCCGCCAGTGTCCATAGTCTATACTTTCGTGGTCAGCCGTCTCGAACGGATCGGAGCGCAGATTGAAAAGTTTCGGGAAACGCAGCGGCACGAATGGGTCTTGCCACACGTCCAGGCTGTGCGCGCGCTGTTCCGTTGAAGTAAAAGAATTCCTTGCGCGGGCTGGGTGATTTGCCAGCCAGCGCGTCGGTCAGGTTGTAGCCATCGAGATGAACCTTGAAAGTCTTGTCACCGACTTTCATGCCTTTCAAAAGTTTCTCCTTCACGTCAGGGTCGCCCGTGGCGGCGAGAAGCGTAGGTAGCATGTCTTCGTGCGAGAAGATGTCGTTAAGGACGGTGCCTGGTTTAATGACCCCGGGCCAGCGGATTGCGCAGGGCACACGGTAGGCGCCTTCCCAGTTGCTGGCTTTCTCATTGCGGAACGGCGACGTGCCGCCATCCGGCCAGGAGAACTTCTCCGCGCCGTTGTCAGTGGAGTACATCACGATCGTGTTGTCCTCGAGGCCAAGCTTTTTGAGCTTGTCGAGCAAAAGGCCGACGTCGTAATCATGCTCCAGCATGCCGTCGGGATAAACACCCAGACCGGTCTTGCCCTCCCATTGGGGCGAGAGGTGAGTCCAAATATGCATGCGAGTGGCATTCCACCAGAGAAAGAATGGCTTGTTCTCCTTCTTGGAATCTTCCATGAAGCGCAGGGCTTCCCGGGTGAATTCATCGTCAACCGTTCTCATCCGCTCGATGTTTAGCGGGCCGGTCAGGTCGATCTTCTGCGTGCCATCCGGGTTAGCCCAAGTATGAAGCACGCCGCGCGTGGCATATTTTTTCCGCATCTCCGGGTCTTTAAAATAGTCTGGGTGCTCCGGCTCCTGCTCAGCGTTCAAGTGGTAAAGCGAACCATAGAACTCGCCGAAGCCGTGCGCCGTGGGCAGATGTTCGTCGCGGTCGCCGAGGTGGTTCTTTCCGAACTGTCCCGTGATGTACCCCTGCGCCTTGAGCAAGTCGGCGATGGTGACATCGCGCGCGAGCAAACCTTCCTTCGCGCCAGGCAATCCAACCTTGAGCAATCCGGTGCGGAAACCCGACTGACCAGTGATGAAGCACGAGCGTCCGGCGGTGCAACTCTGTTGGCCATACCAGTCAGTGAACAGCGCGCCTTCCCTGGCGATGCGATCAATGTTCGGCGTTTTGTAGCCCATCATTCCCTGGTTGTAAGCGCTGACGTTCCAATAGCCGATGTCGTCGCCCCAGATGATGAGGATGTTGGGTTTCTTTAGGTCTGCGGCAAGGGTAACACCGGCGGTCATTAACAACACCAACGTCACTACTGCGACTAACGTTAGGTTGTGCAGCATCGCTCTTTCTGTTCTCATGATTCGTCTCCGATCGTAATGCCTATGTGCCTATGTCTATTTTCTGAGGCGAAGCGGGCGGCCCGTTTTCGAGCCGCCCGCCGTCGTTATCAATCCTAGGCTGGCGATCGGCTATTGGGACGGGTGGCCCTGCCCCCTCTTGAGCTGCTCCATGACCTGGTCCAGGTTATAGCTCGCCGGATCCTGCATCGGCGGGTACTTCTGGTAGGTCTCGAGCTCCTTCAGCCACAGCACCTGGCCGATGGGCAGCAGGTTCCAGTCGTATATGTAAGCCGTGACTGGCCCGGCGAGCGCGCCGCTGAACCAGAAATTCGCCTTTTTCTCGTCGCCCCACGCCGTCTCGAATGGATCGCGCTTGAGGTTTACCACGCCGGCTGCGAACTGGGTCTGGACTCCCGGCAAAAGGAAGCCCGTCGCGGTCTTGTAGCGCACTGCGGACGGATGCGAGCCGGAATAGTAGAAGAATGTGTCGCGCGCGGACTTGTCGGACTTGCCCGTCAGGTAGTCAATCTGGTTAACACCGTCCAGGGTCGTCTTGACGATGCCTTTATAGGCCCCTTTTTCGATCTGCGCCTTTAACTCATTGCCTTTAGGACCACCAGCGATCTCAACGAGCGTGGGCAGCCAGTCCAGGGACGCGAAGATGTCGTCCAGGATGATGCCCGGCTTAATGTGACCCGGCCAGCGAATGACGCAGGGAGAGCGCATGCCGCCTTCCCATGTATTCATCTTCGAGCCCTTGAACGGCGTAATGCCGCCGTCGGGGAAGGTGAAGGTCTCGGCGCCGTTGTCGGTCGTGAAGACGACGATGGTGTTGTCGAGTTCACCCATGTCTTCGAGCTTCTTGAGGACGACGCCGATGTTATCGTCCATCTGCTTCATGCCGGCTTCGTTGACGCCCCAATCCTTGCCGCCGGGCTCACCGACCATGGCCATGTATTTGTCCGACAGTACGGTCGTGACGTGCATGCGCGCCGGGTTGTACCAGACGAAGAAGGGCTTATTGGTCTTCTTCGGATCGTTGCGATCGAGGAAGTCGATCACCTTGGCCGAAATCTCCTCATCCACGGTCTTCGAACGCTCCAGCGTCAGCGGGCCTTCGTCTTTGCAGGTCTGGTTCTTCGACGTGCCGTCCGAAGAGGTGCACGCAATCACGGGGCGCGGAGGGGTCAGGCATGTACCGTCTTTGGGATCAATCGCGCCCGGGGGATCGGAGAGGCCTTTGACCGGCGTGTTCTTGCAGGGTGGCGCGACAGTCTGCACGTTCGGTGTCTTGTTGATGTCCGGGAAGCTCACACCCTGCATCGCATCCAGGTGATAGAGGTACCCCCAGAACTCCTGGAACCCGTGCGCGGTCGGTAGCGCGTCGGTATGGTCGCCGAGGTGGTTCTTGCCGAACTCGCCGGTGCTGTAGCCCAGATTGTAGAGGAACGCGGCGAGAGCCGGCGTTCCGGGCCGCAGGTAGGACGGGCTGCCCGGCAACTGCGGCGGGATCATGCCCACGCGCAGCGGATGCATGCCCGTGAAGAAGGCGGTGCGCCCGGCCGTGCAACTCTGCTCAGCGTAGTAGGTCATCATAATCGCGCCTTCTTTCGCAATCCGGTCAATGTTGGGCGTTTCCCCGACCATCAGGCCGCGATGATAGCAGCTCGGCTGCATCCAGCCGATATCATCGCCCATGATGAACAGGATGTTTGGTTTCTTGTCTTGCGCCTGCGCCGGAGCGCCGACGCCGAGCAGCGCAGCCGCGACTATAAGCAGCGACAAGCCGTTATGTATTAAGTTTCGTTTCATTTCTTTTTGCTTTTATTGTTGTTGTTTTGGTTTTGCGTGTCCAGGGATACCTGAATTAAGTGGTGACTCATGAAATTTGAGCATCTTGCTCATCTAAACCGCCCGACCCCTACTCCCATTCCCATTGGTCCCCAGCCCATACCCCAGCCGCCCCATGCACCCCACTGCATCTCCGCATCTTGGTACATTTCTGCGGTTTCGAGATTCTCGTTCGCAAGGTTATTTGCGGCGCGGAGTTGTTGGTACGCCTGGTACTCCTTCGGTCCACCGACATAGGCCTGGTTATGTGCCGCGTCCGGGAAAATGTAGTAGGTTCTCCCTTTTCTGTCGATCATGGCCACTTTGCCGGGCGGAAGCTGTTGGAGCTTTTGCTGCTGCGCGGCAGTCTTGGGGGTGATCGTCTTAAAGCCGGCCGCCACCAGCATGCTTTCTTTATTCTGCGTGCTGCTTGTCGTGGCGCAACCGACCGTCAACGCTACCAAAGCGATGACGCTGATCATGTTGAATGAGGTTCGTATTTGTTTCATTTTTATTGGTCCGTCGAATTTTGCGGTTGTCTTGGAGATGATTTGCTTGGAAATGGGTATTTTGCCGTGCGCGTCGTTATTTTTTCGCCATAGCGTTCTTTATGAAGCCGATGAGGGCCATGAGAATAGCTCCGCCGGCGCCGCCACCGGCGACGTTGCTTAGTATAGTGGTGAGGTCCAGCAAGCCGTCTTCAGCCGCACCTCCCAATACGCTCTGAAGGAGTGCCCCCCCCAGGCCGCCTCCGACAATTCCAGCAATGGAGTTTCCGACTGTGCCCAACGTGTTCTCTTTCATTGCTGCGCCGGCAATATTCCCGCCGACAGCGCCGCTAAGCCCTTCGATGATCAGACTAATCATGTTCACAATCTTAGTTCTTGGTTTGTCCGCGTTGCATTGCGTTCGCGCGTCTGCGGACTCGACGCGTCGAGTTGCATTGGTTGCTGAAAAGTTGCCAAGTTACCAACTGCCGCCGGCAATTGGAATGGGACCTTCGGGCTATAAAGATTGCCCTTATGGGCAGTGTGCGAAGGCTGGCCAAAAGAAAGCCGCTTAGCGGCAGACGAGAGTAGCCTGGCGATTTATCGCCAGGTATAATAATAGAAACAATGCACGTCGCGTAGCGACGGTTGAAACCGATGGCAAACACCTACACCTCATTGCATTATCATGTCGTCTTCAGCACGAAGAATCGTGACCCATTTCTCGTCGAGACGGTTCGCCCACGTCTCTTCGCTTATCTCGGCGGTATCGCGCGCGAAAACGGGATGAGCGCCTGGGAGGTTGGCGGTGTGACAGATCACGTTCACTTGCTGCTTTCGATTCCTGCATCCCTTGCCGTATCGAAGGCAGTTCAGCTCATAAAAGGCGGCTCGTCACATTGGTTGAAGGTAACATTCCCGAACATGATTGATTTTGCATGGCAGGATGGATATGCGGCTTTCACGGTGAGCCAGTCGCAGCTTAATGAAACGCAGGCATACATTCGTTCACAGCCGGAGCATCATCGGACGAAAACATTTATTGAGGAGTATCGCGCCTTTTTAGCGCGGCATCGTATTGAATATGATGACCGTTACCTGTTGGGTTGACTTCAGCCGTCGCTACGCGACCCGGACTCTAGTCTATCCGTAGCCTGGCGATAAAATCGCCAGGCTACATTCATTTGCCGCTAGCGCGGCTTTCTTCGACAGAACGCCGCCATCTAACGTCGGAAGAGCGCGTGTGTTTAGCACAGCGCACGCTGATTACAGATCCGCGCTTTGCATCTTGTCGGCAAGATGGACAAGCTCGGCGAGAGATGTGGCGCGCATTTTCTTCATAGCTTCCGCCCGATGCACTTTGACTGTGCGCTCAGATATGCCGAGCTCAGCCGCGACCTGCTTGTTTAGCCTTCCCGCCACGACCAACTCTAATACTTGCCGCTCGCGCGATGTTAATTTTGCAAAGCGCCCGCGAATATCGCGCAATTGTTCGTGTGACGTGTGTAACCGCATGTCGCGAGCGAGCGCAGCGCGAACTGCGTTTAGTAGCACCTCACGTTTGATCGGCTTGGTGAGGAAATCGACTGCGCCTGCTTTCATGGCGCGGACACTCGTCGGAACATCACCGTGCGCGGTAAGAAAAATTACGGGCAGCGGTTCGTCTTCTTTCGCCAGCGCTTCCTGAAGATTCAAGCCACTTGGGCCGGGCATTCGCATATCGAGCAAGACACAACCACGTCTGTTATCCCGATCGGAAAGGGCGAAATCACCGGCAGAGGCATGGGCGCGAACTTCGTAGCCAGCGGCGTGCAGCAACCTCGTCAGAGCTTTGCGCAACGAGTCATCGTCATCAACAACATGAACAATTGGTTTTTCCGAATCAGGAGCGGTCATCACGAACTTGCTTCGCTGTCACGGACTGGAAGATCAAATCGGAATGTTGCGCCGCCGTCCGAATTGTTTTCCGCCGAAATTCGTCCGTGATGGGCGTCGACGATGGAACGCGCGATCGCGAGGCCCAGACCCATTCCATCCTCCTTGGTCGTGAAAAAGGAATCGAACAACCGGGGCAGCTTCTCCGGGGGAATACCTTGTCCCGAATCAGAAACCGAAATCTCAATCCTTCGCTTTCCATTTGTCACTGTGCGGACGAAGAGACGCCGCTTTGCTTCTGGCGCGTCGGCCATTGCTTCCATTCCATTCAGAATCAAATTCATCAACGCTTGCTGAAGACGCACCCGATGACCAAAAATCGTAGCCGGCGCGGCAGTGAATTCGGTGTGTAGTGACACACTGCGACGGTGCGCTTCTATTTCCATCAATCGTACCACTTCGGCGGCAATTTCGTTGATATCAAGCGATTCCATCTGCACCGCACGTTTGCGCGTCAGAAAGCGGATGTGGCGAATGATTTCGCTTGCCCGGACATCATCGTTACGAATGTCTGCCAGGATTTTCCGGACCTCATCCAGCGGCGGCGATTCGGACTCCAGCAACAGTTCCGCTGCATCCGCATTGCTCAAGATGGCGCCGAGCGGTTGGTTAATCTCGTGCGCGATCGACGCGGTGAGCTCACCCAGCAGCGCGACGCGAGAGGCGTGAACGAGATCGCGGTTCGCTTCCTCCGCTAATTTTCGATCAGTGATATCGCGAATAGTAACGATGAAACAGAGTTCATTCCCCATCTCGACAATATCGGCTGAAAGCGAAACCTGACGGACTTCCCCGGTTTTCGCACGAACCGCGCATTCGACATTGCGGACCGGTTTGCTCTGCCTAAAACCAACCATCTCCTGAACGTGGCCGCCCTCCAAAAGGCAGAGCTTCAAATCGAAGAGAGTCCGACCGATTGCTTCCGACCGCTGGTAGCCAAACATTTTTACCCAATGATCGTTGACGTCGATTAAGGTGCCATCGCGCTGGCGAACGATCGACATTGGGTCCGGGCTGCCACGGAATGCGGCAGTGAATCGCTCTTCGGCTTTTCTGCGTTCCTGGATTCCTGCCGACAACAGCATGATTGGAACCGCTATGGCGATGAGAAACATTTGGATCGAGCGCGCATTGATCTCCGCGCTTTCATTCGTGAATGGTCCATGGCCATGAGCGCTGCTCCAAATGGCAAGAAACGTAACAACCAGGATCGCGGCACTCGTTGCGCGCGAGCCAAAACGGAACACGGCCCAAAGCAGAAACGGCAGCAGCGCATAAAACAGAACCGGATCGGGATTCGTCCTTGCGTTGTACAAGACCACGGTGCTCGCTATCACCAGGCCAAGAAAAAGGATGCTTCCTTCCAAAGCACGGCTACTGGGAATTCGCCTCCACTGACTAGGCTTGAAATTGCACCAAGTCACAATCGCGGGCGTGAGAGTGAGTGCCGTTAAGAAGTTGGAGAAAAATCTGAGCCGCCAAATCTCCGGGTAACTGCCCTGGCCCCAGCGATTCATTTTGACGAAGCTGGCGTCGATGAAAGAGGATAGAAGAGGTCCAAGAAACGCTCCGCACAGGCAAAAGACGGCGACGCTCCGCAGGTTATCGAAATGCACCGGACCCTGGAGTAAATAGCGGATCAGACCAGCGCCTATTAGGGCTTCGCTACAATTGCTAATGAACCAGCAGACAACCATTGTCGGAGGAACCTGAGATTGCAGTTCTGCAATCAGGTGTGCGGGGAAAGCCGCAAGCAAGAGGAACCACCAGATGCGAGGCGGTGCCAGCAAGAGCGCCGCGAGCAGGACAGAGTTCGGGGGCCAAAAAACCGAGACTGGGTGCGGCTGAAATGTGAGCGCGAAACCAATGCGTGCTCCCAAATAATACCCGACGAAAACCAAGAAGCCGGTAAGCATTGCACTTGGGTCGATCGCGACACGGGTGGAAGCGGTTTGCTGCCAGCGCGGCCAGAAAGAATCACTCACGTGGTCGGGCATTTGAGTCTGCCTCCTACATGCTTATCGCTCATTGTCACTGTTTGGTATCGCTTGGCAACATTTCTCTTCAGGAAAAAACAGTATCCCACGCTGATGCGGAGAACATTGCTGTGTGCAGGCGATGAACCATGCCCGCACCGCGATCGCGCTTTAGAGCGATGCGTTGCTCACCGCGCGCTTTCCACGCGGCATTGGCTTGAGCAGCTATGCAATCAAATCACGATTCAGATACGGGGCAGCATAAGCAATCGCAACAGAGGCAGGCAAAGCAACAAAAAGGCAAGAATCATAAAAACGATCCGCACGGTCCTGAAATGAAAGCGCTGTCCAATTGCCGTGATTAAAAGCACCGTAGCCAGGAGAACCGTGATGCGCACGTACTCGTCTCCGTTCTCTCCGGATTTTGTACCTTGATCGGCTACCTCCGCAGCTTGTTTACTCAAACGAAGAAACTGCTCGTGCTTCGCGTTGTGGTAATCGGGCATGAACATCGGACCGGGTGGCGCTTGCGCATTGTTGAAAGGGTCCGTCCTCAACCAGGCTGTGAAGGCCGGTCGGTATTCGTCGCTAAAGCGTCGCTCGAAGAACTCCGCCGCCTTCTCCTTGCCGTCGAGCTTCGCGGCAACCCAACTGTTGAAAGTATCGCTGTCGTAGATGCGCTCCTGTCCTGCCAGGGTGACAAGCCCTTCAGCAGTAACTCGGAGCCGACTCGCTTCGGCGTACTGCTGTGCACGTTTTCCAGCCCACTGTGCTGCCTGGTACCCGCTCCACGCCGTAGCTACAGCGACGAGAGCGAGGATCAGCGCTTCGATAATTTCAATCGCTTCAAAACGGGACTGAGAAGAAGGGCCGTTCTCGCGCACTTGGTTTAGTTTTCTAATTACGTAGCCCACTGCTCCGACCGCTGACTCTAGCATAGCCAAACTCCCCGTCTCGAAATTACAACTGACTCGGCCCTGTTGAAAAGCCAAACCAGCGCTGCCGCGGATCGGTAGTGTTGGTCAATTGTCGTCGCCTCTCCCTTCTCTCGCCCTTTGGGAGAGACGGACGCGCCGGCGCCAGTGAGGGCAAAGGAGTGGGTTTGGGAGAGGGGGAGGGTGAGGAATCGCTCAGGGCAGTTGGCGCGTCCGGGTGTTACAACCCATCACCTCAATCCTCTCCACTTATCCAAGGGGAGAGGCGGGGCGTTGCAGGCGGGGTTGGTTCCCATGCCGCTCCTACGGAGCTTGGATTGATTTTGGCCCAAATCCTATAAAACATGTCGCGTCTAACGGCGCTTTGCATGGGCTTTTCACCAAAGCGAGCTATTGATCGACGTGCAGCGCCATCACGGGATGAATTTCCCAAACTGCGTATTTCTGTGATTTAGGTCGTCGGTTTGAATTATCCGGAGACGCGTGCTGGACATCGAAAAAGGCCTGGCCCGTGACCGTGATTATATGCGGCTCGCGTATTTCGAGCGTTTGGGATTCCTTGAAACTGAAAGGAAAGGTCTGCGTCGTCCAACCGAAAACAGTCTGCCGAAGCTCACACCATATGGAGCCGACGGGAATTTCGGCACCAACACTTCCCGCTTTCTTGCCCTCGGCATCTTTGAGCACGAGTGTGATGTCACCATCTGCTTCGACTTTTACGCTATCGACGCGGCCAGTGAGATTATACCATTTTTGTTCAGCTGCGATTCTCGTATCCGTCTCAGCCGTCAAAGGCTCATTCGGAGCTGGCCCTTTCCAGTCGCAAATCTGCGACGGCGTAACTGATTGAATAGTGGACTTGTCCAGAGGCACAGGCGATGAATCCGTTTTGACCGGCCAGCGACTACCGCTCTTTTGGCCCTGACATTCGCAAGGCGAGACGAAAGTCACTGTACCCGCTGTCACGGATTTTGCGAACGCGGAGCCAATAACAAAGGCCGCCAACAGAGCGGGGAACAGAGCGCCGTTCACAGCAGTGAATAGATTAGGCTCGCTTACACCACATCAACACTAATCTTCGAGACGTGGTTCTTCCGCAGCTTTTCTCGCACTTCTGCCTCTAGTTCCCGTGGGTCGACTCCGGTCGGAATGTAGAGCAGGAACACCATCTGTCCCTTGTCCTCGTAGAGCGCGGAACTCTGAAGCCGACACTTATGGGAGACGAGCAACGATTGCACCGTGCCAAAGACCGGCTTCGGATCCTCGCCGTCGTCGAGTCGGATTCTGACTCGGCAGCTCGAGTGCGAATCAAGCCAGAACACGAGTAGCCAACTGAAGGCCGTAACGAATACGGCCATCGCCCACGATCCCATGCCACACGCCAGCCCGACTACCACGACCATGATGGCTTTCCCAGTAAGCTTCGGATTATCGAGCAGAGTCCGAAATCGCAATAGCGCGCCGATGCCGAAGATGACAAACGCGAGCGTCTGGCTGGTCCCGCTCAATTCAGCGACCACCGCGCCGACCACACCCAGCAGTATGAGCGCCTTACGCTCCTCGAGATCGGCAAGCGGGTCGGCGAGCGACGCGCGGCGCGGATGCCAGGCGATTGCCCATGCACAGCCTACTGCCAGACTAAGACTGAGGAAGAGTCGCAGTATGAATTTTGGATCCGCGAATTGTTGGATGCTTTGCTGGATCGACTCCCACGAATTGCCCTTCGGATCTATCTTGATACCGCCAGTGCTCTTGGCCAGTTCTTCCGCGGGGTTGGCGCCGAACGCCACTGACGCCAGCATACATATGGCGGCAATGACAGCGACGGCCGCGACAGTGCGCAGCGCCCGCCCGAGGTGGCGACCAGAGCGAGAAGATTGAGCCGGCATTACTTACGGGTTTCTTACCAAAACCAACTTCCCTCCCGACCAGGCTGCGGTGTAGGAGTAGGTCTGCCCAGCTTGTACGGCCAGGGTCTTTCGCCCCGGGCGCTTCCCGCCGGGATTGGGATCAACTCGGGCGGAAAGAGTGTGCTGGCCTGCCGGCAAATAGCCACTGTAATTTCGGCCCTCGGTATAACTGCCCACGTCCTTGCCATCGACTGACACGACAAGGCTGAGATTGCTCCCGAAATTTGCCACCCGGTAAATGAGCACATGACCTGAATTCGGCGGCACGGGCCCGGCCCCTGGACCGGTCTGGCACCCGGCGATCAGACAAGCACACGCCAGACTAAGGATGTGAATGATTGAACTATATTTTTTCATGTTTTGGACTCCTCTCGTTTGGATGCGCCCATCATGTGCCTGAACAATTCGCCCGTCAATAAGACTTTAGGGCAATATCATCGGCTACAGGCGACGTCGGCCTGCGGTTCACACGCGACAAATTCCTATTTCACCAACTCGATCTCGCTCGACCGCCACTTCTTGGTAAAGACCGATTCCTTCTGGCTGTGGAGGCGCAAAAAATACCCTACACCCTCAGTGCTTCGACTGGAACGCCAAGCCACTTCGCAGCGGCGGCGCGTTCCGTAAACAACGAAACATGCAGTGGCGAATGGTCAGTCAACATGGCGTGCAATTTTGCGTAGTGGGTGGTGGCGGGGCTCGTGACGTAGAACGCCGTCTTGACCGGCGGATGCGACTCAAAGGCGAGGCGGCGGTGCAGCGCGATGTGAAAGACGAACCTGAAATTGAGATCGACCGCGTCGAGCACCGATAAGTCTGCGAACCGGTTGAACGGCTTTTGAGTTCTTTCTTCGGCAGCCTCGACAAACGCGACGATTTCATTCACGAGTGCCTGGTCCAGAATGCCGTGCGGCTTCCAGACCAGGAGCGACAACTCTTTGCGGAACAGAACGTGGGCGGGAAGTTTCACCTTATCTCCCGGCTCCGCTGATCGTTGTGATTTTCACGAAAAGCAAGCAGTGGCTTCCGGGAACAAGCTGAACAGGAGGTAACGGAGAAACGGGAGGTTTCCTTTCGATCTCTGTTCTCTCTGTTTGCTCCTGCTGAAATTCTTGGGTTCATGTCATTTGTTCGCTCCGGGCAGAATGAGGCGGTGAACACCGTCGGCCAGTTTCATCTCGTGGAAGTTCATGAGCAGCCCAAGCGTAGATTCAACAATTGCGGATGGGAAGAATCTTCTCCACGGCCTTTGCTTCCACCAGCACGCAGCCTTCGACCAGCAGATAGTTCTCTGCTCTCTCCATTTGCTCCTGTTAGAAACGGTGATTCCACGTTTTTCGCTGACCGGCTCGGATTATTCGACCCCGGGATTGACAGGCTCGTTCGGCATGTCCGCGTCTTCGCCGGTGAGGGTGATGACCACCTTGTCGATCTAAAAAGGAGAATCAACCCGGCTCGCGAATCCGGTGAAGGTCGCCGCATGGCTGGCTCCATATAGGCCTAAAGTCCCATAGACACCCATGTGCTAACGGCAGCAAGGTTGCCGCATGATTAAAAAAATTACGTCTGCGTCTTTGTTTACGGCAGCGATTGCCCTGTTCTGTGCAGCCGTAAACGCTCAAGACTATCCGGTGCTGGACAGGATTGCCGAGAAGGTTGTCCAAAAGTACCAGCAAGCGACTTGCGAGCAGTTGTGGCAGGAGAGGGCCCAGAAAGACAAGGCACCCAAACCGCAGATGGAGCAGGAAGCTCTCCAGATGTTGAAATCCGATCCGCAAATGCGCGCGGCGTTCATTAACAAGGTAGCGGCTCCAATCGCCAACAAAATGTTCGAATGCGGTATGATTCCATGACCCGCACCGAGTTCCATTCTGCTAATCGTCGCGAGCTATGACGATCCGAATTAGATTGTTTGCGTCGGCGCTGCTCATCGCGTCAGTCGCGCTTCTGGTGACCCCGACTGCGCAGAGCAACCCGAAAGCAGCGAAGAAGAAGGCCAAGACCGCCGCCGCCGAGGCAAGCCCTGCCCCCGAAGCTACGCCTTCGCTTGAGCCAAAGGCACTCGACATTCTTAAAGCTGCAAGCAGCCGGCTGACTGCTGCCCGCACCATGAAATTCACGGCGGTGCATTTCTACGAGAACCCAAGCCGCCACGGTCATCCTCTCGCTTTCACTACAAAGTCCGAAGTTACTCTCCAGCGACCGGATAAGTTGCGAGTGATCATGTCCGCCGATGGTCCGGCTTCCGAGTTCTATTATGACGGGAAGAAAATGATGGCCTACGCGCCGGCGGAGAACCTGGTCGCCGTGGCCGACGCACCATCCTCAATGGACGCAGCGCTTGAGCAGGCCTATCACTCGGCGGCGATCTATTTCCCATTCGCCGACTGGATCGTTACCGATCCTTACAAGGAAATGTCAGATGGAATGCAGCTCGCCTATTACATCGGCCAGTCGAAGGTCGTAGGCGGAACAACGACCGACATGGTGGCGTATATCGACCACGGGGTATTCATACAGGCGTGGATTGGAGCTGACGACAAACTGCCTCGACTGCTCCATGCGATTTACCTGGACGATCCGGAGCGACTGCGCCATACCCTGATACTCTCCGATTGGCAACTTGACCCAGCGGTTCCAGCTGACACCTTTACCTCAGCGAAAGCTGCCAGCGCGAACCCGATGCCGTTTGCCCATCCCCATCCCGAGGCGTCACCCGGTGCTGAGCCCACGGCAAAAGGCAAGCCACCTAAAAAACAGTAGAACTAGAAGAAGCTAGAAAGGGAAACATCATGAAAAAACTTATCGTTGGATTCGTAGGTCTTATGGTCATCCTGCTCCCATGCGAAATTGCCTATGCTTTCGGGCGTGGCGGCAGTTATAGCGGCAGTAGAGGCAATTTCTCAAGCAGCAACCGCTATGGTGGCAGCACGTCACACAGCTACGGATCGACGAGCCATAGCAACGCATACGGCGGCAGCACCTCGCACACAGCCGGACAAGGGACGACCCACGATAGCGCCTACGGCACGAGCACGTCACACAACTACGGTGGAGGTACGACCCACACGAACGCCTATGGCGGTAAAACTTCGGGCGAATACGGGGAAGGGGCGACTCACACGAATACCTATGGCGGTACTACTTTGGCTGCCTACGGCCAAGGCGCGTACCACACCGGCGCCTATGGATACGGCACTGCGTACCACCCACCCACTGCCTATTATGGATACCACCCGCCCGCCACGGTCAACTACTACGGAGCAACCTGCGCCCACGTTAATGGTTGGGCGACTGCGGCCGCTGTCACAACCGCAGCTGTTACTGGTGCGGCTGTCGCCTCGGCCAACGCGAACGCGGCTAATGCCAATGCTGCGGCCGCGTCAGCCAACGCTTACAATGCCGGATACAACGCCGGCGCAACCACGAGTAGCAGCGCGGCGGCTACGCCCACTTATTCGATAGGACAGATGGTTGCGGCGCTCCCGGCCGGTTGCATTACACCCACCGTCCAAGGCACGACCTACTACTTGTGTGGCAATACCTGGTTCAGCGCGGCCTACGGCGCAAACGGCGTTTACTACCGCGTGGTACCTGCTCCCTGAGGGTTGAACAGGAGCGAACAGAGCTAACGGAGATCAAATTCTGTTGGCTGCTGTTAAATCTCTGTAGCTCATGCATGCACTGTTTGAGAGAGCTTCAGGATTGACTGAAGCCATCATCGCGGCCGCAATCGAGGTGCATTGCGACAAAGGTCCGGGGTTGATCGAATCGATCTACGAGTGGTGTCTGCTCAAAGAGCTGGGCCTGCGCGGTCTGGAGTGCGTCGGTCAGAAATCTGTCCGGATCGAATACAAAGGCTTCACGCGGGAGGAGCCACTGCGCTTCGATGTGTTGGTGGAAAGCTGCGTGCTTGTAGAGGAAGGCCGTGGAGAAAGTCCTTCCGATCCACAAGGCGCAACGCTTGAGCTACATGAAGCTGCTGAACGTTCCTGTGGGGCTACTCATCAACTTCCACGAGATGAAAGTCACCGATGGTATCCACCGGTTGATTCTATCTAGTGCGAACAGATAAGCGAGCTGATTCAACAGGAGCGAACAGGGTTCACATGCCTCTGTTTCCTCTGTGACCTCCTGTTCAGAATTGTCGTCTCTTTTCGCCTCATTTCGCGAGCTGATGCAACGCGTTGAGCATCGGCTCGCTGGAGATTCGGATCAGGCCGCTAAAGGGCTGATCCAGCTCCAGGATCAGGAAAATCGCGCCAGACACGGCGAGGGCGGAAATCATCAAAGCGAGGATGACCGTAGCATTGGGGGGCGCGAGCACGCTGAAGCCGAGGAAAATGACCACGAGCCAGGAGACAAGGATGATCAGCATCGGTTTCGAAATGGAGGCAACCGACTGCGCTACCAGCAGCGACCGAAGCTGGGCGAAGTCCGTAGCGAGGGTTATGGCCTCTTCTTTGAGCTTGCGCTGCGCGTCATCGTGTGGCGAGAGACCCTCAATCGCGCTATAGACGATATTGCCTGCTTGCGTGTTGGGAGCCAAGCGCGCCGGCACGCCCGCTTCTTCGGGCCACATTTGCCGCACCGCTTCCTGGACCGCCTCGTGAAAGCCGGCACGAGCCTCCGCAGCTTCCAATCCGTACAGGCCAAACACGCGGTCGAGGAGCGCGACCTTTGCGGCCATCTGGATCACTTCGCTTCGTTTCGTGTCGTAGGCGCCCTTTGCCGAGCTTACCAGCAACCCCAAGACCAGGGCGGTCATGGTCGCCACCAAACCCATGGCCAGTTTGATCGTGTCCCTGGAGTCGGCGGTCAAATGATCTTCGGGAAGAAGGCGACGAAGAATCCTGCCGAGCAACACGGCTCCGACCAGGCATCCAAACACAATCAGGGCGGTGAGAGTTGTATTCATCGTGAGCTCATCAATGTGCGATAGGTTTGCTCAAGTTGCGCCGAGTTTTCATAGTTTGCTTCTCCAGCTTCATTTCAGTCGATTTTGAACTCTTGTCACCTCGGTTTTTCTTTCCCTCTCGCAGCTGTTGCAGACATTCTGGGAGAGGGTGATGAGCTGGTGGTGGGACTGGCAGCCGTAAGTCCCTTAATAAAAAAGGCCTTTGTGTCTGTGAATTCTGCTGCACGGGAGGTGTTTGAAACAATCCTGGCGCCGGAAGCATCCACTCTTATCGTCTCGTGCAGGATTCCAGATCTGTCCGTAAGCCAGGCAGTGCCTACGGAATAAATTTTCATCTTATCTTCCATGGTTTTAAGCGCAGAAAGCACGATGGCTTTTTGGCTAGGGTTGGTGCTGACAGCAAATGTATGGCTAACACCGTCCGACGTACGAAACGACTTTAGTCTCACTGGAAGACGGTCACTGCCAAGCCCGAGTATGGCCGCTAGCTCTGCGGCTATTGATTCTACAGTGCCTTGAGAAAGCACCCATTCTTCCACTTTGGAGAGTTCGGTCTGGTCAGCAAAGGGAGGTGTTGGAGCAGGATTCTGAGCGAACGAGGCGACAGAAATGAGCGCCAAGGCAGCGATGAGAAATCTGCCGTAGTGCTTTTTCATAAGCGAGTTTTTACTCGCTCGCCTTGTTGATGACCTTTTATCGTCTACTGATGTCCTCGTATCCACGATCACGTGACCGAGACCCAGACTTTCATTTGCCACGTCCTAGTAGCCGCGACGGAAGCCACGGCGCGCGACACCGGCGTAGGACATGGGTGTAGCGGGCATGCCGATAATGTCGATGAACAACGCACAAGCTCCCGCATTGACTGGCGGAGTGCCTTCCAGGATGCGCGCGTCATAGCTGAGATCACTGCCGGAGAGTTGCGGGTTGCTGAGCTCCACCACCAGGTCTGATACTTTGTCGCCACTGAACACCGAGAGCGTGGCATTAGGATTGTCCTTAAGGAAACTGTCCTTTCCCTTACTCCAGAGCGGAACGAACTTGCTGGTCTGCATGTGCCCGGCAAGGCGTGCAGGGCGATCAGTGAAGCACACTGTTACTGGGTTCACTCCCCGCAATACCAGTTTTCCTTTGTCGAATGTTACGTCCTTCGCGTTTTGCACGAACAGCACATCCACATTGCCCGACTGCTTCCCGGTCGCAGTCCAGGTTATCAGCGCATCTTTATTGATCGTTTCGGCTGGAGATTGCGCATGGGTCGTCGATAGGTTTGCTATACTAATGCCTGCCAGGACACCACATATCAGAATAAGTTTATTTATTTTCATTGGTTTCGTTAGCTGCGTGTTTGGTTTTGGTCTCATAAATCTTAGCTTTATAGGTGCTTCTATTGGTTTGTAGGAACGGGTAGATCGAATCGTTAATTCGCGAGCCGTCATCTCACATTGACGGACTGCGCCGCAGGCACACTATACACCAGATGGCCATCGCCGCGTGGAGAACCACCGCAGGCCACAACGCCACTCCGTGCAGCCCCAAGCCAATTCCGGCGAAAGCGAGGAAAGCGGTGGCGGCAATGTTATAGATCAGCATCGCAACGACCAATCCTCTGGCAGCGCGGCTTTGTGTGTCGTCGCGTGCCAGCCAGCAGGCGACACCGAGCGCGAGCAACGCGGCTCCCGCGACGCGCCCGAGCATCACCGCGGCGGATGTATCGAGCGGTGAACCCAGCAGCAGTCGGACGACGACGGAGGGCACGGCGATCAACCCCAGTCCCGTGGCCGCTTCGATGATGGCGGTGAGTTTGAGCAAACGGCTCATCGCGTTTGAGGTGAAAGGCAGGCGGTCATTTCAGGCCGCCTATCTCGCGAACACCTCGTGGGGCTAGTTGTTGACTTTGGCGTATGCTTCCTCAGCGGCCTTCTTATCCGCCGCCGACATCTGGGACGGACCTAGCTTGATAGTCAGCTTGTCAATCGTGCCGGTGAACTTGAACGGCAACTGGTAGCTATTGTCCACGCCCGTGCCGGTGTCCAAGCCAATGTCGAAGGTTTCGTCAACCGTCATGATCAACGGAATTGTGTGGGCGATTTTCTTGCTGGCCATTTCCTTGCCGTCCACTGTGAACACGCCAGTGCCGCCCTTCCCGGGACCGGGGCCGTCGTATTTGAAGTTGAACACGAGCGTGTGCTTGCCCGGTGCGAGCGCGCGACCAAACAAGTCCGCGCCCACTCTACCTCCGACGCCACCCTCCCAGCGGAATCGCTCCATATCAAGCAGGTTGTAGGCGAATACTGGTTTGCCTTTTTGCAGGAACATTCCATAGCCTCCGAAGCGCCCGCCCAGTGTCACAATCATTCCATCCGCACCACCTTTAGGAACAGTGATTTCGGCGGTGATGATGTAGTCCTTGTCTAAAATACTCGGAGCATTCCCGAAGGGAATGCCGGCGTTCACGCCCGTGTAGGTGAATTCCGTTTTCCCGGCGGTCGCGCTCGGCTTGGGTGCAAGGACTCGCACAAAGCCGGAGTTATCCAGTGGGAAGACCTGGTATTTTCCCGCCTCGGTCAGGAACAACGCCTGCATTTCCTTCAGTTTGTCCGGCTGTTGCGCCGCGAGATCGTTGTTCTCGGAATAATCTTTGGCGATGTTATAGAGTTCCCAGTGGTAGTCGCCCAGCGCGGGCATCGTGGCTCCCAGCATCCAGGGTGCTACCGGCGGTGTCGTGGCGGCAACCCAACCGTCATGGTAAATCGCGCGGTTGCCGACCATCTCGAAATACTGCGTCTCATGCTTCGACGGCGCCTTGGCATTCGCGGTGTCGAACGTGTAAGCCATGCTCACGCCTTCAATTGGCTTCTGCGGAATGCCGTTGACCAGCTCTGGCGCCTTGATGCCCGTGGCCTCAAGGAGGGTCGGCACGATATCAATGATGTGGTGAAATTGGGTGCGGATGCCACCGACATCGCTGATATGGCCGGGCCACGAAATGGCCATGCCCTGTCGCGTGCCGCCGAAGTGCGACGCCACCTGCTTGGTCCACTTGAACGGCGTGTCAAACGCCCACGTCCAGCCCACCGCCATGTGCGGATAAGTTTTGTCCGAACCCCAATCTTCATAATGCAGCAGCTGCAACGGTTCAGGAGTAGTTAGAATGCCGTTGTAGGCGGTCAACGTATTGTAGGTGCCCTCCAGAGTACCTTCGGGGCTGGTGCCATTGTCGCCGCAGATGTAGATGATGATTGTGTTGTCGAGCTTGCCTTGATCCTGAACTTCCTGGATCACCCGGCCAATTTCATAATCGGTGTAGGCGGCGTAGGCGGCGAAGACCTCGGCCTGGCGGATGTAGAGTTTCTTTTGGATCAGTGAAAGCGAGTCCCATCGGGGCAGCTTCGCGCTACCTAACGCGGCCTGCCCGTCCGGCCACGGGGTAAGCTGCGTGTCCGGTGGAATCACGCCCAGCTTCTTCTGGTTGGCGAAGATCGTGTCGCGCAACTTTTCCCAGCCGTTGTCGAACAGGTGCATCGCGTGGATTTTAGCAATCCATTCCTTCGTCGGCTGATGCGGCGAGTGCGTGCCGCCGGGAACATAATAAAGAAAGAACGGTTTGTCGGGCGCGACCGCGTTCATGCTGTGCAAATACTTGACGGCCTCGTCCGCCATGTCAGTGGTGAGATTGTAATCCTTCCGACCAATCCACGGAAAAATTTGCGTGTGGTCCCGGAACAGATATGGCGTCCACTGGTCGGTCTCGCCGCCCATGAACCCGTAGAAGTACTCGAAGCCCATCCCCGATGGCCATTGGTCGTAAGGCCCGGCCAGACTGTATTGGAAGGTTGGGGTGTTATGCTCCTTGCCGAACCATGACGTGGCATAGCCGTTCTCCTTCAGGATTTCGCCGATGGTGGCGTGCTCCGGCCCGATGATGGAATCGTAGCCCGGATAGCCGGTCGCCAGTTCGCCGACCACACCCGCGCCCACCGTATGATGGTTGCGACCCGTGATAAGCGCGGCACGCGTGGGCGAACAGAGCGCGGTGGAATGGAACTGCGTGTAGCGCAAACCCGCTTTAGCGACGCGATCCATCGCGGGCGTCGGGATGACGCCACCGAACGTGCTCGAAATGCCGTAGCCCTGGTCATCGGTCATGATGAGCAGGATGTTGGGCGCGCCTTTGGGCGCTACGACGCGCGGCGGCCAGTAAGGCGTAGAATCCTTGACGCTTTCCTTGATCACGCCGCCGAAAGGCATCGGTGGTGGCGGGATTTGTTTCCCGTCAATGGTGACGGTGGCGTCGGGCGAACCGGGTGTGCCGTTGATTTGCTGGGGCCAAGCGGAAGGCGCAACCGCCATGACGGCGGCGGCGAGCATCCCGGAAAGGAGGATCTGTCTTGCTGATTTCATAGGTGAATTTGATTTATTATTGCTGATCAACTCTTCTGACTGGGTGCAATTTGTCAGGCCTCCGCCAAGCTGCCTATAGGACTTTAGGGCAATGGCTGTCGCCGGGTTAAATCGTTACAACGTTTAAACGGCAAGACTGCGGCGAATTTTCGAAACGCGATGTTGTAGTCGCCTCGCTGTGTCGAGGCGCTCTAACGTTGTTGTTCCCAAGGCAGCACGGCGACACAGTGCCGTGACTACAACGCCCTCCATCCTGGAGATACCTTTCTTTGACATATGACGAGGACTACCATTCGACTTTCCGGCGATCTCCTGCGCAGGGCCAAGAAAAGGGCGGCTGAAAAAGGGCGAACCCTCACTTCCCTCGTTGAAGAGGGCCTGAAGGCCGTGCTGGCTGAGCCCAAGCGGGCGACACGAAGACGCCTGCACTTACCGATTTCCAAGGCTTCGGGCGGTACATTGCCGGGTGTTGATCTCAACCGGTCCGCCGACCTAGAGGACCGAATGGACTTTGCATGATCCTTCCCGACGTCAATGTGCTCGTAAACGCTTTCCGTCGCGACACCGGTGATCACGCGCTCTGCCGAAGATGGCTGGAAAACGTCGTCAATGGGGACTCGCGCTACGGGATGTCTCCCCAAGTGCTGAGCGGTGTCATCCGGGTTGCCACTCATCCCAAGGTTTTCTCCCAGCCGAGTGGCCTCGACGAACTCATCCGCTTTTGCGAATTGTTGATGGATGAGCCTCATTGTGCCCTGATTCGACCCGGACCGCAGCATTGGTCCATCTTTTCCCGCCTTTGCAAGGAAGCCGACGCGCGTGGCAATCTTGTGCCCGATGCCTGGTTCGCCGCACTGGCCATCGAATCCGGCTGTGAGTGGATCACCCTCGACCGAGACTACGCCCGGTTCACAGGTCTCAGGTGGCGTCTCCCTTCCTGACGTTTGCGTTCTGAAAATCAAAGAGCCGCGATGCGGTGGATAGGGAGACACGCGTTCTCGAGGGCGCACTCGCCTTCGCCGCGCTTCAGCACGGCGACACCCGCCTTCGCCGCTTCGGCGTGGCAAGCACGACTGCCTCTGCAACAGTGGTGTTGCCAGTTGCCGGACAGAACGTTGGCGTGATAGTCTATTAGCATGAAACTGACGGCAGTCTTCGAACCGGCCAAAGAGGGCGGATATACGTGCTTCGTGGAAGAGATTCCTGCCGCGATTTCACAAGGGGAAACTCTCGAAGAAGCTAAAGCAAATCTCCTCGATGCCTTAAAGCTGGTTCTCGAATGCCAGCGCGAGCTGGCAGAGAAGGAGCTTTCCCCGCAGGCCTTGCGCGAGACGATCGAATTCGCTGGCACGTGAGGCTGGCGGATTTGGAGCGGCACCTCCGGGAGCACGGATGCGTCTTCCAACGGCAAGGTGGCGCTCACACCATCTGGTTGAACCGCGCACGCCGCAAAATCGCAAGCGTTCCGCGTCACCGAGAGATCAAGGAAGGGACGGTTCGCGCGATTTGCTTGAAATACCTCAGCCCTGAACTGCTGCAAGGCGCCTCCACGGTCTGCGGTTGTTAGATTAGTCTGTTGCGACCTGAACCAAGCTCGCGCCAGAAGCAGCGTGAGCAAGGCATGCAACATAACTGCCGGTCACGCGCGCTACCGGGATCGCAACTCCCAGTAAGTTCCGCGCCGAACAACAGCCGCACGACGAGCAACGGAGCAACAATCAACGCCACGCCCGTGGCCGCTTCGGCCACAGCGGCGAGAGCGAGAAAGCCTTTCATCGTCAAAAGGCCGCCACTCGCTGGATTACCCAGAACATCGCGATCGAGCCGATGGCATAAGGCGGAATCAGTTCCGTCCACTGCGGCATGCGCAGAGGGAAACGCCTAACGAGTGCTATCACAGCTAACACGACGGCGATGAAAGCAATCTGCCCTATCTCGACGCCGACATTGAAGAAGAACAACGCGGCAGGGATGTGATTCTGCGGCAAGCCCACCTCACTGAGCGCGCCGGCAAACCCGAAACCGTGGAGCAAGCCAAACGTGAAAGCCACGATCCAAGGCGCGCGTGAGGCGATTCCACCCCATCCTTCGCGCTGGCGAACAATCTCGAGAGCCACAAACACTATGGACAGCGCGATCGTCGCTTCGACCGGCTTGGACGGAACGTGTACGAACCCGAGCGTAGCAAGCGCAAGGGTAATGCTGTGTGCCACAGTGAACGCAGTCACTGTCTTGAGAAGTTGCATGGTTCCCTTGGTGATAATCAACAGTGCCAGGACAAAGAGAAGGTGATCAATGCCAAACCCGATGTGCTCGATCCCGAGCCGCGTGTAACTACCAG
>WNGB01013474.1_pt1 | contig 23186 bp, 25 predicted proteins | sample 5400681 | NCBI WGS metagenome assembly WNGB01 (sample SAMN13153367, study PRJNA577476) | soil metagenome | isolation source: 115 cm soil or saprolite under grassland replicate 2 | place: USA:California | collected 2016-06-15
ATCGCGGCGATGGCGAAGGCGACAGCGGCGTTGAAGACGGCGATGAACGTGTCGCCGCGGGCCAGGTTCAGCGCCATCGACACGACCAGCGCGAGGCCCGCGATCACGAGGATCTGCTTCGACAGCCGGTCCATCTGGCGGGTGAGCGGGGTCTTGACGTCCTGTTCTTCCTGCAGCATCCCGGAAATGTGACCGACCTCGGTCGCCATCCCGGTCGCGGTGACCACGAACTCGCCCGCGCCGCGCGCGACGTCGGTGTTCATGTACACCATGTCGGTCCGGTCGCCGAGGGGCGTGTCGGCATCCGCCACGGCGCCGGTGGACTTGCTGACGGGCAGGCTCTCCCCGGTCAGCGCGGACTCGGCTACCCCCAGCCTGGCCGCAGTCAGCAGCCGCCCGTCCGCGGGCACGACGTCGCCCGCCTCGATCGCGACGATATCGCCGGGCACCAGCTGCTCGGCGGGGATCTCGGCCAGCTGGCCATCCCGCCTCACCCTGGCCTTGATGATCATCATCTTCTGCAGGGCAGTGACGGCCGCGGCGGCCTTCCCCTCCTCCCGCAGGCCCATGATCGCGTTGAACAACGTCAGCAGGATCAGCAGGAGGCCGTGCCGAGCTGCCGCAGCGGGTACAGGCTGCCTATGCCCGCCGCGAGCAGCACGATCTGCATCGGGTCACGGTACTGGCGGAGGAACGCGTGCCAGGGGGGCTCGGCCTTACCTGCGGCGAGCTTGTTCAGCAAGCCGCGTGCCTGTGTGCCGCCCATCCAGCCATCGGCAGCGTCGAGGCCGCGGCAAATCCAAGCAGTAATCGCAGCCCGGTGTCCGGCGGCGTTCCCGGTGAGGACGTAGGGGCCGCCGGGCGCCGTTGGCGGTGAGGACGGGCTGGAGGGCAACCTCGCGGGGTTGTCCTTTTTCGTGTGCGACGCCACCGTGATCGCGTTCAGGTTGGCGGCGGCCCTCCCGTCTTCTCTTGGCCGAGTGCCGGGAGGGCCGCGCGAGGTGCGCGGAGGCACCGATGGTCACGGTAGACGGTGATGCGCGTGTGGTCGAGCGGCGGCTGGCGGCGGGGCGGCTTGCGCTGTCCGGGGTGCCCGGGCCGGCTGGCGGGGTGGGGGCATGCCCGGCCCCGGGTGGTCCGGGGTGAGAACGGGATCGGCTGGCGGTTGTGCCCGCGGCGGTCGCGGTGCGGGGGCTGCGGGGTGACGCATGTGCTGCTGCCGGTGGGCTGCCTGCTGCGGCGGGCCGATGGGGTGGCGGTGATCTGGGTGGCGCTGGCGGGCAAGGCCGGCGGGCTGGGGCACCGGCCGGTGGCGCGGCTGCTGGGCAGGCCGGAGTCGGCGGTGCGGGACTGGCTGGCCCGGTTCACCTCGCGGGCTGAGCTGGTCCGCGGGGTGTTCACGGCGTGGTTGTGCGCGCTGGATGCCGACCCGCCGCCGCTGCCGCCGGCGGGATCGCCGGCCGCGGACGCGCTGGCCGCTGTCACCGCGGCGGCCGCGGCGGCCCGGCGCCGCTGGGCGGGGCATCTGGTCAGCCTGTCGCCGGGTGAGCTGGCCAGTTCGGTGAGCGCAGGCCGGCTGCTGTCGCCGTCATGGGCGCCGGGATTGATCAACACGAGCCCGTTCTAGGCAGGCGGCCCGGCGGGCCGGCAGGGTATCCGGAGCAAGATCAACTCCGTTGTGCCGTGTTCTGGAGGTTGCCGATGACCGCTGCAGATGATGAGCAGGCCCGCCGCGCGGAACGGTCCCGTGCTGTCGCGCTGTTCCGGTACTCGCTGATCCGGGAGGCGGCCGATCCTGGGCTGACGACCCGGCAGCGGGGCCGGCTGGTCCGCGGGCTGGCCGCCCGCGAGCATGCCGGGCCGTTCGGTCAGCCGGTCACGGTGTCGCGGCCCAGCCTGGACCGGTGGATCCGGGCCTGGCGATCCGGCGGGACAGGTCCGGGTTGGCTTGGAACACGGACAGGCACGGACGCCGTCCCAGGTCTCGGTCGCTGCTCGCCGGGCGGTCACCATAGCCGCGGCTAACTTTACCTCTCAGCCAGAACAGACTATAATTCTGGTCTATGACCGTGCTGCCCTTGTCTGAGGTGAAGGCCCGGCTCTCGGAGATCGCCGACGAAGTCGGCCGCACCCACGAGCGAGTCCACATCACCAAGAACGGCAAAGACTACGTCGTGCTGCTCGCAGCTGAAGATCTTGAGTCCATCGAGGCGACCCTCGAGTTGCTGTCCGACCCGGCGGCGCAAGAGCGCATCGCCCAATCCCGTGACGAGATCGCTCGTGGAGAAGGCCTGTCCATCGCCGAAGTGGCGAGGTCCCTGGAAGAACGTTTCGGGAAACGCCGACCGTGACCTACCAGGTCATCATCGCTCCGACCGCAGCTCGCCAGCTTCATGACCAGCTACCCGAAGCTGTCGCGTGGGCCTGTTTCGAGTTCATTCGCGGCCCCCTCAGCGAAGAGCCGCGCAGAGTCGGCGCCCCCCTGCGCAAGCCCTTCGAGGGACAATGGCGAGCCCGGCGCGGAGAGTACCGCATCCGCTATGCGATCGACGAGGACGCCAACATCATCCACATCCTCGACATAGATCACCGACGTAACGCCTACCGCTCCTGACCTGACCGGCCCTCCGTAAGCGAACCTGTACCGGTCGAAGATTCGATTGGGTGGCTGACCTGCGCTGTCGTCGGCAGGCAGGACATTGTGATGGTTGGCCGGGCGCGTGTTACTCAAGATCGTCAACGTGCCGGCCTGACCGATCCTCGACCTGGCCGGCGTGCTGTCACAGGGTGATAGGGCGAAAGTGGCCAAAGTGCTGGTGTGTGACGTCATGGCCACCCACCACGACCGTCGCACCGCATGGCCTGACCGACAATCCAGACAGCGTCCGCATCACCAGCCACCGGGCAGTACTGCTGCGGCCGCCGCTGGGCAGCACAGCGGCAAGGCCTGGCGCAAGGTCTCCGAGCCCGTGAAAACCCGGCCGGCCTAGCATGTGCGTCGGCGGAGTTAGCGTCAGCCTCGAATGCTCCCAAGACATGGTGCAGCTCACCGGCTCGGGACGCCAACGATGCTGTCAGTAGCCGGTCAGGTCAGCGGTCCTCGGCAGCCGGGTATCGTCCATGGCGAAGCTGAGCCCGGCGTTGACCGCGACCACGCCGTCAACGGAGCGTGACATCCGGATCGCGACCGGGATCATGCTCCTGTTCTCGACCTGACCGCCCAGGGTCACCACCCCATCGGCAACTCGCACCTGGACCAGGGCGGTATTGGTGCCCAGGTAGTCGGTGAACACTTCGCGGACGATCTCGTCCTTGATGTCCTCATCCGGCCGGAGGAAGACACTCATCACATCCCCCCGGCTGATGATCCCCGCCAGCTCGCCGCCGGACCCGGTCACCACCAGCCAGCCGGCATCCGCCCGGTCCATGTACCGGGCCGCGTCCACCACCGACGCATCCGGGCTGATCATGAGGGCAGGGGAAGTCATCACATCCCTGGCGGTCACCCCACTGGCCTTGGCGTGCTTAGTCCAGCGCCGCCACCACGGCAACCGCCTGGCTGCCGGGTCGTCCTTGAACTCCTCCTTGGGCAGCAGGTCAGCCTCGCAGACCAGGCCGGCCACCCGGCCTGAGCGGTCGAGCACCGGCAAGGCGCTAATGGCGTGCCCGGCCATGACGGCAGCCAATTCCTTGAACGGGGCGTTTTCGGTGACCGTGATGACCTGCGCCGTCATCACCTCTTGCACCGCGACGAGACATCAGGAACTCCTTCATCCCGTCTGGGCGCAGGCAGATCCGTTGTGCCCGTACCTAGGCGTCTTTACTTCAAGCCGATCACCTTCCGCACGGCTGCCAAAGCGCCGGAATTCCTGAGTCCGGGGGCGAAAGTCCCATCCTCCCCGCGCGAATGCCGCTGTGCTAGCAGCCAGCCGCCACCAGGAGCATGGTTTCTGGTCTGACCGGGCGTAACTCCTAAAAGCGAAGGCCGAACAACCCCGGTCGGACTTGCGGCCCGTGCGGCCCGGAGATCCACCTGATCAGCAGGCTGTGGTCCCTTCACCGGTCGGCTGGTCAACCCGGCAGTCGTCTCGGCGTCCTCTCCGCCGGTTCAGGGCTGGCAACCTCATGCTCGCTGGTAACGATCTGGATCAGCGAGCCGGTCTCGTCCAAGGCGACCGCGCCAATAGCTTCCAGCGCGCCGCGGCTCAGCCGGTAATGGTGTCCGCACAGCAGTAGATCGACCGCGTGCGGCCGACCAGGAATGGGCGGTATCAGCACCTTGACTACTGGCCTGGCGGGACAGCAGCAAGCCCGTTCGGCGAGGGCGAGCAACGTGTTCCCGCCACGCGGATCGTCCGCCGCTACCTTGCCCTTGCGGCGTGGGGCATCATCCTCATGCAAACGGGGCTATGCGCGACAGTGGCAGCCGGGTAGGGGACCTAGTACCCGGCGGATGCGGGCCAGTGACCCAGAACGCGGATCAGGTTTCCCGGCCGGTGGCTGGCTCTATGCCGGCTGATGACCTGGCCTGGCGGAACTGCGCGCCAGCTCACGGGTCAGCCGGTCTCGCAGCCCAGCCAGCTGAGGGCTGACCTCGACGGGCACCGGCACGGGGGCCCGCAGGGCCAGCGCGGCAGCGGGCAGCCAGGCGAGATCCGCTGCGCACCTGTGCCGGGCCCTGGCCAGGGGATCGGGTGCGGTAACGCGCCGGCCGTGATGCATGACCGTGACCAGGAGCGGCTTCCAGCCAGGCGGTGCAGCTTCGCCGTAGAGCGTGAGCAGGTCACCGCTGCGGCCCCGGTAGGCCTGCTTGGCGCCCGGCTGCGTCACCTTGCCCGGCGACAGCTTCATCACCGGGCGCCCAGCGTAGGCCACCAGCTTGTACGCGGTGTCGAGGTAGGGCGCGTCCGCGGACACGCCCATCTTGGTGCCCACCCCATAGGCATCAATCGGGGCACCACAGGCCACCAGGTCGGCGATCGCCCATTCGTCCAGGCCGCCGCTGGCGAAAATCCGGGCATCCGGCAGTCCCGCGTCATCGAGCATCCGGCGCGCCAGCTTGGCCAGGCCAGCCAGGTCCCCGGAATCCAGCCGCACTCCCACCGGACCCGGCAGCCGCAGCCGCCGCGTCACCTCGATGGCAGCACGGACACCCTGCTCCGTGTCATATGTATCCACCAGGAACGTGGCCTTGCCGGGGAAATCCTGGGCGAACGCGGCGAAGGCCGCCCTCTCATCGGCGAATGCCTCGACGAAGGAGTGCGCCATCGTGCCCGCAGCAGTCAGGCCATACCGCCTGGCCGCCTCGGTGTTGCTGGTTGATGCGAAGCCCGCGATCGATGAGGCGCGGGCAACAGCCAGTCCCGCCTCGATCCCCTGGGTACGCCGGAACGCGAAATCGACCACCTGCGCGCCAGCCGCCGCGAGCACGCACCGGGCCGCCTTCGTGGCCACGCTGGTCTGGAACGTCAGATGGTTGAGCAGCACCGTCTCGGCCAGCTGCGCCTCGGCGACCGGCGCGGTCACTTCCAGGAGTGGCTCGCCCGCGAACACCACCCGTCCCTCAGGCACCGCCCGCACGTCTCCGGTGAACCGCAGCCCCGCGAGCATCCGCAGGACATCCTCGTCGTAGCGCTGCGCCTGGCGCAGGTAGCCCAGGTCTTCCGCGGTGAGCGAGAACCCCTCCAGGAACTGGAGGCAATCTTCCAGGCCCGCCGCGATCAGGAACCCCCGGTCTGCCGGGAGGCGCCGGACGAACAGGCTGAACGTCGCCGGGCCGTTCATCCCGCGGCGCAGATAGCTCGCGGCCATGTTCAGCTCATACAAATCCGTCAGCAGCCCGCCCGCCACGGCGCCTCCCTCGCTGCCGGGCCACTGCTGCCTGACTGCCCCGCCGTGCGGCGGGCCATATCATCGCAGCCCAGGTGGCTCGCCGTCACGTCCCCGCAGAGCTGGCCTGCCGCCCGCCGGGACGATGCTCGACCAGGGTGTCGGCAGAGGGGAAGAACACGCTCTCCCGGCCATCCCTCCAGCGCACCAGATACGGCGGCGACCCGTTCTCACCATGGATCTCAATGATCACGCCCTCGCGGTCATGGTCATCGACGTGACGTCCCCGGACCACCAATTCGTCACCCACTGCTGCTCGCATCGCCTGCCTCCTCCCACTAGCCAACACGATCATGCTCGGACGGTCAGCCTCCGGGCACCAGGGCCGAAAGTCCGCCCTGGCGGCGACCCGTGAACGGATGGCCCAGGTGACGTTGGTCCCGCGATTCCGGCCCGCATGCGGGCGCGTCCAGGAGGTTAGGCCCTGGCCCGCCGGGCGGGTGCCGGATGGGATTGACGTGGACGCCTGCACTATCGGCTGTACAGCGGGGAACGCGGAGCTCTAGGAGGCGCATGTCGCAGGCTGACGAGGCAAGCGCGGCGATGCGGGGCAGCGCGGCCGGGGCCGGCGGTAGCGGCCAGGCAGGCACCATCGATGCCACGGAACCGGTCGAGCGGCTGCTGCGTGATCTGCGGTCGTCGCGGTTTGGGCTGCCGGGCCGGGAGGCGGCGCGCCGCCTCATCGCATACGGTCCGAACGAACTGCACAGGCGCGGCGGACATCACGTATGGCGGGAGCTTGGCCGCCAGTTCACCCATCCGCTGGCGCTGCTGCTGTGGGCGGCCGCCGGCCTGGCCTGGCTAGCCGGGATCATCGCCGTGGCTGGCGCCATCGTGATCGTCATTTTCCTCAACGCCTTGTTCGCGTTCTTGCAGGAGATCCAGGCTGAACGGGCCGTCGAGGCGCTCCAGGCCTACCTGCCCCAGCACGCGACGGTGCTGCGGGACGGGACTCCAGTCACGGTCGAGGCCGTCAAACTTGTCCCCGGCGATGTGCGGCTGCGCGAGGAAGGCGACCGCATCTCCGCGGACGCGCGGATGCTGACCGGGACGATCGAAGTCGATACCTCCACGCTCACGGGCGAGTCGGTGCCTGTCGCCGCTCCGCCGGCTGGGAGTTCCCCGCAGTCCCGCTGCTGCAGGCCAGGGACTTTGTCTTCAGCGGCACCACCTGCACCGGCGGCGAGGCCACCGCCATCGTCGTGGCCACTGGCATGCGTACTGAACTTGGCCGCATCGCCGCCCTGTCGGAGCGGGTCAAGCCTGAGCAGAGCCCGCTGGAACGCCAGGTCCGCCGGGTCGCCTGGCTGATCGCGGTCATCGCCGTGCTGATGGCCGCGGCGTTCCTGCCGGCCGCCACCCTCGGTGCGGGCCTGTCGTTCCGGGAGGCGATCGTCTTCGCGGTCGGGCTGATTGCCGGCAACGTGCCGGAGGGCCTGCTACCTGTGATCACGCTCGCGCTCGCCATCGGCGTCCGCGACCTGGTCCGGCGCGGGGCCGTCGTCAAACGGCTGAGCTCGGTGGAGACTCTCGGTTCCACCGATGTGATCTGCACCGACAAGACCGGCACGCTCACCCAGAACCGGATGCGATCGCCCGCCAGGTCGGCATCGGCGCTGCAGACAGCCCGGTCATCACTGGCCGCGAACTCGACCGGATGAGCGAGGCAGACCTCGACGAGCTACTGCGCCCGGACACCGAACTCGTCTTCGCCCGAACCTCACCTGAAGCCAAGCTCCGCATCGCCGACGCGCTGCGAGCCGAAGGCCACACCGTGGCAATGACCGGCGACGGTGTCAACGACGCCCCGGCCCTGCGCGCAGCCGACATCGGTATCGCCATGGGCCGCTCCGGCACGGACGTGGCCAGGGAAGCAGCCACCATGGTGCTGACCGACGACAACTTCGCCACCATCGTGGCGGCGATCCAGGGTGGCCGCCGCGTCTACGACAACATCCGCAAGTTCATCCTCTACATCTTCGCCCACTCCACCCCCGAGATCGTCCCCTTCCTGGTATTCGCGCTGGCCCGCGGCGCCGTCCCGCTCCCGCTAACGGTGCTCCAACTGCTCGCCTTCGACGTCGGCACCGAGACTCTCCCCGCCCTCGCACTCGGCCGTGAAGAGGCCGAACCAGGGATCATGAACCGGCCGCCGCGCTCCCGCCGCGAAGGCGTTATCCGCCGGCCGATGCTGATGCAGGCCTGGCTGTTCCTCGGCCTGATCGCGGCCACCCTGCAGATGGGAGCGTTCTTCCTGGTGCTGATCCAGGCCGGCTGGCATCCCGGTGCACCCACCGGGCCTGGCTCCCCCTGCATCACGGTTACCAGCAGGCCACCACAATGACGTTCCTGTCCATGGTCGTGGCCCAGATCGGCGCCGCATTCGCAGCGCGGACCGATCGCGCCTCACTACGGTCGGTGGGGGTGTTCTCGAACCGGCCCCTCCTGGCCGGGATCGCCCTGGAGCTGGCTCTGGCCGCCGCGATCATCTACCTTCCGCCACTTCAGCACCTGCTGAGCACAGCGGCCCTTCCACCGCGCCTGCTGCTGGTCACCCTGCCGTTCCCGTTCGTAGTCTGGGGCGCCGACGAGCTACGCCGCTACCTGGTGCGCCGCGCTGGCCGCCGCCAGCACGCCGCCATCGCAGCAGGAGAGAACGGCTGAAACGCAACAGGCGGGCGCGAGACGCGGGCGGGGTGCACCGCAAATGCCACGGCAGCTGCGCGCGCTGGACACTGGCTCGCCGGAAGCTGCCATCCGCGACAGCGCCGGGCCGTTCGGCCCTTTTGGCGCGGCCCGCCGTCATGGTGTCGTGGAAGCGGTGGAAGACAACGGAGTTCCTGGCCACGGAGGTGTCCCGGTGAGCGAGCAATCCAGCCCGGAACCGCCGGCGGTCGCGCTGGACGAGCGCGTGCGCGTGCTCGAGGAGCGCATGACAGCGCTTGCCGACGCGGTCCGCGTGCTGGCGCGGGGGCTTGAGGATATTCCGATCGTCGAAGCTGGCCAAAGGCCTGTTGCCGAAGCTGCCCGCCGGGCCTATGAACTGCTGCTGGTGGCCGAGCCGCGCAGGCCGGGCGCGCAGGCCGGTGCTGACGGCCCAGGCGCCTGACGGCCGCTGGGCGGTTCAGCCGGGGCGTCATGGAACTGGCCGTTCCGCCACGGAGGTGAGTCATGGACGCCGGGGCCGGGCACGTCAGCCTGCCGCGCGGGTATCCGGCGCAATACCGGCAGGAGCTGGTGCTGAGTGATGGCCGGAGGGTGCTGACCCGGCCCATCCTGCCCAGCGACGCGCCGGAACTGGCTGACGCGATCAAGACTGCCGATCCTGACACGCTGCGCCGCCGGTTCCTGGGCGGCCCGCCCCGCATCACCCCCGAACTTCTGGCGCATCTGACCGTCGTCGATTACGTGCGGCGGTTCGCGCTGGTGGCCGTCGACACCGCCACCGGGCGTGGGGTGGCGATCGCCCGGTATGACCAGATGGGTGAGGGGGTGGCCGAGATGGCGGTCGCCGTCAGGCCGGCCTGGCGGCGCGCCGGACTGGCGACCGTGCTCATCCTGCTGCTTGCCAAGGCCGCGGCGGAGCGCGGCATTCACACCTTCAGCGCCTCCTACCTGGCCGACAACCGGCCCATCGCCGCCCTGGTCCAGGATGCGGGCGAGCTGGGCACGCAGGTTATCGAGCAGGGATTCGCCGAGTTCTCACTCGCACTGGACCGGCGGGCACCGGCCACAGGCCCGGCGAAGAGGCCCGCGGAAGACGTATAGGCCGGGCCACCGCAGCACGGCGGCCCGGCGGCCAGCCACCGGCGGCGCGTGCCCGCTGGTGTGGCATGAGCCGCTTGGTTCGCGTTAAGAGTTCGTGTTCCCGGGTTGAGGTGGTGGAAGCGGGCCAGCGTCGCCGCCGCGCACCGCTAGCCGGTATCGGGCTCCGCGCAGAGCGCCAGGACGGCGGCGCGGGCCTGGTCGCGCATGGCCAGCGCAGCGGTCCAGCCAGCGCCGGCGGGCGGGATCGGATCGCCGATCACGACCTGGATCGCGGCGCGGCGGGGGAACCGGCTGCCCGGGCGGACGAGTTCCCGGCTGGCGCGGATGCCCACCGGGACGACGGAAGCACCAGTGGCAGCGGCGGCTTCGAACGCGCCGAGGTGGAAGGGCCGCAGCCCCGGCGCGGGGTCAAGCGACCCTTCCGGCCAGACCGCCAGGCTGCGGCCGCCAGCCAGCGCGGCAGTGAGGTGACAGGTGCTGGCGGCGGCCTGCTGCGGCTCCGCCCGGTGGACGAACTCACAACCGATCCGGCGCAGGAACATCCCGGCGATGCGTTGCGTGGCGAACTTCTCCGCAGCCGCGAAGCACACCGGCCCGGGCAGGCAGAGCACCAGCACGAGCCCGTCGGCGAAGCTCGCGTGGTTCGCGACAGCAACGAACGGGCTGGCGCCGCCGGTTATCTCCCCGGCCACGGTGAGCGGGACGGCCGACAGCCGGCGCAGCAGCCGCGCCGCCGCACGGAGCACCGCCCAGCGCGCCCGCAGGCCAGGCAGTGTGACCACCAGCAGCCAGGCCGGGGCACCCACCGCCACGGTGATCCCCCAGGCGTACCCGGCATACAGCAGGCCGGCGCTGGACCTGGCGGCGGCGCGCAGCCCAGGGCGCAGGCCCGAGAGCGCGAACCGGGCCAGCTGCCAGCGTGCCCCCCGGCCGGGACGCCCGAGCGTCCCGGCCAGGTACCGGTCGCGGGTGGCTGCGCGGCGGGTCTTGCCGCTCGCGGTCTTCAGCACACTGCCCGGGGCGGCGAGCACGACCTCGTCCGGCGGGACGCCGAGCAGTGCGGTCGCCAGCGCGGTGATCCTGCCGTTCAGCGCGGCCAGTTCCCCGGTGTCGTGCAGGCGCGTCTCGGCTACCACGACAAGCCGTTCGGTCCCCGTGCCCGGGTCGGGGCAGCCGAGCACTGCCACCCCGCCGTGCTCCACGCCGACGAGCCGGCCGACGGCCTGCTCGGCCTCGTCAGGGTGCAGGTTGCGGCCGCGGCGGACGATGATGTCCTTCACTCGCCCGGTCAGGTACAGCTCACCGCCGGCCAGGTAGCCGAGGTCACCGGTGTCCACCCAGGGCCCGCGCCGCAGGGCCCGGGTGGCGGCCTCGTTGCGGAAGTACCCGGGGGTGGCCGACGGCCCGGTGAACTCGATGCGTCCCTCCCGGCGCTCACCAAGCTCATTGCCCGCGGTGTCCACCACCCGCACCTGGTAGCCGGGCAGCGGCCGCCCGCAGGAGGCGGCCTGCAGCACGTCGCTGGCCACGGCGCGGTCGCCGGCCGTGGCCGGCACCGCCCGCCCGCGCCGGGCCAGAGCGGCGCGGTCGATCGCGTCGATGGCCGGCCCGCGGCCCAGCGGCGGGAAGGTGACTGCGACGCCTGCCTCGGCCAGCCCGTAGGCCGGGGTCATCGCTTCCGGACGCAGCCCATAGGGGGCGAAACGCTCAGCGAACCGGCTGATCGTGGCCGGGCTGACCGCCTCGGAGCCGTCGAAGGCCAGCCGCCACGCCGACAAGTCGACGCCGGCGAGCTCCCGGTCGGGAATCTGCCGCAGGCACAGTTCGTACCCGAAGTTCGGCGGCTACGCCCGCTACGACGAGCGAACGGTAGCGCGGCTGCAAGACCTGTCCGAGATCATCGATGAGCGTTACGACGGGCAGGCCGCGATGATCGGCCAGCGCTTCACCACCTATCCCGCGCTGCGGGCGGCCCTGGACGTGCTGCCCGGCTGGGGGCCGGTGACCATCCAGCTGTTCCTGCGAGAACTGCGCGGAGTGTGGCCTGGCACGCAGCCACCACTCGACCCGCGCGCTAAGTACGCCGCGCGCCACCTCGGCCTCCCCGGCCCCGGCCCGGCCCCGGATGTTCCCCGCCTCGCCCAGCTCGCCGCCGAATCTCTCACCGATCCCCGGGACCTCGAAAGCGGAGTGGCAAGGCTCACCCTTGCGCATCACCGCCGGGGAATGGGCCCCTGCCCAGGCGGGGACCGTTGCGTCCTGCTGACCTAACCGTCAGGTCAGTGACTGAGCACATGCTGGGAGGCGGCGATGGGCCTTCGGATCGTGCCAGGGACCGCTAACACTGTGCTCGCGGGGGCGATCGCGAGGTCACTGGGCACCGAGCCGGTGACGTGCGAGCTGGACCGGTTCCCGGACGGCGAGCTGCGTCCAGCCGTGGACCCCGTGCGTGGCGACGACGTCTACGTGATCCAGCCCACGGGACCGCCGGTCAGCGACCACCTCATGGAACTGCTCCTACTGCTCGACGCCTGCCGCCGGGATGGCGCGGGCCGGATCACCGCGGTCGTCCCCTATTTCGGGTATGCCCGGCAGGACCGCCGTGGCCGGTCCGGTGAGCCCGTCGGTGCCCGGGTGGTCGCCGACGCGCTGGCGGCGTCAGGAGCCCAGTGCCTCGTCGTCGTCGACCCGCACAGCGCCGCGCTGGAGGCCATGTGTGGCATCCCTGCGGAAATGCTGACGGCCGTGCCCGCCCTGGCGGGCGCGCTCGCCCCCGCAGTCCCGGGCAATGCGGTGATCGTGGCACCCGACCTCGGCGCGGTCAAGCTCGCCGAACACTACGCCTCATTGCTGCAGCGGCCGGTCGCGGTGGTGCGCAAGACCAGGCTGACCGGAGCCACTGTCCGCGCCGAGGAGATAGCCGGCCACGTCGCTGGCCGCCCCGCCATCATCGTCGATGACATGATCAGTACCGGTGCAACGATCGAGGCCGCCACCCGGGTTGTCCTCGCTCACGGGGGCACGTCCGGCATTGTCGTCGCCGCGACCCACGGGCTCCTGGTGGGAGGGGCCGCCCGGCGCCTCAGGGGGCTGCCGGTACGGCGCGTGGTCACCACCGACACCCTGCCGCAGGGCCGTTCCGCCGCGCTCGCGCTTCAGGTGGAGTCCGTTGCGCCACTGCTGGCCGATGCCATCAGCCGCCTGCACCACAACCAGCCGCTGGCAGGCCTGCTGGCCCGCACCTGACCAGCGGCTCACCGCCACAGCGTGCTCCTGATGGCCGGTGCATGTGCCCGCCAGGCACCAGCAACCCCGGCCACGCTCAGCCGTGAGTGATCTCGATACGGCGGCCCTCGCCCTTGGCCTGTGGCACCGGCACGGTGACCTGCAGGATGCCCTTGTCATAGCTAGCAGAGACGTGCTCGGTATCCGCCCCTTTTGGCAGCGTGACCGACCGGGTCAGCGAGCCATAGCGGAATTCGCTGCGGTTCGGCTCCTCCTGCTCTTCGTGCCGCTCCGCGTGGATCGTCAGTGTCCCGTCCTCGACGCTGACCTCAACGTCCTTCTCCGGGTCCAGGCCCGGTAGCTCGGCACGAAGAACATATTTGCCCTCCTGCAAATAGTCCTCCACGCGGAACGCGCGGCCTGTGGTGAACGGCAGCAGCGGCGCCCACGGCTCCTCAAACCACTCGGACAGGTCGGGGAACGGGACGCGCGGGTGCCTGCGCTCTAGCTTGGCCATGACGGCCTCCTTGCGCGACCTAGCAGGATGCTCTTACCTCCGATACCACGCCGCCGCGAACGTCCGGCCCAGAGGACCAACTGCTCGCGCACCTGGGACCTTCGTCCCCTTGGAAACTCGTCGTGCCATCGGAGACCATGAACTTGACCTGCGGGACGAGCGGAGGAGCTGGAAAGCGGAGTCCCCGCCGGAGGTACCACGGCGGCGGGCAGGAACCGAAGGCTGAGAGGCTCACAAGGCGACCCCTACAACCTGATCCGGGCAATGCCGGCGGAGGGAAATCGCCTCGCAGGTCCTTCACATGGAACCAGGCGTGTCCAGTAGCGCCCGGCCCGCTGACCCATACCCTGGGCCGTTGGCCCCTCAGCCACCGGTGGCCGGGGAGGGAAACGATCGTATTCGAGCACCGGCGCCGGGTCCGGCGATTGCACGGCCGCTCAGGCTGGGTCGCCACGCCGGCGGCGGGTGCGCTGCCCGGCGAGATCTCTGGCGCCGCAGGAGCATGAGGCCCGTGGACCTGGGCGAGGCGCTGGTGCTGGTTCTCTGCTTCCCGGTAGCAGGCCTGCTGCTGTTCGCCTTAACTGTCATCGAGAAACGGCTGCCCGGGGAGCCACCGTGCACACATCCGCGGCGCGAGGCAGGACGGGAGGATGATCGCAGGCCGGCTGACCGCCAGCGGCTGATCCTGTGGCCCACGGACCGAGCGCGCAGGAAGCAGTCGTCAGTGAGGCGGGCACCGGCAGCGGACAGGCAGTACCGCCAGGCCGGCTGAAGTGCCGCCACTGCTGCCGCGAGCCACCGTCACCGCCGATGTGTGTCAAATCACACGACGCGAGGCCGGCTTCGCGCAGCCGCTCACGGGACCCGAGCTCGCCGAACTCGACCCTCAACCCAGTCATTGCCCGCCCCTCCGGGGACATCGCCGTCGACGCGCGCGCGGCTCATCCCGGCGGCACCACAGGACCCGTTCTTGCGGCGGCTACGGTAACCAAGGTCTCATGCTGAGGAAGGCCTGACCGCCCTCGGCGGCTTATGTCCCGCCTGGCGGTCAGGCGCACCGCGCCGATTCCCGGCTCGCGTTGTCCGGACCTTTGGCCGTGGTGAGGCGCTACTGGCAGTGTCAGCGTTATGGCTGGTTTCTTCCGGGCACCCTGGCCGAGCATCCTCCCAGCCGGCCGGGCAGCCGAATCCCCATGACAAGGAAGGACGCTGCGGAACATGGGGTGCGTGATAGTGAGCTGTGCGGACCTGGAAAAGCTGCTCGCGGTGCATCGCGAGAATCCGCCGGTACTGTCGCTCTACCTTCAGGTGCCGGTGAACGTGCCGTTGCGCGGCTTGCCGGCCCGGGCCGGTGAGCTGCTCACCGCAGCCGCATCGGGTATGGGAAGCCGGGATGCCCGCTTTGCCGCGTCGGCGCCGGCCGGCTCGGGCGGCCTCGGCTGCCCGGCACCGGGCCCCCCGCCGCCGGTGTCAATTGTCACGGCCTCAGGCCACGGTGCCTGCGTGGCGGCCATCTGCCGGGCCACGGCCACATCGGCATCGGAGATGCCCGCACTCCTAGCCGCCAGCCGCCGCTGCGCAACGTCCGCGGGAGCAACGCACCGGAGAGCGACCAGGTCTGCCTGCGCGGCGCCGGCCAGCGCCGCAGCTGCGACTCTGCGGCCTGGTGACTCCCACGACGCGTCCGCGATCACTGATTCACCGCGACCGAGCAGCCGGCCCGCGCGGCGGAGCAGCTCCTGGTAGGTGCGCTCGGTCCATTGCGGGGTGTAGATCCCGGTATGCCACGGCGCGGCGCATCCCTGCTCCGCCGGGACACCAGCCAGCTCCTTGCGGATCCGGTCGCTGCTGAGCACGGTGAACCCAAGCTGGCCAGCCAGCACCCCGGCGAGCGCGGTCTTCCCCGTGCCCGGCAGCCCGCCGACAAGCACCAGCGTGACCGCCCCGGCCCACAGGTGGCGCAGCGTCAGTCCGGTCAGCTGCCACGCCTCTGCCCCGCCGAGGGGGTCGCCATGCGCCGCCCGCAGAAAGGCGATCTTGGCGCGGACGAAAGCCCGGTACGCCGTGTAGTGGTGGCGCAGCGCGGCAGGGGCCGGATCAGCCGAGTACCCGGCGTACCATTGGGTGAATTTCTCTGCCAGGCTCGCGGCACCGATGCGCTCCAGGTCCATCGCCAGGAATGCCGCGTCGTCCAGCCCGTCGACCCAGCGCAGCTGGTCATCGAATTCCAGGCAGTCCAGGATGCGCACCCCGTCACCGGTGCAGAAAATATCGTCGGCGAGCAGGTCGCCGTGGCCATCCACGATGAAACCGCCGCGGATCCGTTCCTCGAACAGCGGGCCGCGCCCGGAAACGAACCGCCGCGCCAGTCGTTCCACCTCATCAACAGGAACCGGCTCAGGCAGGCGGCCCGCGAACCCGCACAGCTGCCTGATGCTGGCCTCCCACCTGGCCCACACCGCCTCGGGGCTGCCCTGCGCGGCGATCTGCGCGCTGCGCGGCGCCCTGGCATGCCAGGCCGCCAGCACCCGCGCCACCTGACGCAACGGGCGCTCGACGGGGGCTCCCGCTCGCACCAGCGCAGACAGCCGCCGGTCCGCCGGCATCCGCCGCATCACCACCAGATGGTCACAGACCCGGCCATCCGGCCCGTGTATCGCAGCGATCCCCAGGTACACGTCGGGCGCGAACCGCCGGTTCAGCTCGATCTCGCGGCGGCAGGCCGCCGCCCGTACCCGGGGTTTGGTGAAGTCGAGGAAACCGAGGGCGACCGGCTTTTTCAGCTTGTACGCGCGGTCGCCGGCGAAGAAGACCACGGCCGAATGAGTTTCTGCCACTGCGGCGTAAGCCTCGCCCGTCCCACTCTCCGCGCCCTCCCGCACGGCGCAGGCCGCATCTTCCTGCGATGGCGGCGCCACCGCCCGGTGACCTGGCCTGGTCATTTCCCAGCACCCTCCACATGCGGTCCCGTTTCCACGCCACCATGCGGGCATTCTTCGTGCTGCGCCAGGGCCAGCAGTCCAGCCCAGCCGGGACCTTCTGCCTACCCAGGCGTCTTCATGCACCGCCGCCCGGCGGGGAACCTGGGGTGACCATGGAATCCGGGGTCGCGCACGCCAGGACCGCAGCCAACTGGATATTCCCCCCGGCTATTCCCGGCCTGACCAGCTACTGACGATGCGCGGCCGGGCATTATGAACAGCGTGGCTGGTCAGGGGCACCGCACGGTTCCGCACACGGCCGATTTGCGGGTCGAGGCGTGGGCGCCGACACGCGAAGGCTGCCTGGCCGAGGCGGTACGCGGCCTGGTGAGCAGTTTCGCGAACGTGGCAGGTGCCGCACCGCACCACACCGCCAAGCGGCACATGACCGCCGGCTCCGCGGAGGATCTGCTGGTAGCCGTGGTTGATGAAGTTATCTACTGGCTGGACGCCGAAGGCGAGATCCCGGCCTCGGTGACGGTAGGGCAGGCCGGCGATGGCGGAGTTGATCTTGCCCTGTCGCTGGCCGACGTCACCGCGGCGGAGATCATCGGCGCGGTGCCGAAGGCAGCGTCGCTGCACGACCTGCGGTGCGCGCCAGACCCGGCAGGCCAGTGGTCGTGCAGCGTGACGATCGACGTGTAGGAACAGGCTGCTGAGCTGTCCTTCCGGCCCGCCCACTGGCTAGCCCTTGACGACGCCGAGCGGGACCAGCCTGGCCACCTTGCGGCACAGCCCGGCGCCCTCCGCGGCCGCGACCACCTGCGTCACGTCCTTGTACGCCGCCGGGGTCTCCTCGGCAAGCCCGCGCGATGACGCGCCACGCACCGCGATACCACGGCCTTCAAGCTGCCGCCGCAGCTGCGGGCCGGTGATGGAACGGGCGGCCTGGTGGCGGCTCATCACCCGGCCAGCGCCGTGACAGGCAGAAAAGAACGCGCCGCCCCCGGCCACCCCCGCCAGGACGTAGGAGAAGGTCCCCATCGACCCGGGGATGAGCACCGGCTGACCGGCACCGTCCAGGCCGGCCGGGAGGTCCGGGTGGCCGGGTGGCAGTGCCCTGGTCGCTCCCTTTCGGTGCACGCACAGCCGGGCAGGGATCCCGCCGACCTGATGGGTCTCGATCTTGGCGAGGTTGTGTGACACGTCGTAGACAAGCTTCAGCCCGGCGCCCGCCGTCCGGGAAAAGACCTGGCGAGCCGCTTCGGTGAGCAGTTGGCGATTCGCCCGCCCGTAGTTGGCGGCGGCGGCCATGGCGCCCAGGTAGCCGCGGCCCTCCGGGGAATCGGCGGGGGCGCAGGCCAGCTGCCGGTCGGGCATGGTGATGCCATAGCGGCCCATCGCCTTGTCCATGATCTGCACGTGGTCGCTGCAGATCTGGTGGCCGAGACCGCGGGAGCCGCAGTGGATCATCACGCAGACCTGCCGCAGCGCCAGCCCGAAACATTCGGCCGCCACCTGGTCGTAGATCTCTTCGACCGCCTGGACTTCCAGGAAGTGATTGCCCGAGCCAAGGCTGCCGACCTGATGCAGCCCGCGGTCGATAGCGCGCGAGCTGACCTGCGCCGGATCGGCGTCCTCCACCGCACCGTGGTCCTCGCACCGCTCCAGGTCAGGCCCGGTGCCATGGCCCTGCTTCACCGCGTAGGCGGCCCCGCCGAGCAGTACCTTCTCCATCTCCGCCCGGCCCCCAAGCCGCCACACGCCCCCGCGGCCAGCACCACGCGGGATCGCGGCGGACAGCCCATCCATCACCTGGCGCATAACAGGGGCCAGCTCATCGGAGTCCAGGTCAGCGGCGAGTAGGCGCACGCCGCACGAAATGTCGAACCCGACACCGCCCGGCGAGACCACACCGCCGTTCGCGACATCCGTCGCAGCGACCCCACCGATCGGGAACCCATACCCCCAGTGCACGTCCGGCATCGCATACGACGCCTCCACGATGCCAGGCAGCTCCGCGACATTGACGACCTGCTGCAACGACCGGTCCTCCGCCAGGTCCGGGATCAGCGCACGGGTCGCGAACACCACACCGGGCACCCGCATCCCCCCATGCCGCGGGATGACGAACCGGCACCGCGACTCCTCAACGATCTCCACCACCGCTACCCCTCCCGCCAGTATCTGCGGGCCAGCTCCCCGCTCGGATCGCCACCCGCGCTCCGGGGTGATGTCCTGGCACAGTGGATGACATGGCCGATGGGCTGGTGACCCTGTTCCTGTGCGGCGACGTCATGCTGGGCCGCGGCGTCGACCAGGTACTGCCACACCCCGGCGACCCGCAGCTGCGGGAGGACTACGCCGGTGATGCACGGGGCTACGTCCGGCTGGCGGAACGCGCCAATGGCCCCATCCCGCAGCCGGCCAGCTTCTCCTGGTCCTGGGGCGACGCGCTCGAGGTACTCGACAGCGCAGCACCGGATGTCAGGGTGATCAACCTGGAGACCAGCGTCACGCGCAACGCCGATTTCACGCCAGGCAAGTCCGTGCACTACCGGATGAACCCGGAAGACCTGCCCGCGGTGACGGTGGCGCGGCCGGATGCGTGCGCGCTGGCCAACAACCACGTGCTCGACTTTGGCCGCCCAGGGCTGCGGCAAACCCTCGACACGCTGGGCAGCGCCGGCGTGCGCGCAGTTGGAGCCGGGCATGACGCGGCGGAGGCCCGGCGGCCAGTTGCCGTCGCGGTGCCCGGGGGCGGGCGCGCCTTGATCTTCGCGTGCGGGGCCGCTTCCAGCGGGATCCCGCGCAGCTGGGCAGCGACGGCCACACGGCCCGGCGTCGATTTCCTGCCCAGCCTTTCCGGCCCGGCAGCCGATGCTGTCATCGGCCGGGTGCACGCCGTTAAGCAATCCGGTGACATTGTTGTTGTGTCCATCCGCTGGGGCTGCAACTGGGGATATGACGTGCGGGACGACCAGGTCCGCTTCGCCCGCCGGCTGATCGATGGCGGCGTCGACGAGATCCATGGCCACTCCTCGCATCACGCCCGCCCGGTCGAGGTCTACCGGGGCAGGCTCGTCCTCTACGGCTGCGGCGACTGCATCGACGACTACGAAGGCGTCAGCGGCTACGAGGAGTTCCGGGACGATCTGCGGCGCCTGTACTTCGCGTCGGTGGCGGCGGACACGGGCACGCTCGCAGCCCTGCGGATGGTGCCCATGCGGACCAGGAAGATGCGCCTGCACCAGGCAAGCACCGCGGATACCGAGTGGGTGCAGCGGGTGCTCGAACGGATCAGCTGCCGCTTCGGGTCCCGGATCAGCCATCAGCCCGACGGCACGCTCACCCTGCAACCGCCGGCCGCCGACATCCCTCGCTGACCTCAGCGGAGCTGCCGTCGGGCAGCGCATCCGGGCCGGCTTGTCAGGCGACCGAGTGGGCACTGGGTATGAGGTGCCCGGCGAACCAGTCACGCGCCAGCTCCGCGGCGGCGGTGAGAGTGCTCGGCTCCTCGAACAAGTGGGTAGCGCCGGGCACCACAGCCAGGTCGTTCTCGCAGCGCAGCTGGGCCTGGGCCTGGCGGTTGAGGCCGAGCACGACCTCGTCACGGCCGCCGACGATGAGCAGGGTGGGTGCCCTGACGGACCCGAGGCGCGGGCTGGCCAGGTCGGGGCGGCCACCGCGGGACACCACGGCGGCGACGTCGGCGCCAGGTTCGGCGACGGCCCACAGTGCAGCTGCGGCACCGGTGCTGGCACCGAAGTAGCCGACGGGCAGGCCGGCCGCTCCCGGCTGATCGCGCAGCCACCCGGTGACGCCAGTGAGGCGGCGGGACAGCAGCTCAATGTCGAACACGTTGGCCCGGTCGGCCCCCTCGTCCGGGGTGAGCAGGTCAAACAAGAGCGTGCCCAGGCGCGCCTGGTTCAGTACGGCAGCCACGTAGCGGTTGCGGGGACTGTGCCGGCTGCTTCCGCTGCCGTGGGCGAACACCACGACTCCCCGCGCCTGGCCGGGCACAGTCAGGTGCCCAGCGAGGCGGACCGCCCCCGCACCGACCTCGACCTCTGCATCCCAGGCCGGAGGGTCATCCGCCGGCGCGGCAGCGGGATCAGCCGCCGAAACGGGCGTGGCGGCGCGCACCAGGCAATCGGTCACCTCGTCGTCGGTCGTGTGGGAGAAGTCAGCGTAGAACTGCCCGATGGCGAAGAACGATCGCGGGGTTACCACGCAGACGAGCTCGTCAGCGACGTCCCCCATCCGTGCCTGCCACCCCGGCGGGGCCACGGGCACGGCCAGCACCAGTCGCGCCGCGCCCTGCGCCCGGGCGACCTGGCAACCGGCACGGGCCGTCGACCCAATGGCGATCCCATCATCGACCACCACTGCGGTGCAGCCCCCAAGCGACCGGCGCGGCCGGCCGCGCCGGTAGCGAAACGCGCGGCGCTCCAGCTCGGCACGTTCCCGCGCCTCGACCGCGGCCAGCTCCTCCGCGGAGATCCCGCCGCGCTGGATGATCTCCTGGTTGAGGACGCGCACCCCATCCTCACCGATGGCCCCCATGCCCAGCTCAGGCCGGAACGGCACCCCGAGCTTGCGAACCACGATGACATCCAGCGGCGCGCCGAGGGCCCGGGCGATCTCGAAGGCTACCGGGACGCCACCGCGGGGCAGGCCAAGCACGACAACACGCTGCCCGCGCAGGTGCTGCAGCCTCGCGGCCAGCTGCCGTCCCGCATCCCGGCGATCAGCGAAACCCATGACTCACCCCTCCCCTGTCAATCCCCAGGAACCAGCCTTCTCCCAGCAAGGGCAGCGCACCAGGGACGATAGTCACCTCCGGCAGGCTGCCAGACGCCACACAGCGAGTCGGACGGCTCCTCCCTCAGACCTGGGACGCCGTTTCAAGTTCCTCACGCCAGGCTCCTGCGGTCTCATCATTCGGCGACGCTAGCCAGTCACCCGGGCGATGCAAGAACCTCCCGGAAGCCTTATCCACAGCGCTGTCCACAAAGCCGCGGAGTACCTCAGCCCACGAGTCCGCTCACCGCGGGTCCACCGCCGAGAATCCCGGCCTCAACGCGTCATTTCTCTGGCCCGCGGCCGCGGATATCGGCCGCAGGATGACTCCGCGCAGCCGACCGACAGACCCCCCCGGTGGGGCACCCCACATCGCGCAGCGACGATCTTGCCCCTCAAAGTGCCCCTCAGGACGAAAAAGGCCCTCTCCCGCGACCGGGAGAAGGGCCTCTGACCTGGAGTCAGGTCCTCACATTTGGCCGTGACCTGCGGGAACGCATGCCGTTAGGAGGGTTGCTCACAGGTTAAGCGTGGCGCAGCCACAGTTTTATGTGGTGGTTTGTCTTGTTTCGCGGGCGGAGACTGCGGGCCGGCGCCTCGCGCGGGGATCGGCGTCGGCGATGGCCAGGGTCAGGGCTTCGAGCTCGGCGACCAGGGCGCGGAGCCGGCGGTGGTTGCCGAGCCATTGCCGGTAGTCGTCGAGCTGCTCGTCGGGGACGAGCCGGGTGACCGTCTTGCCGCCGATCTTGCGGGTCCACTGCCAGTAGGGGCCGTGCAGGACGGGCGGGTCGGCGTGGCAGCGGCAGCCGGGCTTGCCACAGCGGACGTGCCGCTCGATGAGGGTGCCGGGCAGCGCGAGCCCGAGGCTGGCTAGCTCGGCGGCGATGCCGGCGGCGCGGGCCTGCTGGCCTCTGGTGGGCGACACGTTCTCCATGGTGGCACGCCGGGTCCGTGATCCCGGCTCCTTCTTTCAGTATAAATTACTGTATGAATACGGATGATGAGGATGGGGTGGCCGGCTACATCGCCGCCTGGCGTCCGGCGTCAGCGCCGCCGCAGGCGGCCGCGTTCGCCCGGCACGTCGTGTCGCAGGCCGCGCCGGGCGGGCGGGACCGGGCCAAGAACCTGCTGTGGGCCGCGGGAAAGCTCGCCTGCTACGGCACCGGGCTCGGGCTGGAGCCGGCGCCGCAGGTGCTGTTGCACCCGTCGGTGATCGAGCGGTTCGCCGCGCACGCGCCGGGGCTGTCGGGCCCGGCCCGCCGGACGCTGCGCACGAACCTGCGGTTCCTGGCCCGCGCGGTGGTGCCGCACCTGGTACCGGTGGACGCGCCGCTGCCCCGCGAGCGCGCCAAGGCCCCATACACGCCGGCGGAGATCAGCGGCTACCTGGCGCTGGCCGATGCCCAGCCCACAGCGGCGCGGCGGATGCGCGCCGCAGCGCTGGTCTGCCTCGGGGCCGGAGCCGGGCTGATCCGCTCCGACCTGCGCAACGTGCGCGGCTGCGACGTCTGCGCCCGGTCCGGCGGCGTCATCGTGACCGTGCGCGGCGGCCGCGCGCCGCGGGCGGTGCCGGTGCTGGCCCGCTACCACGACCGCCTGCTTGCCGCGGCGGGCTTCGCCGGCGGCGGGCTGCTCACCGGCGGCACCGACCCGCGACGGCACAACATCAGCAACCCGCTGACCCGGTCACTGGCCGGCGGCGCCGGGCTGCCGGCGCTGGACACCTCCCGGCTGCGCGCCACCTGGCTGGCCGATGCCGCGCAGCTGACCGGGCTGGCCACGTTCCTGCACGCCGCCGGGATCACCTGCTGCCAGCGGCTCGGCGACATCACCGCCGGCCTGAACCCCGGCAGCGAGGAGCAGGCCATCGCGCTGCTGGGCGGCAGCGCGCGGTGAGCGTCCCGCTGGCGGTGATCGAGGACATCGTCGACGCCTCCGGCATCGCCGAGGCGATCGAGGACCTGCTCCCGCGCGGCGTCCGCAACCGCCAGCTGACCGCCCGCACCTTACTGACCGGGATGATGCTGACAGTGGCCGACGGCCGGCCCGCGCACCTGACCCGC
>WNGB01006497.1_pt1 | contig 23180 bp, 18 predicted proteins | sample 5400681 | NCBI WGS metagenome assembly WNGB01 (sample SAMN13153367, study PRJNA577476) | soil metagenome | isolation source: 115 cm soil or saprolite under grassland replicate 2 | place: USA:California | collected 2016-06-15
CAAGTCGGCCGCACAGGCCAACGTTCGAGCCTCGATCCCGGCGGTTGAGGCGTACTTCGCCGACAACAACACGTATGCCGGCATGACGCTCGCTTACCTGCAGTCGACCTACGACCAGGGCGTCAAGAACATCGTCATCACGTCCGCTTCCTCGACGACGTACTGCGTTCAGTCGTCGGTCGGCGCGGAGACGTGGAACAAGGCCGGCCCAGGGGCCGACATCGTCACGGGCGCCTGTCCGTAACGAGCCTCTGAGCCTGTTTCCAAGAGGGGTGCTTCGGCGCCCCTCTTGCTTTTGGTCAAGAGGGGGCGCGCAGCGGCCGATAGGACGCTCATGGAAGTGGCGCCAAAGCGGCTGCGCGCGCATGCCCTGACGACGGCGGAGGCGGCGTCCGGCCCGTCTTCGGAGGCTCTGGCCGGCCTCCGGCCTGCCGCTGTCGCTCGCGCCCGGGTCGCAGCCTGGCCGTTCCTGGCCGCGATCGTCGGAGTGAGCTTCGTCGTCCGCGCCGTGCTCGGCTGGTTTCGCGAAACACCGCTCTACCTGGGTGACGAGTACCTCTACGCGTCGCTCGGCCGCTCACTGGCTGAGAGCGGCCGCCCGCTCGTTCGCGGGCACTCCGCCGACTTCCCGGCGCTCCTGCAACCGATCCTGACCGCCCCCGCGTGGCTCTTCGGCGACGTCGGGGTCGGCTACCACCTCGCCCAGACGATCGGCGCGCTGGTGATGGCGCTGGGGGCCGTACCGGTGTACTGGCTCGCCCGACGCCTCGGCCTCGGGGCGAAGCTCGCTCTCGGCCTCGCCGCCCTCGCCGTCACCGTGCCGGATCTCCTCTACGGCTCGTGGATCGTGGCTGAGCCCGTGGCCTACCCGCTCGTGCTCGCTGCGACCGCGGCCGCCGTCGCGGCGCTCGCGGCGCCCTCGCGCCGAACCCAGCTGCTGTTCGTCGCACTGGCCGGGCTGGCGGCCTTCGCCCGCATCCAGTTCGTCCTCCTGCCGGCATGCTTCCTCGGCGCGCTCTTCCTCGTCGGCCTTCGCGAGCGACGGCTCAGGGCGGCGCTCCGAGAGCAGCTTCTGCCCCTCGTCCTCATGGCCATTCCAGTCGCTATCGCGATCGTGCTCGGCCCCTCGCGGGTGCTCGCCTTCTACGGCGGGGTCGTCGACGACGTCCACCTGGATCCGGCGCTGTTCGTTCGCTCGGGCAGGAACCTCGTCGTCCTTCTCTATGCCTCGGGCTTCGTGCTCGTCCCCGGAGCGCTGCTCGGCCTCGGGCTCGCGCTCGTGCGGCCGCGCACCCGCGCAGAGCTCGCCTTCGGCGCGCTGACTCTCGTGCTGACGCTAGTCCTGCTCGTCGAGGCCGGGCTCTTCGGCGCCTTCGATCTGCCACAGGAGCGCTACGTCTTCTACGTCCTTCCCCTCGCCGCCATCTGCTTCGGCCTCTATGCGTCGCGGGGCTGGCCGTACCGACTCCAGCACACGCTGCTCGCGGCGGGCGTCGTCACGGTGGCCGCGATCGTGCCCCTCTCCGGCTATGCCGCGGCGGACGAGAAAATGCACTCGCCGCTCCTCTATGCCGCGTTCCGGGTCGAGCAGTGGCTCGGCACGCCCGGGGACGGCTCGCTCGCGATTGCGCTCACGGCCACGCTGGCGACCGCGGCTGTCGTCGCCTGCTCGGTTCGGCCCCGCATCGCCACGACGGTGGGCATCGCTCTCGCCGTTGCTCTCTCCGTCGGCTACTCGACGGCCGCGACGGTGTTCGACCTCGAGAGCACGAGCTCCGCGCGCCATGCCTTCTTCGGGCGCGATCAGTCCTGGGTCGACCACGCACGGCTCGGCGACGTGACGCTGCTGCGGAACGTCGGCGGCCAGCGAGGCGCGTCCTTCCAGCAGCTGTTCTGGAACCGGTCGCTCACGGACGTCGCGCTCATGCCCGGCGCGACCGAGATCGACCCCTTCCCGGTCAAGACCGTGAGCGTCGCGCCCGACGGCACGCTCCTCTCGGGATCACGTCCGCTGACCGGCCCGCTTCTCGTGGACGAGAACGCCGTGACGATGCGCATCCGCGGCGCCCGCAAGGTGGGCTCGGCCCCCGGCTTCTGGCTCTACCGTCCCGAGGGCAGGCCGCGAGTCTCGCTGCTCTTCGTCGGCCGCTATCACGACGGCTGGCTCAGCGACCAGGGCATCGTCCGGATCTGGCCGCGACCGGGTCGTGACCGGCTGGAGGGGACGCTCGTGCTCGAGCTCGAGGGACCGGCCCAGGCGGCTGATGCGACCGTCCACTTCAAGGTGCCGGGCCGCGGAGACGTGGTCGTTGCCGTCCCGCACGAGGGCGCCACCGTTCGCTTCCACGTCTCCGCCCGCGGGCCCTGGACGCTCGCCTTCCAGGCCCCGATCACCGGCTACGTGGGCCTGCGCCCGGTCAGTGTGAAGGCGAGCGTGCCGAGACTCGTCCCGGGTCCTTGCCGCTGCCCGCTTCCGGCGGCGCCGCGGCCCCCCGGCCAGTCGGCGTGAGCTCCCCGGCTCGCGTCCGTGCGAGTGACGAGCTCTCAGCTCGCGCCGCTCTCACCGTCGTTCCCGCTCCCCGCCGTCTGCCCTCGCCGCGCGTCGTCCTCGGCTCGATCTACGTGCTCGCATTCGCCTACCACTGGCTGCAGTCGCGCGCACACGCGACGCCCGTGGTCTTCGGGGACGAGCTGCTCTACTCGAAGCTCGCGCAGAGTCTGGCCGCGGGGGACGGTCTTGCGTTTCGAGGGCACGCGATCTTCTTTCCGGCGCCGCTTGCGGCCGTCGTCCAGGCACCGCTGTGGCTCGTCCACTCGACCCCGTTCGCCTACGGCCTCGTCAAGGCGCTGAACACCGCGCTGATGGCGGCCGCCGTGTTCCCGGCTTACGCGCTCGCCAGGCGCCTCGTGCGCCCGTCCTACGCCCTCCTCGCCGCGGCGCTGACCGTCGCCGGCCCCCAGATGGTCTACGGCCCGTACCTGATGTCCGAGGCCCTCGCCTATCCGGTCTTCCTGCTCGCCCTCGCGACGATGGTGCGGGCGCTGGACCGGCCCTCCCGCGGAATGGAGGCCGCAGTCGTCGCAGTGACGCTCGGTGCGGTCTTGACCCGGATCCAGTTCCTCGTCGTGCCCCTCGCCTACCTCGTGGCCGTGCCGATCGCCGCCCGCCTCTGCGGCCGTCCCGTCCGTGCCGCACTCAGCCGCCACCGGATTTCCCTGGTCGCGCTCGCGGCGATGATCGCCTTGCCCGTCGTGTCCGGAGGTGCCGTGCTCGGGTCCTACGCGGGAGCCGGTCTCCTCCACTACGACCTCGGCGCGGTCCTCTCCTGGAGCGGCTTCACCGCCGCTCTGCTGCCCTTCGCCCTCGGCTGGCTCGTCGTGCCCGGAGCGCTGCTCGGCCTCGCGGCCTGCGGCTGGAGGGCTCGCGGGCCCGGCGAGGCCGGCTTTGCCGCGCTTGCGGCCTGCCTGATCGCGCTCGTCCTGCTCGAGGTCGGCGCCGTCGCCGCGGGTGAAGCGAACCGGGCCCTGGAGCGCTACGCGATCTACCTCCTGCCGCTCGCGGTCATCGCCTTCTTCGCCTACGCGGAGCGCGGCGCGCCCTGGCGGGGTGTCTACGTCGCGCTCGCGCTCGCAGGGGCCTGCACGGCCTGGCTCATGCCGTTTCCCGCCAAGGTTGGGACGAGCTTCACATTCGACACGCCGACGTTCTCGGTCTACGGCCAGCTCGCCGCCTGGCTCGGACAGGCCGATGCCGCGACGATCTTCGCGGGCGTGCCGCTTCTCGGCGCGGTGGCGCTAGCGCTCCTGCCGCTGAGGCGCGGCGGCGCTCCGCTCGCGCTCGGCCTGGTCTCGCTCGTGCTGCTGCTCGGGAGCGGGGCGGTTGCGTACGCGGGCGACCACGCAACGACCCGCGGGGCGCTCGCCCAGCGTGCAGGCGACCCGCCCGACTGGCTCGATCGCAGCGGGCTTGGCTCAGCGGACTACCTCGAGCTCCCCGGCGGCTCCCCGCACTACGGCTGGCTGCTCGAGACCTGGAACAGGAGCTTCCGGCGCGCGCTCCGGCTGGACGGCGTCCCGAAGGACGACTACGCATCGGCGACCGCGAGCATCGCTCCGGACGGGCATCTGCTCGTCGACGGGCGGCCGCTCGGGAGCGGGCTCCTCGTCGTCAACGATCTGGCCACGGCGATCAGCCTTGACGGCGAGATCGTCGCGAGGCCGACCGCCGGGCTCACCGCCTGGCGCCTTCCGGCGGCGGCGCGCGTGCGCACGCTCGCCCAGGGCGTCTATTCCGACGGTTGGGCGGGAGCGCTGGTCGTCGTCCGCGCCTGGCCCAGCCGATCGGGCGGGGGGAGGTATCGGGTCACGCTCGCGCTCCCGTCCGGCCACGATGCCCGCGGCGTCACGCTCGAGGTTCACAGAGGGGCGAGCCGCTCCGTTCGGCTCCGGCCGGGCGCGCGAAAGACCTTCGAGCTTCCCGCCGTGGGCAGCCCCGCACCGTCGCTTCAGATTCGCACCGACCATGCCGATTACGTGAACGCGGGCACGGCGAATGCTCGCCTCGTCGCCCTCCGAATCGAGCGTCTGAACTGGGTTCCGAAGGGCGGCCGATGCCCATTCAAGAAGCGTTGCCAGGTTGCCGATAGCCAATTCGAGGGACGTTAGCCATGCCAGAAACCCAGTTCTCGATTGACACGCTGCTCGAGCAGATGGTCGCCCACAATGCGTCCGATCTGCACATCACGGTCGGCTCGAAGCCGACCTTGCGCGTACGCGGCCACCTCGAGCGGCTGGAAGGCTTTCCCGAGATGACCCCCGACGCGACGCGTCAGCTCCTCTACCGGATCATCTCGAGCGAGCAGCAGAAGCGGCTCGAGATCGAGCGCCAGCTCGACCTCTCCTACTCGATGCCCGGCGTGGCGCGCTTCCGCGTCAACATCTATTCGCAGCGCGAGAGCCTCGCGGGGGCCTTTCGTCTCATTCCCGACGAGCTGAAGAGCCTCGAGGAGCTCGGGCTCCCGACCTCCCTCTACCGGCTCTGCGACAAGCCGCGAGGGCTCGTCCTCGTCACGGGGCCCACCGGCTCCGGCAAGTCGACGACGCTCGCCGCGCTCATCGACGAGATCAACCGCACCCGCGCCGATCACATCATCACGATCGAGGACCCGATCGAATTCCTGCACCGGCACAAGCGCTGTGTCGTCAACCAGCGTGAGATCGGCGCGGACGCGACGGCGTTCGCCGACGCGCTGCGGGGTGCTCTCCGCCAGGACCCCGACGTGATCCTCCTCGGCGAGATGCGCGACCTCGAGACGATCTCGACCGCGCTGACGGCGGCCGAGACGGGCCACCTCGTGTTCGCGACGCTTCACACCCAGGACGCGGCCTCGACCGTCGATCGCGTGATCGACGTGTTCCCGGGCGGGCAGCAGGGCCAGATCCGGACGCAGCTGGCCGGCACGCTCGAGGGCGTGATCGCCCAGACGCTGCTTCCGACCGCCGACGGCCAGGGCCGAGTCGCCGGAGTCGAGATCCTCCTGCCGGACGACGCCGTCCGCAACCTGATTCGCCAGGCCAAGATCGAGCAGGTCTACTCGATCATGCAGACCGGCTCCAAGAAGGGCATGCAGACGATGGAGCAGGCGCTCGCGGATCTCGTGCTCCGAGGCGTGATCGCCAAGGACATCGCGCTGGGCCGATCGAGCAAGACCGAGCAGCTGATGGGCCTGCTCACGCGTGCCGGCGGCGGCCTTGAGGCCGAGCCCGGCCAGGTTCCGTCGCTCCGGGTGGCGGGGAGCTGAGGATGGACTGGAAGAAGGAGATCAAGCTCTCCGACCTGCTCCCCGGCAAGGGCAAGAGCGACCCGGCGGAAGCATGGTCGGAGGACGGCGCCGAGACCGAGAAGGAGGACAAGCCGAAGCGGAAGCTCTCGCTCGGCCGCGGCCCGAAGGAAGGGAAGCAGTCGAAGCCCAAGCATTCGAAGCAGCCCCAGCGGAAGCACACGCCCGTGAAGAAGGACGGGCGCGCCCGGCACAAGCGGCTCGTCGGCCTCAAGATCGGCGGCTCCCAGCTGGCTGCCGCGCAGGTCACGAACAACGGCCTGCCCGAGCTCGTCCGCGTCGCCCGCGAGGCCCTCGACCACGGGATCGTGATGGGCGGCGAGCTGCGGGAGCCCGACGCGCTCGCGGCAGCGCTGAAGAAGTTCTTCAAGGCGCACAAGCTTCCCCGCAGCGGCGTCAGGCTCGGTATCGCCAGCAACCGCATCGGAGTGCGCGTGTTCGAGATCAGCGGAATCGAGGACCCGAAGCAGCTCGACAACGCGATCCGCTTCCGGGCGCAGGAGACGCTGCCGATCCCGCTCGAGGAGACCGTGCTCGACTACCACGTGCTCGGCGAGCACGTGGACGCAGAGGGCACATGGGTCCAGCGGGTGCTCCTGGTGGTCGCCTATCGAGATCTCGTGGAGCGCTACGTCGCCGTCTGCAAGAAGGCCGGGCTGAAGATCGTCGGCGTCGACCTCGAGGCTTTCGCGCTGCTCCGCTCGCTGGGCGACCGGCCTGCCGACGGCGCGAATGCGGCAGTGGTCGTCGTCAGCATCGGCCATGACCGCTCGACCCTCGCCGTCTCGAACGGCTCGACCTGTGAGTTCACCCGCGTCATCGAATGGGGCGGATCGAAGCTGGACGTCGCAATCGCGCGGGCCCTGAACAAGACACCCTCCGAAGTCGTCGCGCTCAAACGGTCGCTTTCGCTTCTCGAGCCGGAGGAGTCGATCGAAGACGTCTCAGCCGAGCGCGCGGTCGCTCTGAGATCGGCCGTGCAGCACGAGCTTCAGACGCTTGCCCGCGAGCTCATCTCCTCGCTCCAGTTCTACCAGGGGCAGCCGGGCTCGCTCGGGATCGGCGAGATCGTGATCACGGGCGGCACCTCCGAGCTGCCGGGCATCGACGCGGAGCTCGCCCGCCTGATCGGCGTCGCCGTCCGCATCGGCGATCCGCTCTCGCGCGTGAAGCGAGGCAAGAAGCTCGGGGAGAACGGCCAGATCGGCTCGTACGCCGTCGCGATCGGACTGGCGATCGAATGAGAGCCGTCAACCTTCTCCCTCGCGACGACCGCCGCGGAAGCTCACGGCAGCAGAATCCGGCCGCTCTGGGAGCCGTTGGAGGGGCCGTTCTGGTCACGGCCATCCTCGCTGTCTGGTTCCTGACTGCGAGCGGGGGTGCCACGCACAATCAGAAGCGGCTCGACGCCGTCAAGGCCGAGCTGGCTGCAACACCCATACCGTCGCCGACGCGGCCGGGAGCCTCGCAGATCGAGCAGGAGAAGAACACGCGGGTCGCGGCGCTCTCCACCGTGCTCTCCGGCCGTCTGGCCTGGGACCGCGTCTTTCGCGAGATCTCGCTCGTCCTTCCGGAGGACGTCTGGCTGACGAGCCTCTCGGCCCAGTCGCCGACCGCGAGCGGCGGAACGGCTGGAGCCGTGTTCACGATCAACGGCAGCACGTACTCCCAGGAGGGTGTCGCGCGCCTTCTCACGCGCCTGTCCCTCGTCCCGCATCTTTCCAAGGTGTCGCTGCAGCACAGCGCCGCGACGGACTCGGGTTCGGGCCGGAAGATCGTCGAGTTCACCATCAACGCGGCTGTGAATGCGCCGGGTGGGGCGTAGATGATGCGCAGACCCTCTCCGCCCGCGATCATCGGAATCGTCGTCGGTCTCCTCGCGTACGCGGTCGCCGGCTATTTCCTGCTCATCTCCCCGCAGCGGAAGAAGGCCGCCGACCTCAAGGGACAGATTCAGGCGACCCAGCAGCAGGTCGACCGGTACCGCCTGCTTGCGCTCCAGGCGCACTCGATGCCTCCGATTCGCAGCGCCGATCTCTTCCGTCTGACGAAAGCCATGCCCGATCAGGTTGATATGCCGGGCGTGCTGCTCGAGCTGAGCCGGGTCGCCCGCCAGAGCGGGATCGAGTTCCAGTCGATCACTCCTCAGGGCGCGGCGCCGGTCACCGACTACTCGTCTCTCGCGATCACCCTCCAGTTCGACGGGAACTACTACGAGCTCTCCGACTTCCTCTTCCGGCTTCGGAATCTCGTGCGGGTGCGCGCGGGGCGGCTCGAGGCCCAGGGGCGGCTCTTCGTCGTCGATTCGATCAACTTCGGCGAGGGCCAGCGCACTTTTCCCGACATCCAGGCCAGCCTCATCGTGCGCGCCTTCGCCTTCGGGGACGTGACGCAGCCGGTCGTGGCACCTCCGCCTCCCGCTTCGACGACCACCGATTTGAGCACGGAGACGACTCAGACGGGCACGACGACGACCGCAACGACCACGACCGAGACGACCCAGACGCCGGCGACACCGCCGAACGGATCGTCGGCGACTGCAGCGGGAGCGCCCTGATGGCGAAGTTCGACGCCAAGGCGAAGGCCAAGCGCCAGAAGATCATCGCCGCCGTGCTCGGCGTCGCGCTCCTGGGCGTGCTCGCCTACGAGGTTCCGTCCGTGCTGAAGATGATGCACAAGAAGCCTGCGGCGGCCACTGCCACTCCGGCCCCCCCGACGGTTCCCGCGACGGGTTCGCCCTCGACAGGCGTCCCCGCGGCCGGGACACCGGTGGCGGCTGTCTCGGGGAGCACGTCGCTCGTCGACTCGGATCCGCCGGCCCGGCCGGCTGCGGGTCAGCTCATCTCGTTCGACCGCTTCGCGACGAAGGATCCTTTCGTGCAGCGCGCCGGCGCGCTTGCCGCGGGCTGTGAAGGCTCGTCCTGCACCACGGGCACGACCACCGAGACGCCTGCGCCGAAGCCGGCGCAGCCCAAGCCGGCGAAGACGCCGGCTCCTGCACCTGCTCCGCCGCCTGCCCCCTCGCCGGCGGGCTCGAGCGCGAAGATCTCCGTCAACGGGGAAGCCGAGACGGTCGCTGTCTCCGGGAACTTCCCGGAGTCGGATCCGGTCTTCGTGCTGGTCGCGCTGACGAGGACGACCGCGAAGATCGGGATCGCGGGCGGCTCGCTCGCCAGCGGGGATCAGACGGTGACCCTCACGAAGGGCAAGAAGGTCACGCTGATGAACACCGCCGACGGCACGCGCTACGAGCTCGTCCTCCTCTCGGTGTCCTAGTCCCCTTCGGACGCGTCCAGGGTCAGGCCCCGGACGTGGCCGGTCTAGCCGGTCGAGCGGTCGAACGTCGTGACCTGGCGGGTGAACACCGCCGAGAGGTTGCCGGCGTCCCGAACGACGACCGTCACCCTCCGGACCTCGCGGCCCCCGGTCGGCGTCGTCGCGACGATGTACGTGTCGATCCGGTAGGTCTTCCGGTCGGGGCCTGTGACCTCGTGGCTCGGGTTGCACTCGTCCGGCGGCCCCGGACAGCTCGCCGTCACCTGGGTCGCGCTGTAGGCGGGGTCGGTCGTGTACGGGGCGGTGACCGGGATCGAGCCCGCATCGAGCCGAATCGAGTCGTAGGTGAGCGCGCGGTAGAGCTCGAGCTGGCCGTCGGCGAGGACGGAGGCAGTCGTGATCCGGCTGGCCCTGTTCAGAGCCCGCATGCCCGAGGTGAACGAGGCGACCACGGCCAGCAGACCAATGTTGAGGAGCGTCAGGGCCATGAGCAGCTCGATCAGGCCGAAGCCGCCTTCTCGGCGGAGGAGCGTGCGCACGTCTCCTCTATCGGCAGCGACACCCTCTCGCTCAAGCCCCTCGATCCCTCTGCCGATACGGATTCTCGGGTGCTCGTGACGGCCTTTCTCCCTCTCTGATGGCGGCATACAGCTACAGCGCAATCAACGTCCACGGCGTCGAGTCTCGCGGCGAGATCCACGCGCCCGACCCCGATGCCGCGCGCGAGCAGCTACGGCTTCGCGGCCTGCTCGCCCAGTACATGCACGAGCTGCCCGCCGAAGGCGAGGAGGGCGCCCGCACGGTCTTCAAGAAGATCAAGCCGAAGTCGCTGCAGATCTTCTCGCGCCAGTTCGCGACCATGATCGACGCCGGCCTCTCGGTCGTCAGCGCGCTCGTCATCCTCGAGGAGCAGACCGAGGACAAGTACCTGGGCGCGATCGTCGCCGAGCTCCGAGCGGACGTCGAGGGCGGCCTGCTCCTCTCGCAGGCGATGGCGCGCCATCCCAAGATCTTCAGCCGGCTCTACATCGCCATGGTCGAGGCAGGGGAGGCCGCCGGAATCCTCGACCAGGTGCTCGACCGGGTCGCGTACCAGATCGAGAAGGAGACGCAGATCAAGCGCCGGGTGAAAGGAGCGATGATCTATCCGACGATGGTGCTCGTCTTCGCGACCCTCGTCCTGATCGGGATGCTGCTCTTCCTCGTCCCCATCTTCGTCAAGATCTTCGAAGACCTGGGCGGCGACCTGCCGACGCTGACCCAGAAGGTCGTCAACACGTCGAATTTCCTCCGCGCCGACTGGATGTACGTCTTCCCGGCGATGATCGCAGTCTTCTTCGGGTTCCGGAAGGCGAAGAAGACCGAGCAAGGCCGCAAGCTCTGGGATCAGTTCAAGCTGAAGGTGCCGATGAAGATCGGCGGGGTCGTCCTCAAGGTGACGATGGCGCGGTTCTCACGGACGCTCTCGACCCTCGTCGCCGCCGGAGTCGACATCATCAAGGCGTTCGAGATCACCGGTCAGACCGCGGGCAACTGGGTCGTCGAGGATGCACTCGGGCAGGTGCGCGCCAGGGTGCAGGAGGGAATGCCGATCGCCCAGCCGCTCGTCGAGAACCCCATCTTCCCGCCGATGGTCGGCCACATGGTCAAGATCGGCGAGGAGACGGGAGAGCTCGAGAAGATGCTCGGGAAGATCGCGGACTTCTACGAGGACGAGGTCGACTCGGCGATCCAGGCCCTGACCTCCATCATCGAGCCGGTCATGATGATCGGCGTCGGGCTCATGGTCGGGATCATCATCATCTCGATGTACCTCCCGATGTTCAAGATGCTCAGCCTCGTCAAATAGAGGCCTGCGCGTTTCAGCCTTATGGCCGGATGTTCTGGTTCAGGCGAAAGACGTTGTCCGGGTCCCACGCCCGCTTGAGGGCGACGAGCCGGTCGTACTTCGCGTCGCCGTAGATCGAACGGGCGAGGGCGTCTCCGGTCTCGACGACGTCGTTCACGTAGAGGCCGCCCCTGGCGTACGGCATGACGTCGGCCATGGCTGTCCGGCCCCACTCGCGGCAGGCATCGTCGAGGGTCTCGTCGTCCCAGAGAATCTCGGCTGCGATCCAGAACGCCGCGTCCCGGCCGCTGAACGCGGTCGCCTCCTCCGGCACCTCTGAGATCGCCCGTCCGCAGGTCCAGAGCCCGACGCTGCCGTCGGCGCCTTCCGGCACCCGCGACGCGTGCTCCGCGCACAGCTCGACGAGTTCCCGCGGGAGATCCGGGATGAAGGCGCTCTTCATGTAGAAGCGGTGGCCCCAGCCCATGGGCTCGTCGTTCATGTGCTGGGCCGTGAGGTACGGCTTGGTCTCGATCGAATCGGCGAGCGGGGGCCCGAACGCGCGGAGCCCCACGAGATCACGCTCGGCTTGCTTGACAGAGCCGCAGTGCAAGACCGAGACGAGGGCGACTGGCTGGCCTGCCAGCTCGGGCGCCAAGCGGAGGCTGAACCCCAGCCACAGCTCGTCCGGCCCGTTCTCGAACCTCTCGAGGAAGACCTCGGAGAGATCGACCCCGCGCTCGATGGGGTGAGTCACGGTGCCGTGAGTGACGATCCGCGCGAGCGGATGGAGCCGGAACTCGAACGAGGCCGCAATGCCGAAATTCGCGCCCGCCCCGCGCAGGCCCCAGAAGAGATCCGGGTTTTCCTCCTCGCTCGCGTGTACGAGCCGGCCGTCCGCGGTCACGACGTCCGCCGAGATGAGGTTGTCGACGGTGTACCCGAACTTGCGTTGCAGCCGTCCCATCCCGCCTCCGAGCGCCAGACCTCCGACGCCCGTATGCGATACGACCCCGACGGGGCAGACGAGCCCGAACTGTTGAGCCTCGTCGTCGAGGTCTCCGAGCAGGGCGCCGCCGTTCACCTGTGCCGTGCGCCGCTCGGCGTCGACGCGCGCGCCTCGCATCCGGGAAAGGTCGATCACGATACCGTCGTCGCAGGTCGAGAACCCCGGGATGCTGTGTCCACCGCCGCGAACCGCGATCTCCAGCTCCTGCTCCCGCGCGAAGCGGACGGCCGCGATCACATCGGCCGGCCCGGTCGCCCGGGCGAGGACGGCGGGGTACCGGTCGATCATCCCGTTCCAGACGACCCGCGCCGTGTCGTATCCGGGATCGTCCGGAAGGACGACCTCGCCGGCAAACCTGTCGGTGAAAGCGCGGAGCGCCTTCTCCTCTACTGGGGCCGGTGTCCGCGAGCGCGCCAACGGGCGGGCATCATGTCAGCCGCGAACCATGCGGGCAACGGTGGTGGGACCCTGGAACCCCTACATCGTCTCCAGCGTCGCACGCCGCCGCCCTTCGGCCTCGAAGAACCGGAAGAGCCCAAGCGCGAGCGCGGCGTAGCAGGCTCCGATCAGGGCCTCGGTCGCGACGAGCCCGGACACGTCCGAGAGGGCGACGCCCTCGGCCAGCTCGCGCGCCGCCTGGATCCCGTGGGTCAGCGGGAGGCCTCGAGCCACCGTCTGCATCCAGCCCGGGAGCGAGTCGAAGGGGACGTTGACCCCGCAGAACAGGAGCAGCAGCAGGGTGACGAGGTTCGCCAGGAAGAACACGTCGCGTGCCCGCAGGCCGACAGCACCGGTCGTCAGGCCCAGGGCCGTGCACGCGAACGAGCTGACGACGACGACGAGCGCGATCCCGGGGATCTCGCCCGCGGCGAGCTGAAAGTCGAGCAGCGCCCAGCCGACGGCGAAGCCGAACGCGGAGACGAAGACGCCGTTCACGATCAGCGGCAGCGCCCGGCCGAGGAAGAGCGCGATCCGGTTGGCGGGGGTCGCCAGCAGCGGCGAGAGCGTCTGCGTCCAGCGCTCACCTCCGATCGTCATCGCCGTGCCGAAGATCCCGGCCAGAGCGGAGGCCTGGACGGCATTGCCGATGACGAAGAACTCGTCGTTGCGCAGGCCTGCAAAGCGGCCGATGTACGCGAAGAAGAGGATCTGGAAGACCGGGCCGCCGAGCATGGTCGGGATATAGATCGACGGCCGCAGCCAGCTGAAGAGCGCGCGGTACGCGAGATAGCCGCCGACGAAGAAGACTCGAAGCGAGCTCATCCCTGAAGCGAAAGTGTTGCCTTCTCGCGCGCAAGCTTCTCGAAGTAGCGCAGGCAGTAGTGTCCGATCACGAGGTAGGCGAGACCGAGCACGGCGGACATGGCGACGGCGAACCCAGGCTCGCCGCCGAGCGCCGCCTCGCGCAGGGCTTTCACACCCCAGGTCGGCGCGAGCGCCCAGGAGATGGGGCGCGACCACCCGGGGAGCAGCGCGAGCCCGGTGAGCAGGCCCGTCACGAGCCAGATCGGATACTCGAGCAGGTTCGAGAGTGCGTTCGCCTGTCGGTACATGACGAAGGTCGACGCAAGCACGAGCCCGAGCAGGCCGAGCGCGAGCACGGCGACGGGCAGGGAGACGAAGAACCAGGCCGGATGGACGAGCTCGAAGGGGACGTCGAAGAAGAGCCAGCCCCAGATGAGCGTCGAGGTCAGCGAGTAGAGGCCGATCGTCGAGGTCGCGATCGTCAGCGGGAGGATGACCCAGATGAAGGCCGGCGGCACGGCGACGCAGTACTCGAGCGTCCCTTGCCACCGCTGCCAAGCGATCGCGCCTCCGGACCCGAAGAGCGTCGCCGACCAGATGCCCATCATCCCGGCGCCGATCGCGACGAAGAGGAGCGAGCCCGGCCGCGCGCCCGCCCTGAACATGAGGTACGCGATCGAGGCGAAGATCACGGGCGAGATGACCGAGACGATGATGAAGAAGCCCGAGATCGTGAGGCTCTTCAGGTGGAACTTCCAGCCCGCGTAGAGCAGTCGCAGCGTGCGTCTCACGAGCGCTCGAGGCTCGCGTGCCGCCGGCTCTGGGCCTCCATCAACCGCAGGAGCGCGTAGCCGGCAGCCGCGTAGCAGAGCCCGATCAGCAACTCGGCCCCGACGAGGTCCGCGACAGATCCGAGCGAGGCGCCGTCCGTGAGCTCCCGCGCCGCCTTGATCGCGTGTGTGAAAGGCAGCCCCTGCGACATCGTGCTCATCCACCCGGGCAGCTCGGAGAGCGGCACATTCGCCCCGGTGAAGATGAGGAGGAACCCGAAGATGACGTTCGAGAGCACCGCGTTCTCCCGGACGCGCAGCGAGACCGCGGCGTTCATCAGCCCGAGCCCCGTGCACGAGAACGCGGCGACGATGATCACGAGCACGAGCGCCGGCACCGCGGAGAGCGGGATGTCGACGCCGAGAATGGCGGTTCCGGCCGCGAGGGAGAACGCCGAGACGAACGCGCCGTTCGCAACCACCGGTAGTGCGCGCCCGAAGAAAAGCGGAATGCGGCGCGCCGGGCTGACGAGGATCGCGCTGAGCGTGTTCTGGTACCGCTCGCCGCCGATCATCTGGGTCATCGCGAACAGGCACGGGATCGCGCAGTACTGGAGCGCGTTCCCGACGACGTAGAACTCGTCCGACTCGAGCCCGGCAGACCTCCCGATGTAGGCGAAGAGCAAGATCTGGAAGATCGGCGCCATCAGCAGGCTGGGCACGTAGATCTGCGGCGTGAGCCAGTAGAACAGGGCCCGGTAGGTCATGCGCCCGCCGACGAAGAAGATCCGCAGCGACGTCACGACAGCGAGAGCGAGGCGCGAACGCGTGCGGAGTACAGCACCCGATCCGTGAGCAAGATCCCGAGCCCAACGTAGAGAACACCGAGGCCGAGGCAGGTCAGCAGGTCGTCGAGCGGGGACCCGCCGAGCGCGGCCTCGCGAATCGCACTCATCCCCCAGGTGGGCGCGAGTGCCCACGAGATCGGGCGAACCCAGTCCGGAAACAGGGCGAGCGGGACGAGAAAGCCGCCGATCAGCCAGACGGGGTACTCGAACAGGTTCCCGAGAGCCCAGGCCGCGCGGAAGCGCACAAACGTGACCGCGAAGACGAAACCGAGTGCACCGAATGAGAGCACCGTGCCGACGACGGCCGCGGCGAAGAGCAGCGGGTGCACGACCGTGAGCGCGATTCCAAACAGGAAGTGGCCGTAGAGCAGCGTCGCGCCCAGGCTGTAGATCCCGACCGTGGCCATCGCCAAGGTCACCGGGAGCAGGACGAGCGCGAAGTGCGGCGGCGTCCCGACGAGCAGCTCGAGCGTCCCGTGCCAGCGCTCACGCTGCATCGCCCCGCCCGCAGTCGTGCTTGTCGCGGACCACATCCCCATCACGGCCGCACCGAGGGATGCGTAGAGCAGCGTCCGAGGGCTGTCGCCGGCGCGAAAGACGAAGAACGCGACCGTTGCGAAGAAGAGCGGGTAGAGGACCTGCCCGACGCCCTCGAACGGCGAGCGGGAGATCATCTTCATGTGGTAAACCCAGCCCATCCCGAGGAGGCGCACCACCCTCATTCTGCGGTCACCAGCGCGACATAGGCGTCCTCGAGCGTGGGCTCGCGATGCGACACCCGGCCCACGCTCGCTCCGTTCAGATGCCCGAGGATCGCGGCCGTGAGCTGGACGTCCGCGCGGGTCTGGACGCTCAGGACCTGCGCCTGCTCCCGCTCCTCGACCGTGACCGCGAGCACACCGTCCAGCCGGCGCAGGCGCTCGACCGTCTCGTCCGGGATGCCGTAGACCTCGACCTCGGTCACGCTCCCCGATTCGACGCGGCTCTTCAGCTGGCGAGGCGTGCCCTCGGAGACGATCTTTCCCTTGGAGATGACCGCGATCCGGTCGCAGAGCGCGTCCGCCTCGAACATGTAGTGCGTCGTCAGCAGGATCGTCTTGCCCGCCCTCGTCAGCGAGGCGATCGTCGCGCGGAGCTCGCGGGCGCCCACGGGGTCGAGCCCGATCGTCGGCTCGTCCAGGAACAGCACCTCCGGGTCGTGCAGGAGGCCCCGGGCCACGTGCAGGCGCTGCTTCATGCCGCGGGAGTAGCCCTCGGCGCGCTCGTGCTCGCGGCCCTTGAGACCGACGAGCTCGAGCAGCTCCTCGATTCGCTGCTTCTGGCGCCGGCCGGGCACGCCGTAGAGCTCCGCGAAGTAGCGCAGGTTGTCGTAGCCGGACAGGCGCTCGTAGACGCCGCGCTCTCCGCCGAAGACATAGCCGATGCGCTTCCGCACCTCGCGCGCGTCCTTGACGACGTCGTAGCCGAGCACGCGCGCCGTGCCCGAGGTGGGGATCAGGAGCGTGATCAGCATCTTGATGGTCGTCGTCTTGCCCGCCCCGTTCGGGCCGAGGAGGCCGAAGAGCTCACCCTTCTCGATGGTGAAGCTCACGCCCTGAACGGCTTCGATCTCCTTCACTCGGCGGCGGAGAGTGCCTGTGTGCGTCCGGTACGTGCGATGGAGATCCTGCGCCTCGATCACGGCCATGGCGGCAGACTAGCGCGGGCTGCCGAAGCCACCACCTCCGGGTGTCTCGATGCGGAGGAGGTCGCCGGGAGCGAGGTCGCGCGTCGCCTGCGCGGGCAGCTCCTCACCGTTGAGCAAGGTGCGCCCGGGCGCTCCCGGCTCACCGCCGTCCGCGCCGCGCGGACTCCAGGCCCGCCGCTGGGCGATGACGGAGACGCGGCACGGCTCGAGCGCGCGGAGCTCGCGCACCACGCCGTCTCCGCCCCGGAAGCGGCCTGCCCCGCCGGAGCCGGCTCGCAGGGCGTGGCGCTCGACGCGGAGTGGGTAGGCGAGCTCCAACGCCTCGGCCGGCGTCGTCAGCGTGTTCGACATCGTCACGTGGACCGCGGAGGGCCCGTTGGCGCTCGGGCACGCGCCCTGGCCTCCGCCGACGGTTTCGTAGTACGTGAAGCGCTCGTTGCCGAAGGTGAGGTTGTTCATCGTGCCCTGTCCCTGCGCCGGTGCCGGAATCGCGCCGCCGAGCGCGCCGAAGGCGCAGTCCACGATCCGGCACGAGGTCTCGACGTTGCCGGCGGCGACGGCGGCCGGCGGCCGCGCGTTCACGAGCGAGCCGAGCGGAGCCCGCACCGCGACGGGCGCGAAGGCGCCTCCCGACGAGGGCAAGTCGGGTGCGGTCAGAGCGCGGACGAGAAGCACGCCGAGCGCGTCACCGAGAGCGGGCAGTTGAGATTCCCCTCGTGCTGGGCGGTGGTTCCGTCGAAGTCGAAGGCGATCTCGTCGCCCGCGATCGTGACCGCGACCCGGAGCTCGAGATCCCCCTGTGCCGTCTCGAGCACGTCGGCGCCCTCGTAGCGTCCGTCGGGGAGCCGTGAGAGCACCGTCCTGACGACGCGCTCGGAGTAGGCGAAGAGCTCGTCCATCGCGTCGGCGACCCTGGCGCGGCCCCGGCGGGCGCAGAGCTCGGCCAGGCGCCGCTCGGCCAGTCGGTGCGCGGCGAGCTGCGCGCGGAAGTCCCCTCGCCGCTCCTCGGGGTTCCTCATCTGGTCGATGAGCCCTTCGAGGACGCTGTCGTCGAGGCGGGTCGGCGGAATGACGACCCCCTCGTCCGCGAGCGTTCGCGAGTCCGCCGGCATGCTCCCCGGCTCGCGGCCGCCGACGTCGGCGTGGTGGGCGCGGGTGACCGCGAAGCCGGCCTCGGTGCGCGAGACGAGAGTGATGTCGGGTAGGTGCGTGCCGCCCGCGTACGGGTCGTTGAGGACGAAGACGTCGTCCCGTCCCGGCTCGTGGCGCATGACGGCGGCGACGGCGTCCGGCATGGCCCCCAGGTGGACGGGAATGTGCTCGGCCTGGGCGATCATCCGCCCGCGCTCGTCGAAGAGGGCCGCGGAGCAGTCGCGCCGTTCCTTGATGTTGGCGGAGAAGGCCGAGCGGATGAGGACGGCGCCCATCTCCTCCGCAATCGAGCGCAGCGCGCTGCCGAGAATTTGGAGCTCTATGTTCACGCGCGCGTGAGCCTCCAGATGCCACCATCCCTAACCCCCACCCACCCAGGGGGAAGCCAGCAGGTCGACCCGTCCAGTTCGAGCACGTGCGGGCCGGACACCTCCGTTCGGGCCGACGCGATCGGCTCGAGGCGCGGGCCCTGGCGGACCTCGGCGGTGCGAACGGCGACGAGCTCGATCCGGCGGCCGCGGTCGGCGTAGCCGTAACGCTCCTCGTGGGCGCGGTGAAACCTCTCGGCGAGGCCCTCCCCGAGCGGGACCGTGAGCTCGAACGACTGCCCGGTGTAGCGGAGATCGGCCTCACCTTCTGCCGGCAGTACGCCTGCCTCTGCGAGCGGAACGACATACGGGCGGACGACGTCGTGCCGCTCGTCGCTCGCCGCGAGCCCGAGCGCCGAGAGCATTCCGGCCGTCTCCGGCACGAGCACGGTCTCGATCTCGAGCTCGTCCGCCAGCTCGCAGGCGTGCAATGGCCCGGCGCCGCCGAAGGCGACGAGCGCGAAGTCCCGCGGGTCGTGCCCCCGCTCGACGGAGACCAGCCGCAGCGCCCGCAGCATCTCGGCGTTGACGACCTCCACCACCGCGGCCGGGTCGATGTCGCCGAGCGCCCGCTCTGCGGCGGCCCGGTCGAGCCGGATCCCCCCCGCGAGCAGCTCCGGCAGTCGCCCCAGGAGGAGATTCGCATCGGTCACCGTCGGCCGCGAGCCGCCCCGCCCGTAGCACGCGGGCCCGGGATCCGCGCCCGCGCTCTCGGGACCGACGTGGAGCGCCCCGCCTTCGTCGAGCCGCGCGATCGACCCGCCGCCCGCCCCCACCGTCTGGAGGTCGACGCTGGGCAGGCGAACCGGGTAGCCGCCCACTTCGCGCTGCGCTCTGCGCTCGGCCGAGCCGCTCGTGATCAGGCAGACGTCGGTCGACGTCCCGCCCATGTCGAGCGAGATCGCCTGCTCGATGCCGGCGGCCCGCGCAACGAGCGCCGCGCCGACGACGCCAGCCGCCGGGCCCGAGAGGAGCGCGAACGCGGGGTGGGCCGCGGCCTCTGCGACGCTCGCCACGCCGCCCGAGGAGCGCATGACCAGCGGTTCGGGCAGTCCGGCCTTCGCGGATCCCTCGGCGAGCGCGGTCAGGTACTCGGCGAGCACGGGGCCGAGGTACGCGTCGATCGCCGTCGTCGAAGCGCGCTCGTACTCGCGAAACTCGGGCGCGATCTGGTGCGACGCAACCACTCGCGCACCCGGCAGGCGCTTCCGCAGCTCGGCGGCGACGGCCTGCTCGTGGCTGGGATCGCGGAAGGAGAAGAGCAGGCAGACGGCGACCGCTTCCGCGTCGAACGGCGGCAGCGTGTCGAGATCGAGGGCACGGAGCACCCCCTCGGAGCCGATCCGCTCGGCGACCCCGAAGCAGCGCTCGAGCGGAACGAGCGGCTCTGGGTGGTCGTCGCAGAGCCGGTAGAGATGCGCCCGGTCCTGGCGGCGCAGGTGCAGCAGGTGCTCGAAGCCCGCCGTCGAGACGAAGGCAGTCCGCGCTCCCTTGCGCTCGAGCAAGGCGTTCGTCGCGACCGTCGTCCCGTGCGTGAAGCGGTCGAGCGGCCGGCCGCCCGCGACCTCTCGCGCCGCCGCGAGCACCGACTCGTCCTGCCGCGCCGCCGTCGGCACCTTGCCCGTCTTTACCTCGCCGTCCTCGATCAGAACGGCATCGGTGAAGGTGCCACCGACGTCGATGCCGAGAATGCGCACCCAGCGAATGTAAGTCGTGGCGGCGGGTGGCCGCACATGTCCCGCGTCTCACGAGCACCGGTAGAACCGGCACACGCTCGTCCGCGCCGCTTGACATGCTCGCGCCGGGGGCGTAATTCCTCGGACGGATGAGCACCTTCACGAGCGAGACCGTCACCTTCCTCTTCACGGACCTCGAGGGCTCGACGCGTCTGCTCAAACAGCTGCGCGAGAGTTACGGCGACGCTCTCGCCCAACACCAGAAGCTGCTTCGAGCGGCGTTCACTGCCCACCGCGGCCGTGAGATCGACACTCAGGGAGACGCGTTCTTCGTTGCGTTCCCTCGAGCCCTCGATGCCGTGCTCGCTGCCGTCTCGGCTCAGCGTTCACTGGCCGACCACTCGTGGCCGCAGGGGGCGGAGCTGCGGGTCCGGATCGGGATCCACACGGGGCAAGCGAACCGTGCGGAGGACAGGTATTTCGGGCTCGCGGTTCACCGGGCGGCACGCATCTGCGCAGCCGGACACGGTGGGCAGATTCTCATCTCCGAGACGACACAGAATCTGCTCGAGGACGAGGAAGAAGAGCTTCCCGATCTGAGGCTTCGGGATCTCGGCGCCCAGCGCCTGAAGGACCTCGACCGGTCGATCCGGCTTTTCCAAGTAGAGGGCCGAGGGCTCTTGAACTCGTTTCCACCACTGCGGACCGCGGAGACGCCGTTCGCGGGCCGGGAGGGGGAGCTCGCCGAAGCGGTAACAGCGCGGCACCTGCCCTGGGCAAGCCGCCGCGCGCTCGCGCTCGCGGGTGCCGTCGTGGCCGCCGCGGGCGGCATCGTCGTCGCTGTGGCGGCGTTACGAACCGGCGGCCTGACGCTCGTTCCACCAAACTCGGTTGCGGCGATCGACGCGAAGAGCGGCAAGATCGTCGCTCATGTGGCCGTGGGAGAGCAGCGGACCATCGTCCAGGGCCTTGGAACGATCCGGGGCACCACGATCGCCGTTGACTCCGATGGGGTCTGGGTGGCGAATCCGAACGACCGGACGATCCAGTTGATCAATCCTGCGACGACGCGGGTCAAGAAGACGATCGGAAACATCAACGGGGACATCACGAGCATTGCGACAACCGGGGCAGATCTCTGGGCGACTCTCGGAGCCGACGGCCTCGCTCACGTAAGCGCCGCGGGAAGCGTCGAGTCCGTGCCGCTCCCGAATCCCGATGGTCCGGCGTATACCCTCGCCGGCATCGCGGCTGGGGATGGGGCTCTCTGGATCGGGCGCGGTGAGCTGAGAGAGCTTTCGGTCGCGAGGTTCGACCCTTCGACACAGCGAATGACGGGGGCGGTACCAGTCGGTCTGAGCGGAGATCGCTCCGTCGCGTACGGCGAGGGGCATGTCTGGATCACGGATGCGTCCGACGGGACGGTGACGCGAATCGACCCGGAGACCGTGGAGAGGGTCGGCCGGCGGCAGGTCGCCGCTCCGAGTTCAGTTGCAGTTGGTGGCGGGAAGGTCTGGGTCACGAATCAGATCAATAACCAGTTGTGGTGGGACGATCCGGCGTTCTCCGAACCGCCGGGAACGACCACGGTCGGTGAACGGCCAGTAGCGGTCGCCTACGGCGAGGGCGCGGTGTGGATCGCGAACTACGGCGACGGCACTGTCTGGCGCGTCGACCCGCTGACGCAGCGGGTCACACGCAAGACCAAGGTTGGCGCGCACGTCTCCACACTGGCTGTAGGAGCAGGCACAGTGTGGGTGGTCGTGCCCCCGGAGCCCTGATCTATTGAGGCCGCTTGAGGCACGAGGCGCCCGGCAGGAAGCCCTTGACCGGGTTCAGGCTCACGCAGCCGATCCGCGGTGAGACGAACGCGGTGTTCTGGAACAGGCCGTACGCGACTGCCGGTGCTGCCTCGCGCGCCAAGTCCACGTCGATCTGCCCGTATGTCCGGTAGCGCGCCGCTCCACGAAGGCGTGCTGCGGAGTGGAGTCGCTTGTTGAATCGTGCGCTATCGAAGTACGAAATGTTCGTGTTCCCCGTCGGCTTGATGAGGCTTCCGTCGAAACTGAGGTTCAGTACCCCGTACGGGTCCTGGTATGCAGTCGTGCAGCCGCTGTCGACGATGTCGAAGGGTTCGCCGCGCCGGCCGGAGGCGCCCAGCGGATTCTCTTGGCGGATCTCGACTGAGATCCCGATCCGGCCAAGGTCGTACCTGACGATTTCGGCACGCGCGATCGCGGACGCGACGGCGCTACGGTAGTACATGATTGCTCTGCCGGTGCCCAGATGGCCGCGTGCGAGCAGGCGGGCCTTGCGGAAGTTCGGACGATCGAGCGGGTAGATGTGCGCGTCGTGGAAGCCTGGCATCGTCGGCGGCAGATACTGGTCGGTCCGGCGCCTGCTGACGAAGTAGCCAAACTGCTCCGCGAGTCTCCGCCGGTCGATCGCGTAGTTCACTGCCTTCCGCAGTTGCGGATTCGCGAACAGTGGTCGTGAGGTGTTCAGCGCGAGGCACGCCACTCCCGTGCCGAGGCCGACGTGGAAGAGCGACGGGTAGTCCCTCGCGACGACCGCCGTCTGGTACGGCGCGATCACCCCGAGGTCGGCGTTGCCGCGCTCGACCTCGAGCGGGATCGAGTCCAGCGGGCGGTTCAACAAGAACGCGATCGCCGCGGGATGGCGAGGCCGGCTGCCTCCGTAGTACGGATTCCGCTTCAGGAGGATCGTCGTCTGATCGACCTGGGCGACGTAGTAGGGGCCGGCCGAGGCTGCTCGTACGCCGCCGGGCACGACGGGCGTCCCGGCCGGGATCGCACAGAAGTACGCGACGGCAAGCCTTGCGACTAGGTCGGGCGCCGGGTGCGTCAGCGTAATCGCGAGCTCTCGCCCGTGTGCGCGGACGCCTGAGGGCGCCTGGGCGGTTCCCGCGACAACCTCTGCCGCGCCTACGACGTCCCGCAGATACCCCGCTGCCGGAGACCGCAGCGTAGGGCTGAGGCCGCGGCTGATGGCGGTTCTGAAGCTCTCCGCCGTGACAGGTGCACCCGTATCGAACCGGAAGCCTCGCCTGATGGTGAACGTGTACTTGCGGCCGTTCCGAGACACCCGCGGAGGCCCACTCGCGACCTCGGGGACAAGGCGCCCGCCACCGGGACCGCCCCGGTCCCGGTAGCCGTAGAGCGTGGCGCAAGTCGAGTTGAAGATCGACCCAAAGGCTCCATAGCCGGGTGCGCCCACCGGCCCTAGAGCTGGATCGAGGACGTAATCCGGCGAGCTCAAGCCGGCGGACGCGCTGATGCGAAATGTCCAGCCGCCCGCACCCCGCGCGGGCGGCGCCGCAGCGACGAGCCCAACGGAGCCGACGAGCGCTGCGAGCGGCAGAGCAATACGCACGGGCCGATGCAGTCTCACTGAGCTCTCGGGCACCTTACGCCGAAGTTCCATCGCTTTCAAGGCACGGTGCCGCGGCCACCGAGGGGCA
>WNGB01007019.1_pt1 | contig 23180 bp, 20 predicted proteins | sample 5400681 | NCBI WGS metagenome assembly WNGB01 (sample SAMN13153367, study PRJNA577476) | soil metagenome | isolation source: 115 cm soil or saprolite under grassland replicate 2 | place: USA:California | collected 2016-06-15
GCTGCTGTTCCCGCGCCTGCTGCCGATGATGATGCCCAAGCTGATGCCGACCATGCTCCAGCGCGTCGGCGCGCTGATCCCGATGCCGGACTATATGGCCGAGCAGATGCCCAATCTGATGCCCAGGGTGATGGATCGGCTGATGCCGCATATGATTGGCGATGTGGTGCCGCTGGTCACCCAGCCCATGATCGATTATTTGCACGGTGCGGCGCGAAGCTGACGCGCATCGCAATCAGGAATAAACAGCCTTCTAGATGCCAGAGGTTGAAATGGTACAAGGACGTATCGTTATCGACTCCGAGCGCTGCAAGGGGTGCGAGCTCTGCACCTCCATCTGCCCACAGAACGTCATCCGTATATCCAGCGCTTTCAACAGCAAAGGCTACCAGCCGGCCGAGCTTGTCGACCCGTTGGGCGCTTGCACTGGCTGCGCGGTGTGCGCGATCATCTGCCCAGACACCGCGATCACGGTCTATCGTCAGGTCAGGCCGCGCACGGCCGGGCTGCATGCGGTGTAGGAGCGCATCATGGCCAGACAGTTACTAAAGGGAAACGAGGCGATCGCCGAGGCGGCCATCCGTGTCGGGCTGGACGCCTACTTTGGCTACCCGATCACGCCGCAGACTGAGCTACTCGAATATATGGCCCGACGCATGCCCGAGCTGGGGCGCGTCTTCGTCCAGGCTGAGAGTGAGGTCGCGGCGATCAATATGGTCTACGGTGCGGCCTGTGCCGGCAAGCGGGCGATGACCTCGTCATCGAGCCCCGGCATCAGTCTGATGCAGGAGGGGTTGAGCTACATCGCCGGCTCGGAAGTGCCAGCAGTGATCGTGGATGTGATGCGCGGCGGGCCGGGTCTGGGCAATATCGCGCCCAGCCAGAGCGATTATTTCCAGATGGTCAAGATGGCTGGCCATGGCGACTTCCGGCCGATCGTGCTGGCGCCTGCCACCGTTCAGGAGGCGATCGATCTGACGGTGCTGGCCTTCGACCTGGCCGAGCAGTACCGTACGATCGTCACACTGCTGCTCGACGGCAATCTCGGCCAGTTGATGGAGCCGGCGGAGCTGCCGCCGATGCGATCCCCTCGGCGCTACTCACCAGAATGGGCGCTGAGCGGCGCCGGCGATCGTCCGAAACGGCTGATCTCGTCGCTCCAGCTCCAGCCTGAGGCGCTCGAGACAGCCAATCAGCACATTCAAGCGAAGATCGCGACCATCGCTGCCCGTGAGGTGCGGGCCAGCGACTACATGCTGGATGATGCGGATCTGGTCGTCATCGGGTTCGGCTCGGCGGGACGAATCGCGCAGAGCGCGGTCAAGACCGCACGCCAACAGGGGATCAGCGCCGGTCTGCTGCGACCACTCACGCTCTTCCCATTCCCAGAGTGGAGAATCTCGCAGCTCGCCGGACAGGCGCGTGCCTTCCTAGTGGTCGAGATGAACGCCGGCCAGATGTTCGACGACGTGCGGCTGGCGGTGGCAGGGCACATGCCAGTGCGTTTCTATGGGCGCACGGGCGGCATGGTGCCACTGCCCGATGAGATCCTGGAGGCGATTGTCAGGCTCGACCGCGAGCTCGTACACATCGATTCGATGAAAGGCGATCGACAATGATCACCCAACTGCCTGAACAACTGGTGTACCAGCGCCCTCGGTCGCTGTCCGATGTCTCCACGCACTACTGCCCCGGCTGCACCCACGGCATTGCGCACCGGCTGATCGCCGAGGTGCTGGACGAGCTGGGCATCCGCGAGCGGACGATCGGCATCGCGCCAGTCGGCTGTGCGGTGTTTGCCTACAACTACTTTGACTGCGACTTCGCCGTGGCGGCACACGGCCGCGCGCCCGCGATGGCGACTGGCCTGAAGCGCGTGCTGCCGGACAAGATTGTCTTCACCTACCAGGGCGACGGCGACTTGGCCGCGATCGGCCTGGCCGAGATCCTGCACGCTGCTGCGCGCAGCGAGCACATTAGCGTGATCTTCATCAACAATGCGATCTACGGCATGACTGGCGGCCAGATGGCGCCGACCTCGCTGGCGGACATGAAGACGACCTCGTCTCCAACTGGTCGCGACGTCCATCTGGCGGGGTATCCGATCAAGGTCTGCGAGTTGCTCGCCCAGATCGACGGTGCGGCCTACGTGGCCCGCCGGAGCCTGCACAACCCGACCGAAATCCGCAGGGCGAAGAAGGCGATCCGCCAGGTGTTCGTGAACCAGGTCGACGGCGTCGGCTTCTCGCTGGTCGAGCTGCTGTCGAGCTGCCCGACCAACTGGGACATGCCCCCGGTCGAGGCACTCAGGTGGATCGAGGAGGAGATGCTGCCGGTGTATCCGCTGGGAGAGTTCAAGAACGCGATACGGTAAACGGTAGAAAGCGGTGTGCTTTTACCTTTTGCCTTTTACCTTTACCCCGTGGAGGCAGGTATGCAGTACGACATCATCTTCAGCGGCTTCGGAGGCCAGGGCGCGCTTTTCGCTGGCCAGTTGCTGGCCTATGCCGCCATGGATCAGGGCCGCTATGTCACATGGATTCCGTCCTACGGGCCGGAGATGCGTGGTGGTACGGCCCACTGCACGGTGATTGTCTCAGACGAGGAGATAGGTTCGCCGTTGGTACGGCATCCCAGCAACGTCGTGGCGCTCAACAACCCATCGGTCGAGAAGTATGAGCCGCTGCTGGCTCCCGACGGAAATCTGATCTACAACTCCTCCCTGGCGATCAAAGCAGTCACGCGACGCGACATTTGCGTCATCCCGATCCCGGCGAGCGAGGTCGCCGCCGAGCTAGGGAATGGGAAGCTGCTGAATATGGTCATGCTCGGCGCGCTGATCGAGCGGACACAGGTACTGCCGCTCGAAGCAGTGGAGCGCGCGCTGGAGGCACACCTCTCGGCGCACCACCGGTCACTGCTGAACCTGAATTGGCAAGCACTACGACGTGGTGCCGAGTTGGCGTGCGACGTATTGGCGCTGGTCTGATTGACCGGCTAACCACCAGCTTGATCAGCGTGAGCGCGTTCAGGAAGAAGGCAAGCTGCTGCGCCCTTCGTATATGAAGAGTGCAGCAGCTTTTGTCCATTCCTATGCAATCGCACGATGTCCTGCTAAGGGTAGATCCCCCGCGTCAGCGTCGCTTCGGCCACCCGCTGCACCGCCAGGAGATAGGCGGCGGTGCGCAGATGTACCTTGCGCTGCTCCGCAATTGCGCGCACATTCTCATAGCTCGCTACCATCACTCGCTCGAGCTTCTCGTTGACCTCACGCTCTGTCCAGAAGAAGTCTTGCAGATCCTGTACCCACTCGAAGTATGAGACGGTTACGCCCCCAGCGTTGGCCAGAATGTCGGGCAGCACGAGAACACCTCTGTCGGCGAGGATCATATCGGCCTCGGGCGTCGTCGGGCCGTTGGCGGCCTCGGCGATCATCCGCGCCTTGATGCGGCTGGCATTGGCAGATGTGATCTGGTTTTCCAGCGTCGCTGGCACCAGGATATCGCATGGTAGCTCCAGCAGTTCCGCGTTGCTCAGCCGATCGGCCTCGGGGAAGCCGATGACCGAGCCGGTAGCCCGCTTAAAGCGCAGAACCGCCGTGGGGTCGAGGCCGCTGGCATTGTAGATACCGCCGCGGCTATCGCTCACTGCGACGACCACTGCGCCCAGATCGTGGAGCAGTTGGGCCGCGATCGAGCCGGCGTTGCCATAGCCTTGGATGGCTACCTTCGCGCCTGTCAGGTTGAGGCCGATCTGTCGAGCCGCCTCACCGATCACAATCGTCGTCCCGCGCGCAGTCGCCTCGTTGCGCCCGCGCGACCCGCCAATGTTGATCGGCTTGCCAGTGACCACCGCAGGAATAGTGTAGCCGTGGTGCATCGAGAACGTGTCCATAATCCAGGCCATCACCTGCGGGGTCGTGTTCACGTCCGGTGCGGGAATGTCTTTCGCAGGGCCGAGCAGGATCGAGATCTCGGTAGTGTAGCGGCGGGTCAGCCGCTCCAGCTCCGCTGGCGACAGCTGTTTGGGGTCGCAGATCACGCCACCCTTGGCGCCGCCGTAGGGGATATTGACCACCGCGCACTTCCAGGTCATCCACATGGCCAGGGCGCGCACTTCGTCGAGATTGGTATCGGGATGGTAGCGGATGCCGCCCTTGGTCGGCCCGCGCGCCGTGTTGTGGTGAACCCGGTAGCCAGTGAAGACTTTGACCGAGCCATCGTCGAGTGTGACCGGGAAGTTCACGATCAGTTCACGCTTGGGGACTCGCAAAACCGCGCGCACGCCCGAGCCGAGGTCAAGCGCATCGGCCGCGATGTCGAACTGGTGCTGGGCAACTGCCCATGGGTTTTCCATACCTGCCTCCTCACTGAAGCACAGCGAGCTCCTTCGCTCAAACCATGTCAAGGGTGACATGGAACGATCCCACGATCGAACACTACCTCCTTTTAGGCACGCTATCCGCCTGTTCCTGTGCTTGCACAGCTGATATTACGCTTGAGCATAGATCCGATCCAGCCGCGCCTTCTCGCGCGTGACAATCGTGTCCAAAAAGCGGGTGATGTCGCGCACCGGCTGGATCGCCTGGTAACCCAGCCGCAGGAAGTGATGGATGTCGCCCATGCCGACGGCGTGGGCCAGGCCGTGGGTGCTCTGCAACGCCAGGCCTAGCAGCTTCTTCCGCCCCAGCCGGTGGACGTTACTGAGCGCGACAATCACTAGTTCGATCTGTCGCACCCGCTCGGTATAGCGATCGGCCAGGCGATAGGCGTGCTCATAGATCGCCTCATCGAAGTCCAGCGACGCGCCAAGCGCAATCAACAAGTCGGCGACTTCGTCATCCAGCTGGTTGGTCAGCGCAAGCAAATCGAGCACCGACTCGACATCATGGGCGGTCACGCCGGGCACGCGGTGGACGAACCAGTGGGCGCGGTGGGCCTGCTCGTCACGCGTGCTGAAGTCGCGCGCTCCATACATCTCTTCGAAGAAGAACTGCCCGAGCTGCTGATACTGTGCTTCGGCGGCGAGACCAAGGTATTCGTGAATAAGCTCTTCATGCACAAGCTCGTTGAGCGTGGCGAGCGCGCCCAGAAAGACGCTGGGCAGTGGATGAAGGACGTGCAGGCGCGCTTCCTCTAGGAGCGGCCGCCGATCCAGCAGGTTGGCCAGCGGGTCAGCCGTTCAAAGCGGCATGACACCAGCAACTGGCGCCACGCGCGGCGCTGCGCCGGTAAACGCACTGCGGCCACACTGTGTCACGAATGAACGGATCGGGGTAGTTCCCGATCCGTTTCTTTTCGCCATCTTCTCAGCGCGTGCGGTTTTCGTCCTAATCCCCACCCTCTGAGCCGGAAGACGATGATGAAATGCAGCTTTAACCACTGCGGATGTTTGAAAATGGCCCAATAGAACACGTCGCGAGCGAACCGTGGCAAACGCGCGAACCACCGCATTCCAAAGGCACGCCTATGCAGTAGATTCGCTTGGGCCGCCCGAATCTCAGCATGCATATCACCAACGGTGCGCTTGTTGGCGGCACGGATACACAGGGGGAGCGCCACCTTTCGCCCATGCAGCTCAACCTCGACCATCGTGTTGACGTCCACCGCATCAAAGAGGATGAGCCGATTGCGCCAGTCGCGATAGGTTCGGTTGATGGCGATTGGTCGGCGCTGTGTGACGGAACGTTCTACCGCCGAGCTCAGTTTGAGTGGCGATAGAGACCCTGCCAGAATGAGCATACGCGCATCGCGGGGTGTGGAGCGGAAAGAATTGAGACCCTTGAGGAGAAGATTTCGTCACCATCCGATCGTTCGCCGTCTCGATGGAAAGTAACGCACATGACTGTGCGTGAATAAGATCTAGGTGATTACAGAGAGCAGGATGTCCTGGCTGCGATAGCAGAATCCCAAGAGTTTACGTCTTTTTTGCAACCTCTCTGCCATCACCATCGATAATATGTTGTTGCTATTTCGCCTTTAGAAGCATTGGCCTTGCATTTACCCTAGTTGCAAACTTGTTGGTCTACGTGGTGATACTTCTATTCTCCACGGCAGAGAAACAATTACAATCAAAGAAGAAACCGTTTTATGGTGAAATGCACAACTCGATATTATTGAGACAGCTATGCAATCCCAGCTCAATTCTGACTGCTCCTTGGCGGCGACCATGACTAGAACCGCTAGCAAGCAGACCTATTACACTATTCGCTTCCTGGTTGATACGGGCCTGGTGGAAGATGCCTACCGGGCGTACGCCTACTTCCGCTGGGTGGATGATTGGCTGGATGGGGAGCCGCGCCCTCGGACAGAGCGCATGGCGTTTGTGAAGCGCCAGCAAGCCTTGATCGATAGCTGCGCTCACCGTGATCGGCTGGCCGATCTGACCCCAGAAGAGTGCCTGTTGGCCGACCTGATCCAGCGAGATACACAGCAGAACAGCGGGCTGCACGCCTACATCCGCAACATGATGGCCGTGATGGCCTTCGACGCTGACCGCCGTGGGCAACTCATTACGCAGCGTGAACTGAACGACTACACCCACTGGCTGGCGGTGGCAGTGACCGAAGCCTTACATTACTTCATCGGTCACCATTGCGCCTCCCCACATGGGGCGATGCGTTACATGGCGGTTACCGGGGCGCACATTACCCATATGCTGCGCGATGCGTTGGAAGATGCCAACCTGGGCTATTACAACATTCCTAGCGAGGTGATCGCCGCCGACGGTATTGATCCCTGGGATGTCGAGAGCGCCGCCTACCGGGATTGGGTGAACGAGCGTGTATGCGCGGCGCGCGCCTGCTTTAGCATTGGCCGCGATTACCTGGCCCATGTCGAAAACCTGCGCTGCCGTATTGCTGGGTATGCCTACATTCACCGCTTCGAAGCCGTTCTCGATGAAATTGAACGCGCGGATTACAAGCTGCAAGCCCGCTACCCTGCGCGCACCGGCAGGGGCGTGGGGATGGTTTGTTGGGCGCTGTGGATGGCGCTCACAAACCGCAGGCGCACCCATGTCGCATCTACTCGCAACACTGTGCTCGAAAAGAACCCCCGTCCCGGCGGACGCTGCGACCGTTTTAGCCGCGGCGGACATCACTTTGACACAGGCCCGACGCTCTTGATCATGCCGCATGTGTACGAAAATGAGTTTGCTGCCCTAGGAGCCTCGCTGCACGAGCTACTTGACCTCCAGCGGGTGGATCCAACGTACCGCCTCGTCTTCGATGACGGCAGCCAGCTTGCACTCACATCAGAGCTGAGGGCGATGCAAGAGCAGCTAGAAGCGATTGAGCCAGACAGTTTCCAGGGGTTTTTGCGATACATAGGCGAGGGCCACCGCCACTACCAGCAGGCCATGCAACACCTGGTCAACCGCGATTTTCGTACCCCGGGCGAGTTCTTCAACCTGCGCAACGTGCCGTTGCTCTTCACCCTGCACCCCTTTTCCCGGCATTACCATCATATGGCGGCCTACTTCGACGAACCGCGCCTCAAGTCCGCCTTCACGTTTCAGGATGTCTATATGGGGCTGAGTCCATTCGAGGCTCCATCGACCTTCTCAATGATGCCCTACACCGAACTGGCCCACGGTGTATGGTACCCCAAAGGTGGCATGTACCGGGTGGTGGAGGCGTTGATGGAGATCGCCCGGCAAGCTGGGGTAGCATTCGCCTTCAAGACTGCAGTGAAACAGATTGAGCTGAAAGGCAACCGCGTCAAAGGGGTCATCCTGGAGGATGGGCAGCACTTGGAAGCCGACGCCGTCCTCGCCAACGCTGACCTGCCGTATGTCTACCGCGACTTGCTGCCTGGAGATGTGCAGGCGGAACGACTGGCGCGCAAGCGCTACTCGTGCTCGGTGATCAGCTTCTACTGGGGAATCGATCGTCTATACGAGCCGCTTGGGCCGCATACGCTGTTTTTGGCTGATGATTACCGTGCTAACTTCGACCAGATCAGCCATGATCTGACGATCCCGCCCAACCCCAGCCTGTATATCCACGCCCCGGCGCGGCTTGATCCAGCCATGGCGCCAGCGGGCGAGGATACCCTGATCGCTATTGTTCCGGTGGGCCACATGAACGAGCACAAAGACTACAGTTGGAAAGCACTTATCACACAGGCCCGGCAAACGGTGTTCCGCCGCCTGGCATTGCTGGGAATCACCGACTTGGAAGCGCACATCAAATTTGAGACGTGTTTCACGCCGCTTTCGTGGCGCAAGCGGTACAACTTGGTCAGAGGCGCTACCCATGGGCTGTGTCACAACGTGATGCAGTTGGGCTACTTTCGGCCTGCTAACCGCCATCAGCGCTACCACAACCTGTATTTCGTTGGCGCCAGCACGCATCCTGGTACTGGCATCCCCACTGCCCTGATATCTGCCCGCCTGACCGCTCGTCGGATGCTCGAGGATTTCGGCGTCGCTTGGTGAGCGCATACCCTAGGTCATAGTGAGACAAGGCATCTGACATCTTGAATTTTGCGTGCGCACCTGAATGGGTAGTACTCTGATGGTATGCCGCTTCTGCGAAGGATTGTCGGCACCACCTACTGGTATGTGTGGAGACATGCATGGGCTTACCGAATACCACAGGGACTCACGCGGGGAACGTCACACGCGCACACAGTCCCCGCATTGCCAATCAATTACGGGAAAAGGCGCGCAACGAATCCGACGCCGTTTTGCAGGAGCTTGAGTCGGCCGAATGCGGCTTGAGCGTGGTGGAAGCCGACGCGCGCGTTAAACACTACGGCTTGAATGAGATCGCGCGCGAAAAGCGCCAATCGCCGCTGATGCGCCTGCTGGACAACATCAAGAATCCCCTGGTCATCTTGCTGACCGCGCTGGGCGTGCTTTCCTACATCACCGGCGATGTGCGCGCAACGGTGGTCATTTTTATCATGGTTCTGCTAGGCATCGTATTGCGCTTCTATCAAGAGATGCGTGCCGATAACGCTGCAGCAAAACTCAAAGCCATGGTGAACACCACTGCCACGGTGGTGCGGGATGACCAGGAATCCGAAGTCGCACTCAAATTCCTGGTACCGGGTGACATCATCCGCCTGGCCGCTGGGGATATGGTTCCCGCCGATGTACGGCTTCTTTCGGCCAAAGACCTGTTCCTGAATCAGGCCACCCTGACGGGCGAATCCCTGCCCGTCGAGAAGACATCCGCTCCAGCGTCTGCGGAGATTCAGAATCCGCTTGATCTTCCGAATCTCTGCTTTCTCGGCTCGGATGTGGAGAGCGGCACCGCAACCGCCGTGGTCGTCTGCACCGCCGACCAAACGTTCTTCGGGTCATTGGCCGCCAGCATCGTCGGGAAGCGTGAACTGACCAGCTTCGATAAAGGTGTCAACCAGTTCACCTGGCTGATGATCCGCTTCATCGCGGTGATGGTGCCGGCGGTGTTTCTGATCAACGGATTAAGTCGGGGCAACTGGCTGGAAGCGTTCTTGTTCGCCATGGCGGTGGCGGTGGGGTTGACGCCTGAGATGCTGCCCATGATTGTGACCGTGAACCTATCGAATGGTGCGCTGGCAATGGCGCGCAAGAAAGTGATTGTCAAGCGTCTCAACGCCATCCAGAACTTTGGCGCGGCCGATGTGCTGTGTACCGACAAGACCGGTACGCTTACCCAGGGCAAGATCGTGCTGGAAAAGCATCTGGATGTGCATGGCCACGAGAGCGAGCGCGTCTTGCAGTACGGCTATATGAATAGCTACTACCAGACCGGCCTGAAAAACCTGATGGATGCAGCCATCCTCGAGCATGGGCACCTGGAAGAGGATCTCAAGGTGAAAACCGAGTATCACAAAATCGATGAGATCCCGTTCGACTTTCAGCGGCGGCGCATGTCGGTGATCGTGGAGGATAGCCAGAACCAGCATCTGTTGATCTGCAAAGGCGCGGTGGAGGAGATCATGCGGCTTTCGCCGCGCGTGGAAGTCGATGGCCAGGTACTGGATGTGACGCCGGAGCACGATGCCCACCGCAAGCTGCTCGTACAGGAGTTGAATGCGCAGGGCTTCCGCGTCGTTGCGGTGGCGTACAAGATCATACCGGGCGATAACGACGAGCCGCACTATGAAATGCAGGATGAAGCTGATCTGACGCTGCTTGGCTACCTGGCGTTTCTTGACCCGCCCAAAGATTCGGCGATCGAAGCCTTGCAGCGGCTGAAAACGCTGAACGTGGATGTCAAAATCCTGACCGGCGATAATGAGATTATCACCACGTACATTTGCAGGCAGGTCGGCATGCCGGTGGATACCATGCTGCTCGGGTCGCAAATCGAGACGATGAGTGACCCAGAGCTGGCCGAAGCCGCCAGCCTGACCCGCATTTTTGCCAAGCTGGCCCCAGCCCAAAAGGCACGCATCATCCACGCGTTGCAGAGCAAGGCGCATGTGGTGGCGTTCATGGGCGACGGCATCAACGACGCTCCGGCCCTGAAAGCAGCCGATGTGGGCATCTCGGTTGACAGCGCCGTCGACATCGCCAAGGAGTCATCCGATATCATCCTGCTGGAAAACAGCCTGTTGGTGCTGGAGCAGGGCGTGTTGGAAGGCCGCCGCGTGTTTGGCAACATCATCAAGTACATCAAAATGGCGGCCAGTTCCAACTTCGGCAACATGTTCAGCGTGGTCGGAGCCAGCGCGTTCCTGCCGTTCCTGCCCATGCTCCCGATCCAAGTGCTGACCAACAACCTGCTCTACGACTTCTCACAGACAACCATCCCCACCGACCAGGTGGATGCCGACTGGTTGACCAAGCCGCGCAAGTGGGATATTGGTGAGATTCAGCGGTTTATTCTGCTCATCGGCCCAATCAGTTCGATCTTCGATTACGCCACCTTCGTGATCATGATCGTGGTGTTCAACGCCTGGAACAATCCTGCGCTGTTCCACACCGGCTGGTTTGTGGAGTCACTCTTCAGCCAGACCCTGATCATTCATATCATCCGCACGAACAAAATCCCGTTCATTCAAAGCCGCGCCAGTTGGCCGTTGATACTCACGTCGATCATCATTGTGTCGGTGGGCGCCTGGCTGACCGTGTCGCCACTGGCCGAGACGCTCGGATTTGTCGCCCTACCGTACCGCTACTGGCTGCTGCTGGCGGGTATGTTGGTGTGCTACGTCGTGCTGACCCAGTTGATGAAAACGTGGTTCTATCGAAAATATGGTGTGTGAGGTGTATGCGGTATTCAGGAAAAGAAGACATCGCCAGCGTGGTCATCGCTGGCGAGCCAACCACGCTGACAAAGGCTGTGCAAGTGACGGCCGCAGGCGGTCAGTATGCGGCGCGGCCGTCAGCCCTGGCGCCTGATCTCCGAACTGTATGCTGCGCATCTGACGCCTCGTGAGCGGGAGTTGCTCGCGATCGATCAACCTGGCATTTCGGTTCCGATGCTTGGGCAGGCGCTGGGCGTCGCTCCGAAGACCATCGAACAGTATCGCTGGCGCATTCGGGGAAGCTCACTCAGGTGGATGGCTGATTGGCGTGGTAAACATTCGGCTGGAGCCTGGAAGAGCGGCATCTCCCACAGGAGGTGCCGATTTTGCGTTGCACGAAGCAGTGCTGGTAGAGCCAACGCTACAAAACTGTCGAGTATGTTCCTACAAGGGAGCGTACACCGCCTCACTATAATAGTGAACCCAAGAATCTGAGATCTGCTCGTGCAGCGCATCTCGGCGGCAGCTATCCTCCCACCAGTTGCACACTGCGAATGAACCTGGTCTTGCTATAGAGAAGCTTTCTGCGCCCACCAGTGCGCATTCTTCACGTAGTCGGGCGCGCACCGTGCTATACTACATGCGGGTGAGCAGGCAACGCGCTCGCCGGAAGTCACGCCTCGCACTGCCCCAAGGCAGTCCTCCGCCGAGGCATAGCTCGAAAGGACGCGCGCTGTGTCGCCGATCGGCTCGCCACGCCCGAGCTGAAGCTCGTCCGGGCGCAGCATGATCGGCTGCATGCCCAGCCGGTAGGCGGCGGCGGCAAACGAGACGCGCGTTCGCGTCGAGGGCTTTTCGAAGAAACACGCCAGGCTCTGGCCGCGCAGCGTCTCGATCCACATATACGGATTGGCCTTCATCTGTGCTGCCAGATCGAGCAGGTGCTCGATCTGCGCGGGTGTCAGATCGGCAATTCGCAACAGATAGGTTGGGGCGGCAATCTCAGTAAGCGTTGTCATGATGCTCCTCCGCTGGATAGGGCACGGGGAAGGTTTAGTGGGCGAAGCCCTCCGAACCTTCCCCGTGCAATCACTACAGTGAACTGTTAGATCAGCGCGCTCTCAATCACGCCCGCCAGGATCTCGCGCAGGCCAGGCTTGGTCTGCTCGACCAGATCGTAGCTGACGCGCACGGTCGGCTGATCTATCGTGACCACGCGGCGTAGATCGATCGGTGTGCCGATCACGACGGTATCGCAAGGGATGTTGCGGATGGTTGCCTCCAGGTCGCGCACCTGATCGGCGCCATAGCCCATCGCCGGCAGCAGTGCGCCAGTGTTCGGGTACGCGCGGAATGTGTCGGCGATCGACCCGACCGCGTATGGCCGTGGGTCGATGATCTCGGCCGCGCTGTACTCCCAGGCCGCGATGGTGCCAATGCCGTACGGCATTCCGCCGTGCGTGACGGTTGGGCCGTCCTCGATCAAGAGCACGTGCTTCCCACGGATCAGGGCGGGGTTCTCGACATGCGGCGGGGAGGCGGCTTCGATGATTGTGGCGGTGGGATTGACGTGGCGAATGTTGGCCCGAACGGTGCGGACATCCTCTGGTCGCGCGGAGTCAACCTTATTGATTATCACCACGTCGGCCATCTGCAGGTTGGTCGCGCCAGGATAGTAGCTCAGCTCATCGCCCGGCCGGTGCGGATCGGTCACCGTGATGGTCAGGGTCGGCCGATAGAAGGGCAGGTCGTTGTTGCCGCCATCCCACAAAATCACGTCGGCCTCTTGCTCGGCGGCGCGCAGAATCGCCGCGTAGTCGTCTCCGGCATACACCACCGTGCCGCTCACGATGTGCGGCTCATACTCTTCCATCTCCTCGATCGTACACTCGGCGCGGCGCAGGTCGTCGAGCGTGGCGAAGCGCTGCACGCGCTGGCGGAGCAGATCGCCATAGGGCATCGGGTGGCGGATCGCCACCACGCGCAGATCCTGTTCGCGCAGCAGCTGGCAGACTTTGCGCGCGGTCTGGCTCTTGCCACAGCCGGTGCGCACCGCCACGACGGCGATCACCGGCACATTGGCAGCGCTCGATCGGCCGGTCGTGGGCCAGTGGTGGCGCTGGCGGCAACCTGGCCGCGAGAGCGACAGCGCCACTTCAGGTAGACATACACCGGCACGCCCAGCATGAGCAGGATAAAGCCCTTGGCGATCACATCGGTGCCGGCGCCCACGATTGCATAGATCGCGTAGGCAAATGCCAGCACCGCGATCACCAGATCGCGCGTCAGGTTGCGGCCCGAGAAGCGTTCGCGCTCACTCACAAACAGGTACATCTCGGCGGCAGCAGCGTAGGCGTAGGGCACCAGCGTCGTCAGGGTTGCCAGCAGAATCACAAAGTTGAACTGCTCGACCAGTGTCTGCGAGTAGTTCATCAACATCAGGATGCTGATCAGCACCGACGACACCACCAGGCCAAAGACCGGAGTCTGCCAGCGCGGGTGGAGCTGGGCGAACTGGCGCGGGAATAGCCCATCTGGGCGGCGGCGAACGGCACGCGGCCCTGAAGCAGGATCCAGCCGTTCAGACAGCCGAAGGCCGAGATCATCGCAATCAGCGCGATCGCGCGCGTAGCCCAGACATTGCCAAAGATGATGCCGGCGGCATCGGCGAACGGGCTGGTCGATTGTGCCAGCGCCGCGGTCAGGATGATCCCCATGATCGCCAGCGTGGTCAGCAGATAGATCAGCGTCGCCGCCACGGTGCCAATGATCGTGGCGCGCGGGATCGTCCGCTCGGGATCATGTACTTCCTCGGCCGGGATGGTCGCCGACTCAAGCCCGATGAAGGCCCACAGGGTCAGCGCCGCTCCGGCGTTGATGCCGCTCCAGGCGCCGTTGGGCGCGAACGGCGTGAAGTTTGCCGAGTTGAACGAGAACAACCCCACGATGCCAATCACGACCAGCGGTATAAACTTCAAGATCGTGGTGACAAGTCTTAGATGTGGCTGATGCGGTGGCTCAATTTCCGTGCTACATGCGAAATCGAGCCACCGTAGATACAACGTATCGCTGATAATCACGCATCCGGGACGATATGGGTGCCGGTTTTTCCCAGCACAGCGTCCGGGAGGCGCTCAGGCGACGTGATGATCACTTCTTTCCCGCCGGCGCGCAGGAACTGGATGGCGGCAGCGATCTTGGGGCCCATATTGCCAGGCGGAAACTGGCCGGCTTCCAGGTAGCGCTGGGCGGCCGATACGCAGAGGTGATCAAGGGCGTGCTGATTGGGCCGTTTATAGTCGAGGTAGACGTACTCCGCATCGGTTGAGATAATGAAGGTCTCAACCTGCAGCTGGCTGGCCAGCAGCGCCGATGCGCTGTCTTTATCGATCACCGCCTCGACGCCGGCGAGGTGATCATTGTGGCGCGCCACTGTGATGCCGCCGCCGCCCGCCGTAATGACCAGGAAGCCATCGCGTACCAGCCGGCGAATCACCTCGATCTCGACAATCTCAATCGGCGTGGGCGAGGCGACCACGCGCCGATAGCCGCGTGCAGCATCCGCGACCATCTGCCAACTAAGGTCGCGGGTGCGCTGCTGGGCCTCGTCTGCTGAATAAAATGGGCCGATAGGTTTGGTTGGATGCTGAAAAGCGGGGTCAAGGTCGTCGACCACCACCTGGGCAATCACCGTCACCACCGGGATCGTCAGGTGCGCGTCGGCAAGCGCATCCTGCAGCGCGCGCTCGAGCATGTATCCGATCGATCCTTCGGTGTCGGCGACACATACATCCAGCGGCTCGGGGCTCACCTGCGCAGAGGCGAGCTCCGATCACAGCAACTGCGCGCCGACCTGCGGCCCATTGCCATGGGTCAACACCAGGAAATAGCCATGCCGAACAAGCTGCACGAGATGTCGCGCAGTCATGGCCGCATTCGCGCGCTGCTCAGCGATCGTACCGGCCTGACCGGCGCGAAGCAGCGCATTGCCGCCAATCGCGATCAGGGCAAGCTTCGGCATCGGTACACCATTACGGCAACGAATCGACCATTGCCCACAGCGCATGATGAGTTTGTTTGGTCGTCGTTTGCCCTCTGAGCATAGCACAACCGGATGGATTTGTGCGGGAAGGAACCGCCGCTACGCGAGAAGACCTCGCAACTGTGCCGCTTGGCTGAACACATGATCGCAGTTACACCACAAGTGCAAGGGCTGTAGGCTGTGTGCGCACCAACCGAAGTACCGGTTAGCGAGGGAACGCGACGGTATAGTCATACTCCAGTCGCCCGTCACATGGTCACAGAAAATGAAGCCAGAATATGTGGTATCATGACTCACCTGGCTCCTTCTGCAACGGAACCGGATCACTGCCGCGCCGGTCGCGCGCTGTTACCATGTAGCAATAGCTGATAACGCTATCACAGTGATGGGCCGCTGCGTGATTCGCGTTCATCCCCCCCACGCCATAGTGCCTGTGCCTGCCAGTGTGCTGTGCCATTGAGGAGGTGTGCAGTGGAGGGTAAAGTTAAGATCATGGGTGCGCCACACCAAACACCTGCTCTTCCCCAGCAGCTTTCGGCCGAGATACCGTTTCAGGCGCTTCTCGACGCTGCCCCCGATGCGATCGTCATCGTCGATACCGACGGCCACATTGTGGTCGTCAACAGCCAGGTGGAGCGTCTGTTTGGCTACCAACGCGGCGAGTTGATCGGCCGGCCGGTCGAACTGTTGCTGCCCAAGCACCTGCGCGCGGTACATACGCAGCACCGTGCCGCCTATGTCGCCGCTCCACATACCCGATCGATGGGCAGCGGCCTTGATCTTGCCGCCCAGCGCAAGGATGGAAGCACGTTCCCGGTCGAGATCAGCCTGAGTGCTCTCGAAACCAGCACCGGACTCCTGGTCACGAGTGCCATTCGCGATATCACCGATCGGAAGCGCGCGGAAGAGCAATTCCGTGACCTGCTGGAAGCGGCTCCTGACGCCATGGTGATCGTCAGCAGCGCTGGCGCGATCATGCTGATCAACGCGCAGACGGAGCAGCTGTTCGGCTACACGCGCGCGGAGCTGATCGGCAAGTCGGTTGAGCTTCTGCTACCGGAGCGTTTTCGCGATAGTCACCCGCACCACCGGACGGCCTATTTCAGCCGCCCGCGCGTGCGGCCGATGGGCGCCAGGCTGGAGCTGTATGGGCTACGCAAGGATGGTCGCGAGTTCCCGATCGAGATCAGCCTGAGTCCCTTGCAGACGGACGCGGGCGTGCTCGTCAGTAGCTCCATCCGCGACATTAGTGAGCGTAAGCGGGTCGAACAGGCACTAGCCCAACAGGCGGCACGGCTCAAAGAACAGGCGGATCTTCTGGAGCTCACTCACGATACCATTCTCGTACGTGGCTCGGATGGAACCATCACGTTCTGGAATCACGGCGCGGAGGAGTTGTATGGCTGGGCACGTGCAGAGGCCCTCGGCCAGGTCACGCATCACTTGCTCCAGACCCGCTTTCCGGTATCGCGTGAAGCGCAGGATGCGGCGTTGCGGCACCAGGGACGCTGGGAGGGCGAGCTGATTCACACGCGGCGCGATGGCACGCTCGTGGTCGTGGCGAGCCGGCAGGTGGTGCAGTGTAATGAAGTGGGTCAGCCGATCGCCGTGCTCGAAATCAACACTGATATGACAGAACGCAAGCATGCGGCCGACGAGCTTGAGCGCCAAGTCCTGCAACGCACTGCCCATCTGAACACACTGCTTCAGTTCAGCCAGGATCTCCTTGCGGCGCGCAGCCTGGATGCGGTGCTGGAACGGGCCATGTACCACGCGATGGCGCTCCTTCCTGCAGCGCAGCGCGGCGCGATCTATCTCTACGAGCCCGCCGGCAACCATCTGGCGCTGCGGGCCAGCGCCGGCTTCAGCGAGTTGCCCGATTTTAGTCGGCCGGTCGATCTGGGACTGATTGGGCGGGCCTTCCAGAGCCATCAGGTACAGCAGATCGAGTCGCTGGCGCAGTGGACGACGTTGGTCTGGGAGACGACGCCCGACGCGCCCGAACGACTACTCTCGGCGCTCCGGCTAGAGCGCCCACCCACTGGCGCGATCGCGATCCCTCTTCTGACGCTCGACGTAGTAATCGGCGTGTTGCTTCTGCTTCGAACCAGCGGTGAAGGAACGTTTACGACCGAGGCGCGTGCCACGCTGGAAGGGTTGGCCAACCTGGCGGCGGTAGCGATTCTGGAGTCCCGCAGCGTGCGCACGGCCAGCACCCTCACCAGCCAGGTGGCGCAGCTCGAGCAGCAGCAACGCGCCATGGCGGAACGGCTGACGGCGGCCGAGGCGGCCATGCTGCAAGGCGCGCGGTTGGCGGCGGTCGGCCAGCTCGCGGCCTCGATCGCGCACGAGATCAACAATCCTCTGTATGCTGTCCGCAACTGTCTCTACCTGCTGGAGGAAGACTTGCCCGCCACGCTGCGCGACTCGGAATTTTTGACGCTTGCCCGCGATCAGCTGGCGCGTATCGCCGGCATCATCGAGCGGATGCGCGACTTCTATCGCCCATCGCGCGGCGACATGGAGCCGCACGACCTCAACGGGCTGCTGGAGAACACCCTGACGCTCGCCGGTCTTCAGACGCGGCACGTCGCGATCCAGGTCATCTTCACCCCCGCCAACGACTTGCCCGATGTCATGGGGAATGGCGATCAACTCCGCCAGGTCTTCCTCAACCTCATCCTCAATGCGATCGATGCGATGCCGGACGGCGGGACGCTCACGGTTCGGACGATGGCTGGCCCGACCGTGGCGGTAGTGGAGGTGCAAGATTCCGGGGTCGGCATCCCCGATGACATCCGTACGCACCTGTTTGATGCCTTTTTTACGACAAAACCAACCGGCACCGGCCTAGGGCTGTCGATTAGCGCGCATATTGTGGCGCAGCACGGCGGCCAGTTGGAAGTTGAGAGCCGCGTAGGTCACGGAAGCACCTTCCGCGTCGTGCTCCCCATCCAGCTTGATCGGTAAGCGGTGTGAGGTACGCCGATCGGGAGACTATCGATGGAACAACCAGCAGCACGCATCCTGGTCGTTGACGATGAGGCGCCTATTCGGATGACGCTGGAACGCTTGTTGCAGCGCCGTGGCTACACCGTTATGGTCGCCGGTCGCGGTGAGGAGGCGCTGCCACTGCTCGAACAGCACACCTTTGATCTACTGCTCCTCGATCTCAAACTGCCGGGAATCAGTGGTCTGGAGGTGGCCCGGCACGCTCGCACGTTGCAGCCAACGGTCGCTATTCTGCTCCTCACTGGCCATGCTGCCTTGGATGATACACCAAACATGCTGCAGCAAGGTGCGTTCGAGTACATGATAAAAACCGCGAGTCCTGCGGACGTTCTGGCGCACGTTGCGGCAAGCCTCGCGGAACGGGCCAGCACCAACCCTGACAGCCCGCCCCAATAACTGTTGATACGGGCTCCATCGTAAAGCTGATGAGACGAACCCAGCTGGACGAGTAAGGAATTGGCAGAGGAACGATGTCAGCTTGATCGCCCAGCGACATAGACGCTTGCCCCAGCCAGCCGGCTCCCACGGCGAATGTCGCTACACGCTCCTCACGATTTCAGATCTCCTAGGGATCTCCATCCATGTGTAGAAGCGCTTTTTTACGACTTCCGCTGCAACGACGTATAGCGCGGTGATACTGCATAACAGCACGATGATAGCGATTGGCAGGGGCGTGAAGCCGAACAGAGCGCTAAACGGCAAGTACGGGATCGCCAGCGTTACGATTGCCACGCTCAGTGTTGAAAGCCACAAAAGCCGACCGGGCTTGCTCCGAAAGCACGGCTGGCGCGTACGCACGACCAGCGCGATCACGAGCTCGGTCAGTAACGACTCCACGAACCAGGCGGTGCGGAACTGCTCCGGCGTGGATCGGATGACCAATAACAGCGTGCCAAACGTCAGGTAGTCGAACACCGAGCTGATCAGGCCAAAGATAATCATGAAATTGCGAATGAAAGTCATATTCCAGCGGTGTGGCGTCTCCACCAGATCCTGATCCACATTGTCGCTGGCGATAGTCATCGCTGGGAAGTCGGACAGGAAGTTGTTCAGCAGGATCTGCTTCGCCAGCAACGGCAGGAACGGCAAAAATAACGATGCGCCGGCCATGCTGAACATGTTCCCGAAGTTGGCACTGGTGGTGGTATAGATATATTTGAGGGTGTTCGCGAAGGTGGTTCGCCCCTCTTGGATGCCCATCCGCAGCACATCCAGGTCGTGCTCCAGTAGAACGAAATCGGCGGCTTCTTTGGCCACGTCGACCGCTTGATCGACCGAAATCCCGACATCGGCGGCATACAGCGCGGGCGCATCGTTGATGCCGTCGCCCATGCTGCCCAGGTTCTCGATCGCGTTCAGCCGCCGGACTATCACGCCATGTGCGGCCATGTCCTGCGCACCTTTGGCGAGCGTGATACTGATGATCGCCGGCAGGAGCTCGGGGGAGATCCCGACTGCCAGGGCAATTGCAAACAGCAGCGAGTCGACTGGTGGCTTCTGGAGAAACACGTTGATCGCAAACACCACCAGCACGAGCGCCAGCATGATTTGGGTAAGCAGCGCGCCAAAATGACGGATGCCACGTTCGAATTCCGTTTCGGGTGGGCGCAGGGTCAGGCGCGCGGCGACCTGACCGAAGACGGTGGCGTGCCCCGTGTGTACCACGAGGACACGCGCGGTGCCGCTCCGGACGGAGGTGCCCATGAAGACGCAGTTGGTGCGCGCGGCCAGGGGGCATCCACGGCAGTCAGGCCCGGCTGCTTCTCGACCGGGAAGGATTCGCCCGTGAGCACGGCCTGATTGACAAAGCAATCGTTAGCTTCCAGGAGGACGCCATCGGCCGGGATCAAACTGCCAGCCACCAGCAAAATCACATCGCCAGGCACCACGGCCTCGGCATGGATCGCCTGCGGCTGTCGATCACGCAGGGCAGTGGCTTTCACGTTCACACGAGCACGGAGCTTTTCGACCGCAGTGCTCGCGCGATACTCCTGCGCAAAGCTCAGCAACGCACTGCCGAATACGATGATCAGGATAATGGAGGCATCCACCCATTCCTGGACAATTGCCGAAATAACCGCCGCGACTATCAAAATCAATACCAGTGGCGTACGAATCTGGTTCAGGAACAGCCTGATTGCGGATATGTGTCGCCTGGTATCCAGCGCATTTGGGCCAGATTGTAGCAGGCGCTGGCGTGCATCGGCTGCGCTCAGGCCGCTGGGGGTGCTTTGCACGCCGGCCAGGAGGCAATCGATTGGTTGGCTCCAATAGGCGCTCAGGGTGCTAGGGTCGTGCTTGTGTTCAGATCTCAGCAGCATAGCAGTCAGCCTTTTTTCGGCCGCACATCTGTGACATAATCAAACGCGTTCCAGCAGCAATCGCAGCTGTGGCGCAATCGCTTGTAGCTCTGCCGGCATGCCCTCATCGTGCAGCACCGCCTGGCCTAGCGCCGAGCTTTTGAAATCGAGCAGACTGCGCTCGAACTCGGTTGCCAGGGCAACATCATGCTGGATCTTGCCGTCGCGCAGTGTAATCACGCGCTGGGCCAGGCATGCCACCTCGTGATTGTGCGTGACGACGATCAACGTGGCGCCCTGCGTACGGTTGAGATCGGCCAGCAGGCGCATGATATCGGCAGTATTCTTCGTGTCGAGGTTGCCGGTCGGCTCATCGGCCAGGATAATCGCCGGGCGATTCGCCAGCGCGCGTGCGATCGCCACACGCTGGCGCTCGCCGCCGGAGAGCTGGTTCGGCAGAAAGTCCATGCGCGTGCGCAGGCCCACCAGCGCCAGCAGCTCCTCGCTGCGCGCATGACGCGCGGTGCGACTCAGGTTGGACTCGTACATCGGCACCTCGACGTTCTCACGCGCGGTGAGAGTCGGGATGAGATTGTGGGTTTGGAACACAAATCCGATCGTATGCCCACGGAAGCGATCAAGATCGCGCACCTGCGCAAGCGCTGTGCCATTGACGATCACCTCGCCGCAGGTTGGCTGATCGAGCGCTCCGATCATATTCAGCAGCGTCGATTTACCTGAACCCGATGGCCCGACCAGCGCGACGAACTCACCCGTGCCGATCTTGAGATTAACTCCATCAAGTGCGCGAACCTCGGCACCGTCACCGTAGATTTTGGTCAGATTGCGCGTCTCGACGACGGTTTGTTCGTTCATGACATTATCGCCTCTCACTGACACAATGACACGGTAAGCGCTCGATCGATGCCGTCATCGTGTCATTGCGTCATTCATACCGGAGCGCCTCGACTGGCCGCAGATTCGCCGCGCGCCAGGCCGGGTACAGCCCGCCTAGTGCGCCGAGCCCCAGCACCAGCGCGATGATTTCGGCGAAATTGGTGGGGCTGTAGGTGGTGGGCAGCAGCCAGCCATAGGTTGGTTCAAGGCTGAACAACGTATTCAGCCCCAGGCCGATCGCGATCCCGGCCAGGCCGCTCAGCCCGCTCAACGCCAACGACTCGACCAGCACCATCCGCAGCAAGCGCCAGCGGTGCCAGCCCAGCGCGCGCAGCACTCCGATCTCCTGTGTGCGCTCGAACACGCTCATCACCATGACATTCATCATGACGATCCCGCCAACCACAACCATGAGCGCCACCAGGGCAGTGAACACCGCATTCATGGAAACGAAATCCTGCATGCGCTCGGTCATTGTCGCCGCCTGCATCACCATAACCGCTGGGAACTGGCGCTCCAGGTCGGCGGCGACACTCGCCGCGCGCGCTGGGTCGCGCAGGCGGATGCCGATGAACGAAACCTGGCGTGGCTTGCGGAACAGCCGCTGTGCGTCGTGCAGATCGATCACCCCGCCAACATCTTCGTACGCGACGCCATTCTCGTAGATGCCAACGATTCGGTAGCTTGATCCGGCGATGTGCAGGGTATCGCCAATCTGTTTCTTCTGGCTCTCGGCGGCCAATCGCCCAATCATGATCTCGCGTGGCCGCGCGATCGGCCGGCCCGCGCGCACGCGATAGTGCTGGATGTACTCCTCGTTGGGATCGAGACCAAAGACAAAGAAGAACGCAAGCCCTTCGCCAGTCGTGGTTCCAAACACCAGCTTCGAAACTGCGCGCACCTCGGGCTGGAGCCGAATCTGGTCGGCGATCCGCTCGTCGATCTGCGAGAACGATGCGTCGGACGCCTCGGCTTGCTCGGCCACCAGATCGGCCTGGCCAGCGGTGAGCAGCTTGGTGAACACTTCGCGCGAGCCTTCGGTGATACCGATCAACATCACAATGAAGCCGACGCCGATGCCGAGGCCGAGCATGGTCAGCAGGGTGCGGGTTGGCCTGCGCCACAGATTACGCAGCGCATTGCCACGGAACACGCCGGCCAGCCAGCGCGTCAGCCGGCCCGAACGCGCGGCAGCGCCAGCCTCGGCGCGCATCGCCTCCACCGGCGCAAGCCGCGCGGCACGCCAGGCCGGGTAGGCTCCGCCGACCGCACCCAGTGCTACCGCCGTCACGATCGCCTGCACAAAACTGTTTGGATCGAGCGTGCCGCTGAGAAACCCGCCAACTGCGGGCGAGAGACTTGCCAGCTTGATCATGCCGATTCCCAGCCCGATCCCCAGCAGGCCGCCGCTGATCGACACAGCCAGCGCCTCGCCCAGGATCAGCGCAATGATTCGCCGCCGCCGCCAGCCCAGCGCGCGCAGCACGCCGATCTCGCGTGTGCGTTCGAACACGCTCATCAGCATCGCGTTCATCATCCCCAGGCCGCCCACCAGGATGGCGAAGATACCCAGGAACCAGCCGAGCGAGTTATAGACCGCCAGCATATCGTCCTGCTTGGTCGGCTCGCCCGAGCGCACGACTGCCAGATCGTCCCAGCCCTTCTCGATCGCCTGGCGAACCTCGTCGGCGCGGCGCGGATCGTCAAGCTTGATTTGGAAGTAGGTTACCTGGCGGCGCTTGT
>WNGB01003895.1_pt1 | contig 23174 bp, 22 predicted proteins | sample 5400681 | NCBI WGS metagenome assembly WNGB01 (sample SAMN13153367, study PRJNA577476) | soil metagenome | isolation source: 115 cm soil or saprolite under grassland replicate 2 | place: USA:California | collected 2016-06-15
GGCCGGCGCGGCGGGCGCGGCCGGCGCGGCGCTCGGGCGAGCCTCGGTTGGGGCGGCGGCGGGCGCCGCGGTGGCGGCGGGCGCCGCGGGGGCGGGGGCGGCGGCCTGCTCGGCGGCGGCGGCCGCCTTGGCCCGGAGCGCCTCCCTGGCCTTGCGGGCCGACTCGATCTCCCTTGGCTCCTCCGCGCCCACCTCGAGCGGGTCGGGCGCCGGCACCGTGTAGGCCCACTGCCGCAGGGTGTCCATCTCGTGGGTGAGGGCCTCGTGGGAGTACTCGGCGTACTCGAACTCGGGGCTCCAGTGCAGCGCGTCGAACGGGCAGACCTCGACGCAGATGCCGCAGTACATGCACAGCGCGAAGTCGATGGCGAAGCGGTCGAGGATGTTGCGGGTGCGGGCCCGCCCGCCCTCCTTGGGGGCCACCGTCTCCTTGTGGGAGTCGATGTAGATGCACCAGTCGGGGCACTCGCGCGAGCAGAGCATGCACACCGTGCAGTTCTCCTCGATGAGCGCGATCACCCCCCTGCTGCGGGCGGGCAGGTTCGGCTTGACGTGCGGGTACTGCTGGGTGGCCGCCCGCCTCGACATGGTCTTGAAGGTGACGCCGAGCCCCTTCAGCAGCCCGACCCCCTTGAGCGCTGGCATCAGATGCCCACCTCGTACACCTTGAGGAACCCGACCACCAGGAGCAGCAGCAGCGACACCGGCACCAGGCGGAGCCAGGCGAACGACTGCAGCTGGTCCTCCCGCAGGCGCGGGTAGGTCGCGCGGAACCAGATCACGCAGAACGACAGGGCGAGGACCTTGGCCGCCAGCCACCAGGGCCCGTCGAGCACCGGCCCCTTCCAGCCACCGAGGAACAGGGTGGCGGCGATCGCCGACTGGGCCACGATGCCGGCGTACTCGGCCAGCAGGAAGAACGCGAAGCGCAGCCCGGTGTACTCGGTGAGGTGGCCGAAGACCAGCTCGGAGTCGGCCACCGGCATGTCGAACGGCGGCCGCGTCAGCTCGGCGAGCGCCGCGGTGCCGTAGACGAAGAAGCCGACCACCAGCGGGCCGACCACGTAGCCCCACCAGCCCTGCCGCTCGACGATCACCGCCAGGTCGGCCGAGCCGGCCTGCATGGCGACCGCGGCGGCGGCCAGCACCAGCGGCAGCTCGTAGGCGATCAGCTGGGCGGCGGCCCGCACCCCGCCCATCAGCGAGTACTTGTTGGCGCTCGACCAGGCGGCCATCAGCACACCGATGACGCCGACGCTCGAGAGGGCAAGGGTGACGAACAGGCCGACGTCGGAGCGGATCGGGACCAGGTCGCGCCCGTAGGGGATGAAGCCGAACACCAGGATGACCGGGATCATGGCGACCGCAGGGGCCAGCGCGAACACCCACTTGTCGGCGGCCCGCGGGATGATCGACTCCTTCTGGACGAACTTGATGCCGTCGGCCACCAGCTGCAGCACGCCGTGGAAGCGGCCGGCCTCCATCGGCCCCAGCCGCGCCTGCATGTGGCCCATGACCTTGTGCTCCATGTAGCCGACCAGCAGCGGGAAGACCAGGAAGAGCGCCAGGACGGCGACGACCTTGACGGGCAGCAGCACCCAGAAGTTGTCGAGCAGGTCGGTCACCGGTCGATGTCCCCCACGATGAAGAACATCGAGCCCATCACGGCGATCATGTCCGGCACCAGGGTTCCCTTCAGCAGGTACGGCAGCGACGAGATGTTGTTGAACGACGGCGTGCGCATCTTGAAGCGCCAGGGCTCCTTCTCGCCGTGGGAGACCAGGTAGTAGGAGAGCTGGCCGAGCGGGTTCTCGGCGCGCACGTAGGCGTGGCCCTCGGGGGCGCGGACGACCTTGGGCAGCTTCACGTTCACCGGCCCCGCGGGGATGCGCTCGTGGACCTGCTCGATGATCCGCAGCGACTGCTTCATCCGCGCGATCAGCATGGAGAAGCGGTCGTAGCAGTCGCCGTTGCGTCCGGTCGGCACGTCGAACTCGACCTGGTCGTAGAACAGGTACGGCTCGGTCCTGCGGGCGTCCTCCGGCACCCCGGCCGCCTGCAGCAGCGCCCCGCTGACCCCGTAGGAGCAGGCCACGTCGGCCGGGAGCACGCCGATGCCCCTGGTCCGTGCCATGAAGATCTCGTTGCCGAGGACCAGGTCCTCGTACTCCTTGATGCGCTCGCGCAGCCGCGGGACCAGGCTGCGGGACAGGTCGATCGCGCCGCGCGGCAGGTCCTGCTTGAGCCCGCCGACCCGGCAGTAGGTAAGGTGCAGGCGGCCGCCGGTGATCCACTCCATCAGCGCCTGGATCTCCTCCCGCTCCCGGAAGGCGTAGAACATCGGGGTGATCGCGCCCAGCTCCAGCGGGTAGGAGCCGACGAACATCAGGTGGTTGAGGATCCGCGTCCACTCCGACATCAGCATCCGGATCCAGGTGGCCCGCGCCGGCACCTCCAGGCCCATCTGCTTCTCGACGATCAGGGCGACGCCGAGCTCGTTGCAGATCGACGAGACCCAGTCGTGCCGGTTGACCAGGGCGATGATCTGCCGGTAGTCGCGGTACTCGGCGAGCTTCTCGAAGGCGCGGTGCATGTAGCCGATCACCGGCTGGGCGTCCTCGATCATCTCGCCGTCGAGGGTGACGATCACCCGCAGCACGCCGTGGGTGGCCGGGTGCTGCGGACCGATGTTCAGGGTCATGTCCTGGGTGTGCAGCGCCCGGTCGGCCCGGTCGCGGACGATGATGCCGACCCCGGTGCCGTCGGCGGCCTGGAAGGCCGCGCCCCTGCCGTCGGTGGTCACCGTGCGTTCACTCCCCCGGCTCCTTGGCTCCCGGCCAGGGCTTGGCCTCCCTGGCCAGCAGGGCGAACTCCTTGCGCAGCGGGAAGCCCTCGAACTCCTCCGGCAGCAGCAGCTTGGAGAGGTTGGGATGGCCGTCGAACTCCACCCCGAACAGCTCGTGGGTCTCCCGCTCGTGCCAGTTCGCGCCGGCCCACAGGTCGTGCAGGGTGGGCAGCCGGCCGCCGTCCCGCGGCACCACCGCGCGGACCTGCACGTGGTGGCGGTGGGGGATGGAGTACACGTGGAGCACCACCCCGATGCCCTCGGCCTCCTCGTCGACCCCGCAGAGGAAGTCGAAGAAGTTGCAGTTGAGCTCGGGGTCGTGGCGGACCAGCTCGGCCGCCCGCCGCCAGTCGCCCTGGGCGACCGTCACCGTCAGCAGCCCGTGGGAGATCTCCGGCGAGGCCGCGTCACCCAGCTCGGCGACCAGGTGGTCGCGTAGGGCCTGAGCGTCCACTACGCCCCAGCTCCCACCACGATCGGCTCCGGCCGCTCCTGGTGCCCGTTGGCGTACCGCTGCTTGAGCGACTCTGAGCCGATGCGCTCCTGCAGCTTGACGATGCCGTGCAGCAGCGCCTCGGGTCGCGGCGGGCAGCCGGGCACGTAGACGTCGACCGGGATGATCTGGTCGACCCCCTTGGTGACCGAGTACGAGTCCCAGTAGGGACCGCCGCAGTTGGAGCAGGAGCCGAACGAGATCACGTACTTGGGCTCCGGCATCTCCTGGTAGAGGCGCTGGATGGCCGGGGCCATCTTGTCGGTGAGGGTGCCGGAGACGACCAGCAGGTCGGCCTGCCGCGGGCCGTGGGCGAAGGGGATCACCCCGAGGCGGATGAAGTCGTGGCGGGCCATCGAGGTGGCGATGAACTCGATCGCGCAGCAGGCCAGGCCGAAGTTGAACACCCACAACGAGTACTTGCGGCCCCAGTTGAAGACGAACTTGATCGGTTGGGGCATCTCCACGGAATCGACTAGGCCCATCGCAGGACCCCCTTCTTGAACGCATACAGGAGGCCGATGGCCAGCACGGCGATGAACACCACCATCTCCCAGAAGGCGGCCGCTCCGAGGTCGGCGAAGACCACCGCCCAAGGGAACAGGAACACGCTCTCCACGTCGAAGATCACGAACAGGAAGGCGAACACGTAGTAGCGGATCTGGGTCTGGGACCAGGTCGTGCCGACCGGGTCGACGCCGCTCTCGTAGGTGGTGAGCTTGGCGGCGCTCGGCCGGTTGGGACGTAGCACGCGGTTGGCGCCGAAGGCGACCGCCACGAAAGCGACCGCGAGCGCCAGCAGGGCAGCGAGCGTGCCGTAGGCCTGGAAATACGTGGTCATCGGTGGCGCCGATTCTAGTCCAGTGACCGCACCAGCGGCCAAGCTCAACCGGCGGCCGTACGCGCCGACGTTGATGGCATGGGGCGAACGGCGTGGCGCGGCTTCCTGGCCGCCGGTGTGCTGCTGACCGGCGGTTACTATCTGCTGCCCAGCGGCCCGCAGGCGGTCCTGTACGTCGCGGTGGGCGTCTCCTGCGTGGCCGCGGTCTGGTTCGGCGCCAGCCGGAACCGGCCGGACCGGCCGGCCGCCTGGTGGCTGCTCGGCGGCGGCCAGCTCGCCTTCACCGCCGGAGACGCCCTGTTCTACGTCAACGAGCTGATCCTGCACATCGAGCCGTTCCCGTCGGTCGCCGACGGCTTCTACCTGGCGGGGTATCCGCTGGTCGCGGCCGGGCTGGCGGTGCTGATCCGCGGCCGCACGCCACGGCGTGACTGGCGGGCGGTGGCCGACGCGACCATCATCGCGATCGGCTTCGGCCTGCTCTCCTGGGTGCTGGTGATGGTCCCCTACTTCCGGGACCCCGAGCTCACCCTCCCCGGGCGGGTGTTCTCGCTCGCCTACCCGGTCGGCGACGTGCTGCTGCTGGCGCTCGCCGCTCGCCTGGCGGTGTCGCCGGGTTGGCGCACCGTCGCCTACCCGCTGCTGGTCGCCAGCCTGGTCAGCACCATGGCCGGCGACCTGCTCTTCTCGGTGCTGGCGCTGTCCCAGCAGTACACCGGCGTCAGCGCCGCCGACGCCGCCTACCTGCTGGGCTACCTGCTGCTCGGGGCGGCCGCCCTGCACCCCTCGATGGCCAGGCTGTCGCAGCCGGCGCCGGAGCGCCGTGCCCGGCTGCCGCGTGGACGGCTGCTGGCGATGGGCGCCGCCGCCCTGGTCGCGCCGGCGCTGCTGCTGGTCCAGCGGCTCCAGGGCGCCGAGATCGAGGTGGCGCCGATCGCGGGTGGCTGGACGCTGCTGTTCGTGCTGGTCATGATCCGCATGGCCGGCCTGGTCCGGGTCATCGAGCAGGCCGAGGCGGAGCGCAGCCGGCTGCTCGACCGGACCATCCAGGTGGCCGAGGAGGAGCGCGTCCAGGTCGCCGCCGAGCTCCACGACGGGCCCATTCAACGGCTGACCGCCGTCACCTACGACCTGGAGCGGGCCAAGCAGCGGCTGCTCGGCGCCGACCCGGCCGTCGGGGCGGCGCGGCTGGACCAGGCCCAGTCGGCGCTCTCCTTCGAGGTGCAGCGGCTGCGCCAGCTGATGGTGGCGTTGCGGCCGCCGGCGCTCGACGAGGTCGGCCTCGAGGCCGCCCTGCGCGACCAGGTGAGCGCGTTCGGCCGCCGCCTCGGGGTCGACTGCACCCTCAGGGTGGCGCTGGACGGCCGGCTCGGCGGCGAGCTGGAGACCGTGGTCTACCGGGTCACCCAGGAGGCGCTGCTCAACGTCGCCAGGCACGCGCATGCCGGCCGGATCTGGCTGGAGCTGGAGGGGGTCGGGGACCGGGTGGATCTCAAGATCAGCGACGACGGGGTCGGCTTCGAGCCGGTGCCGAGCTCGGTGCTGGTCCGCGACGGCCACTTCGGCCTGGTCGGCATGCGCGAGCGGGTGGAACTGGCCGGGGGGAGCTGGCAGGTCGACGCCCGTCCGGGCTCCGGGGTGACCATCCGGGCCAGCTTCCACGGCGCCTCGACGGCGGCGTAGCCCCGCCCGGTCAGACCTGGCGGTCGAGGACCTGGCCGGCGACCTGCTCGAGGGCGACCCGGACGGGGCCGGCGTCCAGCCGGGCGAGGGCGGCCCTGGCGGCGTCGACCTCGGCCTGGGCGGCGCGCCTGGCCTCGGTCAGGGCGGGCGAGGCCCGCAGCAGCGCCAGCGCCTCGCCGACCGCCCCGTCGTCGTGGTCGCCGTCGAGCACGGCGGCCAGCCGGGCGGCGTCGGGGCCGCCCCGGCGCAGCAGGAACAGCACGGGCAGGGTGCGCACGCCGGCCCGCAGGTCGCCGCCTGGCGCCTTGCCGGCCACGGCCGCCTCCCCGGTGATGTCGAGCAGGTCGTCGCCGAGCTGGAAGGCACGGCCGATCCGCTCCCCGTACTCGGTGAGCGCCTCGACCACGGTCGGGGGGGCGCCGGCCAGGCGGCCGCCGAGGCGGCAGGCGGCCGCGATCAGCGCGCCGGTCTTGTCGGCGAGCACGGCCAGGTAGTGCTCGACCGGGTCCTCGTCCCGGCCGGGCCCGCGGACCTCGCGGATCTGGCCCTGGACCAGCCGGGCGATCGCCCTGGCGAGCACCCTGGTCGCCTCGGCGCCGAGCCCGGCGGTCACCTCGGAGGCGCGGGCGAACAGGTAGTCGCCGGTCAGCACGGCGACCTTGTTGTCGTAGCGGGCGTTGGCCGAGCTGAGGCCCCGGCGCAGCTCGGCCTCGTCCATCACGTCGTCGTGGTAGAGGCTGGACAGGTGGGTGAGCTCGATGGCGACCGCCGCGCCGACCAGCCGCGGGTCGCCGGGGTCGCCGGTGTGGCCGGCCAGCAGCACCAGGGTGGGCCGCAGGCGCTTGCCACCGGCCGCCACCAGGTAGCCGGCCGCCTCCTGCACGAACGGGTCGGCGGTCGCGGCCGCCTCGCGAAGCTCCGTCTCCACCAGCTCCAGCCCGGCCCGGACGCTTGCCTGGATGCCCGCCAGGCCGGGATGGTCGGGGGTGGTGTCGGCCGCCCGCACCGCTACCCCAGGATCCTCTCGGCGGTCCTGGCGGCGGTGATCAGCACCTCTGGGGCCAGCCCGATGGCGACCGTGACCAGGCCGGCGAGCCCGAGCGCGATCCCAAGGGCGGTCGCGCGGCCAGCCACCGGCTCGCCGGCGTCGGCCGGGTCCTGCAGGTAGGCGACCACCAGCACCCGCAGGTAGAAGAAGGCGGAGATCACCGAGCTGACCACCGCGACCACCACCAGCCAGGTGAGGCCGGCGTCGATGCCGGCCACGAACACGTAGTACTTGGCCCAGAAGCCCGACAGGGGCGGGATGCCGGTGAGGGCGAGCATGAACACCGCCAGCAGCCCTCCCGCCCAGGGGTGGCGGCGGGCGAACCCACGGTAGTCGTCCAGCGACGACCGCTCCTTGGTGTCCGGCGAGTCGGGCGGCCCCAGGCGGGTGGCGTACTGCACCACCATGAACGCCCCCATCACCATGAAGGCGTAGGCGAGCAGGTAGAACAGGGAGGCGGAGATGCCTGCCGGCACGGTGGCGGCCGCGGCCAGGCCGACCAGCAGGTAGCCGGCGTGGGCGATCGAGGAGTAGGCCAGCATCCGCTTGAGGTCGCTCTGGACCACCGCGAGGGCGGCGCCGAGCAGCATGGTCACCACCGCGACGGCGGCGATCACCGGCCGCCACGACACCACCAGCCCACCGAGGGCGCCGGCGAACACCCGCAGGAAGACGGCGAAGCCGGCCGCCTTGGTGCCGGCCGCCATGAAGGCGGTCACCGGCGTCGGCGCTCCCTGGTAGACGTCGGGGGTCCACATGTGGAAGGGCACCGCGGCCACCTTGAACAGGAAGCCGACCGCCAGCAGGCCGATGCCGGCCAGCAGCAGGGTGCCGTCGCCGGTCGGGTCGACGCTGGCCCTGGCGATGCCGAGCAGGTTGGTGGTGCCGGTGGCCCCGTAGCACAGCGCGATCCCGTACAGCAGGAACGCCGAGGAGAACGCCCCGAGCAGGAAGTACTTCATGGCCGCCTCCTGGGCGGCAGCCCGCCTGGTCGCCCCGGCCATCACGTAGAGGCTGAGCGAGAGGATCTCGAGGGCGATGAACACCACCAGCAGGTCGCTGGCGGCGGCCAGCATCGCCATCCCGGTGAGCGCGAACAGCAGCAGCGGGAAGACCTCCGGTGGCGCCTCCTCCCGGTCGACCTCCCCCTGCGGCGCGGGCCTGCCGCTCTCCTGCGCGGCCATCAGGGTGGCGAGCACGCCGACCGCCAGCAGCACCACCCTGGCGTAGCGGGTGATCCCGTCCAGCGAGACGGCACCCTCGAAGGCGACCCTGGCGAGGTCCCAGTTCCAGGCGGTCAGCCCGGCCGCCACCGCCAGACCGGCCAGGGTCAGGCCGGCGAGCAGGCTGCGACGCGCACCCGGCCAGAACGCCACGACCAGCAGCAGCACCACCCCGGCGCCGGCGAGGGCCAGCTCGGGGGCGATCGCCCGCCAGTCGATCGGCGGCACTTGCAGCGGCTCGGCGGTGGTCTGGGCCAGCAGGTGCACGGCGCTCCTCTCCTAGCGGTTGGCGGCTTCGGCGGTCTGCTGGACGACGCGCTCGGCGGCCGGCTGGACCCGGTCGAGCACCGGCCGGGGGAACAGGCCGAGGACGACGATCGCGGCGACCAGCGGCGCCAGGATCGCCCATTCCCGTCCGGTCAGGTCGCCGATGGCGCGGTTCTCCTCCCGCTCCAGCGGCCCCTGCCACATCCGCTGGTAGGCCCAGAGCAGGTAGACGGCGCCGAGGATCACCCCGAGGGCGCCGAGCACCGCGAAGGCGCGGTTGGCGAGGAAGGCGCCGAGCAGGGTCAGGAACTCGCCGACGAAGCCGACCAGGCCGGGCAGGGCGACCGCGCCGAGGGTGAGCACCAGCATGACCCCGGCCATGCGCGGCACCGACCGCTGCAGGCCGCCGAACTGGTCGATCCGGCGGGTGCCGCGGCGCTCCTCGAGCATGCCGGTGACCAGGAACAGCCCGCCGATCAGCAGGCCGTGGGCGACCATGTAGAACACCGCGCCCTGCAGGCCCTGGATGTTGAGGGCGAACACCCCCAGCACGATGAAGCCGAGATGGGAGACGGAGGAGTAGGCGACCAGCGTCTTGAAGTCGCGCTGCACGGTGGCGACCAGCGCGCAGTAGAGGATGCTGACCACCGCGAGGGTGAGCAGCGCCGGCTGGAACCAGCGGGCGGCGTCGGGGAACAGCGGCACCGCGAAGCGCAGGAAGCCGTAGACGCCGAGCTTGGACATCACCCCGGCGAGCAGCACGGTGGTGGTGGTCGGGGCCTCGGTGTAGGCGTCGGGCAGCCAGGTGTGGAGCGGCCACAGCGGGGTCTTGACGGCGAAGGCGGCGAAGAAGGCGGCGAACAGCCAGCGTTGGGTGGTCGGCGCCTTGGAGAGGTCGCGGAAGACCTCGTAGTCGAAGCTGGGCGTGCCGGTCGCCCGCTGCTGCAGGTAGAACACGCCGATGATGCCGACCAGCATGAGCAGGCCGCCGGCCAGCGTGTAGACGAAGAACTTGACCGCCGCGTAGACCCGCCGCTGGCCACCGAACGACCCGATCAGGAAGTAGGCAGGGACCAGCACCGCCTCCCAGAACACGTAGAACAGCAGCAGGTCGAGGCTGACGAACACGCCGAGCATGGCGGTCTCGAGGACCAGCAGCACGGCCAGGTAGGTCCTGGCGCGCTGCGTCGTCCGCCACGACCCGGCGATGGCCAGCGGCGTCAGCACGCAGGTGAGCAGGACCAGCAGCAGGCTGGCGCCGTCGACCCCGACCCGGTAGCGGACCCCGAAGGCGGGCACCCAGTCGGCCGCCACGCCGAGCTGGAAGCCGGCCTCGCCGGTGCGGAAGCGGAACGCCAGCACCACCGCCAGCCCCAGGGTGACCAGGCTGGCCAGCAGCGCCACCCAGCGGGCGAGGTCGGCCCTGGCGGCCGGCACGGCTGCCAGGACGACGGCCCCGGCCAGCGGGGCGAACACGGTGGCGGTCAGCAGCACGGCGGCGGCTCCAGGCGGGGTCGGGTCATGAGCGGAAGACGAGGAAGGCGAGGATCAGCACGGCGCCGCCGAGCACGCCGAGCGCGTAGCTGCGGACCAGGCCGGACTGCAGGCGGCGGCCGCTGCGCGCGGCCGTGCCGACCAGCTCGGCGGCGCCGTTGACGGCGCCGTCGAGCACCCGCTGGTCGACGGTGACGGCCAGGAAGGCGGCCAGCGCCCGGCCGAGGGTGACGGTGAAGAACTCGTAGACCTGGTCGACGTAGAGGCGCTCGGCCAGCGTCCGCCAGGCCGGGGCGAAGCGGACCCGCAGGGCCAGCCAGTCCGTCCCGCCCTGGCCGTACAGCAGCCACGCGACGCCGGCGCCGAGCGCGGCGACGCCGGTGGCGACCGCGCTCAGCCACAGGGCGCTGGCGAGGGACGGGTACTCGTCGGGCGTGCCGAGCACCGGGCCGAGGAAGTCCTGGAGGCGGCCGCCCTCGCCGGTGAAGGTGCTGAGCAGGAACCCGGCGACCAGCGCGAGCAGGCCGAGGACCGCCAGCGGCAGGGTCATGACGCCAGGGGACTCGTGGGGGTGGCGGCCGTCCGGCCAGCGCCGCTGGCCGGCGAAGGTGAGGAACAGCAGCCGCGACATGTAGAAGGCGGTCAGCCCGGCGGTGAAGACGCCGACCACCCAGGCGAACATGCCGATCCCGCCGTGGTCGAAGGCGGCGCCGAGGATCTGGTCCTTGGAGTAGAAGCCGGCGGTGAGCGGCACGCCGATGATCGCCGCCCAGGCGGCGACGGTGGTCAGGAAGGTGGCCGGCATGGACGGGCGCAGGCCGCCGAAGTGCTTGACGTCGGTGTCGTCGTCGTTGCCGTGCATCACCGAACCGGCCCCGAGGAACAGCTGGGCCTTGAAGAAGGCGTGGGTGATCAGGTGGAACATGCCGGGGACGTAGCCGATCGGCCCGAGGCCCACGCCGATGAACATGTAGCCGAGCTGGGAGACGGTCGAGTAGGCGAGGATCTTCTTGAGGTCGTCCTGGCCGATGGCGATCAGGGCGGCCAGCAGCGCGGTGAGCGCGCCGACCAGGACCACCACCGTCTGGGCGGTCGCCGACGCCTCGAACAGTGCGTGGGTCCGGGCGACCAGGAACACCCCGGCGGTGACCATGGTGGCGGCATGGATCAGGGCGGACACCGGGGTGGGACCGGCCATCGCGTCCGGCAGCCACACGAACAGGGGGATCTGGGCGCTCTTGCCGGCGCAGGCCAGGAAGAGCAGCAGCGCGACCGCGGTGGCGGTGGTGCCGGTGAACCCGGCGGCGCGCCCGAAGACGTCCTCGAAGTCGAGGCTGCCGACGGTGGCGAAGATCAGGAACATCGCCACCAGGAAGCCGACGTCGCCGACGCGGTTGGCCAGGAACGCCTTCTTGGCGGCCGGCGGCGCCCAGACCTCGTAGGTGTCGTCGGGCTCGCCGGGGACCAGCCGGCCGAGCGGGTTGACGACCAGCATGCGCCGGTCGAACCAGTAGCCGATCAGCAGGTAGGAGCAGAGGCCGACGCCCTCCCAGCCGAGGAACATCACCAGGAAGTTCTCGGCCAGCACCAGCACGAGCATGGCGGCGACGAACAGGTTGAGCCAGGCGAAGAACGTCTCCCGCCGCTCGTCGTCGGCCATGTAGCCGATCGAGTAGAGGTGGATGAGGCTGGAGACCCCGGTGACCACCAGGGCCATGACCGCCGAGAGCTGGTCCCAGCGCAGGTCGAAGGCGACCCGCAGGTCGCCGGAGGTGAACCAGGCGTAGCCGCGGAGGATCTGGGTCCGCGCGTCGGCGTCCTTGCCGAGCAGCTCGAAGAGGGCGGCGACGGCGATCGCGAAGGCGGCCGCGACCATCAGGGTGGCCAACCATCCCGCCGCCCGGCGCAGACGCTGGCCGAACAGCGTGTTGACGGCGAAGCCGGCCAGCGGCAGCAGCGGCAGCAGCCAGATCAGGCGGGTCGCACCGGTCGCGTTCAGTGCACTTTCACCCCTTGAGCAGGTTGATGTCGTCGACGCTGGTCGACGAGCGTTTGCGGAAGATCGCCACCAGGATGCCGAGGCCGACCACGACCTCGGCGGCGGCCACCACCATCACGAAGAACGCCAGCACCTGGCCGTCGAGGGCGCCGTTGACCTTGGCGAAGGCGATGAACGACAGGTTGACCGCGTTGAGCATCAGCTCCACGCACATGAACACGACGATGGCGTTGCGCCGGATCAGGACGCCGGCGACGCCGATGCCGAACAGCAGGGCCGACAGCAGCAGGTAGGCGCCCGGTCCGACCCTCATGGCCGCCGCTTCCCGAGGATCAGGGCGCCGACGGCCGCGACCACCAGCAGGATCCCGGCGGCCTCGAAGGCGAAGACGTACCTGGTGAACAGCAGCCGCCCGACCGCCTGCACGTTGCCGTCGGCGTTGGCCGCTGCCAGGCTGGCCGGCTCGGCGTCGAACACGCCGGCCAGCAGGGCGGCGCCGACCGCGGCCAGCAGCAGCAGGGTGAGGACGGCGGCCGCGGGCCGCTGGCCCCTGATCGTCTCCCTGAGGACGTCCTCGTTGCCGATGCCGAGCAGCATGAGCACGAACAGGAACAGCACCATGATCGCGCCGGCGTAGACGATCACCTGCACGACGGCCACGAACTGGGCCTCCAGCAGCAGGTAGAAGCCGGCCAGGCAGAAGAAGTTGACCACCAGCAGCAGGGCCGAGTAGACGGCGTTGCGGCTCAGCACCATGCCGATGGCGGCCACCACCGACAGCGGGGCCAGCAGCACGAAGGTGACCAGCTCGGCCCGCTCGGCGGCGGTGGCGGCGAGCAGGTGGGTCATCGCGCCGACCCTTCCTCGCGTGGAAGGTCCTGCAGCAGCGCCCAGATCGGCTCGGTGGACTCCTGGGAGACCGACGCCTGCGGGCCGTAGCGGGCGATCGCCGGCGGGCCGTCGTCGGCGTCGACGTGCGGCGGCGCCTTGGCGCCGGCCGGCACCGGCGCCAGCAGGTCGGGCTTGTCGTAGACCAGTCCCCGGCGGGTCGGGGCCGACAGCTCGTACTCGTTGGTCATGGTCAGGGCCCTGGTGGGGCAGGCCTCGATGCAGAGCCCGCAGAAGATGCAGCGGTTGTAGTTGATCTGGTAGATGGCGGCGTAGCGCTCCCCCACCGACCAGCGCGCCTGCGGGGTGTTCTCGGCGCCCTGGACGTAGATGGCGTCGGCCGGGCAGGCGTAGGCGCACAGCTCGCAGCCGATGCAGCGCTCCAGGCCGTCGGGGTAGCGGTTCAGCAGATGGCGGCCGTGGAACCGGGATGCGGTCGGCCGCTTCTGCTCCGGGTACTGGATGGTGTTCCGCCTGCGGAACATGCTCCGGAAGGTGACCGACAGCCCCTTCAGGATCTCGCTTGGCATCATGGGATGGAGCCTCCGGGGGCGGCGGTGTCGCTGGGCGCCTGCTTGTCCGACGACGGCAGCAGCAACGAGAGCAGCAGCAGCAGGAGCAGCACCGCGATGGCGCCCAGCAGCACCGGGCGGGGCAGGGTGACGTCGACGACCAGCACCACCGCGGTGACCGCGACCCAGCCGAACGCGACCGGGATGAGCACCTTCCAGCCGAAGCTCATCAGCCGGTCGAAGCGGAGCCGCGGCAGGGTCGCCCGCAGCCAGATGAACAGGAAGATGAAGGCGTAGACCTTGACGGCGAACCACAGCAGCGGCCACAGCCACGGCAGGAAGTCGAGCACCGGGCCGTCCGGCCCGCCGAGGAAGGCGGTGGCGGCGACGGCCGAGACGGTGATCACGTTCAGGTACTCGGCCAGGAAGAACAGGGCGAACTTCACCCCCGAGTACTCGGTGTGGTAGCCGCCGACCAGTTCCGACTCGGCCTCCGGCAGGTCGAAGGGTGCCCGGTTGGTCTCGGCGATGCCGGACAGCAGGAAGACCAGGAACAGGGGGAACTGGAAGATCACGTACCAGCGGGGGATGAAGCCGAGCAGCGGGTCGCCGTGCTGGGCGGCCACGATGCCGGCGGCCGAGAGGGTCCCCGCGGTCATGAACACCCCGACCAGCGAAAGGCCCTGCGCGATCTCGTAGCTGATCATCTGGGCCGAGGAGCGGACGGCGCCAAGCAGCGGGTAGTTCGACCCGGACGCCCAGCCGGCCAGCACGATGCCGTAGACCTGCAGGCTGCCCATGGCCAGCACGAACAGCAGGCCGACGTTGAGGTCGGTGAGCTGGGCACGCTGGCTGCCGAAGTTGGCCCCGAACGGGATCACCGAGATCGACAGGAAGGCCGGCACCATCATGATGACCGGGGCCAGCCCGTACAGGACCCGGTCGGCGTTGCTGGGGCGCACGTCCTCCTTGAAGAACAGCTTGATCCCGTCCGCCAGGGACTGGAGCACCCCGAACGGGCCGGCACGGTTGGGCCCCACCCGGGTCTGCATGAAGGCCACCACCCGCCGCTCGAGCCAGATGATGAACAGCACGCTCACCATCAGGAAGGCGAACACGCCGACCACCTTGACCAGCAGGATGACCACGTCCCAGAGGGTGCCGGTCACGCCGCCGCCTCCTTCGCCGCCTTGACCGTGACCGGCAGCGCCGGCGACGGGCCCAGCAGCGCCCGCAGGGCCAGGTCGGGCTGGTTGGCCGGGACGAACAGGCAGCCGGGGGCGACGGCGGTGGTCACCCTGACCGGCAGGCGGGCGGTGCGCTCCTCGCCGAAGTCGAGCTCGGCGGCGGCGCCGTCGGCCAGGCCGAGGCGGCCGGCGTCGTCGGGGTGGAGCTCGACGAAGGCGGCTGGCGTCTCCCGGTTCAGGTCGGCCGCCCTCGCCAGCAGCGACGCCCCGTCCAGCAGCAGCGGGTAGCTGACCAGCGCGAGGGCGGCGGCGTCGGCGTTCTCGGCCTGCTCCCGCTGGTCTGGCGCCGGCTCGGCCTCGGGCGTGGCTTCGGAGACCGGGGGGGCAACAAGCGCCCCCCCGGACCCCCCCGGCGGGCGGGCGCGGAACCGCGCGGTCTCGACGGCGACCCGCCCGAGGGTGGCGAGGCCGAGGTCGACGCCGAGCCGGACCGAGAGCTGGTCCGCCAGCTCCCAGACCGTCTGGGCGGCGCCGCCGACCGGGACGGCCGGGTGGCTGGCCTGCACCCGCCCCTCCCAGTCGGTGTAGGTCCCCTCGGTCTCGGCGTGGACGACCGCAGGCAGCAGCACGTCGGCGTGTCTGGTGGTGTCGTTGACCTGGTGGTCGACGGCGATCACGAAGGCCCGCTCCAGGGCCCGCTCGGCCAGCTCGCGCGGCCCGTGGTCGCGCACCAGGTCGACCCCGGCAAGCAGCAGCACGCCGAGCTCGCCGTCGGCCGCCGCCCTGAGCATCGCGGGGCCGTCGAGGCCCGGCTCGGGCGGCAGCTCGCTGCCCCAGGCGTCCGCCAGCTCGGCCCTGGCCGCCTCGTCGGCCACCCGGCGGCCGCCGGGGAGCAGGTGCGGCCTGGCGCCGGCGTCGAGGGCGCCGCGGTCGCCGGCCCTTCGTGGCACCCAGGCGAAGCCGGCGCCGAGCGCGTCGGCGAGCCGGGCGGCCGCCGCCAGCCCGCCACCGGCCGCCCCGCGCCAGCCGGCAAGGACGACGGCGTCCGCGCCGGCGTCCTGGACCAGGCGGCCGGCGTCGCCCTCGCCGCGGCCGATCCGCTCCAGCGCCTCGGGCTCGCCGCCAGGGCGGGTGGCGACGACCGTGGCGAACTCGGCCAGGCGCCCTGCCCGCGGGCCGACCGCGACCACCGGGACGCCCCGGCGCACGGCGGCCTTGCGCAGCCGCAGGAACAGGATCGGCGACTCCTCGTGGGGGTCGAGGTCGACCACCACCACCGCCTTGGCCGCCTCCAGCTCCCGGTAGGTGGGAGCGCCGCCGGCGCCGGCCGGCAGCCCGGCGACCCTGGCGACGGCGGCCGCGTCGGCGCCGGCTTCCGGCCAGCTGCGGGCGTCGACGTTGTTGCTGCCGAAGGTCACCCGCGCCAGCTTCTGCAGCGCGTAGGCGTCCTGGTCGGTCAGGTGGCCGCCGACCAGCACCCCGACCCCCTTGGCGCTGGCCGCCCTGATCCCGTCGGCGGCCCGGCGCAGCGCCTCCGACCAGGAGGCGGTCCGCAGCTCGCCCTCCTCGGCGATCTGGGGGATCAGCAGCCGCTGTGGGGACTGGGCGGAGGCGAAGCCGTAGCGACCGCGGTCGCAGTTCCACGCCTCGTTGACCTCGTCGTTGTCACGGGCGAGCTGGCGGGTGACCTGTCCTCTGCGGGCGTCGACGCGCAGGTTGCAGCCGGAGGCGCAGTGGTTGCAGATCCCGTCGCTGGAGGAGAGGTCGAAGGGCCTGGCCTGGAACCGGTAGGAGGGCGAGGTGAGCGCGCCGACCGGGCAGATCTGCACCACGTTGCCGGAGAAATGGCTGCGGTAGGGCTCGTCCTCGTAGATCGCCACCTGCTCCAGCGCCCCGCGCTCGAACAGCTCGATGAACGGGTCGCCGGCGACCTCGCTGGAGAAGCGGGTGCAGCGGGCGCAGAGCACGCAGCGCTCCCGGTCCAGCAGCACCGTCTCGGAGATCTTGATCGGCTTCTCGAAGTGCCGCTTGGTCTCCGTGAACCTGGTCTCCCCCGGCCCGTGGGCGAGGGTCTGGTCCTGCAGCGGGCACTCCCCGCCCTTGTCGCACATCGGGCAGTCGAGGGGATGGTTGATGAGCAGCAGCTCCAGGGTGCCTTCCTGGCCGGCCCTTGCCACCTCGGAGGTCTGCTGGGTCTTGACCACCATGCCGTCGGTCACCGTGGTGGTGCAGGCGGTGAGCGGCTTGCGCTGCCCGCCCACCTCGACCAGGCACTGCCGGCAGGCGCCGAGAGGGGCGAGCAGCCGGTGGTCGCAGAAGCGCGGGATCACGATCCCCAGCTGCTCGGCGGCCCGGATGACCAGGGTGCCAGGGGCGACCTCGAGCTCCTGGTCGTCGATGGTGACCTTCACGGTCGTCGGCCTGTCGGGCATGGATGGGTCTCCTAGTGCGCCCCGACGGCGACCCGGGAGCCCGGGAACGGGCAGCCGCCGCCGAGGTGCTCGCTGAACTCGTCGCGGAAGTGCTTGAGGCCGGAGACGATCGGGCTGACCGCCCCGTCGCCGAGGGCGCAGAAGGAACGCCCGAAGATCGAGTCGCAGATGTCCTTGAGCGTGTCCATGTCCTGCTCCCGGCCCTGCCCGGTCTCGAGCCGGGCCAGGATCTTGCGCATCCAGTCGGTGCCCTCGCGGCAGGGGGTGCACTTGCCGCAGGACTCGTGGGCGTAGAACTCGGTGAAGTTCAGGCAGGCGCGGACGATGCAGACGTCCTCGGAGAGCACGATCATCGCGGCGGTGCCGAGCAGGCTGCCGGCGGCCTGGATGCTCTCGAAGTCCATGCCGGTGTCGAGGTGCTCGGCGGTCAGCATGGGAGTGGAGGAGCCGCCGGGCGTCCAGGCCTTCAGGCTCTTGCCGTCGAGCATGCCGCCGGCCGCCTCCATGATCACCTCGCGGGCGGGCACGCCGAGCGGGAACTCGAAGTTGCCAGGGTTGCGGACGTCCCCGGAGACGCTGAACAGCTTGGGGCCGGGCGACTTCTCGGTGCCCATCGAGCGGAACCAGTCGACGCCCTTGCGGACGATCCAGGGGACGGTGGCGATCGTCTCGACGTTGTTGACGGTGGTCGGCGCGCGGTACAGGCCCTCCACGGCCGGGAACGGCGGGCGCAGCTTCGGCTGGCCGCGCTGGCCCTCCAGCGAGGAGAGCAGGGCGGTCTCCTCGCCGCAGATGTAGGCGCCGGCGCCCCGGTGGATGACCACGTCGAGGTCGAACCCGGAGCCCTTGACGTCCCGGCCGAGCAGGCCCCGGTCGTAGGCGGCGTCGACGGCGGCCTGCAGGCGGCGGCCGGCGAAGCCGCACTCGCCGCGGAGGTAGATGAACGCGGTCCGGCAGCCGATCGCGTAGGCGGCGACGATCACACCCTCCACCAGCGAGTGCGGGTCGCGTTCGAGCAGCTCCATGTCCTTGAAGGTGCCCGGCTCGCTCTCGTCGGCGTTGACGACCAGGTAGGTCGGCCTGCCGGTGCCCTTGGCCAGGAAGCCCCACTTCATCCCGGTGGGGAAGCCGGCCCCGCCGCGTCCGCGCAGGCCGGAGTCCTTGACGAGCTGGACCAGGTCCTCGGGCGCCTCGGCGAAGGCGGTGTCGAGGCTGGCGTACCCGTCCAGCTGCTCGAAGCGGTCCAGCTCGTGGGCGCGCCCGTCGGCCCAGCGGCTGCTGAGGACCTGCACCTGCCCGGTCACCGGCCCTCCCCCCCCGGCGGCTGCCCGAGGCCGGCGAGGCGCCAGTGGAGGGCGGCGGTCGAGGGCTCGGTGACGGAACCCTCGGCCGCGAAGGTCGGCGGCGGCGGCTCGTCCCGCAGCAGGGCCTCCACCAGCCGCAGCGCCTCCTCGGTGGTCAGCCGCTCGTAGTTCTCGGTGTTGACCTGCACCACCGGGGCGCCGTCGCAGGCGGCCAGGCACTCGACCTCCTCCACGGTGACCATGCCGCTCTGGTCGGTGCCGCCGAGCGGCACGTCCAGCCGCTCGGTCAGCGCCTCGGCGATCTCCCGCGAGCCGCGGAGCTGGCAGGAGAGCGTCTTGCAGACCGACACCAGGTACTTCCCCACCGGGCGGCGCCGGAACATCGTGTAGAAGGTCGCCACCGCGCCGACCTCGGCCTTGGTCAGGCCCAGCAGGCCGGCCACCTGGCCGACGCCGGCGGGCGAGATGTAGCCGTCCTCGGCCTGCAGCAGGAACAGGATCGGCAGCAGCGCAGAGCGCCGCTCCGGGTAGCGGGCGATCAGCTCCTCGGCGCGGGCCAGGGTCTGCTCGGACAGCGGCACGGCGGAACGGCGCTCCTCTCTAGCGGTCCACGCCGCCGAGGACAGGGTCGATCGAGGAAAGCGCGGCGACGATGTCGGCGACCAGCAGGCCCTTCATCATCGGGCTGGCCGCCTGCAGGTTGACGAACGACGGGTCGCGGACGTGGACCCGGTAGGGGAGGTTGCCGCCGTCGGAGACGACGTGGTAGCCGAGCTCGCCCCTGGGCGACTCGACCGGGACGTAGACCTCGCCAGGCGGCACCTTGAACCCCTCGGTGACCATCTTGAAGTGGTGGATGAGCGCCTCCATGGACTCGCCCATGATGTGGCGGACGTGCGCCGGCGAGTTGCCGAGCCCGTCGGGGCCGAGGGCCAGCCGCGCCGGCCAGGCGACCTTGGGGTCCTCGACCATCACCGGACCGCCCGGCAGGGAGTCGAGGACCTGCTCGACGATCCGCAGGCTCTGGCGCATCTCGGCCAGCCGCACCTGGTAGCGGGCGTAGACGTCGGCGCCGGTGGCGGTCGGCACCTCGAAGTCGTACTGCTCGTAGCCGCAGTAGGGCTCGGCCTTGCGCAGGTCGTGCTCGAGGCCGGCGGCGCGCAGCAGCGGCCCGGTGACCCCAAGCTCGATCAGCCGGTCGAGGTCGAGCCGGCCGATCCCCGAGGTCCGCTCCAGCCAGATGGGGTTGTTGGTGAGCAGGGTCTCGTACTCGTCGGCCTTGGCGCGCATGTCGCGGACGAAGGCGCGGATCTTGTCCTCGATGCCGTCGGGCAGGTCCTGGGAGACCCCGGCCGGCCGCACCCAGGCGTGGTTCATGCGCAGGCCGGTGACGTCCTCCAGGATGTCGAGGATCTCCTCCCGCTCCCGGAAGCCGTAGAGCATCATCGAGAGGGCGCCGAGCTCCAGGCCCGTGGTCGCCAGCCACACCAGGTGGGAGCTGATGCGGTTCAGCTCCATCATCAGCACCCGCAGGGCCTGGGCGCGCGGCGGCGCCTCGACGCCGAGCAGCTTCTCCACCGCCAGGCAGTAGGCGGTCTCGTTGAAGATCGGCGCCAGGTAGTCCATGCGGGTCACGAACGTGACGCCCTGCACCCAGGTGCGGAACTCGGTGGACTTCTCGATGCCGGTGTGCAGGTAGCCGACCACCGGCTGGAGGTCGACGACCTCCTCGCCGCGCAGCTCGACCACCAGCCGCAGCACCCCGTGGGTGGAGGGGTGCTGCGGGCCCATGTTGATGACCATGAGGTCGTCGTCGCCTTCGGCGTCGGCCCTGGCGGTGACCTCGGCCCAGTCGCCGCCGCCCATCGCGATCACCTGCTGGGTGCGCCGCTCGCCGACGGTGACGCGCTCGGCCGCCGCGGCCGGCGGCAGGTCGCGGGCCTCGCCTGGCCGCACCACCGCCTCGTCGACGGTCGGCCGTGCCTCGCTCATGTGCTGGTCCAGCCTCCCTTGTACCGCCTGGTGTCCGGCGGCGGCACGTGCGCGTCGATGTACTCGACGTCCACCCCGCCGAGCGGGTAGTCCTTGCGCTGCGGGTAGCCCTTCCAGTCCTCCGGCATGAGGATGCGGATCAGGTTGGGGTGGCCGTCGAAGCGGACCCCGAAGAAGTCGTACACCTCCCGCTCGTGCCAGTTGGCCGTCGGCCACACGCCGGTGACCGAGGGGACGTGGGGGTCCTCCACGGTGACCCGGACCTTCAGCCGCAGCCGCACGTTGTGGTCGAAGGAGTAGAGGTGGTAGTCGACGCAGAGCCGCTCGGGCCGCTCGTCCAGCTTCAGGTAGTCGGTGCCGGAGAGGTCGGCGAGCAGGCGGAAGCGGGCCGCCGGGTGGTCGCGGAGCCAGGTGGCGACCTCCACCAGGTGGGCCCGGTCCAGCTCCACGGTGACCTCGCCGCGGTGCCCGCGCACCTCGGCGACCGCCTCAGGGAAGCGTTCCCGCAGCCCGGTCAGGACCGGCTGCAGGGCGTCGGGCGGCTGGAAGGTCATCGCGGAGGTCACATCACGCCTCCTGGAGGCGCAGCGTGGAGCGGCGCTCGCCCGTCCCGATCTTCTCGTGCAGCTTGATGATGCCGTCCATCAGCATCTCCGGCCGCGGCGGGCAGCCGGGCACGTACATGTCGACCGGCACGATCTGGTCGACGCCCTGGACGATCGCATAGTTGTTGAACATGCCGCCGGAGGTGGCGCAGACCCCCATCGAGATGACCCACTTGGGCTCGGGCATCTGGTCGTAGATGGTGCGCAGCACGGGGGCCATCTTCTGCGACACGCGCCCGGACACGATCATCAGGTCGGCCTGCCGCGGGGAGGCCCGGAACACTTCCATGCCGAAGCGGGCCAGGTCGTAGCGGCCGGCGCCGGCGGCCATCATCTCGATGGCGCAGCAGGCCAGCCCGAAGGTGGCTGGCCACAGCGAGCCCTTGCGGGCCCAGTTGGCCAGCTTCTCGACGGTGGTGACGAGGACGCCGCTCGGCAGCTTCTCCAGGCCGCTCCCGGTCTGCATGGTCAGTCCCACTCCAATCCGCCGCGCTTCCAGTCGTACACGTAGGCGACCGACACCAGACCGATGAAGATGCCCATCTCGACCAGGCCGAACACCTCGAGCTGGCGGAACACCACCGCCCATGGGTAGAGGAAGATCACCTCGACGTCGAAGACCACGAACAGCATCGCGGTCAGGTAGAACTTGACCGGGAAGCGCTCGCCCTTGGGCAGGCGACCCGGCTCGATGCCCGACTCGTAGGCCGAGTACTTGGCCCGGCTCGGCCGGTGCGGCGCCATGAACGCCGACACCGCGATCGACAGGACGGCAAACAGGGTCGCCAGCACCAGCATGGCCAGGATCGGCGCGAACGCACCGAGGTTCACGGGCAGCCTCCAGCGGGCCTCGAGCGTGGAGTGCCGGGCGATGGCGCCGCCAGCCTATGGCCGGGGCCGCGGGGCTCGCAAATGCGGGCAGACACGATCATCACCTCGACGGCGCCATCCGCACGAGGGCGCGGACGACATGGTCGCTGGCGTCGCCCCGCGCCGGCTCGTAGAGGTTGGCCAGCAGCTTGAGGACGAGCTTCATCAGCGTGGGTCGGGGCAGCCCGTACCTGGTGGCCGCCTTCATGAACCGCGGGTCGCCGATGAGGCGCACGAACAGGCGGCCGATCGCGAAGTAGGACCCGAAGCCACGCTCGACCGCGGTGCGGTAGGCGGCAAGCCGGCTGCGGTCGCCGCTCTCCAGCACGGCAAGGCCGACCTCCGCGGCGAGCTGCCCCGACTCCATCGCGTAGTCGATGCCCTCGCCGTTGAAGGGGTTGACCAGCCCGGCCGCGTCGCCCACGAACAGCACCCCGCGGTGCAGCGGCGGGTGGCGGCTGGCGCCCATCGGCAGTGGCGCCGAACGGGGCTTGGCCACCGCGTCATCGGCGGTGAAGCCCCACTCCGGCCCCACCGTGGGCACCCAGTCCCGCAGGAGCTGCTTGTAGTTGAGGTTGCCGAAATGGGCCGAGGTGTTGAGCAGACCCACGCCGACGTTCACGGTCCCGTCGGCCAGGGGGAACACCCAGCCGTAGCCGGGCAGCAGGTCGTCGCCGCGGCGCAGCTCCAGGTAGCTGTCGATCCAGGGGTCGGTGTCGCGCTCGGTGCGGTAGTACTGGCGCATGGCCACCCCGATGGGACGCTGCTCGTCCCGTGACAGGCCGAGGGCCTGGGCGAAGCGGCTGGAGGCACCGTCGGCGGCCACCACCACCTCGGCGCGCACGTCGACCGGGTCCTCGCCCTCCCGGCGGACCACCGCGCCCCTGACCAGCCCGTGCTCGACCAGCGGGCCGACCACCTCCGTGCCCGCCCACAGCTTGGCGCCGGCCCGCTCGGCGGTGCGTGCCAGCAGCTCGTCGAAGTCGGTGCGCGGCCGCGCCAGCCCGAAGGAGGGCAGGCCGGTCAGCTCGGGCCATGGCAGCTCGACCACGTGGCCGCCGCCGTGGACCTTGAGGCCGGCGCTGCGCGACCAGCTCCGGTACTCGTCGCGCAGGCCCATGGCGTCAAGCTGCGCCACCGCCCTCGGGGTGAGCCCGTCGCCACAGACCTTCTCGCGCGGATAGCTCTGCTTCTCGCAGAGCAGCACCCGGGCCCCGCCCCTGGCCAGGTGGAACGCGGTCGCGGCACCGCCGGGGCCGCCGCCGATCACCAGCGCGTCGTAGGCGTCGCTCACCTTGCCTCCTAAAGGAGCTCGCGCATGACCGTGACGTCCGACCTGATCGCCTTCAGGGATCCCGTGGTCCTGGTCATGCACGAGCTCCTTTAGTGGGCCGCGTGTCTTTGTGAATCCACGCACAAATCTGCCGTCTGGAGTGTAGGGTCACCGGTGCGTCGCAGCAAGCCTGCCGGGCCCATCCGACCGTCCCCTTC
>WNGB01011870.1_pt1 | contig 23143 bp, 20 predicted proteins | sample 5400681 | NCBI WGS metagenome assembly WNGB01 (sample SAMN13153367, study PRJNA577476) | soil metagenome | isolation source: 115 cm soil or saprolite under grassland replicate 2 | place: USA:California | collected 2016-06-15
TTGTCCTTCGAGTAACCTCGCATGCCGTCATTATACCCCAGGAGGGTATCCAGGGCGCCGCGGTCGATCTGGCGTGGGAATGGCCACTGACCGGTCCGTTGGAAAAGCACTAAACGTGCAGCGGTCGTCGTGCCGCCCTGTACCAAAATCGCCGGCCCCTGGCGCCGGTCGCACCGAATTTCGGACCTGAGAGCGTTGAGCCACCGATTCAGGTCGAGTGGTTCTTTAGGCACCGCCGGTCCAGGCGGCTCCGGTGCCCGTGCCGTTGCGCCTTAACCAGGAGGATCTGAGCGCCGAACGTCGGCGTCCGGCGTGTGCTGCCCAGGAGACAAAGACGTTGCGCACGGGAAGATTTCCGTGAAGGCACTCCCTGGCGCTTCCCCTTGTCGGACGCCATGCAGCGGGACGCGGAAAGTGCCGGCGGCGTTCAGGCCAGCCTCGGACGCCGCCGTTCGAGGATGACCTTGATCGAACCCTCCGATCTACCCCTGAACGCGGGGACCAACAGCACTGGTCCTCGCCCCGGAAAGGCAGTCCTATCAAGACGATTCCGGCGTGCGCCGGATTGGCTTTCAAACGAATAGAGAGGACATCATGAGGGAGTTCACACGTAGACAGTTTCTGATGTACAGCACGGCCGCGGGCGCAGCCGGCGCGGCCGGGCTGTTGATGCCCTGGGCCGTGAAGTTTCCGAGTGCCAGGGCTGCCATGGGTGGCAGCCTGACCAGGTACATCGAGCCGCTGCCGGTGCCGGGCGCCGGGATCGTCGTAGCCAAGGCTCAGAGCGTCAAGAATGGTGTGACCAAATACGCGTTCACACAGACCCAGATCTCCAGGCAGCTGCACCCGCAGCTTCCGCCGACGCCTTTCTGGGCCTATGACGATGGGTCCGGGCTCGCCGGCCAGGCCGGCTCGTTCGGAATGGCGGTGGTCGCCCAGACCGGGTCACCCGTGGCGGTCGACTACACGAACCGCCTTCCGCAGACCTACCCGGCCTGGATCCCGGTCGACACCCGCCTGACTCCTCTCGGCAACCAGGTCCGCCTGATGACGCACCTGCACGGGGCGTTTGTCGCCGCGGACAGCGACGGCAATCCCGCGATCACGCCGAATGGGTTCGGGTTCGGCCAGACCCAGAGCGTCTACTATCCGAACCAGGGCCCGCAGAACGCGGCCACGCTGCTGTGGTTCCACGACCACGGCATGGGGACGACCCGCTTGAACGTCTTCGCGGGGCTCGCCGCGGCTTACCTGATCCGCGATCAGTACGACACAGGCGACGCGAGCAACGCCAACGGGCTGCCCTACGGGCCCTACGAGATCCCACTGGTCGTCCAGGACCGGCAGTTCAACGCGGACGGGACGTTCCGCTATCCGACCAGCGACATACCGGGCGTGACCTGGATCGGCGAGTACTTTGGCGACACGATGCTGGTCAACGGCAAGGTCTGGCCTTACCTGAACGTTCAGCCGCGCCTTTACCGGTTCCGCATCCTCAACGGTTGCAACGCCAGGATCATCAACCTCGACATCGCCGGCGCCCGGATGTGGCAGATCGGCGCCGAAGGCGGCATGTGGGATCAGGCGGTGCCGGTCTCACGGTTGGTGATGGCGCCCGCCGAGCGGGCGGACGTGCTCGTCGACTTCAGCCACGCGGCGGGCATGACCATCCAGTTGAAGAACACGAAGCCTCCAATCCCCGTCTCCAACCCGGCGCCTCCGCTGGCGCAGGTGATGGAGATTCGCGTGACCGCAACAACGCCGATGTCGCCCAATGTTCCGGACACACTCATCGGCGGCCGGAGGGCGATCCTCTCCGGGCCGACCAAGAAGCGCTTCATCACGCTCAACGAGGTGGGCGCCGAGACGGCCGGGTGGTTCCTCACTCTCAACGGCGCGCACTTCATGGACGACCCCCTGACCGAGACTCCACGCGTGGGAAGTGTGGAGGACTGGTACTACATCAACCTGACTGGGGACACGCACCCCATGCACACCCATCTGGTCACCTTCCAGGTGGTCGGACGCGTCCCGTTCGACGCCGACGCATACGCCGACGCAGTGGGCAGCGGCCCCGGCGGGGTCCCCGGTGGAGTCGACCCGTCGCCTTACGCGACGGGACCGATGATCCCAGCCGACTCGACCGAGCGGGGCTTCAAGGACACGGTCAAGGCAAACCCCGGCTACTTCACGATCATCAGGGCAAAGTTCGAGCTGCCCTCAGGCGTTCATGCGCCGCAGAGATATGTCCACCACTGCCACATCGTCGAGCACGAGGACAACGACATGATGCGGCCGTACGACATCGTCCGCTGAAAGCGGAAACCGCAAGCAGGGGCGTCGGCGTCATCGCCGCGCCCCATTTCGTTCGGCCTGGCGTCGCGTCTTGAACTGGACAGCCCGCAGGCTGCCGAGCGGCCTGTGCATCATGGCGGACAGGGCTTCGCGCAGTTGAGGATCAAGTTCAGGTGGACCAGGCAAAAAACCATCAGGTCTCTCACGGCATGTTTGCCAGCCCGGGATCGTGAGGCACAGCCGGCTCATCGCGCCTCCTCATCGGTGCGGCTGATTGTTCACGCTAGGAACCCGACTACAGCGAGCTGGCTCCGGAATGTGGCCTCCGGGGACCACTTGGTCGCACCCCATCGGCCCTCGACCCGCAGCTTACCCTCTGGGTACGGAAGCCTCCACCACACCACCCTCCGACTTCGCTGGCGCGATGGGGGTCCGACGCGTCTGAGTCAGGTGGACCCCGGCGGCGATCACCGCACCAACGAGCGGACCGACGATGTACAGCCAAAGATCGGACCACGAGGTAGCTCCGAAGATCGCGGCAGCGGCCGTCGCGGCGACGCCGACGGACGGGTTGAACGCGGCCCCCGAGATGGGACCAGCGGCAAAAGCGCCCGCGGCAACAGTGAAGCCGATCGCAAGCCCATAGAAAGAGTTGCCCTCGGTGGCTTTGGTCGCCGCCACGTTGAGCACTACCAGAACGAGCGCCGTGGTGAAGACGATCTCGACGGCCAGCGCCGAGGACCAATAGACACCGGTGCCCGGATGAATGCCGGGAGTGTGACCGGTGACAAGGTATCCGAACGTGAAGGCCAGGACGCCAGCGATCAGCTGAGTGATCCAGTAGGCAACCATCGTGGGCGCGTCGATTACCCTCCGCAAGAAGAGGCCGAACGAGACTGCTGGATTGTAGTGAGCACCTGAGACGTGGCCACCCATGTACACCATGACCATCAGGGCGCTGCCGATGGCTAGGGGCGAGATCGGTCCGATCGGACCCGACACGGCAATCACGCTGATGAAGACGAACGTGCCAACCAGCTCAGTCATGAGCTTGGCAGGGAGCGTCATCTCGGTTTATGGTAGCCAGCTACGGACGCCGACATCACCGCCGGCTGACCTTCTTGTTGAGAGGCTCCGTGGTCCACGTTGTACATGAGCGTGCCGAGCTGATTGCATACGACGTCACTGCGTCACCCCGAGGCTGCCGTCGTCAACCAGGGCACCGCATCACTTGTCATGTGCCGTGAATGGAAGCCGAGTCGACCCGAGGTTATGGTGTAGGCGGCGTCGCCGAGGAGATTCGGCATTCTGTGACTGAACTGCCCTGGGTCTAGTGGAGCCTCCAAGAACCCGGGGCGATTCACGTCGGATGGTCGTTCGGCTTTTCGTGTTTGCCTACTACTGCCTCTCCAAGGTTCAAAAGAGCTTGGGCATTGGTGGCCGCGAGCCAGTCCCGATATCGCTCGGGCGCCCACCCCCGTTGCTGGACCAGCAGGTCGTAGACCGCCGGCGAGTTGGTGGCCCACAACATATCCCCGGCCTCGTCGATCGAGAGCCCCGGTCTGAGGGCCCCGCTAGCCGACAGGTGCTCGACGATCATCTTCATCCCCTCCAGTCGCTGCGCCTCCAGTTGGCTCCAGACCCGCGATAGCTCAGGGTCGGCAGCGCTCGCCTCGATCAGCACGCGATACAGGGGACCGGCCCGTGCGTGGATCCCCGGCTGGGTGGCGGCATGAAGTTCGAGCAACCGGCGGGGCTCCCGCTCATCGATCATCGCCTTGACGGCCGGTCGGTCCTCGATCGGAACCGTCGCCCGAGCAGCGCCGCCTGCGATTGCGGCTTCCACAACCGCCTTGAACAGAGCAGCCTTGCTGCCGAACACCCGGTAGATCGTCTCTACGGCCACGCCGGAAGCCCTGGCAATGGCGACGATCGATGTTCCCACGTAGCCCCGAGCCAGGAACAGCTCGAGCGCCGCGGCGACGATGTCCTGTCGGGTCCGGGATGCCTGGGCCCGTCGACGAGTGGAGTCGTAGCGCCGGCGGGACTTGACAGTGTCAGAATTCGGTGGAATACTCATGCCTCTAATACAGTATCGTTATCGCCAATCGTACCGGAAGGCGGGACAAGGAGGGCTCGATGGTCGCTGTGGTGGTGCGCGAGAACGGAGACGCAAAGCTGATCGAGGAAAGCGCAGATCACGTCGAGGCCAACGTCCTGCCGCGGGCGAGGCAGGCGCTGGGGATCGTGTCCGCTATCTGGACGAGCGACGGGGAGGGAGGCACGTTGAACGTGCTCGTATTCGACAGCGAGGAAGCGGCGCGAGCGGCGCTCGGCCCGATCAAGAACGCGCCCCGGCCCGCATTCCTCAGGTTCGAGGGCGCCCAGTTGCACAAGGTCCTGGCCCGCTTCTAACCTCGAGACGCCCTCCGCCGCGAGCGCGCATCGAGGGTTCATGTCACACACGCCAATGTCTTCCTGCAAGTGATGCGCGGCCGGGCCCGTAGTCCCCAAAGGAGGCGACTGCAGCCCGGTATCGGTCTCGATGTCGACCAGCGTGGCGTCTCTGTGACGAAGGCATCGAGGGTATTGACAAACATGGGGACATGGGCTATTAATTGGTCGGTCGACCGATTAATAATGGCAGTCAGGCAGCGAGATGCGATCGCGACTCGGGAGCGGATCCTACGTGCGGCGAGAGGCGTGCTTCGTCGCGATGGGGCTGCCCAACTCTCCACCAGGGCGGTGGCGAACGAGGCTGGCGTGCACCTGAGCCTGATCCACTACCACTTCGAATCGCGAGAGGGCTTGCTCCTGGGCGTGCTCGAAAGGATGAACCAGGAGCTCCTTGACCGGCAACAGGCCATGTACGCGAGAGCAGACATCAGCCTCGGCGAAAAGTGGCAGCAGGCCATCGCCTTTTACCGCGAAGACCTGGAGTCTGGCTACGTGCGAAGCCTCATGGAACTGGCCGGACACGGCTTCGCCAATCGGCGCCTTGGTGCAGCCGTCAGGGATCTGATGCGAGGTTGGCGGGACCTTCTGACAGAGGTCGCTGCTGAAGCCTTGCCACGCCTTGGTCTTACTCACGTGGCGCCGGCCGTGGTTGCGTCAGCCATCGTGACCTACTGGTACGGAATGGAGCTTCAGCACTGTCTCGAGGTGCCGGAAGACGAAGGGAGCTTATGGCTGACGGTGGAGACGCTCGGGCGCCTCATCGAGCGTCAGGAAAAAGGTGGGAGGCGAATTCGGCCAGTCAAGAAACTGGCCAGGAGGAAGAGACATGGCAACCGTGACCGTCCGTAACGGCATCAACGTGGATCAATTGGTGGGAACGATCGGAGCCATCCAGAAGGAGCCGGGGCTTGCGGAAATGACCTTCAAGTCGAATACAACGTGGCAGAAGGGCACGAACTCAATCACCGAGATCGGTCCATTCATGCACGCGGGGAAACAAGATGACTCGCGCCACGCAAGCCAGTTCAAGCTCCAGGGCGATGAGCCTCCTGTGCTCCTCGGCAGCAACATGGGGCCCAACGCAGTCGAGCTTTGCCTCGCCGCACTTGGCTCGTGCTACGCGGTCGGATACGTGGCCAACGCCGCCGCCAAGGGCATCGAAATCGACAAGCTTTCTTTCGAGGTTGAGGGCGACATCGACCTCCACGCCTTTCTCGGCTTGGGCAAGGGCCGGCCAGGATTCACAGCGATCCGGGTCAAGAGCCGAGTGAAGGCTCGCAACGCCAGCCGAGAGGATCTCGAATCACTTTGCCAGTACGTTCAAGACACTTCCCCAGTCCGCGACATACTGGCCAACACAGTGCCGGTCAAGACCGAACTCGAGGTCGACTAGAGAGCTGAGAGCGAGACAGCCCGACCAGAAGGGATACGTCGAGCGAGCCGGCGTCAGGGTCTATTACGAGACCTTTGGCGCCGGCGCCCCGGCGGTGCTGCTGCTGCCGACCTGGTCGATCATGCATTCCCGGCACTGGAAGGCCCAAATCCACACTCTCGCTCGATACAACCAGGTCATTACCTTCGATCCGCGCGGCAATGGTTTGTCCGATCGGCCGGCCGAGCCGGCCGCCTACGCAGATCGGGAATTCGTCGCCGATGCGCTGGGGGTGCTGGACGCGGTGGGAGTCAAGCAGGCGATCGTGGTCGGCTTCTCGACAGGCTGCTTCCAGGCCCTCCTGCTCGCGGGGGATCACCCTCAGCGCACTTTGGGTGCCGTATTCATAGGCAACAGCATGCCCATTGCGCCACCGCACGCGGAGCGGGCGAAGTGGGTGCGCCGATTCGACGAGCTGGTCGACAGCGAGGACGGCTGGGCGAAAATGAATCGCCATCACTGGCTGCGCAACTACCCCGATTTCGTCGCTTTTTTCATGGTGCAGATCTTTCCCGAGCCCCACTCCACCAAGCAGATCGAGGACACCATCGGTTGGGCCCTGGAAACGACGCCCGAGGTGCTGATCGCGACGATGGAGGCACCCAGCCTGACTGAGGAGGAGATACTCGGCGTCGCCTCTCGAGTCAGCTGCCCGGTTCTTGTCGTTCACGGCAGCCACGACCTGCTGAGCCCGGTTCAACGGGCAGGTGTGCTTGCCCACGCGACCGGCGGAACGTGCGTTGTCCTGGAAGGGAGTGGGCATGCACCCCACGCCCGAGATCCCGTGAAGGTCAACCTGCTGCTGCGCGAGTTCATCGATTCCATACACAAGCCCAATCGGTCGCAGACCTGGAGCCGGGGTCGCAGCCGAGCTAAGCGAGCTCTGTATGTCTCTTCTCCAATCGGACTCGGCCATGCTCGTCGCGATATCGCAATCGCGACGGAGTTGCGCAAGCTCATCCCGGGACTGGAAATCGACTGGCTTGCGCAGCATCCAGTGACTGAGCTGCTGAAAGCGCACGGCGAGCGCATCCATCCTGCCAGCGGCCAACTTGCCAGCGAGACGCGTCACATTGAGGAGGAATCTCGCCCTCACGAGCTGCACTGCTTTCAGGCCTGGCGCCGCATGGACGAGATCCTGATCTCCAACTTCATGGTCTTTCATGAGGTTGCCTGCGAGGGCAATTACGACCTCTGGATCGGCGACGAGGCCTGGGAGGTCGACTATTACCTGCACGAGAATCCAGAGCTCAAACAGGCTGCTTACGCGTGGCTCACGGACTTCGTCGGCTGGCTTCCAATGCCAGAAGGCGGCGCCGAGGAAGCACGGCTGACCACTGACTACAACGCAGAGATGATCGAGCACATCGAGCGCTTCCCCCGCATCCGTGATCGAGCGATCTTCATCGGTGATCCCGCCGACATCGTTCCTGATGGGTTCGGCCCGAACCTTCCGCGGATCCGCGAATGGGTCGAGGCGCATTACGACTTCTCCGGATACGTGACCGGCTTCGATCCCACGTCGCTCGGGAGCCGGGACGACCTTCGCGCCGAGCTTGGCTATGGCGTCAACGAGACGGTCTGCATCGTCACCGTCGGTGGCTCAAGCGTCGGCAGCAGCCTGATCAAGCGCGTGGCCGATGCCTATCCGTTGGCGAAGAGCAAGGTACCCGGTCTACGGATGATTGTGGTGGCCGGACCCCGCATCGACCCTTCTGTGGTGAGCCTCCAGGATGGCCTGGAGGTCAGGACGTTCGTGCCGGACCTCCACCGTCACCTCGCCGCATGCGATATCGCGCTCGTGCAGGGCGGCTTGACCACCACGATGGAGTTGACGGCGAGCCGCCGACCGTTCATCTACTTTCCGCTGCGGCTTCATTTCGAACAGAACTTCCATGTCCGGCATCGACTGAACCGGTACCGAGCCGGCAGGTGCATGGACTACGAGGGCGCGACTCCAGAGAGGATCGCGGACGCCATCGGCGAGGAGTTGAATCAAGCTGTGGGCTATGCAGCCGTCAAAACCGAAGGCGCGCACCGAGCCGCCGCCCTGATCGCAGAGCTGTTGTGATGGTTGTGACCGGGAGTTGCGGACCGGGCGTGTAAGCGTCATCCCCATAAACCCGCTTGGCAGATAAGCGGCGAGGACTCCCAAGGTCTCTCCTCACGATGCGCGGTCGGCGGTCAGGGAAGCTTCGCTTGCGTATCCGCGTCGATGACACGCTCGAGCGTATATCGCGGAAGCTCGACGCCATCAACTCTTCGAGCTGCGACCGACCGACGCAGAAGACGGAGCCTCGCCTGACGGCTGAGGACTACGTCGAATTGACGTTTGAGATCGGATCGCAAACCTGCCGGTGCAGTTCGATGAGGCCCGTTGTGGTTTCCGGGTCTCGCCGGCCCCAGCCACACTCTGTTGACACACCGAAGTTGGGCGTGACCTTCTGCGCGGCGACAATCCGGCGCTGCGTGCCGTCGCGACCATCGGTGAAGTGAACCAGGCCGAGGTAGAGCTCCGTGCCTTGTGGGACCTTAAGACGAGCCATCGGAGCAAAGTACTTGTCGGTCGCCGCCCGGGGCACTGGCAAATGGAGGAAGTCAATGCGCCGCGACGTCCGTTCGAACAAGGCGTTGGCGAGCTCTGTCACGCCAGTGGCATCATCTGGCGGTCCCGCAACTCGATAACTCACCTCGCGCAGAAACTTTGACACCACCGAGCGCACCAGCCGGCTCCGCGGGCGACCACCAAGGCCGAGAATGAGGTTGCCCGTGTGTTCGTAGTCTCCATGGCACAGGTGATAGCCGAGCTGGACGCCCTCAGGAACGGAAGCCCCGAGACGGAGGAGGCGATCGAGGATGCCTCCGCGTTCATCCTGGAACCAAGGCTGGACGAGGAACGAAGGTAGATTTCCACACCAGACACGCACCTCCCAAGGCGTATCCCATTGAACGGCGAGGTCTGAGCTCGGAATCGCCTGAACAATCGATTTGACCTCCGCCATCATCGCGGCCTCGTACGCACTCTCAATGTCAGGAATGTCTGCCTTGCTCACAACCATCGCGAGGCAGTTCACCGGGGTCGGGAGGCTCACCTGGAAACGCATCCCTGGGCGAATCAGCCCCCCTGACCTGAGCCGGACAAACACCTCGTAAGACTCGACTGCTGCGGTCGCGAAACCAAGATCGTCGAAGTGGATGGACGCGCGATCGACCCCTTGCCGCAATCGGCGCGGCTTCACAACCTCCATCAGCCGCCGGCCAGGAACTTCCTCGAAACCCGGATGGCGCGCAAATGTCGCCACCTGCCAGCCGGCGAATAGGGACCGTTCGCCGGTCTCACCGTCGGGGATTCGCCGTAGCCGGTCACCAATCCTCACGCCAACGGTGCGAAAGACAGTCTCGGCCGTGTCCAGCGGAACGCTCCCGACGAGGTGGGCTCCCTGAGGCGCTCGGCTGAGTTCAGTCATCTTCAGCTTCCTTTGATATTGACGGCCTCGGCTTGAACAGCTTGGCACACGCCCCATGTCCTGGTTGAAGGACAACTTCGCTCGAATCCAAACCCGCCGCAGCCTCGCGACTCAGACCGACAACACGAGAATTGGTGACGACGAATCGGCGCTGCCTTGTGGCGCGCGACCCTGACTCCGAGAGGCGACTGCCCTATCTCGTCTGCCTCCCAACTCCTCACAGCAGGTCCGCGAGGTTCCTGTAGCTGATCGCGAGGCTCTCGAGCGAATCGTGCTCGGTCTCGTCCTGCTCGACGATCAACCATTCCACGCCAGGTTTCGCGGGACGCACTCAGGATTTCCGGCCAGTCGAGATTGCCGTTGCCGACCTCGGTCTGCACCGCGCGACCGTCCACGACGGTCATGTCTTTGAGATGTACGAGGGGGACTCGACCCTTGAGCTTCTCAACCAGGTCGCCGGGCTCGCGCCTGCGGCCTGCAGCCAGTAGGTGTCGAGCTCCGCCCGAAGTGTGTCGCCTGGCGCCGACTCGAAGAGGATCTCGAGTCCCGTCTTGCCGTCCCTTCGCTCGAGCTCGAAGTTGTGGTTGTGATATGCGAGCCCATGAGTCGAGAGCTGCCTACCGATCTCGGCGGCCTCCTGCGCGAAGCGTCTGAATCCGGCGGCGGAGTGATACTGCTGCGGCACGCTCGGGACGACCACGTACCTGCATCCCCAGGCGCGGCAGCGGCCGGCCACCGCGGACAAGTCCTCGGTTAGGCGTTCCAGCGACTCGTGCGCGGGCGCATGCCTTGAGGCCTGCGCGAGTCAGCTCCTCGCCGAAGTGGTCGGCGTCGGGACCGAGGCTCGCAACTTCGACTCCCTCATAGCCGATTTCGCGCAGCCGGCACGGTCCCGAACCCTACGTACCTCGTGTCCTCCCGTGTCCCGCCGGTTCCTCCAGGGTCCTCCTGTACTCAATATCGCTGAGCGTCGGGTCCTCTCGTGTCCTTCCATTTCCTCCCGGTTCCGCGAATGCGTGACACATCTGTGACGCCAAGGCGCGGCTGAAGCCACACGGCTCAGCGTGGTTAGCGGGATTGGACTACTCCGGTGTGAAAGGACCGAACTGCTCAATGAGCTCGCGCGCAGCCCGACGGATTTCCTCGGCACGCTCGGCAGCATTGTCCTTCGGGGGAAGCCCGGCAGCACGTCGCTGTTCCGGTTCACCGACAAGGGGCCAAAACCCACCCATCTCATCGACCACATCTATCTCATTGAGGAAGTCATAGCAATCACCAGATCCAAGCTGCGCAATCTGGCGTCCGCCTTCGAATGGGTCGACCTCTTCGATCAAGATCCGGTTGGCGAGGCGTATTGCTCTTTCGACAACCCCTTCGCAGGGCGTTCCCTTAATGCGGGCCATCGCATCCGCGCTTGTGAGATGCCAGGGTCTAAGCTGCCTCGCCTCCGACGGACAAGAATAAGTTTCTCGATGCTTCGCCTGGGCAAACGGGCCCGCGCCCTTTTCATCAGGCTCGCGTGATGCGGGTCCGTCATGGAGTTGGATGAAGCCGAAACCGTCGACCTTCGGGTCCCCGCAACGCGTGGAAATGCCGGCGATCAAGGGTCAGGACGTCCAGAACTCGGTGACGTTCGGCAAGTACGACTACCGAGGCATCAGCCAGGCCGATTGCGAGCTCCCGATAGCGCCTGATGATCACAGTTGCTGAGGCCACATCGCCTGACGTGAAAGGTTCTAGCTGGTAGGCACCTCTACCAACTTCGTCAAGCAGAGCGCGCTGTGCCTTCGCGCTCACTCTGGGTGCAGCGCAGCCGCCGCGTCAGCGTGCTGGTTCTGACTGCTGTCAATGGCAGTCAGCAACCCGCTGGTGTCGAGAAGAATCACTCCTCGCCGAAGCCGTTGAGGAGCCTGTCGACATTCTCCGCCAGATCAGGTTTGCCGCTTGTGAACAGTGGAATTCGGGGTTCTGGATGGCGCGTCTGGAGGAGGCGCTCGATCCCCTCGCGGATCAGGTCTGCCTCGGTCCGGCCCTCTTCCTGAGCGGCTCTGGCGAGGCTGCTCTTGAGGTCTTCCGGCAAGTAGATGGTCGTCCGTCTCACGCCATACATTGTGCCATACGCTTGGAAATGTGTGACACGAGTCCCTTCCCACCTCAGGTGAATGGTCAAACGAGGTCCTTATCAGACATTTTTGGACCCGCCCTCTGCACCGGCAGCCTGCGGACGAAGCAGGCACGACCGCCGGCGTGTTTCCGGTCTTGAGCGGGAATTCGACTCCGGTCGTCCGTGCTTGGTCGAACGGCGTGGGTCGCGATGTGAGCCGGCAACACAGAGCGGGGCGCCTGGTGGCACGGCCCGGCTTGCCTCAACAAACCGATCCCGGAATGCGCCGGGAGAGCGCTCGGCCGATCCCCGTTCCCAGACGCCCTTGCAACGAAAATATCACGCCTTTCGGCTGCTGCCAAGACGGGCAACATGCGACGACCCGCGCACTACGTCAGGCGACGAGCAGCTTCCCCTCCAGGACGGCCTGGTATGCGGCCTCGTAGCCAGACGTCATGGTCTCGGTCGAGAAGCGCTCCAGCGCTCCTGCTCGACAGACCGACCGATCGAGTCGTGCCACCTCGTGGCAGGCGCGGACCAGCGCCTCCTGGCCGGCGCAGAGAAAGCCGTCCACGCCCGGGCGGACGATCTCCGGGAGGGAGCCGCGAGGCGTGCTGATCACCGGCGTCCCGCACGCCAGCGCTTCGATGAAGCTGAGGCCGAAGGGCTCGTCCCAGTTCACGGGCATCAGGAGAGCCAGCGCCCGACCAAGCAGCTCGTTCTTGCCCGCGTCGTCGAGCTCGCCCACCCACTCGACTAGCGGATGCTCGAGCAGGGGGCGGACCTCGCAATCGAAGTACTCCTGGTCGATCGGGTCGACGCGGGCTGCGATCTTCAACGGCACGCCGGCCCGGATGGCGACGCTAATCGCCGTCACCGGGTCCTTCTCGGGCGCAATCCGGCCGAGAAAGACCAGATATCCTCCGCCGCCCTCGCCGAGTGTGTAAGTCGATGCAAGATCGAGGCCGTTGTGCACGGTGGCGATCCAATTCAGGTCGACGTCGGCGACCGGCCGCCGCTGCGCGTCTGATATTGAGATGAGCGGCCACTGGCCCATCGTCGCGAGCAGGGTGCGAAGCTCCGGCAGGTCGAGCCGGCCATGCATGGTCGTGATCACCGGTGCTCGGAGGCGCTCGCCAGCCAGCCAGGGCAGGTAGTCGAGGTGGGAATGGACCACATCGAATTCAGCCGATCGCTGCACCAGCTCTTCGGCCTGGAGCACACGGTAGGCGAGCGGGTCTGAGACTCCCATCTCCCACAATGGCGCCGGCGACGTCGCGTGCAGGTCCGCCGACGTCTGGGTTCCGCCGGCCGCAAAGAGCGTGATCTCGTGCCCGCGCGCGACGAGAGCTTCCGTCAGCGCGTGGACGACTCGCTCGGTGCCGCCGTAGCGCTCAGGCGGGATCCGCACGAACAGCGGAGCAACCTGCGCGATCCTCATCGTCTTCTCCCATGCGATGTTTGCACCGCTGGCTGGAGTCGGGCCATCGACCGGTCCGGCCAGCCCGCGCCGAAGTCATCCCTCAGCTAAGCTGCGGCTTGGCCTGGCGCCACCTGCCGAACACGTGTACTGGTCAGCGCTGAAGCAACTCGCAGCAAGACCAGCACCGCCATGGCGATCCATGTCCCGGGCTCAGGCAGTGACACCCGCAAAGCCTGGTCGAGCGAGATCGCGCCCGGTCCGGTTAGGGACCCCGATGAACTCGGCCAGGGCGGCGCCGACCGCCCAGGCGCCCGCCGGCCTGATATGCATCTGGGCGAGCCAGCCACGAAAGCCGGAGATCCTGGGCCTCCGAACCAGCCGAACAGCTCCTCTGCGCCGTGACCGGCCACCGTCAGGCCGACGACGACCCTCAGAACCAACAGGGCGATGCTGACCATCGGCGATCACCTCCATGGCGTTATTGGCTCGGAATTACCCCGCCCATAGGCCGGTCAAAACATGGCCCGGGAAACCATGTTTAGCCGGTCGCGTCGACGTGGTACGGCAGCGGTGGAAGCGATTCGCACGCCTGGGACGCGCATGGGTCCGTGCGCCGGGATCGTCCATTGATATTCCTGCGTGTGTTGAAGCTGCATCAGACGTCGAAGAAGATCTGGGCCCGCCAGCCGCTTGGGTCCTTCCGCAGTTCGAGACCGTGACGCGTCACAGCCTTGACCACCGGGCCGACCTGCTCGACAGCTGCGTCGAATGGAACCGCCCAGCCGGCGGCCTGCAGCCGATTTCCACCCTTCGAATGCACCTCGAACTCCAGGAAGGCGAGCCCGTCGGAATCGCTCCGATACAGCAGCTCTTCAAGCCAGCGCACGAGCAGTTCCGTGCGGCTGTCAGCTTCCAGCTCGACATCAGTTCGCACTGTGCGCGCTGCTTCCGAAGTCGGCCGGAGGAAGCCCGCGAACATACCAGCTGCGGCGCGGGCCAGACAGAGGTCGAATGTCGGCGCGGTCACCGAGATGCCTGTGTCCGCCGTGTGCGCGAGGCGTCTCACGCCATCGGGTTCGCCCTCGGTAGGAACCCGAGCACGCTCTTCGTCTTGCGCATGGCGGCCGCCGTCTGCAGCGGACGTAGCGGCCATGACATGACCTCGCTAAAAGAGGGGCTTCCGTTTTATGAAAACGCCCGACGCTCGAACGGCACTCTCGGCGGATGGCCTATGCCGCTGATGCTTCTCGCCTCCGGCACCATGCAGCGAAACACGGCGTCGGTAAAGCTGTCAATCCTGCGAGAGGGCGAGGCCACGGAGCGGCTTCCGTGGACGACGAGGCCGGGGTACGTACCTTCGGCCTCTCCTCCCTCTCCCGTGTCACCGCGTGTCACGCGTTACATCGCGGACACATTTAAGATGGCCGCGCGATGCCAACCGTCCATGAGTGTGCGGGTAACAGATTGCGGTCCTCGTTCAGAAGTCATCCCTTGCTGTTCCTGTAGTCGAATGAAGTGCGGCGCCAGCCCCCTATAGCGCAGGCGACTCGACGGGGGCAGGCACGGCCACCCAGCCCGACGGGCGGAGCAGCCCGCGAAGCCAGGAGGATGCGACAGCGTAGATGGCCATCACGATGAGGAAGACAATTCCGAGCGTAATCATCAGCGGCCGCGGTTCGCTGATGTCAGCAAGGCCGCCCATCCCCCATCCGACAAGCGCCATTGGGGTCAACGTGATCATCTGGTAAAGGCTCGTCGCCCGGCCGCGGAACTCATCTGCGACTGAAGATTGGATGATTGCCAGTGTCAAGGTCATGAACATCGCCTGCGAGCTGCCAACGACGAAGCCAAGGATGAGTGCATAGGTGACACTGGTCGTTGCTCCGAGCAGCGAGAGGGCGACCCCACTAAATACAAGCGCGTAGACGAACCAGAACGGCTGAAATCGCGGATCCGCGAACTGGGCAAGCCCCAGGCTGCCAATAACCGCGCCGAGACCGATCGAGGTGAGCAGGGCTCCGTAAGTCGACGGTCCCGCGTTGAGGTCCGCGACCACGAACATCGGCAGCATGCCGAGGTAGGACATTGTCAACGTGCAGTGAAGCGTCACTGCCCAAACCGCGACCCATGCCGCACCACGCGAGCGCAGATGGCGATAGGCGACCAGTAGCCCGAAGCCGGTGTCTTGGCGGCGGCCGCCTCCACGCACCTCGCCGATCGGCAGGCACAGCGCTGCCGATGCGAGGTAGAGGACGCAGCAAAAGCCCCAGGCCACGGCCGCGCCGCGGGCGGCCAAAATCGGAGTCGCAAGCAGAGGGCCAACGAACTGCGCACCCTGGATGCTCACCTGTGTCAGAGAGGTCGCATTCAAGAGCTCATCAGCCGGGACCAGGCTGGGGGTCAGGGTCGCCCGCACCGTCATCTGGGCAACAAACGAGAGACCAAAGAGCAGAGCCAGGACCATCCACACCGCCAGCAAATCTGCGTGCGCCCACGTGAGGACCGCGAAGAGACCTGTCACTGCGGCTGAAATCAGACTCGAGGCTACATTCAGGGCGCGTCGATCCATCCGGTCGGCGAGGGCGCCCGAAAAGGGAGCGAGGACGATCACGGGCCCCTGGGTGAGAAAAAGTCCCACGCCGACCCAGAACGACGATTGCGTCATCTGTAGCAGTTGGACGCTGAGGATGAGTACCAGGGTCCAGCGACCGGCAGAGCCGGCAAGGTTGCTAAACCAGAGCCAGCGAAAGCGCGGGTAGCGAAACGACCTCAGCAAGCTGTTGGATGGTCGCTTTCGCGGCACCGCAAAGGTTTTTGTCGACGGAATTGGCTGAATGCCGGCTCAGTCACGAAGCGCCTTTCGTGGAGGAGAGTAGGCGATGTCCATCACTCACAACCTCGCCGCCTCATCCGCTCGTCATTCCACGCATCATCGCGGGGATGCCGTACCGGACGAAACTACTGATCTTCTGAGCGCGTTAGCGAATCGCCTGCGTCACTGCGGATCGCTTCACGTTTCGTTGACCTATACCCTTGGACGTCAGCGTGAGCTGCCGCTGATAACCCTTCGCATGACTGAAGAGAGTGGGGCACGCTCTGGCTCGTTCGCCGAGAGGCCGCCCGAGCAGCGTGCGATATGCGGAATACGATCGGATTCTCGAAGGTGTGCTACACGCGTGCTACACCAGTACAGCGGCATTGCCACGATAACTCCGCTTACAGGCGGGGCCTTTGAATTCTGGAATTGGTCGGTGGCCCGGGATTTGAACCCGGGGCCTCACGGTCCCGAACTGTCGTAGCGGTGTGTCCTCCTGTATCCCTGCGGCTCCTCCAGTGCCCACCTGTACTCGTTTGCCCCTCCCTTCGTGTCCTTGCGTGTCCTTTTGGATCCGCCCGTTTCCGGGATTCTGTGACCCGGCTGTGACCCGGTCCCGTCGGGACGAGCTTTGCCAGAGCCGATTTCGAGCACGGCCTTAGCGATCTGCGACACGCTCCAGGACGAACGCTTCGACCTCTTCGGTCTTGCCCTTAACCGCGAACCTCCCAAGTGGACGGACCGTGGCGAAGTCGCGAATGAGCGCATACGTCGGTGCCGAGACCACGACCTGGCCCGCGATCGCACCTGTCTGGAGCCGCGCCGCAAGATTGACGGCGTCGCCGTGCGCGACATAGTTCCGCAGTTGCTCGCTCCCGACGTTGCCAACGAGCGCTGCGCCTGTCGCGATACCCACGCGGAATCGTGGAAGGGAGGGGTCCTCGGCGACGATTGCCTCGATCGCCCGCTGCATCTCCAGCGCCGTCCGAGCTGCGGCGAGGGCGTGGCGCGGCTGCTCGACCGGTGCGTTCCAAACCGCCACGATCGCGTCTCCAGCGAACTGGATGATCGTGCCGCCATTCGTGAAGATCACCGGGACAACCGCACTGAAGTAGCGATTGAGCGCGAGAACCGTCTCGTGGGGCGGCCGGCTCTCGGTGAACGGGGTGAAGCCTGCAAGGTCAGCGAAGAGCGCTGTCACCTCGCGGTTCTCGCCGCCGAGCGCCGCGCGTCCTGGATCGGAGAGCAGCGACCGCACGATTTGCGGTGAGAGATACTGGCCGAAGAGACGGTGCACCGCTGCGAAGGCCCGATCGCGCTCGCGCACGAACGCGTAGAGGGCTGCGAACACCGCAATCGAGACCGCGCCGATGTTGACTACGAACATCCCGCGGATGAGACCGGTCGGAAGGTTGTTCGCAGTGCGCAGAGCTCCACCGAAAGCGCCGACAGTGACGACCAGCGCGACGTACGCGACGAACCAGCGCAGGGCTTCGCGTGGGCTTGCGAAGGCGAGCGCGCCCAGCGGCGCGACGAACGCCCAGAGGGCGACGACGCTGGACGGGACGAAGCCACCGAGCGCGACCATGAGCGCGAAGGGGAGCACGAGCATCAGGCTGAGCTGTGTGAATCGGAAGACGTCGTAACGCCGGGTGACCGTGAACACGACGATGCTCAAGAGCGAGAGGACCGTGTACGTCAGCGGAATCGCCCCGCCGAGCGGTTCCCCGAACGCGATGTACACGAGCCCCCAGAAGATCGCGAGCACGCTGATGGCCACCGCCAGGCCGACGAGGAGCCCTCGCCGCAGACGCCCTTCCTCCGTCTCGCCTGGGGTGGCGCCGATCGTGGCGAAGAGTGCGAGCGGGCTGTCCATCGTGTGGGTTTGGTAGATGCTAACGCGGCGCTCGTGCCTTGGCGGAGTATCGCTCCGGTCGTCGCGTCGATCTGCTCGATGACTCCTTCGTTGGCGCGCGTGAGATTGGGGTGGACGCAAGGAGGTTCCCCAGGAATCTGTGACCCGGCTGTGACCCGCCGACTCCGAACAGCCTCAGGAAACGGCCCGTTTTGAATACAAGGTTGGTCGGGGGCCCGGGATTTGAACCCGGGGCCTCACGGTCCCGAACCGACCTAATGCCGTGTCCTTTCGTATCCCCGCGGCTCCTCCAGTGTCCCCCTGTACTTGTTTCGCCGCTTCGTCGTGTCCTTGCGTGTCCTCTGGGGTCGTCCTGGTTCCGCGAGTCTGTGACACGGCTGTGATCCGGCGCGGACCGTAAGCGTCGGCGTGAAATTGATCGACCTGGAATGGTGCGAAAGGATCCGGCTAGAAAACGATCATTTGGAGCCGACGATCGCGGCCGAGATCCCGAGGCGCGAACTGCCGCCCGTCCGAAGCTTCTGCACCGCCACCTGCGCGTCGCGCATTCGATTCACTTCGCGCGAGAGACCAATACAGCGCGATCAGCATTCCACCCAAGTTTCCAGAGCAAGTGGAGTGCCCAGTCAGACCGTCCCCTGCGTGAGCCTAGCCGTCAACTGCCCACGGGTCCGGACTCCGACCTTCTCGAAGACCGATTTCAAGTGGTCCTGCACCGTGTACGGGGAAATCGAGAGTTCGCGACTGGCCGCTTGCGTGTCGCGCCCGGCGACTACTAGCTCGACGAGCTGCGTCTCGCGCCTGCTCAAACCGTGCGTCAGACAGCGCAACCCGAGAACGTCATCGATGGTCGCATGCCGGATCACCACTGCGATCGCGCCTTCGTCCGCGCCCCGCAGCTCGGCACTCTCGACCACTACGTAGTCGCCGGCCGGAGTCCGGGCCCGGATCCGGTTCCCGGCATGGGTCGCGACGCCGCGGCGCAGCGCCAGCAGCCGGCTCGCCACCGCGTAAACCATCACCTCCGCCATCAGCCTCTGACCAGGCGGAGCGAGAGCATCGAGCCAGGCCAGCGCCGCCGGGGTCCAGCTTCGCATCGTCAGCTCCTCATCAAGGATGACCAGCCCTGGACCGCTGGGCGGCGCCGGCAACGCCATCACCTGGTCATCTGTGCGCTCCGACGCTCTTGCCTCAGCCAGCCTCAGAGCCCTGGCCAGCTTCGGGCCAATCTGGATCAGCAGGTGGACATCCTCTTCGCTGAAGGGACGGTCTCCACTCTCGCGCAGCGCCTCGACGAAGCCCCAGACTCCGTTGCCGTCAACGAGGGCGACGCGAAGCTCGTCGCCTATGGCCCACAAGCGCAGCACCTCGTCCCATCTCGCGCTCCGGGCGAGGTCGCCGGCTGTCTGTGACTGGAGCGTTGCTGCAGGACGCGCGCTCCGTGCCAGTAGCGCGACGGCGTTATGCGGGTCGCGGAGCTGCTCGATGAGAATCATCTTTGGGAGCAGGTCCCACTTCGCCAGTTCGCCCAGCCCCCCAAGCGGCAGCGCCGAACCTGGGTCCGTGGTGGGCCAGCACCACTGCTCGAACCCGATCGCGTGCCTCAGGGCCCCGATTACCTCGAGGCGCAGCTGGACCGAGCTAAGGCCCGCCCTGGAGAGCATCTCCACGCGCTCCAGGCACCTGGACCGCTGCCACGAGCTGCTCACCCTGAAAGGGTATGCCGCCGCCGCGGTCGGAAGACATCCCACATCTATGGGATTGCTTGCCACGCCGGCTGCGGGGCAGCATCCACCTCCTCAACAAGTGGATTACGGCGCAGGAGGCGCACAGGCATGAAGAAGGTTCTTACCGTAGTTGTGCTCGCGGTCTGGACGGCCGCTTCAGTTCCACTTGGGATGGCGATCTGGCCCGTGGCCGCGGGCCGGCCATCGACCGCTCTGCTGCCATTCTTCGTACTTGTCGGCGCCTTCGAGGGCGCGGCGTTCGGGCTTGGATTCGTCTGGCTCGTCTACGCGCGGGGGTGGCTGCGCTCGGCCGGGCACCGCGGCCCGCTGGCGACCGCCACCTACCTCAGCATCGCCTGGCTCTTCTTGAACTGGTGGCCACACGATGGCCTGCACCGCTCGGCATTCGGCCAGAGCTTCGCGGGCGTCGCGGCGATCGATGTCGCTTTCCACTGCACGCTGATTGCAGCGACGGTCGTCGTCGCCTGGTTCGCCGCCGGCCGGCTCGGAATTCGAATCGAGGGCGAACACAAGCGCGCGATGGCGTCCACCGGCTCTCCGAGTTGAGCCCGGAGAGCTCAGAGATGGCGTACTTCCTCACGCGATTGCAAGTCGGCGACTACGACAGTTGGAAGCCACAGTTCGACATGGACGCGCCCGGGGCGCGCAAGGCTGCCCTGGGCCACCGGGTATTGCGAGCGGTCGAGCACCCCGGCGAGGTTTACTTGCTCGTCGAGTTTGCCAACTTAGAGAGCGCACGCGCGGGCCGGGAACGGCTGCTCGGTTCGGGCGTCCTGAGGCGGTTCGCGGACCGTACGGATCCCCTACTGCTGGAGGAGGCAGAAGCCATGAGTTACTCGGTTTCCCCCGCGCCAGCTGTCGCCAGGCCGCCCTTTCTCCCGCCCGGCTTCACCCGGCGGCCGATGAACCGGTTGCTTGTCGCCCTCCTGGGCCACCGGGCTTCGAGGTGGCTCGCGCCGCGTCGGATGTTGTTGCTGACGACCATCGGGCACAGGAGCGCAAGGCGGCGGACTGCACCGCTTTTCTACGCCCCGGGTCCTGACGACAACGGCTGGATAGTGGCCGGCGGCAATTACGCCCGGGAGACGATGCCCAACTGGTATCTGAACCTCCAGGCCGACCACGATCACGCGTGGGTCGACGCCGGGCGGGGACTGGTTCGCGTAGTCGCCGAGACGCTGCCGAGCGCACAGCGCGAACGCTGGGTTCGCGCGATCCCGATGATCACCCCACTGCAGGCTGCGACGAAACGCGAGATCCCAATCGTGCACCTCACGGTGCGTGGCTAGCGCCCGCGCTTGCCGGCGTTCCTTCTGCGCCCGGCGCCTCGCGACCCACACGCCCCGGGGAATCTGTGGTCCGGCCGTGATCTCCGGCTTTCCAGACAAGCACCGAAATCGCCGGTTCTGGATGAACTCAAATTTTGGTCGGGGGAGGGGACACTATTTGAAGTCAAGCAGCGATCTCAGGACCGGCCTTATTGAGCTCCTGAAGAGTGCGAATAGGCGGGGCAAGCGCGGGGTGGTGGATGACCGGACGCGCCGGTCACCCACCTAGCTTGACGGCGAAATCGCGGATCAGAGTCGGCACCGCGGTGTCGAAACCGACCACATCCAGCATGCCGGCATCATTGGGATCGGCGATGCTGAAGGGGTTGGCCACGAAGGCCTGCACGATCAGTTTGGCCGGGATTCCGATCTTCTGGCGGTACTGCTGGAGCGCCTGCACCGGGTGGATCTGGCCGTACCAGGTCTCACTGTCGGTATAGACCACGAACACATCGACCTTGAGCTTGCGCTCGGTCGCGTAAAGCATCGGCTGTGCGCAGTCGGTTCGACCGAACGGAAGACCGTTGGTCTTGCGCACGACGTCGTCGAGCCTCTCCCTCGGCGAGATGCCCAGGGGCACGAACGATCCCTGGAACGCCATGACCACGTGCTGAGGCTCGGTGGCAGCGGTGACCAGAGTCATCGCAGCCGCGGCGACCCTCGGAGTCATGCCTGCGACGCCAGCAACGGCGCCCATCGACATGGAACCCGAAACGTCGACGCCGAGGAGCCAGCGCTTGCCGGTCGCCTCGACGTTGTCGAACGCCAGGTAGAACGCCTCGTTGAGCGCGTCGACCACCTGCTGGACCGGAGTCCAGGTGTGCTTGCCCCTCTCGCCGTGGCCCTGCTCGTAAGTCTTGAGCGCAGCCAGGATGGCCATCGGGTGCACACGCGCCCTGCGGATCCTCTCGCGGTCCTTCAGCTCGCCGACCACCTTGCGGGTGGCCTCCGACATCGGGACGACCAGGCCGACCCTGGTCATGGTCGCGAGGTTGCGGATCATCGCGGTGAGCGGCATCTCCTCGAGGAGCGCCGCCCAGACCTCCGGGCTCGAGCGGAGCTCGGTCGGAACCGTCTCCCACGGCAGCTTGTACTCGGTGATGAGCCTGGCTGCCTCGACTGCCGCGGTCGCCTTCTGCAGTTGCTCGAATCCTTCGATCTGCCTCAGCGCCTCGCCGTCGGCCGGCACGACGCCGTCGACGATCCAGGCGTAGAGCTCCTTGTGCGCCGCGCTCGGCGCCTTCGGGTGGCTCAGGCGAAGCAGGTCGCCGTGGGTCCAACCCTCCCTCTGGCGGTACTTGACCGCCTGGTAGGCGAGCTCGCCCACGTTCTCGCGCTCATACCAACCGGCCACCGCGCGAGTGGTGGCGCGGCCCCAGCCGCCGAAGGCCTGCACTGCCTCAGCGAACTGGAAAAGGTGAGTGCTGGTGCGCGCCACGTCCGGGACTGCGGCAAACGCAGCCTTCCTGGTCGGCTCTTCACCGAGCTTGGCCGCCATCGCGAGCGCGAAGATGGCGGAATCGTTGCGGGGCGCGCGGCCCGAGTGCGAGATCTCGCGGATCCGGGCCACGGCCTTGAGGCCATCCTGCTTGATGCAGCGGAGAACCGCCTCCGCGTTCTTGCGGGTCAGCGCGCGCTCACCCGCGTAGTAGCTGCCGCCCTCACTGCCGAGGATGAGGAAGCGGTCGAGCCTGACCCAGTCGTCAACCGGGTAGGCGTAGCCACCGGCCGAGTTCGGGACCTGAGCCGATCCCGGGATCGGCTCCCTCTGGGGAGTGATCCTGGTCGAAACGTGGCGGACGTACTTCACTGCTTCTCACCTCCTTTTGTGCGCAGTGGACGTTGGCCTGAACGTGGTGCGGCACGGGGTGCACACGGAGTTGCCTCCGTCGCGGACTTGAACCGCTGCGGACCGATAAACCGTAGCCTCCGGTCCAGGCTGATCGCGGATTAGGTGCCGAGCATGTTGCGTATCAAGGGAAAGGCGCTCTACCAATTGAGCTACAGGCCAGCGAATGGTCCGGCGGGATTCGAACCCGCAACAACCCGCTTGAAAGGCGATAACCCTCGAGATCCGGCTCGGCGCCGATACGGCGAAAGCGTTCGGACGTGTTGCGCCCTCGGACGGGGCATGCCAGCCGGGAGTCGAACCCGGGACCGCTTGCGCGGCCTCCTCCCCTAAATGGTGCGATAACCGA
>WNGB01005684.1_pt1 | contig 23141 bp, 18 predicted proteins | sample 5400681 | NCBI WGS metagenome assembly WNGB01 (sample SAMN13153367, study PRJNA577476) | soil metagenome | isolation source: 115 cm soil or saprolite under grassland replicate 2 | place: USA:California | collected 2016-06-15
CCCGACCCGCCGCCGCGCTCAGAGTCACACCCGTCATACCGCACGCGCACGGCCCTCGCCGTTGATCGCCCTCCGGAGTCGCGCCAGCGCCATGACCCTCACCCGCTGACTGGCGAATACTGGGTGACCTTCACGACTCCGGAGACCTGTCGCAACGCCGCATGCACACCCGCCCAGAGCTGCTTTGCGAAGTCCGCGTCGAGTTGCCTCTGTGCGGTCTCGTCGACGCCGTGAACCTGATACCAGACGACGTCGGCGCTGTGCACCTCGACCGGTGCTTGACAGACGACCTCCGCCTCGCGGACGTCCATGATGAAGACGGCGCCGCGAAAGACACCCGGACGGAAGTGCACACCCGCGCGGAGCGTCTTCGCGCTTCCGGCACCGGCGGCCACGCCCTCGCGCTCCACCTCGGGCAAGGCCTTGTCCGAGGCACTCAGGACGGCGACATGAACGGTCTGCGCCAGGTGGCGCGCGAAAGACGAGTCCTCGTCGAGCGAACGATTGAGGCTGCGGTCGCTCACCCATCCCCAGCCGTCGTCGGGAGGCGCCGCCGGCGGTGTCGTCTGAAAGCGCGCCAATCCTTCGCGCAGGACGGGCATCACCCAGACGTACCTGGCCCCGAACCAGCGGGTCTTGTCCATGGACGGCGCGCGCTGGACGATCTCGGCATCGGGACAGGCGCGAAACGCCACGCCTCGCGCGGCGGGCACGTGGGCGTACACGCGGGCCAGGTCCGCCGCGATCCGCGTGGACGACGGCAACGGCCCCGAGAGGCCGCCTCGATTGCCGACGACGGCGGGCAGCACCGCGAAGATGAGAAACGCGGCGACGTAGGAGCTGATGGCGAGGGCGACGGCGATGGCGCTCACAGCGCTCGCGCTACCCGAAAAGACCAAGCGACCGGGACCGAACGAGAGGTAGTAGGCAACCGAGATGCACACGACGAAAACACCGGCGAGCCCAAACGTGAGCGCCGGCATATAGGCCTCGTCCGGTCCGCCCCAGGAATGCGCGACGAGGACCGCGCCGGAAACGAGCCCGAGGACGCCCGTCGCCGGCATCACCGCCAGAACTACGGTCAGCGTCCCAATCCGGCCCCAAGGGTGCCGACCGGCGAGACCAATCGCCCCCAGCAGCAAAGCGACGCCCACGAGTGTCGAGTACGCGATCGCCAACGACGTGCTGGCGAGGTTTTCCGGCGTCACGACGCCCCTTCGTGAGTCCCGGATGACGTATGCGGTGAGCGCGAGGGCGCCCAGACCGGCCGTCGCCACCAGCGCCACGACGAGCTTGAACCTCATCGTCGCCGCCGGCGCCTCGCTCGTCGGAGTCATTCGCGGCGCGCGCGTCCAACCGCGAGTACGCTCTCCACCGCTCCCAGCGAAGTGACGTCTACCATCCCCACGAGATCTCCCCCATGCGAATAGTTGCAGATCAGATCCGCGCTTGTCCATACGAGCAAAATCGTATTCGGCTCATGAATTTACGGGTCCAAAATGAAATGGCGGAAGCGGGTGGGAATCGAACCCACCGCCGCAAGTATTAGCTTGCGGCCAGACGGCTTTGAAGGCCGCGCGGGTCACCAGACCCGAGTCGCTTCCATCGGGCTCCAGTGTACTTGGCGCCGGCCGGGTCTGGCACATCGATTGCTGAGGAACCCCCTGAACGAAGGGAGCAAAAATGCACAAACCGCAATCGACGACCCGGGGCGCCGTCGCGGGGGCGCTTCTCTTGTCCCTGACCCTGGTCCCCGCCGTCCCAGCCCTGGCGGCCCCGACGCAGGTGAAGCCGGGGTTCAACGTGTTCTCGGCCGAACAGGATGTCGAGATCGGCCGCCAGTCCGCCGTGGAGGCGGAACGGCAAATGCCGCTGCTCAACGACCGCAACACCCAGAGCTACGTCGAGTCCGTCTTCAGCCGGCTGGCCGCGCAGGCACCGGGGACCAAGTTCCCCTACCAGATCCGGATCGTGAACGCGCGGGACATCAACGCCTTCGCCCTGCCCGGCGGCTTCGTCTACGTGAATCGGGGGGTCCTCACGTCCGCCCGAACGGAAGGCGAGATGGCCGGCGTCCTCGCCCACGAGATCTCCCACGTCGCGCTGCGCCACGGCACCAACAACGCCACCAAGGCCTACATGGCCCAGGCCGGCCTGGGCGTGCTGGGCGGCATCCTCGGCCGCGGCCGGCCCACCAACACTGCGCAGATCATCAACGTCATCGGCGGCCTGGGAATGAATGCGGTCTTCTTGAAATACAGCCGCGACGCGGAGACGCAGGCGGACATCGTGGGCGCGCAGATCATGGCCCGCGCCGGGTACGACCCGATGGAGATGGCGAATTTCTTCGAGCTCCTGAGGCAGCAGAGCGGCAGTCAGGGCGGGGCGTCACAGTTCTTCAGCGATCACCCGGCCCCCGCCAATCGCCAGGCGCGCATCCAGCAGGAGGCACGGGCGATCGGGGCCACCAACGTGAGACGGACCTCCGGGGACGGCGAGTTCGCACGCGTCCAGGCCAACCTGCGCGGGATGGGGACGGCGCCGACGATGGCCGAGATCGCGCGCGGCGGCGGACGGACCTCGTCGTCCGATCGTTCCGGCTCGTCCTACCCTTCCGGCTCGTCCTATCCGTCCGACCGCACGTCGCAGGGCCGCCGGGACGGCCGGTCCTATCCTTCCGACCCTTCCGGCTCGTCTTACCCTTCCGGCTCGTCCTATCCGTCCGACCGTACGTCGCGGGGCCGTCAGCAGGGAATTGCGCGCGTGGAGCCGCCATCGGGACAGTACACGGACTTCCGCCAACGGGACGACTTCTTCGAGATGCAGATCCCCTCGAACTGGCGGGCCTACGAGGCCCAGAACGGGTTCGGCGTCACGATCGTGCCAGAGGGCGGCGTCGTGGACACGGGCAACGGGCAGGAGAGCATCGTCTACGGCGTGATCGTCAATCACTACGACCCCTTCGAAGGCTCGTACAGCCGCCGCAACACGAGCATCGATCAGGCCACCAACGACCTCATCAACCAGATCCGGCAGAGCAACTCGCATCTGCAGGTGTCATCGCGCGGACGCCGCGAGACGATCGACGGCCAGCCCGGGATGTCCACGACCCTCTCCGGCACCTCCCCCGTCACGGGTGAGGAGGAGCGCGTCACCGTCGTCACACGGCAGATGGGCGACGGGCACATCCTCTACACGCTGCTGATCGCCCCCGGCCGTGAGTACAACACGTTCAGCTCCGCCTTCAACCGCATGGTGCAGTCCATGCGTGTGAATGACGAAGCCGCGCACAACACCAGCCAGTCCAGCAACCAGTAGCGGCGGCCTTCAGGCACGAGAGGCCCGGCGCAGGCGCGCCGGGCCTTTTTCTACCGATTCCCCACCGTCACCGCGTCCTTCGAGACCTTCTCCAGCACGTCCCCCGACATCTTGTCGTCATGGGTATCGACGGCGATGTCGCCCAGCGAGACGATGCCCACGACACGCTTGTTCGAGTCGGCCACGACGATGCGGCGGATCTGCCGGTCCTTCATGAGGCGAGCGGCATCCTTGACGTCGGCCGTGTCCGGGACCGACACGACGTCGGCCGTCATCACCTCCGGGACGCGCCCCGTCCGCGGATCGCGCCCCTCCGCGATCGCTCGTACGACGATGTCCCGGTCGGTGACGATCCCGATCGGCCGGTCGCCCTCGCAGACAGGCAGGGATCCCACGTTCAGGGACTTCATCTTGGCGGCGGCCTCCTGGAGCGTCGTCTCCGGCCGCACGCACTCGACACTCGTGGTCATGATGTCCTTGACTTTCATGGGGGCACCTCCTGCCTGAGAACGAACCGGATCTATACTCGCGGGGTACGCAGGGCGCATCCCGGCGCTCGATACTCGACATATTCTAGGCAACGTCATGGCTCTCGTCAATATAAGGCGAAAAAACTGACATCAATGCCTTCACTGCACATCATCGAAGGCATCCGTCGCGTGCAAACGCCGGCGGAAGAGCAAGCGGCCATGGCGCGCGAAGTCCGGGCCGGGCTCGCGGCGCGTCCCCTTCCCTCTCTTCCGTCGAAGTACTTCTACGATGAGCAGGGCGGCGCCCTGTTCGACGAGATCACGCGCCTTCCCGAGTACTACCTGACCCGCACGGAGGAGGCCCTCCTTCCGGCCGTCGCCCGCGAAGCCATCGAGCGGGTCCGGCCGCGGGACCTGGTGGAGTTGGGGTCCGGAGTGGGCGGCAAGGTTCGAGTGCTTCTCGACGCCATGGAAGAGGCGGGGACCCTGGAGAGCTGCACGCTGCTCGACATCAGCGAGAGCGCGATCGCGAATTCGCTGGCGCAGCTCCGCCCGGAGCGGCCGCGACTCAAGGCTTCCGGGGTCGTCGGAGACTTCCTGACCGACCTTCGGGCCGTGGGCCCCGGCGAGTCACGGCTCATCGCCTTCCTCGGGAGCACGATCGGCAACATCCATCCCCAGGACGTGCCCGCCTTCTTTCGATCGGCGGCCGCCATCCTGGCGCCGGGCGACGCGGTGCTCGTCGGGCTCGACCTCGTCAAGGACCGCACCCGGCTCGAGGCCGCCTACAACGACGCGAGAGGCGTGACCGCCGAGTTCAACCGCAACATCCTGCGGGTGATGAACGCGCGCCTCTCTGCGGACTTCGACCCCGCCGCGTTCGACCACGTGGCCTTCTACGACCCCGATCACGCCTGGATCGAGATGCGCCTGCGCGCGCGGCGCGCCCTGGACGTGCGCGTTCCGGGCGCCGCCACCGCGCTCTCGCTGCCCGCGGGCGGTGAGATCCGCACGGAGATCAGCTGCAAGTACACCCGGGCGGCCCTGGAAGCGGCCCTCAGCGGGACGGGGTTGATGCTGGACGAGTGGAGGACGGATCCCGAGTCGCTCTTTGCGCTCGCGCTCCTCCGAAGGCTGGGCCGCAGCTAGGGTCGGCGGCGCTCCGTCCCGGGACCGCCCCAGCCCCAGCCCCAGCGGCCGGGAGCCCTACGCACGGACGGCCGCCCGCGACGCGTCCGAACCCACGGCCACGGCCTCGCCTCCGAGCGATTCCTTCAGGGTGGCCATGTCTCGTCCGAGCCGCTCCAGCCGCTCGTCGGTCAGGTGGATGCGCGCCTGCGCGAACAACGCGTCCTCTTCCGCCTCGATGTGCCGCTCGACGCTCTCCCGCAGCGTGCGCATCTTGTCACCGTAGCGCGCGTCCTCGGGATCGAGCTGGTCCAGCTCCGCGAGGAGGCCGTCGACGACGTGATGGTCCTCGAGCGCATCCCGGACCGCCTCCCGCGCCGGCTCCGCACGGAGCCTCATCACGGCCGGATAGAACACGTGCTCCTCGACCCGCGAATGGGTCTGCAGCTCCTGGCGGATGCTGCGGTAGAGGCTGCGGCGCGCTTCGGCATCGCTCCCGGCCTCGGCAAACGCTCGGAACAGCTGGAGAACGGCGTCATGGTCCTTCTTCAACAGCGTTGTCGCATCCATGGCCGGCACCCCCGGGAAACTTCACGCCTTCAGCGACTTCCTTGACACAATCTAGCCCTGGAATATATGATTGTCAATGAAAGTCAGCATCTTTGATGAACAATTCAGGCCGCCGCCGGCCGGCGTCTCGGGAGTGACGGTAGGCTGAATGGCACGGCGCGGCCGCATCTTCCTCTTCCTCGTCCTCCTCCCGGTCGTCCTGGTCGTGCTCGTCCTGCTCGGCTTCCTTCCCCAGGACATCCTCCGCCGCTACGTCGAGAAACGCCTGCAGAGTGGGCTCGGGGCGGGCAGCAGCATCGGCCGCATGCAGACCGTTCCCGGGCGGCTCAGCACCGACGTCGAAGACCTCGTCATCCAGGGACCGACCTATCGGCTGACCGTGCCCAAGGCGCGAGTCGTGCTGGAGCCCGGCTTCCTCCTCGGCCGGGGCCTCACCTTCCTGTCCGTGGTCCTCGATTCGCCCCGGCTCGAGATCACTCCCGCGACGACCAGCGACTCCGCCGCCGTGAACCAGATCGTGGTCATCCGCCAGCTCACGGTCACGAACGCGACGGTCATCTATCACCTGGGACCGAATAACCAGCTCACGCTGAACGGCGTCTCCATGCGCGGGGCCGTCGGCGACGGCACGCTCGAGGTGGCCGCGCAGGGCGGGTCCTGGCAGCGCGAGACGACGGTCGCCCTGGGCCCGGTGAGCGGCCGCCTCCGTGTCTCCTCCCGGCTCGACATCGGGATCGACACGCTCCAGGGCGACGTACTGCACTCGCACGTCCAGGTCTCGGGCTCGCTCGGACGGATCGGTGCGCTCGACCCGGACCTTCGCCTGCAGGCCCGGATCGACCTCCGCGACTTGAATGCGTTCGGCCTCGACGCCGACGTCAGCGGCCGCGTCACCGCGAACGGAAGGCTCACCGGGCTGGGCGAGTCGCTCGTCCTGGACACGAAGATCCAGGGCGGCACCCTCAAGATCTCGAGCTGGCCCATCGATCGAATCGACGCGCACCTCGTCCACAAGGGTGGGTTCGACGGCCGAACCGACGTGACGCTGGAGGCGGATCTCCTCGGCGGACGTACGGACGGCATGGTGCGTCTTCAAGGTCACCAGACCGACGCTGATCTGAAGTTCGCCGGCCTCGACGTCGCCCGCCTTCGCGAGCAGGGCGTGGCGCTGCCCTGGCCGCAGACCGGACGCCTGGGTGGGACCCTCAGCGCATCGGGGAACTGGCGCTCCACCCTCCAGGTCAGGGGCAACGTCGAGACCACCGGCGTCGCCGCCGGCGACATGGGGCTGCGTGCGCGGCTCGACACGTCGGGCGGAGTGACCCTCCGCAGCCGCGCCGTCGACCTCGCCTTCGACCTCAAGCTCGACGGCACTCGCCCCGTCGCCGGATCCCTGCCTCGCTTGCGTTCGGTGGACCTCGTGGCCAACGGCCGCGCGCGCGGCGCCTGGCCGCCCCCGGTCGAGGCGACCATCGCCGGATCGCTCGACGTCGAGACCGCGAATGGAGCGGAGGCCGTGCCCGTCCGCGGGCGCGTCCACTACGCGGGCGGCCTGTACAGCGGAAACGTGGAAGCCCGAGGCCTGGGCGCCACGGTCACCGCCTCCGCCGAGGGCCGGGGCTCCGTCCTGCGCCGGCTCGAGGTGCAAGGCACTTCGGTCGAGCTGTCCCTGCTGCGCCCGGAAGCGGATGGGATCGCGAACTTCCATCTCACCGCGTCCGGGCCCGTCGACCGGCTCTCGGGGACGGCCAACGTCGACGTGCCGGAGCTCCGCTGGAACGAGGAACGGGTCGGGCCCGTCACCGTCCGGCTCGAAGGAGTCCTGGGTCGCGGGCAGTTCACGTTCGAGGCGCCGGAGCTGCGCGTGACCGGCCAGGGCACGGTCGATCGGCAGACGCTGCAGGCGACGCTGAAGCTCGACCAGACCGAGATCGAACGCATCGCGCGTCTGGTCCCCCTGGCCCAGCCCATGACGGGCGTGACCTCGGGAACGGCGAACGTGACGGTACCCCTCTCGAACCCCAGGGCCGCGGTGGCGGACGCCCGCCTCGACACCCTCGAGCTGGTCACCGCCGGCATCACCGCGCGGGCGACCCAGCCCGTGGTGGCCAGCCTGCGCAACCGCATCCTCGAGTTCACGACCGTGCAGGTCGAGGGCAACGGCGTGACCGCCTCCGCCTCCGGCCGCATCGGCCTCGACGCCGCCGCGCCCATCGACGCGCACCTGGTCTTCGATGCCGACCTCGCCCGGACGCCGCATCCGGCCGACCTCACCGTCACCGGCGCCGCCCATGGCGACGTCACCGTCAACGGCACGCGCGAGCGGCCGCGGGCGTTCGGCGAAGTCGCGCTCTCCGGGATCACCGCGCAGAGGTCGGGCCAGACGATCGTGACCCTGGAGGACGGCCGTCTCGACCTCCAAGGCGACGTGGCCGTCGTGCAGAACATCCGCGGCACCGTCGGCGGGGGCGCGGTCGAGCTGACGGGGACGATCCCGGTGGCGGCGCTGCTGCCCGCCGCCCGCGCCGAGCGCTTCGGCCTCACCCCGGGAGTGGAGGCCGATCTCGACCTGCACTGGCAGGACGTGCAGGCGGCGGCGCTCCTCGAGCTGCTGCGCCCCGGCCCTTCGGCCGTCCAGGCCACGCTCAGCGGCCAGGCGCGAGTGGCGGGTACGGCCGGATCCTGGCGCGACGCGCACGGCGAGCTGACCCTGACCCCGACCAACGTCCGGGTCCAGGACCTCGAGCTGCAGGTCGCTCCGATCACCGCGCGCCTGCAAGCCGGGCGCGTGACGACCGACGGCCTCGTCGTCACCTCCGCGGGCAGCTCCTTCCGCGTGGATGGCGACGCCGACCTGCGCGCGCGGACCTTCCAGGCCACGGGCAAGGGCGTCCTCGAGCTGCGCACGCTCTCCCCCCTGCTGCAGGAGGCCTCCCTCACCGGCCTCGCCGACGTGGACGTCACCGCGGGCGGACCGTTCGCGGATCCCGAGGCGAGAGGCACGATCCGCGTGCGGGACGGAACGTTGCGCGAGCGCGATATCCGCCAGCCCCTGACCGCGATCAACGCGCTCGTGACCGTCGACCAGCGCACGATCCGGCTCACCGAGGGCACCGCCACCTTCGGGGGCGGCCCGGTGACGATGGAAGGCACGGCCCGCCTGGCCGGCCTTTCCGTCGAGGACGTCAACGTCGCGGTCAAGGCGACCGAGGTCGGCCTGCGCTATCCGGTGGGCGGGCGCGGGGGCGCCGTCCGTCAGATCCTCAGCGACCTCAAGGCGCGGCTCAACGCCGACCTCACCCTCACCGGCAAGCCCGGCGATTTCCTCCTCTCCGGATCGGTCGCGGTCGAGCGCAGCCTGTACGACACCGACATCTTCCTCGAGGACGCGCTCCTCGCCCCCACCGTGCCGCCGGGCAGCGCGGAGCCCTCACGCCTGCTGCAATCGATCGCGCTGAACCTGGCCGTGGTGACGACGAACCCGTTCATCGTCCGGAACAACCTGGCCCAGGTCGAGGCCGAAGGCGGCCTCTCCGTGCGCGGCGACATGGCCGCGCCCGCCCCCTACGGCCGCTTCGACCTCCTTCCCGGCGGCAAGATCTTCATCCAGACGCGGGAGTTCGCGGTCGAGGAGGGATACCTCACGTACAACGGCACCACCGACCCCGACGTCAACGTCCGCGCCACCACGGTCATCAAGGACCCCGCGCAGGACGTCCAGGTGACGGTGGTGATCTCGGGGACGATGCCGAACGTGTCCCTCGATTTGAGCTCGGATCCGTCGCTGTCCGCGCAGGAGATCGCAAGCCTCATCGCCACGGGGCGGTCCGACGCGGCGCTGGGCAGCGGCGGCTGGATCGTGGGCGAGCAGGTGGGCGCGCTCCTGCTGGGACGATTCACGCCCACCGTGGCACGGCAGCTCCGCGATCTCGGCATCGACCAGGTGGACATCCAGCCCGAGCTGCTCGCGCGCGAAGGCAACCCGTCCGCCCGCTTCACCTTCGGCAAGCAGCTCACCCCCGCCCTGCGCCTCATCTACTCGACCGGCTTGAGCAACCCCGAGGAGCAGTACTACGAGGCCCAGTACGGCGTGCGGCTGGGCCAGCAGATCACGTTCAAGCTCCAGCGGCGCTTCGACGGCAGCTATCAGTACGCCGCCGGCCAGCGCCTGAACTTCGGAGGCCCGCCGCGCGCGGCCAAGGCCCCGACCACGTACTCACCCGTGGAGCTGCGGGACGTGCGCTTCGAGGGGGAGCTCACGGAGTTTCCGGACCTCCTCCAGGTCGCCAACGCGCGTCCGGGCAAGAAGGTCGCGTACTGGGACCTCCTCGACGACGCCGATCGCCTCCGCCAGCACCTTGCGAACCAGGGGTACCTGGAGGCGGTCGTGGACGCGCGCCTCGACGACGACATCGCGGTCTTCGCCGGCGTGGCCGGGATGCGCCATCGCTGGCGGATCGAGGGGATGGACAACCCGCTCAACATCGATAGCCGGATGACCAGCGCCCTCTTCGAGGAAGAGGCGATCGACAAGGCGCGCGAGGCCATCCTCGACGAGCTGCGCCGTCGCGGCCACCTCAAGGCCAACGTCGAGGTGCAGACCTCGATGGAGGGCGGATACCACGTCATGGTGTTCAAGGCCGAGCCCGGCCCCGTGCTGACCGCGGACGTGAGCTTCCCGGGCGCAGCCGTGCTTTCGCAGAAGGCGCTCCTGGACGCAGCGGGCGGCGCGCCCACGCTCATCACGCGCCCACGCGATGCGGAGGAAGGGATTCGCCTCGCCTACCGCAAGGCCCAGCACCTCCTGGCCAAGGTGGGACCGACGCGCGTGGCGGAGGGGCCGGGCTTGGTGCGGATCGAGGTTCCCGTCGAGGAGGGCCCGGAGGCGAAGGTGGCGGCCATCAAGTTCAGCGGGGCCAGCCTTCCCCCCGACGAGATCCTCAAGGTCGCGGCCCTGCCGACGGGCGGGCGATACGACCCCAACGCGGTCGATCACGCCATGCTACGGCTGCGCGACCGCTACCTGACGCTCGGACACCCGGGAGTGCGCGTGAACCCGCGCCTCGAGCAGGACGGTTCGGACCTCGACGTCGTGTTCGACGTCCACGAGGGCACGGCCCAGACGATCGGCCCGGTGCAGGTCCGAGGGATCCGCCGGACGCGCGAGCGTCTCGTGCGCGCCCAGCTCACCGAGCTCAAGGCGGGCCTGCCCCTGGACCCGCGCAAGCTCGCCTACGCCGAGCGGAGACTTCGCGACCTCGGCATCTTCCGGCGCGTCGTGGTCACCGCGTCCGCGGACCCGGTGGCCGCGATCACGGTCGAGCTCGAGGAGGGCGCGCCGTTCAACGTGGCCTACGACGTCCGCTACAACCGGCAGGACGCGCTCAACGGATCGGTCGACGGCCAGGTCCAGAACCTCTTCGGCCGGGCCATCACCCTGGGCGCGCGGGTGCAGGCCGGCCGCTACATCCGCGAGGGCCGCGCCTCCATCCACCTGCCTTCGGTGTGGCGGCTCGGGGACATGACGATCTCCACCTTCGACCTGCGCCAGACGATCCGCACCGCGTTCGGCAGCGCGGGGGCCCAGCCGCCGCCTCTCGACGTGGGCCGCCGGATCGAGCAGGGCGTGCAGTTGCAGCAGGCGGTGCATCGGTTCCATCCGTTCGAGGTCCTCTACGGGTACCGATACCGCCGCCTGACCTGCCCGGGCCAGGGAGTGCCGCCGGTGACCCACACCATCCGAGGCATCGTGGATCCGTGCGACCGCGACAGCCTCCAGCGCGCGGCCCCGCTCGGTCCGGCGCCCATACCCATCGACGTCGGCGCCCTCGATACGTCGGTCGTGCGCGACACCCGCGACAATCCCCTCAACGCCACCCGCGGGTCGTTCATCAGCCTCAACCTCTCCTACGCGCCCCGGGTGCTGGGCTCCGATTTCGACTACCTCCGCGAGCTCGTGCAGGCCTCGTTCAACGTCCCGGTCGGGCAAGCGGTGACGTGGTCGCAGCGGGTTTCGGTGGGCAGCATCCACACCTTCGGCGAGAACCGGCTGCCCATCAGCGACCTGTTCAAGGCGGGGGGCCCGAGCACGGTGCGCGGGTTCGGCACGGATGCGCTGGGACCGCAAACGTCGGGCGGGGAGGCGCTGGGCGGCGGGGCCACCATCATCCTGAACGAGGAGCTGCGCTACCAGCACCCGACCGGCTTCGGGGCCGCCGTGTTCTACGACGCGGGGAACGTCTTTCCCACCGTCCGCGACTTCGACCTGAAGCTGCTGCACTCCGTCGGCGTCGGGCTCCGCTACTCGTCCGGATTCGGCCTCGTGCGCGTGGACGTCGCGTTCCCGCTCAACCGCCGCCCGGAGGACCGGTCGTTCCAGTTCTGGTTCGGATTCGGACAGATTTTTTAGAGATCAGGGGGGCGCGCCTCGCGGGTTGGATACGCCCCCCTGCGCGCTTCGCGCTACCCCCCCACCCGCTCGGTCGCGGCAAGGCCGCTCCCTCGCTGCTGCCCTATGCCGTCTTGTACTCGTTGAGCCGGTTGTAGAGCGTCTTGAGGCTGATGCCCAGGACCTCCGCCGCCTTCTTCTTGTCGCCCTCGCAGTCCTCGAGGGTGGCCAGGATCAGCCGGCGCTCGGCCTCGCCCAATGACGTCCCCACCTTGACGTTGAGGCTCGAGCCGGAGCTCTCCTGCACGCCCAGGGGCAGCGCGTCCAGCCCGATGTGCTCGTCGGCGAGGATGAACGCGCGGTGCACGAGGTTCTTGAGCTCGCGCACGTTGCCCGGCCAGTTGTGGCTCTTAAGACGGTTCACGGCGGGCCGGGTGAACTCCTTGGCGGTGTCGTGCTCCTTGTTGAGCTGGGCGAGGAAATGCTGGGCCAGGAGCTCGACGTCCTCCCGGCGATCGCGCAGGGGCGGGAGGGCGATCGGGAACACGTTGAGCCGGTAGTGGAGGTCCTCGCGGAGCTTGCCCTTCGCGACCGCCTCCTCCGGCCGGCGGTTCGTCGCCGCGATCACGCGCACGTCGACGTTGAAGGCTTCGTTGCCGCCGATGCGCGTGACCTTCCCGGTCTCCAGGACGCGGAGGAGCTTCACCTGCAGCTCGGGCGGCATCTCCGTGATCTCGTCCAGGAAGAGGGTGCCGCGGTTGGCGCGCTCGAAGTAGCCCTTGTGCAGGCGGTCGGCGCCGGTGAAGCTTCCCCGCTCGTGGCCGAACAGCTCGCTCTCGATCAGGTTCGGCGAGACGGCGCCGCAGTTGACGGGCAGGAACGGCTCCTTGTGCCGGCGGCTGAGGCCGTGGATGGTTTCGGCCACGAGCTCCTTGCCCGTACCCGTCTCGCCGAGGATGATCGCGGTGGCCTCGGTGGGCGCCACCTTCGAGATCAGGTCGTAGATGCGCTGCATGACCGGCGACGACCCGATGAGGGGACCGAAGCGTCCCAGCTTGCGCAGCTCGCCGCGCAGCGACCCGATCTGCTCCTTCAGCTCGCGCGTACGCGCCACGTTCGCGAGCACGGCACGCACGCGCGCCATGTCCACGGGCTTGACGAGATAGTCGGAGGCGCCCCTGCGCATCGCCTCGACCGCCGTGTCCACGCTGGCCTGGCCCGTGATGAGGACGATCTCCGTGGCCGGGCTGGCCTCGAGGTCACGGAAGAGGTCGATGCCGGTGCCGTCCGGCAGATTAAGGTCGACGAGCAGCACGTCGGGCATGGCGCGGCCGATCTCCGCGCGCGCCTCCTTCAACGTGTGCGCGGCTTTCGTCGTGAATCCTTCGCGGCCCACCACCTCGGCGAGGCCGAGGACGAAGGGCACGTCGTCGTCGACGAGCAATGCGTGCGGCATTAAGACGTTTTGGCTTTCATCGATCGTGGGCGCCCGCTGCAAGAAGCAAGCCATGGAGGATCTGCTCCTCGCCACGTCGATCGGAGCGCGCGGACGCGCGCAATTGCGATCTGGACGCTGCCGGCACGCGAGTGACGAGCGAATGCACGAATGTACAGTTTACAACCATCCCCTGGCCGAGCCGCGCTCGAAGTGATTCTGCGTGCGTTACGCGTGGCACGTCGCTTGCTTTCGTCCTGGATGTCACAGCCGAGAAAGGAGTCTCACGATGTTGTGGACGATCTTCGTGATCCTGCTGATCCTCTGGCTCCTGGGAATGGTGAGTGGGTCGACCTTTGGCGGGTTCATCCACCTCCTGCTGGTCCTCGCGATCGTGGTGGTGCTGATCCGCGTCATCCAGGGACGCCGACCCATTTGAGCGCGGCGACGATCGCGTGACTGGAAGGAATGAAGCCATGAGGACGCTCGCCTCGCTAGTGCTCCTGGGCTGCGCGGCCGTCGCGCAGGCCCAGCAGACTCCGAAGACCTACACCCCGGATCACCCCCCGCGCGCGAACGAGGAGACGATCCTCAACGCGCGGGTCGTTTCCGTCGACCCCGCCGGCGCCCGCGTCACCGTGCGCGGAGTGGACGTCAGGGCCGATGGCGGCCGCGACGAGACCTTCACGGTGGCGGCGCCGGCCGCGTCCCGCCTCGCCGAGCTCAAGCGCGGGACGGAGGTGCTGCTCGTCTTGCGCGGCACGACGGTCGTCGATCTCAAGGTCTCCGTGACCTCCGGTGGCGAAGGCGCGGCCGTCGTGCCGGGCACCCGCAAGACCACGCCCGGGTCACCGACGCGCGGGCAGGCGGTGACGATCCGGAGCACGCCGCGACCCACGGTCACCCCGCTGGTCGCGGTCACCCCGCAGCCCGGCGCGGTTCCACCCCAACCCGTGACGGCGCCGGTCACACCGGTTCGCGTCGTGGCGACGCCGACTCCGGTCTACGCCACGCCCTTCCCGACGCCGCGCCCCCAGCCCACGCCGATCCCGGTCGGCACACCTCGGCCCGTGGTGCTCCCTTCGGAGGGCCCGTCGCCTTCGATGACTCCTACTCCCTCGCCATCGCCGCAGCTCTGAGCGAGGCGCGGAAGGCCGCGGCGTGATCGTGATGTCGAAATCATCGACATTCATTGACAAGACTCTTGCTGTGTCTGCATGATCGTCATAGGTGCCGTGCTCCTCGTGGAGCCGACGCTACGTTCCCCCAAAGGGTCCTCCGGGGTTCATCGCTGGCCGCGTGTCCCCGGAGGACCTTCTCTCTCGACCGAAGATGGAAGAGATGCGTCCGTCAGCGCGGCGACGGCGTGTCGTGCCGATCCGCGTCGACGAGAAGGGCGACGGCGCCGATGAGGCGCGTGGGGTCGACGGGCTTCGGTATGTGCTCGTCGTACCCGGCGCGAATCGCCTTGGCGCGGTCTTCCAGCGTGGCGTAGGCGGTGAGGGCCGCGGCCGGGATTCGCCCGCCCGTCTCGCCGGGACGCGAGCGCACGCGTCGGATCAGCGCATAACCGTCCTCGCCCGGCATGGCGATGTCGCTGAGGAGGACGTCCGGACGCTCGCGATCCAGGGTGTCGAGCGCTTCCGCCGCTCCGGCCACGGAGATCACGCGGGCGCCCGCCTGGCCGAGCAGCACGGCCATGGCCTCGCGCGCGTCCTCTTCGTCATCCACCACCAGCACCGTGATCCCGTCGAGCATGGGCGTGCCCGCCGGCCGCTCCTCGGTCCGGAGCGCCGTGGGTGAAACCACCGGAGACGCCGAGGCGAGGAGCGGAAGCTTCACGGTGAACGTACTGCCGCGTCCTTCACCGGCGCTCGAGGCCTCGATGGTCCCGCCGTGGAGCTGAACGATCTGGCGAGCGATGGCGAGCCCGAGTCCGAGTCCCTTCTGCTTGCGCGTGCTGGTCGTGTCCGCCTGGCGGAAGCGTTCGAAGATGAAGGGAAGGAACTCCGGGTTGATGCCGGTGCCGGTGTCGACGATGGTGATGTGGGCGGTGGAGCCCGAGCGCGCCAGCCGCACGTCGATTCGTCCCCCTTCCGGCGTGAACTTCACGGCGTTGGCGAGGAGGTTGCCCACGACCTGCTGCAGGCGTCCCGCGTCCCCGGACACGGGAGGGAGCGGACCGGGCAGCGATCGCTCGAGCAGCACGCCCTTGGCCTCCGCCGCGGGGGAGGCGGCGTCGAGGGCGGCCTCGATCACGGGCCGCAGCTCGAGCGGGCGCGTCTCGAAGGTGAGCTTGCCCGCGATGATCCGGGACGCGTCGAGCAGGTCGTCGATGATCTGGGCCAGGGTCTTGGTGCTGCGCTCGATCATGCCCACCGCGCGCGCCACCGCTCCCGCGTCGAGATCGTCCGACTTGAGGAGCTGCGCCCAGATGAGGATGGCGCCGAGGGGTGTGCGCAGCTCGTGCGAGATCATGGCGATGAACTCGTCCTTGGCCCGGTTGGACGACTCCGCTTCCGCGCGCGCCGACGCCTCCAGGCGCAGCGTCTCCTCGCGGGCCCAGGCACGTTGCGCGTGCGCCTGCACGCGGACGGCCAGCTCGCGCGGAGGAACCGGCTTGAGCAGATACTCGTCCGCGTCGCCCGCGAGCCCTTGGATCACGCCGCCGGGCTCCGTGCGCGTCGTGAGCACGAGGATGGGGACGCCACGGGTTCGCCGGTCGGCGCGCAACGCGCGCATCATGTCTTCGCCCACCGCCACGTCGGCGAGGATGACGTCCGCGGCGGCCGGGAATGCGGAAGCCAGCGCCAACGAGGCGTCGGGCACGGCGATGACCTGCGTCTGACCGGCGAGGGCGGCCTCCGCTTGCGTGCGGAGTTCCGGATCGGGGATGACGACGAGGACGCGCACGGGCCCACGTGACCGGAAACGGTCGCCGGGGCTGCGACCGAGCAGAGGACGCGAGGCAGGCTCGGGATCGGACTCGGGCATCAGATCGACGTCGAACCTACCCTTTGTATCACGGCGAGAGGACTCGCGGAGTGACGTGACCGCCGCGATGGGGCGCAAATGGCGCGGCCGCCGCGGGGGCCGCGGCGGCCGCGAGAACGCAGCGGGCGGGAGCTCTCAGGAACGGACGCGCGCCACCTTCGAGGGCTTGACCGCGCGCATCGATCGCGCCTCGGTCTCCGCGGGCACGGGCGGCGCCGGCGTCGCCGGCGCTGAGGCGCGGCGCGGCATGTCCCACGAACGGGGCTTGTCGGTGCCGGTCCGGCGCTCGCGAGGTGAGCTGGGGGGCGCGTCCTCGAAGAAGCGCGACGGACGGGCGTTGCGCGCCGCCTCCGACTCCTCGGCCTGCTCCTGGCAATCGCGGCAGAGGCTTGCGAAGGGCAGGGCCTTGAGGCGCAGCTCGGAAATGCTCTCGTCGCATTGGCTGCAGGCGCCGTACGTGCCCTCTTCCAGCCGAAGCAGGGCCGCGTCGATCTTCCGAAGCGTCTCGGACTCCATCTCCATCAGCGCGAAGTCCATGCCAAGGACGAAGTCCTCCATGCTCCGTTCTTCATCATCTTTGACCTGGGTGACGGCGGCGGGCAGGACCTCCCGGAGGGAGCGCAGCTTGTTCCGGATCTCGGCCTGCCGCTCCGTCAACATCCGGCTGAGAACCTCGTGGCGCCGGTCCTCGGTGTTCTGCTGCTTGCGGTTCATCGTTGCCTCCCTGAGTGGCCTTTGCGGCACATCCCTCGCCTCAACGCCGCCGGCCGAACCAGCCGGTTGAGCCAGGTCTAGCAATCCCTGTGCCGTCGTTCGCCTTGGAGCGTTCCGCGCCGCCTATGTCGTTCGAACCGTGGCCCCTCCCAAACGGATCGGGTCCTCCGCCCGCCGGACGTTTGCGTCCCGTTTGAAACTTTTTCAGATGGCAGACGTGTGGCTGAGGGAGTACGCCGGGTGCCGCCGGTCGGGAAGTCTCCAGTCGGTCGCGTGGCACGACGGTTGCTTCCAGCAGAAGGGAGCCGGCCCCGACGTTGAGCCGGTGCCTCGAGGAGGCATCAATGATCGCGCGCTTTCTCTGTTATCTCCGTCATCACCACAACCCCGTCCGACACCCGCTCGGCGGGTTCAAGTGCGCCGACTGTGGCGAGGCGGGGGCAGATCTCGAGCAGATGGGCTTCGTGGACGGCGGTTACGTGATGCCGATTCGTCGTGTCTTCTCGCGGAACCACGGCGAGTTCACGCGCACCGGATCCTGGGAGCCCAGCGCCAAGGGCTGGTAATCGCGGTCAGCCCCGCAAGCCGCGGTAGAAATCGACGAGAGTTCGGAGGCTGCGCAGGGCGGCGAGCCAGCCGGCCACGCGATTGGCCGGCGGCACGAGGACTTCCTCGACCACGCGTTCCACTTCGACCAGCTTGGTCAGGGCGGTCGCGACGAGGCTGTCGATGCGTCGCGCCTGCTGCTCGGTCAGCTCAGAGGCCGCGGAGAGGCTGTGCGTCGCGCGAGTGATATCCGCGACCAGGGGATGAAGGTCGAGCACGAGCCGCTGCTGGAACGCGTCCAATCGGCGGCCCATCGTCATCAGCTCGCGGCCGAGCACGAGCAGGAAGACGGCCTGCGCGAGCGATCCCAGGGCGATGACGCCCAGCAGGACGACAGCGGCGTTGCTCAAGCCGGAGGCAGGCATGGCGGCGGACGAGTGTGTCTCAGCGCCGCTCGGAAATCCAGTGTACTCGCTCCCGGCGGCGCGGAGCCGCTCAGTGCATGCCCTTGGGACGAACGACGGGAAGCGGCGGACGCTTGGCCTGGAAAGGTGTGCCTTCGAGCTCGGTGTCCGCCCATGTCACGCGGACCGTCCGCTTGGAGAGCGGAACGAGGGTCGCCTGGAACAGCCGCCATGCCGCTTGTCGGTAGCCCGCTTTCATGGTCTTCCCCTGGAGGGGATGGCAAGCATCGACAGCAAGAAGCGCGCCTGCCCGATTGTGTGTCAGCCTGCCTGACAGAACGGCTCGAGCAGGCGTCTCGGAGCCGGCAGGCGGTGAAATTTTGGGCTAAGAGCCGGGGAAAGTTCGGCTGCCCACTTGACACAATCTCGCCCGAAAGGCTATAAGCTGCAGAAATAAGTCAGATCACGCGATCCCTATGGAATCCAACGAAGCGGTCGGGCAACGCATCGCGAAAGCGCGCGAGTTCCTTGGGCTCACGCAGGCCGTCGTGGCCGAAAAGCTGGGCCTCGCGCGGACGACGCAGGTCGCGATCGAACAGGGCCGGCGTGGCCGAGCTGTACAAGTACTCGGAAGTCCTGTCGCGCCCCCTCGATTACTTCCTGGGCCTGGGCGTTTGGGGAAAGGCGGACTTCCGCCCGCACTTCCGGCTCATGGCGGAAAAGCTCGATGCCTCCGTGGTGGGCCCCCCGCGGCGGCCCGGCCGCCCCAAGGGTGCCCCCGAAGCCTCGCCCGAGAAGCTCCTCCTGATGAACTTCGAGTCGCTCTGCCGCAACTACCTCGAGCTCGAGGAGACGAACGGGCTCCCGCGGACGGCGATGCCCGAGCTGCCGGTGCCGCGGCTCTTCTCGGTGCCGGAGGCCGAGCAGCTCGCGGCCACGGTTCGCGCCCACCTCGACATCGGGCCGGACGCGCCGATCCGCGACCTGCGCGTGCGGCTCGAGGACACCTTCGCCATCCGCGTGTACGTGCTGTCCCAGCGCGGCCGCCTCAGCGCGGGCGCGTTCCATCATCCGGCGATCGGCGGCTCCGTGCTCCTCTCCGAACGCTCGATCCCGCGCATGCGCTTCACGCTCGCGCGCGCCCTGGGCCACCTCCTCGCCAGCCGCGAAGAAGCGATGGTCGATCTCCAGGAAGCGAAGAAGAAGGCGCCCATCGAGACCTTCTCGAGCGCGTTCGCCGCCGCCCTCCTCATGCCCAGCCGCGGGCTGCGCGAGCGCTTCGGCGCCGTGCACAGCGAGGCCAACGAGGTCAGCGACATCGCGATCCTGTTCCTGGCCCGGACTTTCGGCGTCACCCTCAAGGCCCTGCGCGTCCGGCTGGAGGCCCTCAAGCTCGTCTCCACGGCCACGCTCAAGCGGATCGACGAGGCGATCCGTCAGGCGGGGGCGGGCGCGCGCTCCGAGCCGGCCGCCACGCAACAGGAGCTGCCGGATCAGCCGCGCTGGGAGATGCTCCCCGAGCGCTACGTCTTCCTCGCCATGCGCGCCTACCGCAAGGAGCTCATCAGCCGCGCCCGGCTCGCGGAGTGCTTGTGCACGACCGAGAACGACACCGCCGTGCGCCTGTTGCGCTACGTCGCCAGCGTCGCGGAGCTCACGCAGGAAGACGAGCCGGAAACCTCGCGCACGACGTGATGTACGGCGGCGAAGCCGCGTTCTCCCGTGCTCGCCATCACCGCGCGTCCGGCCCCGCGCTGAGCTAATATTGCGCGCGCCCGTCGATTTCGGGCGCCTTCCCCATTCGAGTTCTTGGATGCGCCGACCCGCTGTGCCACGGCCCCGCCGCAGCGCGCCCGCCGAGGGTGGCGCGCGGCGCCGCGTCACGAAACCGCGCCCGATGCGGCTGCGCATGCCGAGCCGGCGTGAGGCCGTGGCCCCAACCGTGGACCGCATCCTGGAAGCGGTGGCGCCGGCGGGGCTCGACGAGGACCGCCTGACCGACCTCGCCGTCGCCCTGGCGGAGGCGCTCTCGAACGCTGCCGTGCACGGCCACCGCCTCGATCCCAAGCGCCGCGTGGCCGTCGTGGTGTCGGTGTCCTCGCGATGCGTCGTGGTCGAGGTCTCCGATTCCGGCGGCGGATTCGACGCGGGCGGGATCTCGGATCCCACCCTGCCCGAGCGCCAGCTCGCGCCGAGCGGACGCGGCATCTTCCTGATGCGACGCCTGGTGGACGAGGTCTCGTACAACGCCGCCGGCAATACCGTACGTCTCACCGTGAGGCAGCCCCCCAACGGCGGCGGAGGGAGCTGAGACGACGCGAGGCCTCGCCGCGAATCTCGCGCTGAGCCTGACGACCGTCGTCGTCGTGCTGGCCGGCCTCGAGGGCGTGTGCCGCTTGTTCGACCACGAGCCTCCCGCGCGGCCGGTGGCCAGCTACATCACGGTCTGGAACGACGGCGAGTTCTACACCGTCAAGTCCGCGGCCACGGGCTGGCCGCCCTGGGAGGACTACAACCGCGACGGCATGCGCGACCGCGAGCACGCGGTGGAGAGGCAGCCGGGCACGCGGCGCGTGATGATGCTGGGCGACAGCGTGACCCTCGGCTACGGCCTGCGTCCGGAGCAGGCCTACCCGCAGGTCCTGCAAGACCTCCTCGACGCGCGCGGGCAGCCGTCCGAGGTCTTCAACGTGGCCTTCAGCGGGTGGTCGACGCGGCAGGAGCGCATTGCCTACGAACGGATCGGCCGCCCCTACCGCCCCGACGACGTGGTGGTGGCCGTCTGCCTCAACGACATCCCGGAGATCCACAACAACCTCGCGCGCCCGCCGCACCTGCTCCAGGCGCTGCATGCGCGGTCCGCGCTGGTGCGGCGACTGGTGGGTGCCCGGCGGCGCGAGATCCACGACGTCGAGGAGCTCTTCACCGCGCCGGAGTCACCCAGCGTGCGCGACGCCTTCGCGCGCTTCTTCGAGGAGCTTCGGCAGCTACGGGGTGAGGTCGAAGCGGACGGCGGGCGGTTCGGTCTGGCCGTCCTTCCGTTTCGCATGCAGCTCGACGCACCGGGGACGCCCAGCGTGCAGGAGCGGATTGCCGGGTTCTGCGCGGAGCAGGGGATTCCCTTCCTCGATCTGCTCCCCCATCTCCGGCCCCTGGGCGAGGGCGCGTTCCTCGACTACGACCACCTGAGCGCGGCGGGCGCGCGGCGCGTCGCAGAGGCGCTCGCCGACTCCGCGCTGCTGGAAGCGGCCGACGATGGACACGCCGCACGCGTCGCCGAGCCGATCGCGAGGATGCCGGCCGGCGCGTCCCCGGCCGCGCCCCCCCTCGAGCGCCTGCGCGATCCGGATCCGACGACCCGGGCGGCCACCGCGCGCGCCCTCGGGAACCTCGGCGCCGACGCGCCCAAGGTCGTTCCCGCGCTCGAGCGGGCGCTGAGGGACCCGGAACCCGCCGTACGCGCGGCCGCGGCCTGGGCGCTCGGCGGCTTCGGGCCGGGCGCGGCCGGCGCCGCGAGCGATCTCGCCATCGCGCTGGCCGACGAGAGCCCTTCGGTGCGGGCGGGGGCCGCCCACACCCTCGGCACCATCGGACCGGTGGCGCGACCGGTCGCGAACGCCCTCGTATCGCATCTGGACGACCCGGCGGAGGAGGTGCGATGGCGGGCCGAGGATGCCCTGGCGCGCGTGGGCCCGGATCCGGCGACGGCCTTGCCCGTGCTGCTGCCGCTCGTGGCCGACCCGGCCGGGCGGGGACGGGGCGGGGCGGCCTCCGTGATCGCGCGCATGGGTCCGGCCGCGCGCCCCGCGGTGCCCGCGCTCATCTCCGCCTTGTCCGATGCGCACGGCGACGTGCGCTGGAAGGCGGCGTGGGCCCTCGGAGAGATCGGTCCGGAGGCGCGGGCCGCGGTGCCGGCGCTCCTGGCCCTGGTTCGCGATCCGGACGTGGGGTGGCACGCGATCGACGCCCTCGGGTCGATTGGCCCCGACGCGGGCGCGGCGGTGCCGACCCTGCGGTCGGCACTGGCCGACCCGAGCAGCAACGTGCGCTGGCGTGCCGCCCTCGCCTTGAGCCACATCGGCCCGGAGGCGGCCCCGGCCGTCCCCGATCTGGTCGCGGCCCTGCGCGACCCCGTCGACAACGTGCGTCTCGGCGCCGTCCATGCCCTCAGTCGCGTCGCGACGGAACCGGCCGTGGCCGTGTCCGCGCTGGCCGACGCGCTTCGCCGCGACGGGGACAGCCGCGTGCGCGCCGGCGCCGCCCTCGCGCTCGGGCACCGGGTCGGCGGAGGCGAGGCCGCCCGCGATGCGCTGGTCGCGGCGACACGCGATCCGGACGCCCTGGTGCGCACGGCCGCCGTGCGCACGCTGGGCCGCGATCCCTCTTCGCCAGAGGTCTCGGCCGCGCTCGCCCGCGCCCTCGGTGACTCCGACCCCGGAGTGCGCGCGGAGGCGGCCCGGGCCGCCAAGGGGCGCCGTCGTTGACGAGGCCGCCGGCCCAGTCTACTCTTGAGTGTTTTTTCGTTCGTGAACCATTACCCATACGTGAGGTGTGATGCACAAGAGCTCGTGCGTGCTGTTGGGCGCGTTGGTCGTCCTCCCCGCTTGCGGCGCCTCCACGCCCGCGGCACCCACTCCGTCCCCGGCCGCCATCGCGACGCCGACGCCGGCGCCGGTGGCCACTCCGACTCCGGCCCCCACGCCCACCCCAGATGAGGGTGAGCCGCCGGTCACCAACACCAATCCCGCGGCGCGGCTCGGGATGCGGATCTTCGTCATCGAGAATCCGGACGGAAGCTACACGGGCAACGTGGACCCGAAGCAGCCCATTCCCGTCGGCTACACGGCCCGGCTGGACGTCACGGCGAAGGACGTCGACAACCGGGAGACGACTGGCCAGAGCGATGTCCAGTTCTTCTTCAGCGACCTCGGCCTCGTCCGGGTCACGGGGAACCACACGAACCAGCGGCGGGTGCAGGGCCTGGCCGTGGGAGCGGTCGACTGCTGGGCCGTTCAGGACGGCGTCGCGTCCAACACCATCACGCTGAAGTTCGTCCGTTGACGGCGAGTGAGAGAGTCGCGATGGAGCGGGGCGAGCCGTAACTCTCCGGCCGCCACCTGGACGGCGGCCGTGGCCGCCTAGCTGCGACTGCGCTTCGGCGCGGACGCGGTCAC
>WNGB01003903.1_pt1 | contig 23134 bp, 25 predicted proteins | sample 5400681 | NCBI WGS metagenome assembly WNGB01 (sample SAMN13153367, study PRJNA577476) | soil metagenome | isolation source: 115 cm soil or saprolite under grassland replicate 2 | place: USA:California | collected 2016-06-15
CCCGGCCGCCTTCCGCGAGCTGTCCTGGCAGGGAGCGCCGCGGTGAGCCGGCCCCCGGAGGGGTTCGGGCCGGAGGGGTCCGGGGAACCCCGGAGGCCGGAGGGGTCCGGGGAACCCCAACGGGGTGCCCCGGTCGGTCGGGCCCCGGCCGGTCGGGCCCCGGTCTCTGGGCGCCGAGGGGGTGCCCCGATCGGTCGATGGCCGGGGCTGCGGCCGGCCTGGGTGGAGGTCGACCTGGACGCCATCGCCGGCAACGTGCGGACGCTGGCCGCCGAGACCGCCCCCGCCCGGCTGCTGGCCGTGGTCAAGGCCGACGCGTACGGCCATGGCGCGGCGCCGGTGGCCCGCGCGGCGCTCGGCGCCGGCGCCTCCTGGCTCGGGGTGGCGCTGGTCGAGGAGGCACTCGCCCTGCGCGAGGCCGGCATCTCCGCACCGGTGCTGGTGCTGTCCGAGCCCCACCCGGCCACGGCCGACCCCTGCGCCGAGCACGGCCTGGCCGTCACCATCTGCACCCAGGCGGGTGTCCGGGCCTTCGGCCTGGCCGGCCGCCGGGCCGACCGGCCGGTCGCCGCCCACCTCAAGGTCGACACCGGCATGCACCGGCAGGGTTGCGCCCCCGCCGAGCTGCCCGCGCTGGTCGAGGCCGCCATGGCCGAGCCCGGACTGGAGGTCGAGGGGCTCTGGAGCCACTTCGCGGTCGCCGACGAGGCCGCCAAGGCGGCCACCACCAGCGCCCAGCTCGCCGCCTACCGCCAGGCGCTGGCCGACGCCAGGCGCTGCGGCCTCGAACCCCGCTGGCGGCACCTGGCCAACAGCGCCGGCGCCACCGTCCGCGACGACGCCCGTTTCGACCTGGTCCGCGCCGGCATCGAGGTCTACGGCCTGGCGCCAAGCGCCGAGCTGGCCGGCGACGTCCTGGCCCGGCTGCGTCCCGCCCTGGCACTGCGGGCGGCCGTTTCCGCCCTCCGTACGATCGAAGCCGGCGAGCGCGTCTCCTACGGGCACCGCTGGGCGGCGCCGTCGCGGACCCGCATCGCCACCCTGCCCGTCGGCTACGCGGACGGGGTCCGGCGCGGCCTCTCCGGCCGCATCCGGGTGCGTCTCGGCGAGCGCGACGCCGCGCAGGTCGGTACCGTGACCATGGATCAGGTGATGGTGGACGTGGGCGACATCGACGTCGAGGTGGGAGACGTGGCGACGCTGCTCGGCGATCCGGCGCGGGGGGAGCCGGGGGTCGGCCAATGGGCGGCCCTGCTCGGCACGATCGACTACGAGGTCACCTGCGGGCTCTCGCCGCGCCTGCCGCGCGTCCACCACCGCGGCGGCCGGATCGGCGGCCGGCTGGCGGCCGGGGAGGCGGTCCGCTGATGGCCATGCGGCGCGCGATCCGGGCCGCCAGGCCGGACCGCAAGCAGACCAGGCGGACGCCGCTCACCGTCCGCGGCGCCGGGCTGGTCGCGGGCGGCCTGCTGCTCGGCGTCGGCGCCGGCGTCACCCTCGAGCGGGTCCTGATCGGGCGGGACCGCCGCCGCGACGACCCGGAGGCCGGCGAGGCGTTCGGCGCCATCCGCGGCACCCCGGCGACCGTGACCAGCCACGACGGCACTAGACTGCACGTCGAGGAGCTCGGCTCCGGACCCTGCCTGGTGTTCGCGCACGGCTTCTCGCTGACCCAGGACGCCTGGCACTACCAGCGCCGCGACCTGCCGCGGGAGTTCCGCTGCGTCTTCTTCGACCAGCGCGGCCACGGCCGCTCCGGCCGGCCAAGGAGCGACGACTACTCGCTGGAGGCGCTGGCCCGCGACCTGAAGGCGGTGCTCGACTGGACCGGCGAGGAGCGCGTGGTGGTGGTCGCCCACTCGATGGGCGGCATGGCCACCCTGCAGTTCGCCCAGCTGTTCCCCGAGGAGCTCGGCAACCGTGTGGCCGGCCTGGTGCTGATCGGCTCCACCTACCTCGACACCCTCAGGGGCATGACCGCGGCCGTCACCGCCAGGGGGGCGGCCACGGCCCAGCGGGCCCTGATCACCAGCGCGTTCCGCTTCATCGAGCAGGACCCGGTCCGCGCCAACCAGCTGCGCCGCCGCGGCAGCGACCTCGGCTACCTGGGGACCCGGCTGTTCGGCTTCGGCTCCGACCCGTCGCCCAGCCAGGTCGCCTTCATCGACCGCCTGCTGGCGGGCACCGACGTCGAGGTCTGGGCGAAGGTCTTCCCCAGCCTGGTCCACTTCGACCTCTCCGAGGTGCTCGACATGCTCGACCTGCCGGCCCTGATCGCGGTCGGCGACAAGGACCGGCTGACCCCGCCGACGGCGGCGAGGCAGATGGCCGAGAGGATCCCCGGCGCCAGCCTGCTGGTGCTGGAGGACGCCGGCCACTGCGCGTTCCTGGAGGAGCACGAGGCGTTCGACGCCGAGCTCGTCAGCTTCGCCCGCCGGGTGCTGGCGCCGGCGGGGTCCGCCCGCAAGCGCCGCGGCGCCCGCCGCCTGCGGCGGTCCTGAGGCCGCCGTGGCCCTCGGGATCGAGGATCTGGCGGTCGGCCACTGGACCGACCCGGTGGGGCTGACCGGCTGCACGGTGGTGGTGCCGCCACCCGACAACGTCGCGGCGGCGAGCGTGCGGGGGGGCGGGCCGGGGACCCGCGAGACCGACCTGCTGCAGCCGCAGGCCCACGTCGAGAGCGTCTCGGCGATCCTGCTCACCGGCGGCAGCGCCTTCGGCCTGGCCGCCGCCCAGGGCGTGGTGGCCTGGTGCGAGCGGCAGGGGCTGGGCTACGGCCGCTTCGGGCCGCCGATCCCGATCGTGCCCGCCGCGGTGCTGTTCGACCTGGCGGTCGGCGACTGGCAGGCCCGCCCGGGGCCGGCGGAGGGCGAGGCCGCCTGCCTTGCGGCTGCGACCGCCGACGGGCCGATGGGCAACGTCGGCGCCGGCATGGGCGCCACCGTCGGCAAGACCGCCGGGCCGGAGCGCATGATGAAAGGCGGGCTCGGCTGGGCGGTGGTCGAGACCGGGCCGCTGGTGGTCGGCGCGCTGGCGGCCGTCAACGCCGGCGGGGACGTGCTGGAGGAGGACGGCAGCGTGCTCGCCGGAGCCAGGGTGCCCGGCGGGGCCCGGACGGCCATCCGCGAGCGCCTGGCCGGCCGGCTCGACGACGGCGCCCTGCCCGAGGCGGTGCCGCCTGGCGGCAGCACCACGCTCGGCCTGGTCGCGACGAACGCGACCCTGACCAAGACCGAGGTGCACCGGGTCGCGGTGCAGGCCCACGACGGCATGGCCAGGGCCGTCCGCCCGGTCCATACCAGTTTCGACGGCGACACGGTGTTCGCGCTGGCGGTGCCGCGGGTCGAGGCGGTCATGGACCTGGTAGCCTTCCTGGCGGAGGAGGCGCTGGCCGCCGCCATCCGCGCCGGGGTCCGGGCGGCCGCTGCGGTCGCGGACATCCCGGCGGCCTCCGACCTTGGCCGCGGAGCAGGAGGGGAATAGCGTGCCGCTCTACGACTACCGCTGTGGCGGCTGCGGGCACGAGTTCGAGGCGCTGGTGCCTGCCGGGGTCCGCGCCGACCAGGAGCGCTGCCCCGACTGCGGGGCCGAGACTCGCCGGCTGCTGAGCCTGATCGCCGCGCCGGTGCGAGGCACCGACGGCGCGGCGGCGCCGGTCGCAGGGGGAGGCTGCTGCGGCGGCGCCTGCGGGCACTGCTGATGCCGACCGAGCTGGAGCAGGTCGCGGCCGAAGCGGCGACCTGCACCCGCTGCGACCTGCACCGCAGCCGCACGCAGGTGGTCTTCGGCCAGGGCGACCCCCACGCCGACCTGATGTTCGTGGGCGAGGCGCCGGGCTTCCACGAGGACCGGCAGGGCCTGCCGTTCGTCGGCCCCTCCGGGCAGCTCCTCAACCGCCTGCTGGGCGACATCGGCCTGCGCCGCGAGGACGTCTACATCTGCAACGTGGTCAAAAGTCGCCCTCCCCGCAACCGCGACCCGCAGCCGGAGGAGATCGCCGCCTGCCGGCCCTGGCTGGACGCGCAGATCCGCCTGGTCGACCCCAAGGTGGTGGTCACGCTGGGCAACTTCGCCGCCAAGACCCTGCTGGAGACGACCACCGGGATCACCCGGCTGCGGGGCCGCACCTTCCCGTTCCAGGGTCGGGTGCTGCTGCCCACCTTCCACCCGGCCGCCGCCCTGCACGCCGAGGGCCGCCGGTCCGCCGGGCCGAGCCCGCTGGAGGCGATGGAGGAGGACTTCCAGACGCTGGCCAAGCTGCTGGCGGAGGGGTCCGGGGCGCCGGCCCCGGAGCCGCCGCCGCCCTCCTCCGAGGAGCCCACCCGGCCGGAGCCGGAGCCCGACACGCCAGCGGTCGAGCGGGGCGGCGAGTCCGAGCAGCTGGGGCTGTTCTGACGGCCATGGGCGAGCTGCGCCTGCGGTCCACCGACGAGGCGACCACCAAGGCGATCGGGGCGGCCCTTGCCGGCCTGCTCGACCCCGGCGACGTGGTCGGGCTCACCGGCGACCTCGGGGCGGGCAAGACCAGGCTGGTGCAGGGCGCCGCCGCCGCCCTCGGGGTCGCCGAGCCGGTGCTGTCCCCGACCTTCATGCTGCTGCGCGAGTACGACGGCGACCCGCCCGTCCACCACGTCGACGCCTACCGGCTGTCGGGCCCGCTGGAGCTGGAGGACCTTGGGCTGGACGAGGTGTTCGCGGCCGGCGCGGTGGTGTTCGTCGAGTGGGCCGACCGGGTCGCCTCCGCCCTGCCGGAGAGCTGGCTCGAGCTGGCGCTGCGCATCGGCGACGACGACGCCCGCGAGATCCAGGTCCGGCTGCACGAGGGGACCTGGGCCGCCAGGGCCGACCGCCTGGCGGCGGCGCTGCACGGGTTCCAGCCGGCCCGGCCGTAGCTCAGGCCCGCTGCTCCGGGCCGGCCAGCAGGCGCGCCCGCAGCCGCTGGTCGCCGGCGGCGTCGATGGCCGTCCACGCCATCGCGACCGCGCCGTCGACCACCGCCCGGTCGGCGGCCGGCGTGGCGCACTTGGCGGTGAACTCCGGCGTGTGGTTCACGGCCGGCAGGGCGTCGATGCCGATGGCCGGGTGGATTGACGGCAGCGCCAGCGACACGTTGCCCATGTCGGTGGAGCCGGCCCCGAGGTCGGGCCGCTCCGCGAAGCTGCGGCCGAGCGCCTCGGCGTTGCGCCGGTACAGCGCGGACAGCTCGTGGTCGTGGCGGACCTCGGCGTAGGGCTCGTGGTCCTGGGCGATGTCGAGCTTCGCCCCGGTGGCCAGCGCGCCCGCCTCGAAGCAGCGCACCACCTTGGCCTGGACCTCCTCCAGCTGGTCGATGGTGGCCGCCCGCACCATCCAGGTGCCGGTGGTGTGGGCGGGAACGACGTTGGGCGCGTCGCCGCCCTTGGTGACGATCCCGTGGACGCGGTCGGTCAGGCGCAGGTGCTGGCGCAGCAGCCCGATCGCCGTCTGCGCCACCACCAGGGCGTCGGCGGCGTTGACACCCAGGTGCGGGTAGGAGGAGGCGTGCGCCTCCTTGCCGGTGTAGGCGATCCGCAGCTGGTTCACGGCGATCATCCGCATCTCGGGAACCTCGTGCGGCCACGGGTGGACCATCATGGCGGCGTGGGCGCCCGCGAACGCGCCCTGGCGCAGCAGCAGGATCTTGCCGCCGCCTCCCTCTTCGGCGGGCGTGCCGAGCACGGTCACCCTGAGCCCCACCTCGTCCGCCACGCCGGCGAGGGCGATGCCGGCACCGGCGGCCATGGCCGCGATCAGGTTGTGGCCGCAGGCGTGCCCGATGCCGGGCAGGGCGTCGTACTCGGCGCAGACGATCACGTGCAGCGGGCCGGAGCCGGACCTGGCCGCGAACGCGGTCGGCAGCTCGCCGACGCCCCGCTCCACCTGGAGGCCGGCGGCGTCCAGGGTCTCGCAGAGCCAGGCGCACGCCTGCTCCTCCTCGAAGCCCAGCTCCGGGTGGGCGTGGATGCGGTGGCTGAGCGCCACCAGCTGGTCCCTCGCCCGCTCCACCCGCGCCCGCGCCGCCTGCTTCGCGTCAGCCACCTGGGCCTCCTCCCGTCCGCCGCAGCGCCCTACGGCGCCTCGGCTGGCACCCTATCGCCGGGGACCGCCCGGCGTCGCAGCGCGCGGCACCACGATCGCGCCGCTGGCGTCGTCGCCGGCGACCAGGCAGCCCGCCGCCATGCCAGCTCGCCGGCAGCGCCTCAATACCAGATGGCGACCGACCGGCCCTCCGCGTCCCGCTCTGGCGGGTCGGGGAGGCAGCGAGCTTCCCCCCTGGCGATACGCTGGGCGCTCCAGGCCGCAACGGCTGCATCGAGAACGTCGTCGACACCGGCCATGCGCCCGGCTGGCCCAAGATCCACAGGCACGACGATGCCAACCCGTTCAAGCAGAACCCGCCGCTCCGCGTATCCCGCCCAGGTCCGCTTCCCCGCCTGTAGGGGCATTCCGGCCAGAGCCCGAAACGACACCTCGGGGTGGACTTCGTACAATCGGGTGCCGGCCCCGGCTCGTGATTGGTCCACATCCAGGATCTTCTTGGCCAGCGCAAACGCCTGCCGGCTGAGCCCCTGACCGGTGAGTGATCGACAACGACGATTGGCTTCCTCGTAGGTCGCCGCTTGCACGACCGGTCGGGGAGGTGCGGCGAAGACGCTTGAAGCGCGTCCCCGTAGGAAACGGCGGGCCTCGGCGTCAGCCTTCCTCCAGCCGCTTTGCGACAGGCCGATCGGGATGTCGACTGCCACGACGGCGTCCGTCGGGACGGCTGCGAGAAGGTCGCTGAAGCGTGGCGAGAATGCCGCTCCGGCGAATGCGCCGCCGCGCAGGACGATTGCGATCCACCCACCTGCGCAGCCATCGACTCCCACAGCCTCGGTCGAGTGCATCTGACTCACCGGTAGTAGGAGCAGCGCAGCTCAACGTCGGTCGCTCTGCCGACCCGAGGAAGGGCACCTCCGGTGGAGGAGGAGGCCCAGACCCAGGGGCGTGCACGAACGATCCTCGGCCTCCTCATGCTCGTGAACCAGCAGTTGCGGACAGCCCGCGGCCGTATCTTTCCGGCTACGCTACCGAACCCGCCGGAAATCCCCTCGACCAGGAGCCGGCATGCTGCCAGCGTTGGGACCATGACCGACCCGACCGCCCGCCGGGCCATCAGCGAGCTGTACGCCGGGGAGGGCTGGCCCGCCGACGGCGACCGGCTGCTGCAGCAGAGCCTCGCGCCGCGCTCGCCGGAGATGCTGCTGGAGGCGCCCGGCTGGCTGGGGCTCGGCGCCGGCCAGCTGGTCCTGGACGCCGGCTGCCGGGATGGCAGCCACGCGCTCGCGTTGTCGCGGCGCTACGGCTGCCGGGTGGTGGGTTTGGACCTGGTGCTGCACGAGCTGCCCGAGGGCGGTACGGACGCCGCCACCGCGGCCGGGCGGGTCTCCCTGGTCAAGGGCGACATCGAGGCGCTGCCGCTGGCCGACGGCACCTGCGACCTGGTGTGGTGCCGCGACACCCTGTCGTGCCTCGGCGACTGCGCCCGCGCGCTGCGGGAGTGCGCGCGCGTGCTGCGGCCCGGCGGCGGCATGGTCCTGTACGCGGTGTTCGCCACCGACCGGCTGGAGCCGGGCGACCGCGCCCTGCTGGTGGAAGGGCTGGCGAACTCGGCGGCCAGCATGGACCAGCCGACCGTGGAGGCGGCGATCGCCGCGGCCGGGTTCACGGTGCTGCGGCGCGAGCGCATCGGCAGCGAGTGGTCCGAGCACCGGCTCGAGCACGACCCCGGCTACCTCACCCAGGACCTGCTGGAGGTTGCCAGGATCACGCGGCACCGGGACCGCTACCAGGCCGCCTTCGGGCCGGTCTGGTACCGGCGCACCCTGGCGTTCGACCTGTGGCGCCTGCAGATCGTGCTCGGCAGGCTCGTGCCGGTGCTGTACGCGCTGGTCAGGCCTGCTGGATGACGGACAGGATGTTGCCTGCCGGGTCCTTGAACCAGGCGATGGCGGGCCCGCCGGCGGCGCGGCTGATGCCCTTCTCGTCCTGTTCGGCGCCCTCGTACCGCTCGAAGCGCACGCCGCGAGCGGTCAGCTCGTCGACCGCCTTGTCGGCGTCCTCGACCTCGAAATTGAGGACGGTGTAGGTCGCCGGCGTGTGGTTCTCCTTGGGGTAGATCAGCGTGTCCCGGTCGCCGGCCAGGTGCAGCCACAGCAGCCCGCTCTCCTCGGACACCCGAACGCCGAGCGTCTCGCCGTAGAACTGCCTGGCCTTGGCGATGTCGTCGGCGGAGAAGCCGCTGAACGCCTTGGTGTGCTCGAACATGGTGCTCCCTTCTCCCTGTGGGATGTCCCTGCGGCCGCCCCCTCTCTGCAGACTGCCTTCGCCGCAGAAACTCACCGGTGGGTCAGGCTACCTCGCAGCGGTTGCGCCCGGTGCGCTTGGCTTTGGCCAGGGCGGTGCCGACGCGGCCGAGCAGGTCCCGCCAGCTCTCGTCCGGCCGGTGCTCGACCACGCCGAAGCTGGCGGTCAGGCGCGGCCCGTCCGGGCCGAGGGCGGTGCCGAGGGCGACCGTGCGCCGCCGCACCCGCTCGGCCACGTACCAGGCCGCGTCCAGCCGGGTCCCCGGCAGGAGCAGCAGGAACGCCTCGGCCTCGAAACGCCCGACGGTGTCGCCGGTGCGGCAGGACTCGTGCAGCAGGCCGGCGAACTCCTGCAGCAGCCGGTCGCCCATGGCGTAGCCGAGGCGCTCGTTGACCTCGGCGAAGCCGTCCAGGTCGGCGAGCACCAGCGACAGCGGCCCGAGCCCGAGTCGCGCCAGCCCGACCACCGCCCGCAGCCGCTCCTCCACCGCCCGCCGGTTGGGCAGGCCGGTGAGCGAGTCGGTCAGCACCGCCGCGCGGAGGCTCACGTCCGCCAGGCGCAGCTCGTCGCTCAGTGCCTTGCTGCGCAGGGCGAGCCCAAGCCGGGTCACGATGTCGAGCCCGACGACCGGGGGCTCGGCCGCCGGACCGTCCGGCCCTGCATCGACGCCGGCCGCCGGGTCCGCGCCGGCCTCCGGCAACGACCCGGGGAGGAAGAGCACCGGGATGGCCAGGGTGGAGGGGTCGCGCTGCAGGGTGGCGTACACCTCGTACCCGGACCGGTCGGGCAGCATCGGGTCGAGCAGGATCACCTCCGGCCCCTGCTCGTGCGCCAGCCGCACGCCGTGGTCGGCCGAGCCGGCCTCGACGACGTCGTGGCCCTCGGCCCGCAAGGTGGCGGCCGTGTCCGCCCGCGAACGGGCGTGACCCTGGACGATCAGCACGCGTGCCATCAAGGTCATGATCGGACGGCGCGATCGCGGGTTGAGGTGCCACAATACCTTCTCCGCCGGTATCGCCTCGAAAGGTCCTCGGCTTGCTCGTCCTTGCGATGGACACCGCCACCCCGGTGACCAGCGTCGCCGTCGGCTCCGACGCCGGCACCCTCGCGTCGGTGGCCGTCCGCCACGAACGCCGCCATGCCGAGCTGCTCACCCCGGCCGTTCGCTGGGTCCTCGAGCAGGCCGAGCTCGACCCGGGCTCGCTGGGGGGCGTGGCCGTTGGCGTCGGTCCCGGCCTGTTCACCGGGCTGCGGGTCGGGGTCAGCACCGCCAAGGCGCTCGCCCAGGCGTGGCAGCTGCCGATGGTGGCGGTCCCCAGCCTCGACCTGCTCGCCTTCAGCCACCGCCACGTACACCGGACCATCTGCCCGGTGATCGACGCCCGCCGGGGTGAGGTGTTCACCGCCCTGTACCGGCACGCCCCTGGCGGCGTGAACCGGCTGGTCGACTACCACGTGCTCCGCCCCGACCAGCTGGCCGCCGCCATCGAGGGCAGGCGTGAGGACGTGCTGCTCTGCGGCGACGGCGCCTTCGCCTACCGCGAGGTGTTCGAGCGGCTCGGCGACCGCTGCCAGTTCGGCGGGCAGGCCGACGCGATGCCGTCGGCGGGCGCGCTGATCGAGCTGGCCCTGCCCCGCTTCCTCCGCGAGGAGTTCAGCAGCCCGCTGGACGTCACGCCCCTGTACCTCCGCCGCCCGGACGTCGACCCCTCGGTCGAGCGGCGCCTGGCCGCCGAGCGTACCGCCGGGGCAGGGGGTTCGGGGGCCTCGAGCGCAGGTCCCCGATCGGTCAGGGGGTGACGCCGATGGCCACGCTGTACCCGCCCAGACGCCAGGTCGACGACGCCCGCTTCCCGCTGGCCGTCGAGCTGCACCGCATGCGCCGCCGGCACATCCCCCAGGTGCTCGAGATCGAGCGCCGCGTCTACCCGCGTCCGTGGACGATGACGCTGTTCCTGTCCGAGATCGTCCAGAAGTCCACCCGCTTCTACATCGTCGCCAAGGTCCGGCGCCGGGTGGTCGGCTATGCCGGGCTGATGGTGTTCGGCGACGAGGCGCACGTCACCAACATCGCCGTCGATCCCGACGTGCACCGCCGCAAGGTCGCCTCCCGCCTGCTGTTCGCGCTGGTCACCGAGGCCAGGCGCAAGGGCGCGACCGCCTGCACCCTCGAGGTGCGGGTCGCCAACCACGCCGCCCAGGGCCTGTACCACCAGTTCGGCTTCGCCCCGGTCGGCATCCGCAAGAACTACTACGCCGAGACCGGCGAGGACGCCCTGATCATGTGGGCGGAAGGGCTGCAGAGCCCCGCCTACGGCGAGCGTCTGGCCGGCCTGGCCGGCCGCATCCCCGAGCCACGCGAGGTGGACTGAGCGGTGCTCGTCCTCGGCATCGAGACCTCCTGCGACGAGACCGGCGTCGCCCTGGTCGAGGACGGCCGGCGGGTCCGCTCCAACGTGCTCGCCGACCAGCAGACCCTGCACGCCCGCTACGGCGGGGTGGTGCCGGAGGTCGCCTCCAGGGCCCACGTCGACCTGCTCCACCCGGCGGTCGAGGAGGCCTGCGCGCTCGGCGGAGCCCGCCTCGGCGACGTCGATGCGGTGGCGGTCACCCTCGGTCCGGGGCTGGCAGGCTCGCTGCTGGTCGGCGTGGCGGCGGCCAAGGCCTACGCCTTCGCCCTCGACCGGCCGCTGGTGGGGGTCAACCACCTGATCGCCCACGTCTACGCCAACGTGCTCGAGCACGGACCGCTGCCGCTTCCGGCGGTGGTGTTCGTGGTCTCCGGCGGGCACACCAGCCTGCTGGTGATGGACGGGCAGGGGGCGTTCCGCATGCTCGGCCAGACGATCGACGACGCCGCCGGCGAGGCCTACGACAAGGTCGCCAGGGTGCTCGGGCTCGGCTATCCGGGCGGGCCGGTGATCGACGACCTGGCCCGCACGGGCGACCCGGCCGCGGTGCGGTTCCCGAGGGCCCTGATCGACGACGGCTCCGACGACTTCTCGCTCTCCGGGCTGAAGACGGCGGTGCTGCGGCACGTCAGGGCCGCAGGGCCGGCCCTCGACCTGGCCGGCGTCGCCGCCTCGTTCCAGGAGGCCGTGGTCGACGTCCAGGTCAGCAAGGTGCTTGGCGCCGCCAAGCGCGAGGGCCTCGACACGGTGCTGCTCGCCGGTGGCGTGGCGGCCAACTCGCGCCTGCGGGCGCGCCTGACCGACGAGGCCGAAGGGCTCGGGGTGCGGGTGCTCGCACCCTCGCCGGCGCTGTGCACCGACAACGGGGCGATGGTGGCCTGCGCCGGCAGCCTCGCCCTGGAGCGGGGGGAGCGGACGCCGCTCGAGGCCGGCGCCGACCCCAACCTCCCGATCGTCCCCGGGGTGGGCCGCCGCGCCTCCCGCCGGCCGAAGCGCCAGCCCCGGTGAGCCCGGAGGGGTCCGGGGAACCCCGGAGGCCGGAGGGGTCCGGGGAACCCCGGAGGGGTGCCCCGGTCGGTCGGGCCCCGGTCGATCGGGACCGGTTCGCCGAGCGTGGCCTGGAGCCCTCCGCCTGGGAGGCCGGGCCGCACGCGTGGTTCCCGGCCCACCAGCACCCGCGGGCCAAGCTGCTGGTCTGCCGCTCCGGGTCGATCCGGTTCACGCTGCAGCCGTCGGGGGAGGAGCGCGACCTCGGCCCGGGTGACTGGCTGGAGCTTCCGGCCGGACAGGACCATTCGGCCATCGCCGGACCGGCCGGCGTCCGCTGCGAGGAGGCCTTCCACGAGCCGCCGGCGTCCGGTTGACGGCGGCCCTCCCGGCTTCCTAGGATGCGGCTAGCACTCACAAGAGGTGAGTGCTAACATCCGCGCCAGACATGGGCCGGGTCCCGCCTCGCGGGCTCCCGGTACCCGACCGTCAACCCGTCTGGCCCGCCCTGCCCGGGGCCGGGCCGTCATGGCACGAGGAGGAAGGGATGAGCGTCAGCCTGAAGCCGCTCGAGGACCGCATCGTCGTCAAGCCCGGCGAGGGCGAGGAGATGACCGCCTCCGGCCTGGTCATCCCCGACACCGCCAAGGAGAAGCCCCAGGAGGGCGAGGTCATCGCCGTCGGCCCCGGTCGCTTCGAGGACGGCAACAGGGTCCCGCTGGACGTCAAGGTCGGTGACACCGTCATCTACTCGAAGTACGGCGGCACCGAGGTCAAGGTGGAGGGTGTCGAGCACCTGATCCTCTCCGCCCGCGACGTGCTGGCAATCGTCAACAAGTAAGCGAGGAACCGCGGAGACATGCCCAAGCAACTGCTCTTCGACGCCGAGGCCCGCCGTGCGCTGGAGGCCGGGGTCGACAAGCTCGCCAACGTGGTCCGGGTCACCCTCGGGCCCAAGGGCCGCAACGTCGTCCTCGACAAGAAGTGGGGCGCGCCCACCATCACCAACGACGGCGTGACCATCGCCAAGGAGATCGAGCTCGACGACCACTACGAGAACCTCGGCGCGCAGCTCGCCAAGGAGGTCGCGACCAAGACCAACGACGTCGCCGGCGACGGCACCACCACCGCCACCGTGCTCGCCCAGGCGCTGGTGCACGAGGGCCTGCGCAACGTGGCCGCCGGGGCCAACCCGATGGGCCTCAAGCGTGGCATGGAGCGGGCGGTCGAGGCGGTCGCCGAGGCCATCCGCAACCAGGCCCGTGAGCTCGAGTCCCAGGAGGAGATCGCCTCGGTGGCGGCGATCTCCGCGCAGGACGCCGAGATCGGCCGGATCATCGCCGAGGCGATGGACAAGGTCGGCAAGGACGGCGTCATCACGGTCGACGAGTCGCAGACCTTCGGCATGGAGCTCGAGTTCACCGAGGGGATGCAGTTCGACAAGGGCTACATCTCGCCCTACTTCGTCACCGACCAGGACCGCATGGAAGCGGTCATGGAAGACCCCTACATCCTGATCGCCAACCAGAAGATCTCCTCGGCGCAGGTGCTGCTGCCGATGCTCGAGAAGGTCGTCCAGGCCGGCCGTTCGCTGATCGTGATCGCCGAGGACGTGGACGGGGAGGCGCTCGCCACCCTGGTGGTCAACAAGATCCGCGGCACCTTCAAGAGCGTGGCCGTCAAGGCCCCCGGGTTCGGCGACCGCCGCAAGGCGATGCTCGCCGACATCGCCATCCTCACCGGCGGCCAGGTCATCTCCGAGGAGGTCGGCCTCAAGCTGGAGAACGTCACCCTCGACCTGCTTGGCCGGGCCCGCCGGGTCACGGTCACCAAGGACGACACCACCATCGTCGAGGGCGCCGGGTCGGAGGAGGACATCAAGGGCCGCATCACCGAGATCAAGAACGAGATCGACAAGACCGACTCCGACTGGGACCGCGAGAAGCTGCAGGAGCGGCTGGCCAAGCTGGCCGGCGGGGTCGGCGTGGTCAAGGTCGGCGCGGCCACCGAGGTGGAGCTGAAGGAGAAGAAGCACCGCATCGAGGACGCGCTGTCGGCCACCCGCGCCGCGGTCGAGGAGGGCATCGTCGCCGGCGGCGGCGTGGCCCTGCTGCGCGCCCAGCAGGCGCTCGACAAGCTCGACCTGGACGGCGACGAGGCGACCGGCGCCGCGATCGTGCGCAAGGCGCTGGAGCTGCCGCTGTACTGGATCGCGCAGAACGCCGGGCTGGAGGGCGCGGTCGCCGTCAACAAGGTCCGCGAGCTGTCCGACAGCCAGGGCCTTGACGCGTCCACCGGCGAGTACGTCGACCTGTTCAAGGCCGGCGTGGTCGACCCGGCCAAGGTGACCCGCTCGGCGGTGCAGAACGCCGTCTCCATCGGCGCCCTGCTGCTCACCACCGAGACCCTGGTGGTGGACAAGCCGGAAGAGGAGGAGCCCGCCGCCGCCGGCCACAGCCACGGCTAAAGCATGTAGGCGAGCCTCCCGTTCGACAGCGGACCCCGGCCATCCGGCCGGGGTCCGCTACGATGCGAGCTTCGCACCTACCAGGGGGTCACGCGTGGAGTTCCGCCGTATCGCCAACGTGCCGCCGTATGTCTTCACCATCATCGACGGCCTCAAGGTGGCGGCCAGGCGCGCCGGGGAGGACGTCATCGACCTCGGCTTCGGCAACCCCGACCTGCCGTCGCCCGAGGTGGCGGTGGAGAAGCTGGCCGAGGCGGCCCGCAACCCCCGCAACCACCGCTACTCGGCCAGCCGCGGCATCCCCAAGCTGCGAGCGGCGATCGCCGACCGCTACCGGCGCCGCTTCGGCGTGGAGCTCGACCCCGAGCTGGAGGTGCTGGCCACCATCGGCGCCAAGGAGGGCTTCTCGCACCTGATGTGGGTGCTGCTGCAGCCGGGCGACGCGGCGCTGGTGCCGTCGCCCTCCTACCCCATCCACATCTGGGGGCCGCTGTTCGCCGGCGCGGAGGTGCGCGAGATCCCCGTCGGCACCGACGAGGACTTCCTCGAGAACGTCCGCGCCGCCTACCGGTTCTCCTGGCCGCGTCCCCGGGTGATCGTGCTGTCGTTCCCGCACAACCCCACCACCGCCTGCGTGGACCTGGCGTTCATGCAGCGCATGGTCGACTTCGCCCGCGAGCACGAGGTGCTGCTGGTCCACGACAACGCCTACGCCGAGCTCGGCTACGACGGCCACGTGCCCCCGTCGATCCTGCAGGCCGACGGGGCCAAGGAGTGCGCCGTGGAGCTGTACTCGATGACCAAGTCGTTCTCCATGGCCGGCTGGCGGATGGCGTTCCTGGTCGGCAACGCCGCGGTCGTGCAGGCGCTGGCCAAGCTCAAGTCCTACCTCGACTACGGGGTGTTCCAGCCGATCCAGATCGCCTCCACGGTCACCCTCAACGAGGACCCCGAGCACCCCGGGCGCGTGCAGCAGGTCTACCAGTCCCGCCGCGACGCGCTCTGCGGCGGCCTGAACCGCATCGGCTGGGAGGTCGCCCCGCCGCTCGGCACGATGTTCGTCTGGGCGCCGATCCCGGAGCCCTACCGGGAGATGGGCTCGGTCGAGTTCGCGTCGTTCCTGGTCAGGGACGCCAAGGTGGCCACCTCGCCGGGGGTCGGCTTCGGCCCGGGCGGCGACGGCCACGTACGGTTCGCGCTGATCGAGAACGAGCAGCGCATCCAACAGGGCGTCCGCAGCCTCCGTCGCGCCCTCACCAAACTCGGGTAGCAGCTGCGGCGCCGTCCCGACCCGAGCCCGCGGTCTTCGGCCACCACGAGCTGCGGCATGCCTTCACGATCGCCGCCGGCGGCCGACCGCGAAGAGTACGCTGGAACGGACACACGGGAGCCCGGGCCACCGGGCTGAGAGGGCGGCTAGCGGGGCCGCCGACCGTTGGAACCTGCACCGGGTAATGCCGGCGAAGGGAGGAGCGCCCACGCGATGACCCAGCATGGCGCCGCCGACGTCGTGGTGGTCGGCGGCGGAGTGATCGGCCTCGGGATCGCCTGGCGGGCGGCGCAGGCCGGGATCACGGTCACCGTGGTCGACCAGGCGCCCGGCCGGGGTGCCTCCTGGGCCGCGGCCGGCATGCTCGCCCCGGTCACCGAGGTCCACTACGGCGAGCAGCCGTTGCTGCGGCTCAACCTGGACGCCGCGGCGAGCTGGCCGGCGTTCGCCGCCGAGCTGGAGGCGGCGAGCGGCCGCGGGATCGGCTACCGCCGCTGCGGCACCCTGACGGTGGCGAGGGACGCCGACGACAACGCCGCCCTCGACGACCTCTACCGCTTCCAGCTCCGCTGCGGGCTCCAGGTGGAGCGGCTCCGCAGCCGCGACTGCCGTCGGCTGGAGCCCGGGCTGGCCCCCGGCGTCCGCGGCGGCGTGCTGGCCGCCGGCGACCATCAGGTCGACAACCGCGCCCTCGTCCAGGCCCTGCTGACCGCCTGCCGGCGGGCCGGGGTCGCCCTGCTGGCAGGCAGGGCGGCCGAGCTGCTGGTCGACGGCGAGCGGGTCGTTGGCGTGCGGCTGGCCGGCGGGGAGCGGCTGGCCGGCGGGACGGTGGTGCTGGCGGCCGGCTGCTGGAGCGGCGGGCTGCGCGGCCTGGCGCCCGGGCTGCTGCCGGGGGTCCGGCCGGTCAAGGGCCAGCTGCTGCACCTGCGCGGACCGGCCTCCGAGCCGCTCTGCCAGCGCAACCTGCGCGGGCTGGAGGTCTACGTGGTGCCACGGGCCGACGGCAGGGTGGTGGTGGGGGCGACCGTGGAGGAGCAGGGCTTCGACACCCGGGTGACCGCCGGCGCCGTGCACGACCTGCTCCGCGCCGCCTTGGAGCTGCTGCCCGACGTGGCCGAGCTGGAGCTGGTCGAGACGGTCGCCGGGCTGCGACCCGGGTCGCCCGACAACGCGCCCCTCCTCGGGCCGGCCGGCCAGGACGGGCTGGTGGTGGCGACCGGCCACTACCGCAACGGCATCCTGCTGACGCCCGTCACCGCCGCCTCCGTGGCCGAGCTGCTCGCCACCGGCAAGGCCCCCGAGGTGATCGCCCCGTTCTCGCCGGGGCGGTTCGCCGCCGGCGCCGCCGTGGAGCAGGCGTCCAGGAGCGTGTCATGACCGTGACCGTCAACGGCGAGCCGGCCGAAGCGGCGGCCGGTGAGACCGTCGCCGGTCTGCTTGACGGGCTCGGCCACCCGCCCGGCGGGCCCGGCATCGCGGTCGCCCTGAACGGCGAGGTGCTGCCCCGCGCGGCGTGGGCCACCACCGTCCTCTGCGAGCACGACCGGGTCGAGGTGCTGGGCGCGACCCAGGGAGGTTGAGAGCAAATGGACGACCCCTTCGTCATCGCCGGCCAGCCGCTGTCGTCCCGGCTCATCATGGGCACCGGGGGCGCCAGCAGCCTGGAGGCGCTGGAGCAGGCGCTGGTCGCCGCTGGGGCCGATCTGGCCACGGTGGCGCTGCGCCGCACCAGCCCGGAGGCGCGCGGCTCGGTCCTGGACGTGCTCCGCCGGGTGGGCTCCCGGCTGCTGCCCAACACCGCCGGCTGCTTCACCGCCCGCGACGCGGTCCGCACCGCCAGGCTGGCCAGGGAGGCGTTCGCCACCGACTGGGTCAAGCTCGAGGTGATCGGCGACGACCGGACGCTGCTGCCCGACGCGGTGGAGCTGCGCGACGCCGCCGAGACGCTGGTCGACGACGGCTTCACGGTGCTGGCCTACAGCAACGACGACCCGGTGCTGGCCCGCCACCTGGCCGAGCTCGGCTGCGCCGCGGTCATGCCGCTCGGCTCGCCGATCGGCTCCGGCATGGGCATCTGCAACCCCTACAACCTCCGCATCATCGTGGAGCAGGCGAGCGTCCCGGTGATCCTGGACGCCGGCGTCGGCACCGCCTCCGACGCCGCCATCGCCATGGAGCTCGGCTGCGACGGGGTGCTGCTGGCCAGCTCGGTCACCAGAGCCCAGGAGCCCGCCCTGATGGCCGAGGCCATGCGCAAGGCGGTCGAGGCCGGGCGCCTCGCCTTCCGCGCCGGCCGCATCCCCCGCCGCCTGTACGCCTCGGCCTCCACCCCCTTCGAAGGCCTCCCGGATCTGGAGGGCTCCCCGGTCGGCCGGGAGGGCGGAGCCTGATGGAGCCGGCCGACCGCCGGAGGCGGCTGGCAGCGGCCCGCCTGTACGTGTGCACGCCGATCCGCCCCGACCTGGCCGCCTTCGCCGACGCGGTCCTCGGCGCCGGCGTCGACCTGCTCCAGCTCCGCGACAAGCAGGCAGAGGCGGTGCCGCTGCTGGAGGCGGCGGCGGTGCTGCGTGCCGCCGCCGACCGGCACGACGCCCTGTTCGCGGTCAACGACCGGGCCGACGTGGCGCTTGCCGCCGGCGCCGACGTCCTCCATCTCGGCCAGGACGACCTGCCCATCGCCTGGGCCAGGCGCATCCTCGGCGAGGGCGTCCTGCTCGGACGCTCCACCCACGACCTGGACCAGGCCGGGCGGGCCATCGCCGAGTCCTGGGACTACCTGGTCGCCGGCCCCGTGTACCCCACCGCCACCAAGCCGGGCCGGCCGGCCGTCGGCACCGGTCTGGTCCGGTCCGTCGCCGCCCTCGACCCTCCGGTGCCCTGGTTTGCGATCGGCGGCATCGACGCGGCCACCCTCGACGAAGTCGCGGCCGCCGGCGCCACCCGCGTGGTGGTGGTCCGCGCGGTCACCGCGGCGTCCGACCCGGCGGCCGCCGCCGCCGGGCTGCGGCGGCGGCTGGACGCGATCGTGGCGGCTGCCGGGCCCCGGCGCGCCACCGGTTAAGGACGGGAACCGGCGGTGCCTGGCGCGCCGGGGCGTCCGGCTGGCCAAGGGCGGGGCGGCCCCGCTCAGCTCGCCATGCGGCCCTCGAGGTAGGCGGCCCAGTAGCGGGCCCGGTCGCGCTTGGCGGCCGGCACCCGCCGCTGGGCGCTGGCGTCCCGGAGCAGCCAGGCGATCGTCTGCAGGTCGGCGCACTCCATGTCGGGGTCGATCGCCGCCGACCAGTAGATGGCCGCGTCGCGCAGCTCGTCGGGCGTCCCCATGCCCTGCCCGATGTCGCGCAGCAGCTCGCCCACGGTGGCCGCGTCGTCCGGCCCGATCGTCGTCCTGAGCATCCCCTCGTGCCTCCCTCCGGAACCCAGCCTCCTTCGCCGTCCGAACATATGTTCGACCAACGGGCCGGCGGCGTCAAGTCGCCCGTCGGCGGCGCAGCAGGAGGGCGGCGGCGGCCAGCAGGGCCACCCCGAGCGCCGCCGCGGCGCCGACCGGGGTCCGCAGGGTCGGCGCGAACAGGGCACGCCAGCCGGCCGGGCCCCGACCGTCCGGGGGGGCAGCAAGCGCCCCCCCGGACCCCCCCGGGCCGACGGACGCCGCGGTGCCGGCCGCGCGGTGCCGCCGCAGGGAGCTCGGCGGCCGCACCAGCAGGGCGGACACGCTGGCAGGACGGACATAGGCGGGCAGCCGCAACCCGGTCCGGACCGACCGCCCGGGACCGAAGCCCCAGTCCAGCAGCCGTCCGGCGTCGGCCGCGTTGTCGGGGCTGTGCAGCACCACCGCGATCAGCGTCCGGCCGCGCCGGGTGGCGGCGGCCGCCAGGCAGTGGCCGGCGTCGTCGGTGAGCCCGGTCTTGACCCCGACGGCCCCCCGGTAGCCGAGCAGGAACCGCGAGCGGGCGACCAGCGTGTGCCGGTGGTGGTCGGGGCTGGTGAAGGCGACGCTGCGGCTGCGCACCACCCTGGCCAGCCAGCGGTCCCGCAGCGCCGCCCGCGCGAGGATGGCGAGGTCGAAGGCGCTGGACCGGTGCGCCCGGGCGTCCAGCCCGTGCGGGTTGCGCCAGCGGGAGTCATGCAGCCCCAGCAGCTGGGACTCGGCGTTCATGGCCCGCGCGAAGCGGGCGACCGAGCCGGCGGCCGCCTCGGCCAGCATCACCGCCACGTCGTTGGCGGAGACGATCATCAGCGCCTGCAGGGCCTGCGCCACGGTGAGCCGCTGGCCGCGCCTGAGCGCGAGCCGGCGCGCCGGCTGCCTGGCCGCCTCCCGCGAGGCGACCGCCTGGCCGTTCGGGTCGAGGCTGGCGCGGACGATCAGGGCGGTGAGCATCTTGGTCAGGCTCGCCGGCGCCCGCGGTCTGCGGCTGTTGCGCCGCCACAGCACCTCGCCGCTGGCCGCTTCGACCAGGATCGCGTACCTGGTGTCCACCCGCGGCCCCGGCGGGCGCGGCTGGCCGGCGGATGCCGCCGTGGTCGGGGCGGCGGCGCCCGGATGTGCCGATGCCACCACCAGCACCGCGGCGAGCAGCAACAGGACCGGCAGGCTGGGGCGTGCGCGCATCGGCAGGCGAGGTGTCGGGGTTGATCGCAGCCGGAGTCTCGCACCGCGCAGCGGGGCGGACAAGCAGGACGCTCTGGGTCGTCCGCGGTCGTCTTCCTCTAGAATCGCCGACGTCCGTTCCCGGCCCCAGGAGCCATGAAGCGATGCGCGTCACCGTCATCGGCGCAGGTCACGTCGGCCTCGTCACCGCAGCCTGCCTCGCCCATGTCGGCCACGACGTGCTGGTCGACGACGACGACCCCGGAAAGCTCGAGCTGATCCGGGCGGGCCGCTCCTGGTTCTACGAACCCGGCCTGCAGGAGCTGCTCGGCGAGGTGACCAGCGCCGGGCGGCTGCGGGTCGCCGGCGGCAAGGCCGAGGCGGTCGGCCACGGCATGGTGATCTTCGTCTGCGTCGGCACCCCGAGCCGGGGCGACGGCAGCCCCAACCTCGCCTTCGTCGAGGCGGTCGCCAGGGAGGTGGCGCGCAGCCTGCCGGCCGGCGAGTTCCGCCTGATCTGCGAGAAGTCCACCGTGCCGGTGCAGACCGGCCAGCGGGTCGCGCAGGTGATCGCCCGCGAGGCCCCGCAGGGCGCCGACTGGGAGGTCGCCTCCAACCCCGAGTTCCTGCGCGAGGGCTCGGCGCTGGTCGACACCCTGCAGCCGGACCGGATCGTGGTCGGCACCGCCTCTGAGCGGGGCCTGGCGGCGCTGCGCGAGCTCTACGCCCCGATCGTGGAGCGCTCGGGGGCGCCCCTGCTCGCCACCGACCTGGCCACCTCCGAGCTGATCAAGCACGCCTCCAACGCCTTCCTGGCCACCAAGATCAGCTTCATCAACTCGGTCGCCAGGGTCTGCGAGCGGTCGGGTGCCGACGTCGAGCTGGTCGCCAGGGGCATGGGCCTCGACCCGCGCATCGGCACCCACTTCCTCAAGGCAGGCGCCGGCTACGGGGGCAGCTGCTTCCCCAAGGACGTGGCCGCCTTCAGCCACCGCTCCCGCGAGCTGGGGATCGACTTCGGCATCCTCAACGAGGTGGCCAAGGTCAACCACGACTCCAGGCACGCGGTGGTCGACAAGGTCCGCGACGCCCTGTGGCACCTGGACGGCAAGCGGGTGGGGGTGCTCGGCCTGGCGTTCAAGCCGGAGACCGACGACCTGCGCGACGCGCCCGCCATCGACGTGGTCAAGGAACTGCTCGCCGACGGCGCCCAGGTGGTCGCCTACGACCCGGTGGCCGGCGAGCAGGCCGCCGGGCTGGTGCCCGGCCTGCAACTGGCCGGCAAGGCGGTCGACGTCGCCGAGAGCGCGCACGCGCTGGTGCTGATGACCGAGTGGGCCGAGTTCCTCGACCTCGACCCGGCCGACCTCCGCGGCCGCATGGCCTACCCGATCCTGGTCGACGCCCGCAACGCGCTCGACGCCGACGCGTTCGTGGCCGAGGGCTTCACCGTTGCCGGGGTTGGACGCCCGCTGCGGACCCCCGATCGCCAAGGTGGGTAGCGTGCCCCGCGGGCTGGTCACCGGTGGCGCCGGCTTCCTCGGCTCCCACCTCTGCCGGCGGCTGCTGGCCGAAGGCTGGGAGGTCGTCTGCATGGACAACTTCCTCACCGGACGGCTCGAGAACGTCGAGGACCTGGTCGGCGAGCGCTTCCGGCTGGTCAACGTCAACGTGACCGACTTCATCCACGTGCCCGGGCCGCTTGACGCCGTGCTCCACTTCGCCTCGCCGGCGAGCCCGATCGACTACCTCAAGTACCCGATCCAGACCCTCAAGGTGGGCGCGCTCGGCACCCACAATGCCCTCGGCCTGGCCAAGGACAAGGGCGCCCGCTTCGTGCTCGCCTCCACCAGCGAGGTCTACGGCGACCCCCAGGTCCACCCGCAGCCGGAGAGCTACTGGGGCCACGTCAACCCGATTGGGCCACGCGGCGTCTACGACGAGGCCAAGCGCTACGCCGAGGCGCTGGCCACCGCCTACCACCGCAGCCACGGCGTCGACGTCCGCATCGCGAGAATCTTCAACAGCTTTGGTCCCTATCAACGGATCGACGACGGGCGGGCGTTCTGCACCTTCGCGGTGCAGGCGCTTCGCGGGCAGCCGCTCACCGTCCACGGCGACGGCAGCCAGACCCGCTCGCTGTGCTACGTCGACGACCTCATCGAGGGGATCTGGCGGCTGCTGTCCAGCGACCTGAACGGCCCGGTCAACCTGGGCAACCCCGAGGAGGTGACGATCCTGGAGCTGGCGCGGATGGTGGCGGCGGCGGCCGGGACGGAGCCGCGCATCGAGTTCCGGCCACGGCCGGTCGACGACCCGAAGGTCCGCCGGCCGGACATCACCAGGGCCATCACCGAGCTGGGCTGGAAGCCGGAGGTCAGCCTCCAGGAGGGCATCCGGGTCACCCTGCCCTGGTTCCGCGGTGCCCTGAAGGCGGAAGGGTGACGGAGGCGCGCACCGGCCGGCCGCGGCGGGCCGCCTTCTTCGACGTCGACAAGACCCTGCTGCCGGGGTCGAGCCTGTACCTGTTCGCGCGTGGTCTGTACCGGCGCGGCTTCTACGACCTGCGGGACGTCGTCGGCTTCGCCTTCGGCCAGGTGGTGTTCCGGCTCACCGGCGCCGAGGGCCGCCGTGGCATGGAGGCCGCCCGCGAGCACGCGCTCGCCTTCATCGAGGGCAAGCGGCGCTCCGACCTGACCCAGCTCGGCCACGACATCGTCGTGGAGGTCATCGGCCCGCGCATCTACCCGGGCATGCGCCGGGTCATCGACGCCCACCACGCCAACGGCGACAAGACCTACCTGGTCACCGCGGCCCCTCGGGAGCTGGCCGAGCGGATCGCCGCCTACCTCGGCATGGACGGCGCGCTCGGGACCGAGGCCGAGCTGGTCGACGGCGTGTACACCGGACGTCTGGTCGGCCCGGTGCTGCACGGCCCGGCCAAGCTGGACGCGGTGCGGGCGCTGGCCGGCGAGCGGGAGATCGACCTCCGCCTGAGCAGCGCCTACTCCGACTCGGTGAACGACCTGCCGCTGCTGCAGGGGGTC
>WNGB01007122.1_pt1 | contig 23127 bp, 19 predicted proteins | sample 5400681 | NCBI WGS metagenome assembly WNGB01 (sample SAMN13153367, study PRJNA577476) | soil metagenome | isolation source: 115 cm soil or saprolite under grassland replicate 2 | place: USA:California | collected 2016-06-15
CACGATACGGGGCCAGTCCGTCGCCTCCCAGGAGACCGCGCGCGCGTGACAGGCGGCGATGGCCGCCTGGAGCTGGTACGGGCCCGCGCGCTCCAGCGGGCCCGCCCGCTCGAGACAGGCGAGGCCCTGGGCGATGCGCGCACGATCCCAGCGCGCGCGCTCCTGATCGGCGAGCAGGACCAGGTCGCCGTCGGCGTCGGTGCGCGTTACCGCCCGCGAGGCCTGGAGCTCCAGCAACGCGAGGAGCCCCAGCACCTCGGGCTCCCGGGGCATCAGCTCGGCGATCATGCGCCCGAGGCGGATGGCCTCCTGGCAGAGCTCGTGGCGCACGAGGGCGTCGCCCGCGTGAGCGGCATAGCCCTCGTTGAAGATCAGATAGACCACGGCGAGCACGGCCGGCAGACGCGCGGGCAGCTCGGCTGCTTCGGGCACCTCGTAGGGAAGTTCGCGGTCTCGGATCGTCCGCTTGGCGCGCACGAGCCGCTGAGCGATGGTGGGCTCGGACACGAGAAAAGCCCGCGCGATCTGCGCCGTCGAGAGGCCGCCCACGAGCCTGAGCGTGAGGGCGACCTGGCTGTCGGCCGGCAGCGCCGGATGACAGCAGGTGAAGATCAGCCGGAGCCGATCGTCGGGGATCGCCTCGGGATCCATCGCATCAGGACCCTCGTCCTGAGCGCCGAGCGCGGCCTCATAGGCGAGCGCCTCGGCGCGCGCCTCCGCCCGGCGCCCGCGACGCAGGCGATCCAGCGCGCGTCGCCGAGCCGTGGTGAGGAGCCAGGCGCCCGGGCGCTCCGGCGTGCCGTCCGCGGGCCAGTGATCGAGCGCCAGCGCGAACGCCTCCTGGACGATTTCCTCCGCCGCGTCGATGTCGCGCACGATCCGCAGGACGGACGCCACCACGCGCCCGTACTCCAGGCGGAACGCCTCCCCCACGCGCGCGTGCGCGCCGTTATCCGGGGGCTGCCCGGGGTCGATCGGTCCCACGGGCGGATATTACTCGATCCCGTGGGTGGCCTTTACCCCCTCACCCTACCCTCTCCCCTCCCGCTCGCAGCTCACATCTGCCAGATCGGCCGCACCTCGACGAAGCCGCCCTCGCGGAGCGGGATCTTCTTGGCCCACTCGACGGCTTCCTGCCTGGTGTCGCAGTCGATCAGGTAGAAACCACCCAGGGCCTCCTTCGTCTCGGTGAAGGGGCCGTCCATGACCTGGCGCTGCCCGGCCTTCAGACGGATGCGACTGGCGTCGCTGTCCGGGCGCAGGCGCTCCCCGTGAACCATGATGCCGGCCGCACGCAGCTCGTCGGCGAAGCGGCCGTGGCCTTGCACCATGGCCTCCATCTCGGCCCTGGGCGCAGGGGTCTGGGACTTGTCGTCGGAGCCGATGAGCAACAGGTAGCGCATGAGAACCTCCTCGAGGGTGAATGTCAGGGCCTCCCGGACCGGTGCCGGCCCGGCGGCCACTCACCTATGACGACGCCGATGACCCGCCGAGATCGACAAGCCGCCGCGCCAGAGCCTGAGGGCGATGCCGATCTGTCATGTCGCTGACACCCGTGGCCGTCGTCGGGGCGCGGCGACCGTTGCTGACCCGTGAAGCGGCCCGGAGGTGTGTTATCGTACCCGGCACGCTTCACCTTCACCGGAGGTCGACCATGAGGCTCGGCGGCGGACGACCAGTGTGGCCCCTCGGCTTGGTGGCCGTTCTCGTGACGGTGGGATCGGCCGCCCCTGCCTCCGCCCAGGACAGGCTGCGCTACGGGGGCGAGCTCGTCTTCGTCGTTGCCGCCGAGCCGCCGAGCTTCGACGCGCATCGGGAAGAGACGTTCGGGATGCTGCACCCTGGCGCGCCCCACTACAACACCCTCCTGCGCGTGGATCCCTTCGACAAGACCGGCACGAAGTTCATCGGCGACCTCGCCGAGTCCTGGACCGTCTCGGCCGACAAGCGCACCTACAGCTTCAAGCTACGCCAGGGCGTCAAGTTCCACGATGGCAGCGTGATGACGTCCCGGGACGTGAAGGCGTCCTACGACAAGATCATCTTCCCCCCGGCCGGCCTCGTCTCGAGCCGTCAGGAGCAGTACAAGGCGGTCGAGGCGGTGGAGGCGCCCTCGCCCGACAGCATCGTCTTCCGGCTCAAGTGGCCGGAGGCCTCCTTCATCGCCAGCCTCGCCTCACCGTGGAACTGGATCTACAAGGCCGACCTCCTCGCCAGGGACCCGCGCTGGTACGAGAAGAACGTGATGGGAACGGGGCCGTTCAAGTTCGTGGAGTACGTGCGCGGCTCGCACTGGGTCGGCAAGAAGAACCCGGACTACTGGGACAAGGGTAAACCCTATCTCGACGGCTTCCGCGCGATCTTCATCCAGGATGCCGCAGCGCAGGTGGCGGCGATCCGCGGCGAGCGGGCCATGATCCAGTTCCGCGGCTTCAGCCCGCAGCAGCGCGACGCGCTCGTGGGGGCGCTCGGCAGCAAGATCACCGTCCAGGAGAGCCCGTGGAACTGCTCGATCCAGGTGGCGATGAACCAGCAGAAGAAGCCGTTCGACGACAGGCGCGTGCGCCGGGCGCTCTCGCTCGCCCTCGACCGCTGGAGCGGCTCGAAGGCGCTCTCGCGGATTGCCGTGGTGAAGGAGGTGGCCGGGATCCAGGTGCCGGGGACGCCGTGGGCGACCCCGCCCGAGGAGCTCGGCAAGCTGGCGGGCTACGGCACCGACATCAACGCCGCGCGGGCCGAGGCGCGTCGCCTGCTGAAGGAGGCCGGGGCGGAGAACCTGTCGTTCACGCTGCTGAACCGCGCGGTGCCCATGCCGTACGAGCCCGTGGGGATCTGGCTCATCGACCAGTGGCGCCAGATCGGCGTCAGCGTGAAGCAGAACGTGCTCGAGTCGGCCTCCTGGCTCCAGGCGCAGAAGGCCGGCGACTTCGAGGTGTCGACCAACGCGCCCTGCAACTCCATCGTCGAGCCCGACCTGGACCTCCACTGGTTCCTCACCACGTCGCCCGTGAACTTCAGCCGGCACAAGGACACGGTGATGGACGAGCTCTACCAGAAGCAGTCGCGCGCCATCGATCCGGAGGAGCGGCGGAGATATCTGCGGGCGTTCGAGAAGCGGCTCTACGACGAGGAGGTGCACTTCATCATGACATTCCAGTGGCACCGGACCGTCCCGCACCTCGCCAAGGTACGCGGATGGACGATCACGCCGAGCCACTACCTGAACAACCAGCTCGACACGGTCTGGCTCAGCGAATAGCCAGAAGGAGGACTGTGATGGGGCGCGCGTACAACGTCATCGACGCCGACGGGCACGTGCTCGAGCCGATGGACCTGTTCGAGAAATACATCGACCCCGCCTATCGCGAGCGCGCGCCCCGGATCATCGTGGACACCGACGGCAAGGAGCGCCTGCTCGTGGAGGACCGGGTGCTGGGCAGCCAGAAGGGCTTCGGCGTCATCGGGGCCATCGGCGCTCGGGACGGAACGGTCCCCGAGGCCACCATGAAGTATGTCGATGGCCGCAAGGGCGGCTTCGACCCTCACGCCCGCATCCCGGACATGGATCTCGACGGCATCGACGCGGCCTTCCTGTATCCGAGCATCGGCCTCTTCGCCGGCGCCATCCGGGACCCCGGGCTCGCCGCGGGCGTGTGCCGCGCCTACAACCGCTGGCTCGCGGACTACTGCCGGCCCTACCCGGACCGTCTCTTCGGGGTGGCCATGCTCCCGATGCAGTCGATCGAGCTCGCCATCGAGGAGATGCGCTATGCCCGCAAGGAGCTCGGCATGCGCGCCGGCTTCCTCCGGCCCAATCCGTACAACGGCCGGATGCTCCACCATCCGGACTACGCGCCCTTCTGGGCCGAGGTCCAGGAGCTCGACATCGCCATCGGCCTGCACGAGGGGGCCAGCGGCGGCATGCCCCAGGTGGGCGTCGATCGCTTCGAGACGCGCGGGGCCCGGCACATCATCTCCCACACCCTGGAGATGATGCTGGCCTCGATGAGCGTGATCTGGGAGGGCGTCTGCGACCGCTTCCCCCGGGTTCGCATCGCCTTTCTCGAATCCGGGGGCGGCTGGATCGCCCCGTGGCTCGACCGCATGGATCGCCACTTCGACGACCGGGGCTTCAACGACTCGGGGCTCTCCATGCGCCCGAGCGAGCTCTTCCAGCGCAACTGCTGGATCTCCTTCGAGCCCGTCGAAGGAAGCCTCAGCGTGCTTGCCGAGTACATCGGCCCCCACAAGATCCTGTGGGCGACCGACTATCCGCACCCCGACGGCTTCTTCCCCGGCGCGCCGAAGCTGATCGCCGATCGGCCGGAGCTGTCGGCTGAGACGAAGCGCCAGATCCTGGGAGGCGGCGCGAAAGGCTTCTACGCCCTGACGTAGCGGAGCGGCGACTCCGGCCCCGGCCCTCGACCTCCCGAACGAGGGCGGGGCGCGCCTGTCTCGCCGCCCCCGGCTCTGCTCTCGAGGCCGCTCGCCAGATCCGCGGGCGCACCGTGACGAGCAACCCCCGCTCCACTCACCTGCGCGTCAGCTTCGGCAGGACGCGTGACGCCACCTCGTCCACCTGCGCGAGCTGGTCGCCGCCGGCGAAGCGCAGGGCGATGTGGCGCGCGCCCGCGTCGATCCAGCGCTGGAGCCACTCGACGCAGCCCTCGATGGGGCCGGCGTAGGTCGCCTGGCGGGCCATGACCACGCGCGCCGGCGAGGCGTAGTACGTCTCGAGGAAGCTGTGGAGGCGCTGCTCGGCGGCGGCCGGGCTCGGATCCAGGGCAACCGTGACATAGGCGGCGCCCGTCACCGCGTCGGGCTTGCGGCCGGCAGCGCGGGCGGCCGCCTGGATGCGGGGGACGGCCTCTCGGAGCGCCGTCGGACCGCTGCCGCCTATCCAGATGGGCGGGCCGCCGGCGCGATGCGGCTTCGGCTCCATGGTGACGTTGTCCAGCGTGAAGTGCTTGCCGCTGAAGCTGACGCCGTCGCGGCTCCACAGCGCACGGCAGATCTCGAGGATCTCGAGGAACCGTCCCACGCGGCGCTCCCACGGCACGCCTGCGGCCGCGAACTCCTTGCGGATGGCGGGCATGTCGCCGGCGATGCCGACGCCCAGGATCACCCGTCCCTCGGCGACGCGGTCCAGGGTGCCGACGACGTGAGCGAGCACGACCGGGTTGCGCAGGGCCGGCAGGAGCACGCCCGTGCCCAGGCGGAGCCGCCGCGTGCGCGCGGCGACGGCGGCCAGCAGGGTGAGCGGTTCGTGGCGTGGGCGCGCGATGAGCGAGTCGCCGATCCATATGGAGTCGAAGCCTGCGGCCTCGGCGCGCTCGGCCATGGCCAGCAGCGGGGCCGTCTCCATGCGGCCGGACATGACAGCCTCGCGCGTCGGAAGCAGCACGCCGAACTCGACGGTCATCTCGGCGTCTCCGGCTAGGTGTCGCGCCAGGCGCTCGCGCGATCGAGCGTCGAGATCGCCTCCTCATCCAGCCGGAGGTCGATGCCGCCGAGGAGCTCCTTGAGCTGCGACACGGAGGTGGCGCTGGCGATCGGGGCCGTGATGCCGGGGCGGTGGGCGAGCCAGGAGAGCGCGACCTGCGCAGTCGTGGCGCCGAGCTTGGCCGCCACATTGTCCAGCCCGGCCAGCACCGCGAAGCCCCGGTCGTTCATGTAGCCCTTCTGCACGTTGACGGCACGGGCCGTCGCGGGCAGCTCCGCGCCGGGGCGATACTTGCCCGAGAGGAAGCCGCTCCCGAGTGACGAATACGGGATGACGCCCACGCCCTGCTCGAGACAGAGCGGCTCGAGCTCCCGCTCGTACTCGTCACGGAACACGAGGTTGTACTTCGGCTGCAGCGACTCGTAGCGCACGTAACCGCGCTTGTCGCTCTCCCAGAGGGCGCGCGTGAGCCGCCACGCGTGGTAGTTCGAGGCGCCGATGTAGCGCACCTTGCCCTGGCCCACGAGGTCGTCGAAGGCGCGCAGCGTCTCCTCGAGCGGCGTGTCACGGTCGTCCCAGTGCGCCTGGTAGAGATCGATGTAGTCCGTCTGCAGTCGGCGCAGCGAGGCCTCGACCCCCTCCATGATGTGCTGGCGCGAGAGGCCCGTGTCGTTCGGCCCCGGCCCCATGGGCCCCATGACCTTGGTGGCGATAAGCACCGCGTGACGGTTCCGGCGCGCCGTCATCCATCTCCCGAGCGCGGTCTCCGACTCGCCGCCCGTGTTGCCCGGGGCCCAGCGGGAGTAGACGTCAGCGGTGTCGATGAAGTTTCCGCCGGCCTCGAGGTAGGCGTCCAGGACGGCCTCGGAGGCGTCCTGGTCCGTCGTCCACCCGAACGTGTTGCCCCCGAGGCAGAGGGCGGCCACCCGCAGCCCGGTGCGGCCCAGCTTGCGCATCAGCATGGATGATTCTCCTTTCGCAGGGGAAGCATAGGCGAGCGGTGCCCGCACATCAACTACTTGAAGGCGAGTCACCTGACGGGGCTCTGGTAGTATCGCGCTGCGAACAGGAGGCCCATGAGCCGAACGAGAGCGGTCGGAGATTGCAAGAACCCGCCCCACCCCACACACACGGCGGAGAGGAGACCGAGCGATGGCTGACGTCCTCACTGTGGTCGCGAAGATCCGGGCGGCAAAGGGCAAGGGCGATACACTGGCCGCACTCCTCAAGGAGCAGGTGGCCGCGGTGCGGAAGGCGGAGCCGGGCTGCCTGATCTACCGTCCGCACCGCTCCGCGAAGGATCCCGATCTCTTCATCTTCTACGAGCAGTACAAGGACGACGCCGCCTTCGAGGTTCATCGCACGGCGCCGCATCTCGTCGCCTATCGCGAGCGCCGCGAGAAGGAAGGCCTCACCGAGGGCCCCGCCCAGGTGGAGATCTACCGCTCGCTCACCGACTAGCCCGGCTGCCCTAGAATCCTGGGGGTGGGCGAAAGCCGCCGAGGACATCGGCGAAGCGGCCGGCCAGATCGATCGGCGTCGCGTCCTCGAGGGAGCGTGGTCGTGCGGAAACGCCGGCACGAACGCCGTGGGCAGCAGGAAGGCGTCGTGAGTCCGAAAATACGCCTGCCAGATCGCGCGGGCGGCGCGACGGCGGCCGTCGGCGACCTGAAGCTGCTTGACCGACGCCGTCACCGCGAGCGCGTGCTTGGCGCGATGCGACCCGTCCTGATTGGCCGCGCGCCGGCGCAGCTCGTCGAGCTTCGTCGCGCGGAGGCCGCCCTCACGGCGCGCGGCGAGAGGAGCGTCGCGCCCGCGAAGGCAAGGCCACGCCCGAGGAACGAGCGGCGTGTCAGGTCGTGAAGCTCCCTCGCCGTCATCTCGCTGTGAACTCCGGCATGACCTCCTTGCCGAGCCAGGCGAGTTGCTCGAGCATGGCCTCTCTGGGCATGCCCATGCTGTTGCTCAGGTGGACGTACTCGAGCCCGGGGAAGCGCTCCTCGAGCGATTTCAGGTAGGCTACCAGCTCCTCCGGCGGCCCCGCGAACCAGGCACCGAGCTTCATGTAGTGCTCCACGGTGGGGACGCCGGCGGCCTCCCAGCCGCCGCGCCGCGTGGAGGCCGCGAGCTGCGCCGGGGCGATGCCGGGCACGAAGCCGAGCGGGCCGAACATCTTGACGTGCTCCTCGTACCACGGCGTGATCTCGCGGATGGCCCGTTCGCGCGAGTCGGCCAGGTGGTAGAAGATGCCGAGGCTCAGCCCCTCGCCGACGGCGTAGTCCAGCCCGGCGCGTCGGGCGGCCTCCTGGTAGGCGTAGATGGACTTCTCCGCCATGGTCGCCGCGCCGCCGCCGATCACGCCCTTGATGCGGTGCTTGATCATGAAGTCAAGGCCGCGGGCGCCGGCGCTCACGATAGGCTGCCAGCACTCGACCGGCTGCCGGAGCGGGCGCGGAACCAGGGTGAGCTCCTTGAGCTCGTAGCCGCGATAGGGCACGGCGGGCGGCAGGATGTAGTGCTTGCCCCGGTGCGAGAAGGACTCCGAGCGGAAGGCCTTCATCACGATGTCGACCTGCTCCTCGAAGAGATCGCGGTTGGCGTCAGCGTCGAGCATCGGGGCGCCGAAGGTCTCGACCTCCCGGGTGTGATAGCCGCGCCCCACGCCGAAGGTGACGCGCCCTCCGGTCAGGATGTCGGCGGTGGCGTAGTCCTCCGCCAGCCGGAGCGGGTGCCACATAGGGGCGATGTTGAAGCCGCACCCGATGCGCAGGGACCGTGTCAGGTGGGCCAGGTGCACGGCGACCATCAGGATGTTGGGGATGCACTCGTAGCCTTCGTGCTGGAAGTGGTGCTCCGCCAGCCACAGCGTGTGGTAGCCGTGCCCGTCCATGCAGCGGGCGATGGCCTCGGTCTTCTCGAACACGGACGCCAGGTGCTTGTTCGGGTACCGGCGCTCGTTGGCGGGCGTCGCCATTTGTCCCATGTCGCCGAGGTCGACGTGGCCGGCGTAGACGGTGGAGAACTTCGTGATCATGTCCGTGCCCCTTCCCCGGCCCGCCGGCGCTCGATCACCGGCCGTCCCCCGGCATGTCGCGTCGGCTAGTGTATCATCCGCCAGATGAGCCCACCGACAACGACGTCGAGCCGCGCGGCGGTCCGCGGCAAGCTGATGGCCACGCTCTTCGCGGCGCAGGTGTGTGGGAGCACCGGGCAGTCGATCGGGCTGGCGGTCGGGAGCATCCTGGCGGCCGGCATCACCGGCACGAATACCTGGTCGGGCCTGCCGGTCGCCGTCGCGGCGCTCGGCACCGCGCTCGCGAGCTGGCCGCTCGCTCGACTGATGGGCCACTCCGGACGGCGGCCGGGCCTGGCGCTCGGGTACGGCCTCGCTGTCATCGGCGCGCTCCTTGGCATGATCGGCGTGATGGTCCAGAGCTTCTCGCTGCTGCTCTGCGGCATGGCACTCTTCGGGATCGCGAGCACCTCCAACCTCCTGGCCCGCTACGCCGCCGCCGACGTCACCGCAGGGGCGCAGCGCGGCCGGGCGATGGGACTGATCGTGTGGGGCTCGACGATCGGCTCGATCATCGGGCCGAACCTGATGGCGCCCGCCCTGTGCATCGGCGCTCCGCTCGGTGTCTCGTCGACGGCGAGCGCGTTCCTCGTCGCGGTGGGCGGCTTCGCGCTGGCGGCGCTCCTGATCGAGGTGTTCCTGCGGCCCGATCCGCTGGCGATCGCGCGCCGGGCGCAGGAGGTCGCCGAGACGGGCCGGGCGGTCGGTCCGGCCCGTACGCTCGGCGCGATCATGGGCGATGTCCGCGTGCAGATCGCGCTGGCCACGCTCTCGATCAGCCAGTTCGTGATGATCAGCACGACCTCGACGTCGCCCGTCTACCTCCACGACCAGGGACACCACGTCCGGACGATCGGGCTGGCCGTGTCGGCGCACCTGGCCGGCATGTACGTGACCTCACCGCTGTCGGGCTGGCTCTGCGACCGCTTCGGACGCCTGCTGATGATCGGCCTCGGCGCCTCGATGCTGATCGTCGCCGTCCTGCTGGCGGGACTGGCCCCGGGCAGCGACCGCGTCCTGATCATGATCGGGCTCTTCCTCAATGGCGTGGGCTGGAACCTGGCGTTCGTGGCGGGGAGCGCGCTCCTGACCGACGCGCTGGCGTCCGTCGAGCGGGCGTCGGTCCAGGGACTTGCCGACCTGTTCATGGGCTTGATGGGGGCGCTCGGATCCGCAGCCGGCGGCATGATCCTGGGCGTGTGGGGCTTCGCCATCCTCAACGCGGTGGGCGCCGTGCTGGTGCTGGGCCCGCTGGCCGCCACCCTGCTTCGCCGCCCGCTGCTCGCCCCGTTCTCCACGACCGAGGGCTGACCGGCGAGAGACCGAGCCCGGTCACGCTCGGTCGGCGCATCCCGTCAGGACTTGGCGACGCGCCTGGCCTTCTCCTCCCGCGCATAGAGACGAAGGATGGCGACGGCGAGGGCCATGACGACCGGGCCCACGATCAGGCCCGCGAACCCCAGGACTTCCAGTCCCCCAAAGAGAGCGAGGAAGGTGAGCAGCACCGGCATCGCCGCGTCGCCCACCAGCCGGGGCCGGATCACGTAGTCGCTGAACCCCACGACGATCACCGCGCCCCAGGCCAGCTCGACGATGGCCCCGGCCGGGTGCCCGGTCGCGAACAGATACAGCCCGGCGGGGACCCAGATCAGCAGCGTGCCGACGGCGGGCACCAGCGACGCGATCGCCGTCGCGATGCCGAAGAAGACCGCCTCGGGCACCCCGGTGATCCAGAAGCCGATGGCGGCGAGCGCGCCCTGCGCGAGCCCCGTGAGGACCGTCCCGGACAGCGTCATGCGTCCCACCCGCCGGAACTCGGCGAGGAGGGCCCGCGTGTACTCGGGACGAAGCGGCGAGACGCTCTCGAGCGCCGACACGATCCGGTTCCAGTGGGTCAGGACCACGTGCATGGTGAGGAGCGCGAAGAAGAGACCGAGGAGGCCGATCAAGGTGCCGGACGCGAGCGCGCCAGCGATCCCCGCCGATCGCGAGGCGATCTCGCCGGCGGCGGCGCGCATGCGGTCCGTCAGGCTCTCGGCCGAGACACCGACGTGCCCCAGCCACGCGGTCACCGCGTCCACCCACGCGGTCAGCGCGCCGCCCGGGCGCAGCTCCTCCCGGACGGTGTTCGCGAGCGCGACCGCCCGCGTGACAAAGAGCGACACGAAGCCCGCCAGGGCTCCCACGATGACGACCGCCGAGGCGAGCACGGTCATGAGCGAGGCCAGGAGCGGGCGCCCGGTACGCCGCACGAGTCGCTCGTAGACCGGCTGGAGCGTGAATCCCATCAGCGCCCCGAGCATGAGCCCCGTGCTGAACGGGTGCACGAGCCAGGCGATCACCACCACGGCTCCGGCGGCGAACCATCCGAGCGCCCGGCGGTCGTTCATCGCATCAGGCCTCTCATTCGTGGGCACGGCGATTCGCTGCCGCCGGGTAGCTTATCATCCCTCTTCCCCGCTGAGGGCACGGGTGAGGGGAGCAAGGGCAAGGTATGGCGGGCCCCATCCTTGACTTGGCCCCGGCCGCGCGGTACGAAGAGACGCCACCACCGAGGCGCATTCGAGGAGGAGGACGTCGATGAAGGTCAAGGCGGCGAACGGCTTCGCGCGGATCCTCAAGGCCGAAGGCATTCCGTGGGTGAGCTGCTACCCCACCAACCACGTCAACAACGCGCTCGGCGAAGAGGGCGTGCCCATCCTCATGATGGGCGAGGAGCGCTTCGCGGTCGCTGTCGCCGATGCATTCTCTCGGGTGACCAGCGGCAAGCAGATTGGCGTGTGCACCGTCATGGCCAATCTGAACGCCGCCGGCATCCAGATGGCCTACGGCGCCATCGCGCAGGCCTGGGAGGATTCCTCCCCGCTCCTGGTCATCGCCGAAGGGATCGGCCAGGGCGCCAGCCGCCACACGCACTACGACATCGCCGAGGCGTTCAAGTCGGTCACCAAGTGGGTGGGCAAGGTGGACCGCGCCGATCTGGTGGCGGACTTCGCGCGCCGGGCCTTCACCCAGCTCCGGTCGGGCCGCCCCGGTCCCGTGCTGCTCATCATCCCGCGCGACCTCGGGGAATACGAGGAGGATGAGCACCCCTACGCGCCGGTGAAGCGCTGGAGGTCCGGCCCCGATCCGGACGACGTCAAGGCCGCCCTCCGGGCGCTGCTGGCCGCCAGGGATCCGCTCCTTCACGTGGGCGAAGGCGTGCTCTACGCCGATGCCACGGGCGAGCTGCGGCAGTTTGCCGAGCTGGCCCGGCTGCCGGTGCTGACGACGCTCAAGGCGAAAGGCGCCTTCCCGGAGAACCACCCGCTGTCGGTGGGCGTGCGCGGCTCGCTGGCCGAGTACTTCCTCACCAAGGCCGACCTGCTGTTCTCGATCGGCTCGAGCCTCTTCCCTAATCGCTTCAGCCATGCCGTGCCCGGCGCGGACAGGAAAACCATCGTCCAGTGCACGGTCGACACGCTGGACATCAACCGGAGCTACGAGACGCGCCACGCCATAATCGGCGACGCCAAGCTCACGCTCCAGGCGCTCATCGACGAGCTGTCGGGCCGGTCCGGCGGCGTGCGGGAGAAGCCCGAGCTGGTCGACGAGATCCGCGCGGGCAAGCAAGCGTTCCTGGCCACGTTCCGCCCCCTGATGGAGTCGAGCGAGACTCCGATCAATCCGTACCGCGTCCTCGGAGACCTGATGCAGGTGCTCGACCCCACGAGCTCGTTCGTGACCGCCGACTCGGGGAACACGCGCGACCAGACCAGCACGGTCTACGAAGCGCAGATCCCGCGGGGCTACCTCGGCTGGGGCAACGTCTCCACGCTGGGCTTCAGCCTGGCGGGCGCCGTCGCTGCCAAGCTCGCGTATCCGGAGCGGCAGTGCGTCCACGTCACCGGCGATGCGGGCGTCTGCTACATGATGGGCAACTTCGAGGCCGTGGCGCGCTACAAGATCGGAATCACGACCATCCACATCAACAACGGCGGCTATTCCGGCTACGGGCCGGGCTTCTGGGGCGCCGGCCACGATCCGTATACCTGGAAGGTCTCCGATCACTCGTCGGCCTGCATGGCAGCCATGGCGAAGGCCGTCGGCTTCCACGGAGAGGACGTGAGCGAGCCGTCCGAGGTGATCCCGGCGCTCCGGCGGGCCTTCGACGAGAACGCCAAGGGCCGGCCGGCCTTCCTGGAGTTCATCTGCTCGCACCATCCGGTCCACGGCGGGTGGGTCAGGCCCGCTGCGAGCGGCCACTAGCGCGCGGTGGGCGCACGAGCCATGACGAGCGCCTGGAGCGAGCCGGTCGATCGGATGCTGCTACGCATCCAGGACACCGCCGCGCGGGTGACGGAGGGCTTTCCCCACTGGGCCGACCCGGACACCGGCCAGTGGACCACGACGCCGGACGGTGACTGGACCGGCGGCTACTGGATCGGGATGCTCTGGCTCGCGGCGGCGGCGACGGGCGACACACGATATCGCTCGTGGGCGGCGCCGCTCGCCGAGCGGCTGCGGGCGCGCATCGACGCGGAGACCGTCTTCAAGGCTTTCCCCGCCTACTACGGCGCCGCCCTGGGGGCGATCCTCCACGACGCCGCCGGGCCGCGGGACATCGCGCTGTCGACCGCGCAGAGCCTGGCGCGCCTCTACGCGCCCGCGCTCCGCATCATCCCGCTCGGCGCCCAGGCCGAGGAGGGCGGGCACATCGGGAGCACCGAGACCAGCATCGACAGCCTGCAGGCGGCGACGCTGCTGTTCTGGGCGGCCCGCGTGACGGGGGACGCGACGCTCCGGGAGGTCGCGACCCATCACGCAGACCGCATCATCACTCTGCACCTGAGGGCCGACGGGTCGTTCATCCAGTCGAGCTCGCTCGAGGCCGCCACGGGCCGGCTGGTCCGGCACTACACGCACAAGGGCGCGAGCGACACGAGCACCTGGGGCCGGGCGCAGGCGTGGGGCATGCTCTTCTCGGCGCAGAGCTACCTGGCCGACCGCCAGCGCGAGGCCTGGCTCGCGGCAGCCGTGCGCGGGGCGGAGTGGTGGCTCGCGCACGTGCCGGCGGACCGTGTGGCCTTCTGGGACTTCGACGATCCGGCCATCCCGAACACCGAGCGCGACACGGCCGCCACTGCCATCGCGACGGCGGCGCTGCTGCGGCTCGGCCGGCTCGCGCCCTCCGAGGCCGAGCGGGCGCGCTGGCGCGGAGCGGCCGAGGCGACCGCGAGGGCGCTGGTGGAGGGCTACCTCACGCCGACGCGGCCGGGCGATCGGCGCGTGCCGGGCATGCTCACGGAGGCCTGCTTCAACAAGCGCGTGGACGCGCGTCCCCAGGACCGCGCGAACCGCTGCGAGTTCATCGTGGGGAGCTACTACCTCTTCGAGAGCCTGCTTGCCCTGGCCGGGCGCGTCGATCCATTACGCGTCTGAGGACCGTTACGCGTCTGAGGGTGTCCCCGGGGAGAGACCTTACAGGTACCTCGTCGGCCAGTTGATGGTGCGCCACATGTGCGCCGACGGGCTCTGATCGAAGCCGAGCCCTTCCTTCGGCTGCTTGAAGTTCCGCCCGACGATGTCCGCGAAGTCCTCTAGATCCATCTGGACGCTCGGATCGAAGGAGTAGAGATCGTTGACCGTGATCAGCCGCGAGGTCATGTACCACTTGTGCCCGCGGGCGTACCGATAGGCTTCCTGGATGTGGGGGTCGGGCTCGTAGTCGGCGCCGAAGAGCTTCACGTACATCTCCGGGTACCGATATCCGGCGGACTCGTCAGCGAAGAAGCGCAGCGCCTGGTGATATCGGATGGCCCAGCTCACCTCGGGGTCGACGTAGGGCTCGAGGAGCTGGGCGCCCCAGTAGCCGTGGTCGCACCGGATGAATCCTGCGATGGCGATGTCGTGCAGGAGGCACGCGAGCACGACCTTCTCGCCCGCGCCGCTCTTCTGCGCGAGCCGTGCGGACTGCAGCGGGTGCGCGGAGGGGCCGAAGCGGTAGCGGAAGAAGTCGAAGAGGGTGGGCTTGTCGGGCATTCGGGGCAGGCGGGGGTCGTGGCCCATGAGATAGAGTTTGCCCTCGTCGGGAGGCCGCGGCACCGGCACCCTCGGATCACGCTCCCCCGAGGTGAAGATCGCCGACTTCACGACGACCCGATCGAGCTCCTGACTCATCGCGTGCTCGGCCGCCTCGGCCCGCTGCAGCGTCGTCATCCTCGTCCCTCCCGGCGCTCGGATTGAGCGCATCATCGTTCCATCCGCCAGGCGTGTCAAGTTTCAGGGGGTAGGCAGGGGCCGCCGTTCCGCGTAGTATGTGGGCCGGATGGGAGGAGCCATGGCGACTCCGCGCGTCTACTATCGACAGGGCTGAAGCTCCTGCGCCAAGACGAAAGAGTTGCTTTCGTCATGGGGCGTGACGTTCGAGGGGTTCGACGTCGAGGCCGAGCCCGAGCGGCGGCGCGACCTCGAGCCCTTCGGCATCCCGCGCGTGCCGGCGACCATCGTCGGCGACCGCGCGGTCCACGGCTGGAATCCCAAGGCGCTCGCCGAGCTGGTGGGGGTGGCCTACGCGGAGCGCGAGCAGCTGGCGCCACCCGAGCTGGCGCGACGGCTCGATGCCGTGCTGGCCGCCGCCCAGCGCGCCATCCGCCAGGTGCCGCGCGAGCAGCTCGGCATGAAGGCGCCCGGCCGCGACCGGACCGTGCGCCAGCTCGGCTTCCACGTCTTCCGCGTGGCTGCGGCGTTCGTCGACACCCGCGAGCAGGGACATCTCGCCCAGGAGTGGTTCGACGAGAGCGCCCCGGCGGCGATGGCCGACGGAGAGGCCGTCGCCCGCTACGGCGACGCCGTGCGCCGCCGGCTCACCGCGTACTGCGCGGGGCCGGCCTGGTGCCACGGCAGCGTCAGCACGTACTACGGACCGCAGTCCGCCCATGACTTCATGGAACGCACGACCTGGCACGCCGCGCAGCACCTTCGCCAGATCTACTGGTTCCTGGAGCAGATGGGGGTGCGGGCGGACTCGCCGCTGACCGACGCCGACCTCGACGGGCTCCCGATCCCCCGCGACGTGTGGTCCTAGGCCCGAGATGGTCAAGGCGGTCTCGTTCTTCAAGCGGAAGCCCGGCATGTCCGTCGAGGCCTTCCAGGCGTACTGGCGCACCGCCCACCCAGCAGTCGTCGTGAAGCTGCCGGGCATCCGTCGCTACGTGCAGTCGCACACCCTGCCGGCCGGCTATCGCGGGCGAGAGCCGGTCTACGACGGGATCGCGGAGATCTGGTTCGACGATACCGGAGCGATGCGGGCGCTCGCGGGGACACCGCCGTACGCGGCCGTGGAGGCCGACGAAGCGAAGTTCATCGACCGGTCGACCATGGGCCTGATCATCACCGAGGAGCATCGCATCAAGGACGGGCCGGCGCCGGCCAACGGGGTAAAGAACGTCGAGTTCGTGACCCGCAAGCCCGGCATGCCCGTCGACGCGTTCCAGCAATACTGGCGCGAGGTCCATGGTCCCCTGGCCGCCCTGATCCCCGTGATCCGTCGCTACGTGCAGAGCCACACCCGGCTCTCCGGCTACCAGGGCGGACGCGCGCCGCTCTATGACGGCGTGGCGATCACGTGGTTCGACGACACCCAGGCGATGCGGGCGTCGGCGGCCACGCCGGAATACGCGCGCACACGCGCCGACGAGCCGAACTTCCTGGCGCCGGGTGACCCGCCCTTCATCATCACCCGCGAGCACGTCGTCGTCGGCTGACTCTCCTGCGGCGGCGGCCGGCTGACGGCGCCCGGGGGACGCGCCGTGCTCACCTGGCGCCGACGGCCTCTATCAGCCTGAGGTCATCCTCGGTCAGGGCAAACGTCGAGCTGTCCAGGTCCTCTCGCATGTGGCCGCTGTCGGTCGTTCCCGTCAAGGGAAGGATGCCGCTCTGCTGCGCGAAGCGAAAGATCACCTGCGCGACGGATCTGTGGTACCGGGCGGCCAGGTCGGTCATCTCAGGGTCGCGCAGCACGTGCGGGTTCGCGGTCAGAAGGGAAAAACCCTGATAGATGATGTCGTGCTCGACGCAGAACGCGCGCATGTCGCGGTCCCAGCCCGACACGGCGAAGCACCGGTTCTGAACGAAGCGCGGGGGTATCTCCGCGGCCTGAAGCAGCGTCCGGAGCTGGCCCAGGTTGACGTTGCTCACGCCGATGAATCTCGTCTTGCCCTCGCGGCAGAGAGCTTCCATCTCTCTCCAGACGTCGCGGTCCGCGTCGCTCAACCCACGAGCCACCGAAGGGCCGTGCAGGATGTACGAATCGACATGGTCCGTGCGGAGGTGCCGCAGGGAGGAGGCAAAGGACTGTCGCACCTGCGTCGGCAGGTCAGCCTGGGGGTCGTACGGAAGCCGGTGATCCTGGCCCCCGGCATAGGTGAACTTGGTCTGTAGGAACAGATCTCCGCGCGCCAGGCGCCCGTCTCTGCACAGCTCCCCGATGGCATCGCCGACGCCCTGCTCGAAATAGTGGCGGCGCTGGTTGGCCGTATCGATGCCGCGAAATCCCGCCTCGATGGCTCCGCGGGTCAGACGAGCCGTCCGCTCATCCTTCCAGGCCGTCCCGTAGAGGAATGCTGGAATCGGGACGCCGGTCCTGTCGACGGCATTCGGGGTCATGGGCCCGGCGGGCTCCTTCGCGTCAGCAGAATGGGGATCGGTCCAGGCCGGATGAAGCGTCATCAACGCGGCAGGTCGAGTACCTCGCGCACCTTGCGGGCCAGCTTGCCCGGGGTGAACGACTTCTGCAGAAACGGCGTCCCGGGATCCAGGATGCCTTGGTGAACGATGACATTATCCGTGTAGCCCGACATGTAGAGCACCCTGATATCCGGCCGGAACTCCTGGACGGCCCTCGCCAAGGCGCGCCCGTTCATCCGGGGCATCACCACGTCGGTGAGAAGCAGGTGGATCGTCCCTTCATGCTGCTCCGCGATGCGGAGGGCGTGCTGGACGTCCTCGCTTTCGAGTACCGTGTACCCCGACTGCTCGAGGAGCTCGCGGGTCAGTGCACGGAAGCTGGGCTCATCCTCCACCAGGAGGACCGTCTCGGTCCCGCAGGGCGGCGCCCCGGACTCGGTGGCGGCCAAGGCGCTCGCGTCGGCCCCAGCCCTCGGGAGATAGATCCCAAACGTCGTCCCTTTCCCAGGCTCGCTGTCCACGGTGATGTGTCCATGACTCTGATGGAGGATACCGTAGGCCGCGGCGAGCCCGAGTCCCCTGCCCTTGCCGACGTCCTTGGTCGTGAAGAAGGGCTCGAAGATGCGGGCGCGGGTCGCCGCATCCATCCCCGTGCCGCTGTCGCACACGGAGAGAACGACGTAGGAGCCCGGACGCGCGTCGACGTGCTGCCGCACGTACGCGTCGTCGAGCTCCACGTTGCGCGTTTCGAGCGTGAACTCTCCCCCCTCTGGCATCGCGTCCCGGGCGTTGACGGCCAGGATGAGGACAACCTGCTCGAGCTGCGCGCGATCGGCGATGACCTGACCGATCGATGGGTCCAGGCTCAGGACGAGGTCGACGTCCTCCCGGAGTAGCCGCTCGAGCAGCGTCTTCATGTCGGACACCATCTCGTTGAGGTCGAACACCGCCGGCTGGAGGATCTGGCTCCGGCTGAAGGCCAGAAGCTGCCGGGTCAGGCTGGCCGCGCGCTCTCCACTCTCTCCGATGATCTTGATGTCACGCCGGATGGGATGCTCCGCGGGCAGCTGGCCCAGAACCAGGTGACACCGCCCACCAATGACAGTCAGAAGATTGTTGAAGTCGTGGGCAATGCCCCCGGCCAGACGCCCTATGCCTTCCATCTTCACGACCTGGCGCAGCTGCTCCTCGAGCTGCCGACGCTCCGTGACGTCCACGAGCACGGCGATGCTTCCGGCCACCTGGCCCTGGGCGTTGATGATCGGCGCGCCGGATGACAGCACGTCGATCAGCGTTCCGTCCTTCCGCTGCCGTTGCGACTCCGACAGCATGGCCTCGCCGCGGAGAATCCGCACCGCGGCCTCGTCGGGCTCGCCGCGATCCCTGTCGGGAATGAAGGGGACGCAGCGACCCAGCATCTCGCGTTCGCTCCAGCCGAACATCCGCTCGGCCGCCTTGCTCCAGGTCACGACGCGTCCAGCAGTATCGAGCGCGACGATCGCGCCGGGCGTCGCATCGATGAGCGTCTCGAGCGTCCGAGTGCGCTCCCAGAGCGCGCGCTCCACCCGCCGCTTCGCAAGAGCCTTCTCGATCATCGCCATCAAGTGGTCCATCTCGAACGGCTTCGTCACATAGGCGAAGGCCGCGTCGTTGATCGCCTGGATGGCAGTGGTCACCGTGGCGTGGCCCGTGACGATGATGACCTCCGTGGTCGGGGACGACGTCTTGATGGCCTTCAGCAGCACGAGCCCGGAGACATCGGGTAGCTGGAGGTCGAGGATCGCCGCATCGATGGCCCGTCCAGTCAGAACCTCGAGAGCCGACCTGGCCTGGGTCGCGGACTGGACCACGTGGCCACGCAGCTCCAGCACGTCGCCGATGGTCTGGCAGGTGCCTGGGTCGTCGTCGATGACCAGGATGCTCGCCGGGTCGTGCATGGTCACTTGGACGACCTGCTCGGCTGGGCGCACGCAACCCGATTGTGGAACGGAAGCGCCTGCTCGAGATCCAACGGCTTCGAGAGCACGCCGGAGCAGGTCGTCCGCACCGAGTCTGCCACGAGCTCGTCACGCCTGTAGGCGGTCATCATCACCACGGGCACATCGAGGTCCAGCGCACGCAGGGCGCCACCTGGGTCTCATACCCAGTGGAGACAAGCACATCGCCCAGCCTTCCGAGGATACCCGGATCGTCGTCCAGGATCAAGATTTTGGCGTGTGTCGCGCTCATGGCTGGGCCCACCGGGGGAGCTCGATCGAAAGGCGGATTCCACCTCTCGGACGGTTCAGAGCCCGGACCGTGGGCCTCGACGAGCAATTGAGGACCCACCGCCATTGGCTCACCTGCGAGGGGAGAACACGGCTCCGTCAGCGTGGGGTCTCGCCAGCTAGGGTCACGCGGTGCATCACGCGCCGGAAGCCCGGATAGTCGTTGACCGCGTTGTGCTGAACACAACGATTGTCCCAGAAGGCGATGGAGCCCGGCTCCCACCGGAACCGGCACGTGAATTCCGGCCTCACCTGGTGCCGCCAGAGGTACTCGAGCAGCGGACGGCTCTCATCCTCCGTCCAGCCCTTGAACTGCGTCGTGTGGCCGACATTGACATAGAGAGCCTTGCGCGCCGTTTCCGGATGGGTCCGCACGACGGGGTGCTCGCCGACCAGCACCTTCACCTCCGCGCCGGCGCTGCGCAGCCGCTCCTCGCGCGTCTTCGAGGCGTCCGCCTTCGTCGAGCTATTGACGCCGATGAGGCCGCCGAGCACCTGCTTGAGCCCATCGGACAGCGTGTCGTACGCTCGGTACTGGTCGGCGAACAGCGTGTCGCCTCCGTAGGGCGGGACCTCCACGGCATAGAGCATGCTCGCCATCGGCGGCTGCGACAGATACGTCGTGTCGGAATGCCACACGCCGCCGAAGTTCACCTGCTCGTGCTCGAGCTTGATCACCGGGGTGATCAGCGGGCATTCGGACAGCCCCTTCAGCTGCGGGTATTCCATCGCCTGTCCGAACCGCTGGGCGAACGTGAGCTGCTCGGGCGGCGTGAGCCTCTGGTCGCGGAAGAAGATCACGAGATGATCCAGGAAGGCCTGGCGGAGCTCCGAGACGACGTCGGCGGCGAGCGCGTCCGCAGCATTCACGCCGCGGATCTCCGCGCCGAGCGCGCCGGTGATCGGCTGCACGTCGATGTGGCGGTACGTCCGACCCGTCGCACCGGGCATTGTGCCTCCTCGGCCGGCCCGAGCAGACCTGCCGTCATGAATGTAGCAAGATTGGCCCGACGTTCAAGCTCGGCTGAGGGGCAGGGCCCATGTCACTTGCCATGCTGGTGCGCGCCGCTTGCATCGTAACCGCGCACGGACTTGTAGCGCGCGATCTGCTCCGGCGTGAAGCTAAAGCTTGAAACGCGGGTCGTCGCAGGTCTCATGCCGCCTCCTGACTCCGAGCCCTTGATCCCGGCATGGGGATCAGGGCGGGTCCGCATCTTGTGCGAGCATGCCCGAAGGCGTCCTCCCCGGTCGATCACTTAAGTCACACGACACACGACGCTGTCCACAGGTGGCGACAGCGCCGAAGAAGCTCAGCCCGGGCGCAGCCTCAGCGGGAGGCGCCGGTGAGTCCGAAAGCGGCCCAGCCGAAGGGATGGGGAAACGTGAGCAGGGTCTCGAGCTGCGCCTGCCGGAGAGCTTCGACCGGACCCGCGCCATCGAGACGGTTGTAGAAGGCGCGAACCAGCTCGTAGCTGGCCCGGTCGTCGACCTTCCACAGCGTGGTGATGATGGCCGGAGTCCCCGCGTAGAGGAATGCCCGCTGGAGCCCTACGAGCTCATCGCCGCGGGAGAGCTTGCCGAGTCCGGTCTCGCAGGCCGACAACACCACGAGCCGAGCGTGCAGGTCCAGCCCGAACACCTCGCGGACCTCGAGCCGGCCATCCTCGCCTCCGCCCGGCACCAGGAGCACGGCCGAGGACAGCGGGTCGGTCTCGCTCAGGTCGCCGTGGGTGGCGAAGTGGATGAGCCCGACATTTTCGAGCAGCTTCTTGACCTGCGCTTCCGTGGCATCGCCCCGCAGGAGCACGGTCGCCCCAGCTTCGCGCTGCCCGACCATGCGCGCCTCGCGCTCCGCCCACGGCAGGGCGAGCTCGACACCCAGGTCCGGATTGCCGATGACGAGCGCGCGCGTGGGCGCGGCGGTCCCTTTGGCGGCGAGGTAGCGCAACACGCTCGCGCTGGGCAGCGTGCTGAGCGCGTAGTCCTCCACGACCCACCGGCCGGCCGGCGAGCGGAGCGCGGGGAACGGCAGGTAGTGGAGCACCCCGTGGGGCACGATCACGAGCCGGTCGCCCCGGATCTCCGACCGAGTCGGCTCGAGGAGCCGGCGATGGAGTGCCTGGGCCTGCGCCTGCACATCGGCGATCTGCGCCATGCTGGTGACGGCGTCCCGGAACCGGCGCACCTGAGCGACGAGCGATTGACGATCGCCGGGGAGCCGCAGGACCTTGGCGTGCTGACGGTCCACGATCCAGACGACGACGCTGCTCTCGCTGACGAAGTACTCGAGCAGCGTCGTGCCTTCCGGCAACAACCCCTGGATCTCCGACAGCGTCACCGGCTCCACCGCCATGAGTGAGGCCTGCTCGAGGCTCTCCTTCCGTACGCGACCGAGGAAGGCGCGATAATCGCGGTCGAGCGCCTCGGCCAGCGCGCGAGCGCGCTCCGACTCCTCCGATCCGCCTGAACCCTGGGCCTCCGCCTTGGCCTCGGCCAGGCGAGCCCGGAGTCGCACCTCCTCGTCGACCAGTGCGCGGGTGCGGCCCTTGGAGAGCGTGGTCTGGCTGCCCAGGAGATCGAGGAAGGTCCGGGAGCGGCTCCGCTCGGCGAGGGCGAAGGCCTCCGCCGGCTGCTGGGCCTGGAGGGCCAGGTGCACCGCCTGGTGGTAGATCCCCTGCTTGCCTTCGAAGAATCCGCTCCGGAGCTCGGACTCGCCCAGATCCGCCCGGAGATCCTCCACGTGGCGCACCGCCTCCCGCGCGGCGGCGAGCGCCTCGTCGGTGCGGCCGAGCCCCGCCAGCGCGCGGGCCAGGCCCTGGTAGAGGGTCGGCAGTCCACCCGTGTGCTTGATCTGAATGGCCAGCGCGATGCTCTGCTGGTAGATGCCGACGGCCTTCGGCCAGTCCTGCCGTGAGAGCGCGAGACTTCCCTGACCCCCGAGGATGTCGCTCTCGACCTTGCGGAGCCCGCTCAACCGCGCGTAACTGAGGCCCCGGCCGAACGCCGCGTCGGCCTCGTCGGGTTGGCCGAGAGCGAGCTGGGCCCGTCCGATCCCGAAGAACGACATGGCGGCCCGCCGACGCAGGCTGGTCCGCAATCGCTCCGGCGCGCGTGTCCCGAGATGGGTCTCCGCGTACTCGAAGAACTGGGCCGCCTGGCTATTGCGCGCCAGCGCCGTCCGATAATCCTGCTGGGCGTAGGCCACCATCGCGAGGTTGTTCAAGAGGTAGCCCTCGACCTGACACTCGCGCCTCCCGCTCAGCTGGGTCTTGGCAAAGGCGAGCCCCTCTTCGAGCACCTGGCGAGCGCGCGCGAGGTCGCCCACCGCCCGGTACGCCGAGCCGAGCTGGGCGTGCACCGAGGCCCAGGCCATGAGGTCGCCCCGCGCCAGCTCGCGGGCGCTCTCGAAGAGCTCCATCGCCCGGCTTCCCGACTCGATCACCTTCTGGTAGCGCCCGAGCCGAAGCGCCACCATCGAGGCAGCCGCCCAGGCCCGCGCCGCCCGCAGTTGATTGCCCTGCTGCTCGGCATCACCGGCCGTGCGCTCATAGTAGGCAAGGGCCTGGCGAGCCTCGCCGCGATTGATCGCCTCGAGTACCCGGTCGCCATCCAGGGAGTACTCGCCCGACGCCGTCTCTTCCCTGGGCCCTTGCTCAGCCGGCTTGCCCCGACCCTTG